>Ga0299906_10005468_pt1 | contig 10345 bp, 9 predicted proteins | sample RVTome_14_FD_200259 | JGI IMG/M metagenome (GOLD analysis project Ga0299906, IMG submission 200259) | Soil microbial communities from uranium-contaminated site in the Upper Colorado River Basin, Wyoming, United States - RVT145D125 (version 2) ...
CGTCCTTCGGGAGTAATCGGGACAATCTGAACCTCATTGAGTTGAAAATGTTCAGACCATTCCTGAGTTCGGGGATTGTAGAAGAGAGTCAAAATTCCTGTCGCAGGATCAAGCGAACCGATATCACTCCCTTTAAAGCGATTACAGTAAGGACAGGCCAAAGCCAGATTCTCGGCGACAGTTTCATCCCCGTGCTTTTCGGCAATAATGTGTTCCACTTCAAAGGATAAGAATGATAGTTCTTATGGATACAGACAATATTCGCAACGTTCCCTGGCCCGTTGAATGACTAATTCTCGTAGGACAACTGGGATGTAGGTCATGCTTATTTGGCTATATGCTTATAGGCATGGGCTTTAGCGAGGCGTACCAGGTGTTCTAACATCAAATGTCGTTCCAATTCATTTTCTTCTTGAGGCGACAGTTCACTCTTCTTATTTCGATCCAGCAACTCACTTATTCGAGCTTGTAGCTCAGTAGAGGGCTGAATGCCCAAGACTTGCTCTGGAGGGGGTTGGCTCGTTAGCAACTCCATAATCAAATTTTCATCATGAAATTCGACCGAGGTTTCAGCCAGCAGTTCCTGTAAGCCCCGTTCCAGGATCTCCGGTAGACGGTCTTGATATGGCTGTAACTCACGTCCCAATGAATCCGAAATTTGAATTGTAATTTCCATCTTTGCCAATCCCTTGTGAACCAGGTCGTATGATCAATCTCTGTAATCTTATTATATCATGCTTCAAATCGATCCGACAGTATTCTGCCTCCGCGCTTACCCCACCCACAGGGCATAATAGTATACCACTATTCCGACAAAAAGCAGACTATCGAGCCGGTCAAGGACACCGCCGTGGCCCGGCAGCAGATTGGACGAGTCTTTGACGCCGACCTGCCGCTTCATCATCGAAATCGATAGATCCCCAAACAGGCCGGCGATAGGGATGATCGCGCCGATGACGATGACCGTACTCAATCGGAGGTCAAAAACCAGAGCGGCCAGGATTGCTCCCACCATGCCACCCACGATACCGCCGATGAGTCCCTCCCACGTCTTTCTGGGGCTATGCCGGGGCCACAGTTTGGTGCGGCCAATCGTCCGACCCGTAAAGTAGGCCAGTGAATCCGCACCCCAGGTTGATAACAGGGCTACCCAGATCCAGGCCAGCCCATCACCGAATTGACGCAGGGCCATCAGGTGAGACAGACCCCAACCGATATAAAGCCCACCGGCTAATGTTAAAGCCCAATCGACTGTCGGGGCAGTGCTGTCGCTGCGAAAGAGCTGCCAGATAATCGAGCCAAGCAGGATTAAAGTGATGATCAAGCTGAGCCAACGTAAGCCAGGCTGAAAGCCATCGAATATTAAAAGAACAATAAAGGTCAGGGTAATGATAACCGTCGGATGATAGCCGCCGGCCCGCATCATCCGCTCAAATTCCCAGCCCGCGACCAAACCGATGAGCGTCACCAGGCCAAAAAACCAATAGCCGCCGGCATAAACGGCGGCGATGATCAGGGGCAAGCCGATCAAACCTGTAATGACACGCGTCCGTAGCATAGGGTTTTGGACAATCACACCGGTCCTGGCTGGTACTGCGGGCAGGACCGGTGCTTTGGCTGACTGGATTCGATTTGCGAAATGGAGAGAAGCATTTGGGGCCGATCAAGACCGGCCCGGTTGTGTTTATCGGCCATTCACCCGGGATTTTCGGGGTGAATCGTCTAAATCTAACTGAGGCGTAGGCGAACCCTCATTTTCGGCTGCGGCATCATCGTCGTCGGACGTTTTATCTTGATTGTTTGGATCCAGGACGGCAACAGAAGCCACCACATCATTCCCTTTTAGATTCATGACCCGCACCCCAAGCGTGGCCCGGCCCAGTTTTGAAATGTGTTTGATCGCCGTGCGCAGCATAATTCCGTCTCTGGAGATCAGGGTTAGATCGCCATCGTCGGCCACAACGCGAGCGGCGACGATCGGGCCCGATTTGCTGATGTTTTTGGCCAGCGTCCGCACACCGCTGCCATTTCGGCGCTGGAGGGCATATTCAGCCAGCGACGTGCGCTTGGCGAACCCTTTTTCGGTCACCACCAGTAAATTGCTGTCCGGTTCGACCACATCCATCCCCCGGATTTCGTCAGCGCCGCGCAGCCGCATCGCCCCGACCCCGGCTGCGGTCCGCCCCATCGCGCGTACATCATTTTCGTCGAAGCGAATGGCCTGACCGCTGCGAGACACGATCACGATTTCATTTTGGCCATTCGTCAATTTTACCCAGCCCAATTCATCATCACTGTCAAGCGTCAACGCAATCAACCCACTGGGCCGCACCGACTCGAATTCGCTCAAATCGGTCCGTTTGATCCGTCCCTTGCGGGTGAGCATAATGAGATACTCGGCCTGATCAAAATCAGGCACTCCCACCGTCGCTGTGATTTTCTCGCCCGGAGCCAGATTGATCAAATTCACGATGGAAACACCCTTGGCGGTGCGGCTGGCATCGGGAATCTGATACGCTTTCTCCGAATAAACTTTACCTTTATCGGTAAAATAGAGAATCGTGTTCAGGGTATTGGCCGCAAATAGAAATTCGACCACATCCTCATCGCGCGTGGTCATGCCGGTCACCCCGCGCCCGCCCCGACCCTGAGCGCGATAGGTATGACTGGGTACCCGCTTGATATAACCTTGTTCGGTGATCGAGATCAGCACCCGCTCATCTTTGACCAGATCCTCTTCGTTGATGTTTTCGGTCGCATCAATCAAGATGCGGGTGCGCCGCTCGTCACCATACTGTTCTTTAAGGTCGATCAGATCTTCTTTGATCAAACCCAAAATCTTGTCGGGACTGGCCAGCAAATCCTCCAGATAGGCGATGGTTTGCATAACCTGTTGATATTCCTCTTCGATTTTCTCGCGCTCCAGAGCGGCCAGGCGGCGCAGTTGCATGTCCAAAATCGCCTGAGTTTGAATCTCGCTGAGGTTGAATTTGCTCATGAGCTGCGTGCGGGCCGTCTCGACATCTTTGCTCTGGCGAATAGTTTGGATGACCTGGTCCAGATTGCCCAGGGCAATTCGCAAGCCTTCGAGAATATGAGCGCGCTGCCGGGCCTTTTCCAAATCAAACTGGGTGCGCCGGGTAATGACCTCTTGTCGATGCTCGATATAAGCCGTTAGGGCTCGTTTGAGGGGCAGCACTCTTGGCTCGCCATCCAGCAAAGCCAGCATATTGATGCCAAAGGTTGACTGAAGAGTCGTAAATTTGTAAAGCTGGTTGAGTACTTTTTTGGGCTGCGCGCCCCGCTTGAGCTCGATAACGATGGACATGCCGGCTCGATCCGACTCGTCACGCAGATCCGAAATATCTTTTAGTTTGTTGCTGCGGGCCAGGTCGGCGATCCGCTCGATCAGCGACGATTTGTTGACCTGATAGGGGATTTCTGTCACCACAATCCGGTGGCGATTGCCTTTCATCTCCTCGATACGGGCGATGGCGCGCATAATCACCCGCCCTTTGCCCGTGGCATAAGCATTCATCAAGCCTTCTTGACCGATCAGGGCGGCGCCGGTTGGAAAATCAGGCCCTTTGACAAACCTCATCAGGTCTTCGACCGTGATGTCATCGACCTGATCATAGCGCTCGATCACGTGAAGAATCGCATCACAAATTTCATTCAAATTGTGAGGCGGAATATTGGTCGCCATGCCCACGGCGATGCCAGAGGTACCGTTAAGGAGCAAATTGGGCAGGCGGGCCGGCAAAACATCGGGCTCTTGCAGGCTGCCATCGAAATTATCGGACCAATCGACCGTGTCTTTGTCGATGTCAACCAGCAGCTCCTGCGCAATCCGGGCCAGCCGGGCCTCGGTATAGCGCATCGCAGCCGGGCTGTCACCATCGACACTGCCAAAGTTGCCTTGACCATCGACCAGGGTATAGCGCATGGCAAAATCCTGGGCCATCCGCACCATGGCATCGTAGACCGCCGAGTCGCCGTGCGGGTGATATTTACCCAGGACCTCACCCACGATCCGCGCACTTTTCTTGTAAGGCGTGTTGTAGCGAATGCCCATATCGTGTATGGCATAAAGGATGCGGCGATGAACCGGCTTCAGGCCATCACGGGCATCGGGTAGGGCCCGCGAAACGATGACGCTCATGGCGTAATCGAGGTAGGCCACTTTCATTTCATTTTCAATATCGACGTATTTTACAGTGCCTATATCCATTTCCATTGAAAAGCTCCGCTCGGGGTAAAACAGGTGTGCCTGGCAGAACAGGCACGGTTTTAATGGACTCCGTGAGAAAGTTCAGGTTTGTTCAAGAAAAAATAGGAATCCTTATAATGCCTTACGAGATAAGACCTCATCTCTAATCGCAAATTAATCCAATACTATTATACCTTAAAAAGCGCTATTGGGCTATTTGATGGTATAGGGCAATGGTCACCTTTGCCGCTATAACGAGTTTAAAAAACCGTTAAATTCGGGTTGATTATCGGTCCTCTTTATGCTACACTACACCGTGTTCAGCGAGGAGGCATTTATAACCCATGATCCAAGAAATTGCCGATAGAGTCTATGTTGATTTGGAGTATGAAGGGGCTAATGTTGGCTGCGTGCTGACCGATGCCGGAGCCATTGTAGTTGATACGCCCATCATCCCGGAACAGGCCAAACATTGGGCCAAAGCCGTTTCAGAGTTGACCGATACGGTGTTGTTTGTGTTCAACACCGATCATCATCGGGGGCACATTATGGGTAATCAATTTTTCGATGCCCCAATTTTGGCTCACGAGGCCGCCTGGAAAGAGATGGCCAACTATAAAGATACCTTCATCGACCGCACCAAAAACCTGTTCAAGAAACGGGGTGATGTTCAGAAGCAGTTTGATCAGATCAGAATCATCAAGCCGGAACTATGCTTCACCGGGCGGCTGATTATGAAAAAGGGCAATCGAGAACTGCACTTTGTGCATCTCGGTGGCCACACCCCGGCCACCAGCGGTTTGTATTTACCCGAAGATCGGATTCTCTTCACGGGCGATTTGGTCGTTATCAATGAACATCCGGCCCTGGGCCAGTGTAACAGCGAGGAATGGCTTGGCAAACTGCGCTGGCTGCGCCGCCAGAAGTATGATAAGATCATCTCCGGCCACGGCCCCATCTGCAATGTCGAGGCCAGCGAGCCGGTGTCCGAATATATTCGGGCCATGCGGTCCAGGGTGCGTAAGCAGTTCAAGGCGGGCCGAACCAAGGCCGAGGCCGCCGTCGTGATCAGCCAGATGATCGACTATTTTCCTTATCGGGCGGGTGAAAAATCGATCATCGAGAAGCGAATTCGGGCCGGCGTCAGCCGGGTTTATGATGAGATGAAGATGATTTACGGCCAGAATTGACGCAGTTGGTCTCACAACCACTTTGACAGTAACTGAGCCTTATGCTATACTTTTGTCTTGCTGCTCGCACAGAGTTTTTGTAACGGGATGTAGCGCAGCCCGGTAGCGCGCTTCGTTCGGGACGAAGAGGCCGGCGGTTCGAATCCGCCCATCCCGACTTGACAATGATCAATCAACAATGAGTAATTATCAAACATGTCGTAAGTAGCAGTTATTTGTTGTCCTTTAATCGTTGATACATCATCGGGGCGTGGCGCAGTCCGGTAGCGTGCTTGAATGGGGTTCAAGAGGTCGACGGTTCGAATCCGTCCGCCCCGACAAATCAATTAACAATGAACAATGAACAAACAAATTTGCTAATTGTTAATTACTAATTGAAATGCGCCCACGTAGCTCAGTAGGTAGAGCAACGCCTTGGTAAGGCGTAGGTCGGCGGTTCAAATCCGCCCGTGGGCTCACACACAATTCAGGTAAAAACAACAACACCCCTCTTGTATTGGAGGGGTGTTGTTGTTATGAGCGATGTCTTACTTCTCTGACAGGCCCGAAACGGCTCAAAATGGAGCCGAATTACATGCCCATCATGCTGGGGTCCATCCCGCCGCCAGGGTGAGGCGCGGCGGCCGGTTCAGGGATATCCGTGATGAGGGCTTCGGTCGTCAGAATCATGGCGGCGATCGAAGCGGCATTTTCAATGGCGCTGCGGGTCACTTTGGCCGGATCGATGATGCCGGCTTTGACCATGTCGATATACTCGCCGGTCAGGACGTTGAAGCCAATGAAGCCATCCTTATTGCGGCGGCGGCGCACTTCTTCAATAACGACCGCCCCTTCGGCCCCAGCATTGCGGGCCAACTGGCGCATCGGTTCTTCCAGCGAGCGGCGGACGATGTTGATCCCGGTGTTGATGTCAGGGTCGTCATGCTTGAGATCCTTGATCGCATCGAGCACGTTGAGCAGGGCCACACCGCCGCCGGGTACCACGCCTTCTTCCACTGCGGCGCGAGTGGCGCTGAGGGCATCTTCCACACGATGCTTCTTCTCTTTCAACTCGACTTCGGTCGCAGCCCCCACGCCGATCACGGCCACACCGCCGGCCAGCTTGGCCAGGCGCTCTTGCAGCTTCTCGCGATCATAATCGCTGGTGCTGTTTTCGATTTCAGCCTTGATCTGGTTGATGCGGCCGGTAATAGCGGATTCTTCGCCAGCGCCACCGACGACGGTGGTATCATCTTTGGTGGCACTGATTTTGGTGGCCCGGCCCAGATCATTCAAGGTCGCGCTCTCGAGCTTGCGGCCCATCTCTTCGGTAATGACAGTGCCGCCGGTTAGAATAGCAATATCCTGCAGCATAGCCTTGCGGCGGTCGCCAAATCCGGGTGCTTTGATGGCCAGCACATTAAAGGTGCCTCGCAGCTTGTTCAGCACCAGGGTCGCCAGGGCTTCGCCATCGACATCTTCGGAGATAATCACCAGATCACGCTTGCCGGTTTGAACGAGTTTTTCCAGGATAGGCACAATGTCCTGGGCTGAAGAGATTTTCTTGTCATAGACCAGAATGTAAGGTTCGTTGAGAACGGCTTGCATTGACTCGGGGTCGGTGATGAAGTAAGGGCTGATGTAGCCCCGGTCGAACTGCATCCCTTCCACATATTCGGTCTCAAAAGCCAGGCCTTTGCTTTCTTCAACCGTGATAACGCCATCCTTGCCAACCTTATCCATGACCTCGGCGATCAGATCGCCAATTTCGGTATCGGCGGCGGAAATGCTGGCTACGTGAGCTACATCGTCTTTGCCTTTGACTTCGATGGAGCTGTCGCGGATCGCCTGGGCGGCCTTTTCAGCCGCCAGCTCGATGCCGCGTTTGAGCAGCATCGGGTTCGCCCCAGCGGCCACGTTCTTGAGACCTTCAGTGACAATGGCTTGCGCCAGTACCGTCGCGGTGGTCGTCCCATCGCCGGCTACGTCATTGGTCTTGGTGGCTGCTTCCTTGAGCAGTTGGGCGCCCATATTTTCATAGGGATCTTCCAGTTCGATCTCTTTGGCCACCGTTACGCCATCGTGCGTAATGGTGGGTGCGCCCCACTTTTTGTCCAGAGCGACGTTGCGGCCCTTGGGGCCTAACGTCGTTTTGACGGCGTCGGCCAGAGTATCGACCCCAATCTTCAAACGCCGGCGCGCGTCTTCTTTAAACGCTAACTGTTTTGCCATGAGTTATTTGCTCCTTAAATAATTATTTATTCCACAATCGCGAGAACGTCAGTCTCTTTTAAGATCAGATATTTATTATCATCGATCTTAACTTCGGTGCCAGCATATTTGGCGTAGAGCACGGTATCGCCCTTGCTCACGTCCATCTTGACGCGAGCCCCATCGTCTTTACGGGCGCCCGGACCAACTGCCAAAACCTTACCTTGCATTGGTTTTTCCTTGGCTGTTTCCGGTAAGACGATGCCACTGGCAGTCATCTCCTCTCGCTCGACGGGTTCAACGATTAATCGATCCCCCAATGGCTTGAGATTCATGAATGTTACCTCCTTGGCTAAAGATTTTTATCATCAAAATTAGCACTTGACCAGCGAGAGTGCTAAGTCCAGCGCTAATAATACCTGAATTTTTTGGGATATGCAAATTTTGAGTCAAAAAATTAGCACTCAATGATAAAGAGTGCTAACCTGAATCGATCTGCTTTACCTCTTCCCTTACCCGCCGCTTCATGGTAGAATTAGATAGCTAACATTGTTCGAATCGCCAAAGACCACTCACGTCAGGTAAGATACGCCCATGGACCTTCTTAAAAAAGTCGAAACTCTGCTCAACGCGACGACGCGCTCCAAATTACTTCGCCGCCAGCGGCACAGCATATTAGATGAACAAGACGAGGAGCTCCTGGCCAAGATTCGCCAGGCTCTGGCCGATGTTCAGGCCCAGGAGCGAGTCTTGTATGGGCGGCTCAAATCCGAGCAGGAACAGGCCGAAGAAGCCGCCCAACAAGGCGACCGGGAGAACGAGCGGGCTCACGAACGGCGGGCCTTTGAGTTAGAACGTCGTCTGGAACAGGAAGGGATCGAAGCGATCAATTTGGAGGAAAAGCTGGCGGCGTTAGAGGAAAAATTGGCTCTGGCCAAAGCCGCTGTCGACAAAGAAGCGCAGACCGCAGCCCTTCGAGAGCAAGAGGCCGACAAAATTCTGGCCGGCACAGACAACCCTGAAACTGGCCGCCCAACGACATCCCCCACCCGCAAAGAAGCCCCGCCCGGCGATGACGCGGACTTAGAAGCTCGCAAATCCCGGCTGTCGGATTAGGTTTCGCTCAGGTGGCCCAACATCGCTTCCAGTCCCAGCAGATAACTGCGCCAGCCAAAGCCGCTGATCTGGCCGGCACAAACAGGAGCCAGCATGCTCTTGTGGCGAAAGGACTCACGAGCGTGAACGTTGCTCAGGTGAATCTCGACCACGGCCAGGCCGGTGCCCGCAATAGCATCGCGCAGGGCGATCGAGGTGTGGGTATAAGCTCCCGGATTGAAAATGACCCCGTCAGCCCACCCACGCGCCTCGTGCAGCGCATCGACCAATGCCCCTTCATGATTCGACTGGAAGGCGCGCACCTCCACCCCCCGTTCGGCTCCGGCGGCAATAACGCGTTGGTTGATATCGTCCAGCGTCATCGAGCCGTAAACCCCCGGTTCGCGTGTGCCTAACAGATTGAGATTGGGTCCGTGCAGCAAAAGAATTGAGGTCATGTGCTTGCCCCGGCTGCCAGGGCCTCGATCACGGCCTGGTGCATCGCGCCGTTGCTGACAATAACGCCCCGATTGTTGTTCATTTTGTAATCAGCAGCAAAGTCGAGCCGCCGGCCGTGCATATCGGTGACCCGGCCACCGGCTTCTTCCACAACCAGCGAACCGGCGGCGTGATCCCAGATCTTCTCCCGGTAGTCGGGCGATTTGGGCGAGGGCAGCCGCAGGTACAGGGCCGCCTCGCCGCGGGCCACCGCGCCGTATTTGGCCTGGCTGTCCATGCGCAGCGAGGGTTGGTTGATGCCGGCGGCCTGGGCGATGGCTTGCTGGAGCGATTGATCGCCGTGAGCCGCCTCCACACTCTCGACAAACCTCAAGCGGGCTTGGTCCGTCGGCTGGGTCACATGAATCGGTTCAAAATCGTCGCTGCCGAGGACCGCCATCGCTGCCCCCGCCCCGCGCACGGCGCTGAAAATAACCCCGATTTCGCTGTCTGGCTCATCCGGCTTGAAAAGCAGTGCCGGACAAGCCAGCGCCGCCACCTTGACCTCGCCCGCCTCGATCAAGGCCAGGGCGATAGCGTACTGATCGCTGCGCAAAAAGCCCTTGGTCCCATCGATAGGATCGAGCGTCCAGAACCGGTCGGCGACCTGGCCGTTGCCCGCATCGATCCAGTCGCAGACAGTCTGCGCATCGGCATGCGGCTGAAACCGCTGCACGTACCGGGTCACCTGCTTCAGTTTGGCGGCGTGTTTGGCGTTCGGTTGGCGCAGGTCGGCCGAGTCCTCTTCGGCCACAATCGTGTCCGGTGGAAAGGCTTCGGTCAACAATTGGCACACGAGCGCCTGCGCCCCAAAATCGGCGATGGTCACGGGGCTGCGATCGTCCTTTTCCAGGGCCTCCGCGCCGATCATATCTACCCGGACCTGTTTGCACAGATTGGCGGCCCGGCTCACAGCTTCTATGGCTGCTTGCTGTTCACGAGAATAGCTCATTTGCATATGCTCCTTCGTAAATGCGTATCAGGTATCAGGTGTCAAGTGTCAGGTAATCGCTTATTTTGTGCTCACATTTATTAAACCCAGATGCAAACCGGCCAGCCCCAAACCGGCAATCGTCTTGCTATCCTCGATCTCACGACGCCGGATCATGGCGATGGCTTCGGCCCAGGGGACAGTCAGGACCTCGATGTGTTCATCGAACTC
>Ga0299906_10005469_pt1 | contig 10344 bp, 10 predicted proteins | sample RVTome_14_FD_200259 | JGI IMG/M metagenome (GOLD analysis project Ga0299906, IMG submission 200259) | Soil microbial communities from uranium-contaminated site in the Upper Colorado River Basin, Wyoming, United States - RVT145D125 (version 2) ...
ACGACGGCGCCGGGCTGCGAGCCGAGGGCGCTCGCCGCCGCTCGTTGGATCTCCGGGTCGATGGTGGACACGACGGTCCCGCCGCGCCTGGGGCGACCGAGGATCTGGTCGGCGAGCGTCTGCGCCAGCAGCTCGGGTGCGTCGCCGGTGAGGTATCCGTCGTAAGAATTCTCGAGCCCGGTCTTGCCGTACACGAACGAGTAGAACCCGGTGACGGTCGCGTAGAGCGGACCCTGCGGGTACCGGCGCTGGTACTTGAGCTCGCCGGAGGTCCTGCGGCTGGTTGCCAGGATCGTTCGTTCGTCGGCGGCGACGATCGAGCCGCGGTCGATCGCATACTCGGCGATGGTCTGACGCTTGGCGTTCGCGGAGTCATTCGCGAGCTCGTCGGCCGCGAACACCTGTACGTAGTTGATCTGCGCGAACAGCGCGAGGAACAGCACGAGCAGCGCCCCGGCCAGCTTGCGGATCTGCCCGTCGATCACGTCCGGTCGATCCTTCCTCGGGCCGCTCCGTCGGAGACACGGACCAGCAGCGCGAGCAGGATGAAGTTCGATACCAGGCTCGAGCCGCCGTAGCTCACGAACGGCAGCGTCACGCCCGTGAGCGGGATCACGCGCGTGACGCCGCCCACGATCACGAACGTCTGCACGCCCAGGGTCGTGGACAGGCCGGCCGCGAGCAGCTTGCCGAAGCCTTCCTGGCTCCGGATGGCGACGCCGAGGCCCTTGCCGACCAGCACGACGAACAGCAGCAGCACCGCCGCGGTCCCGAGGAGCCCGAGCTCTTCGCCGATCGCCGCGAAGATGAAGTCGGTCTCCGCGTACGGGATGATCCCGGGCGACCCTTTGCCGAGGCCGGCACCGACGAGCCCTCCGGTCGCCATGCCGAACTCCGCCTGCGCGAGCTGGTAGCCGGCGCCGGTGACCATGTCGGGGTCGAGCGCGTGGAGCCACGCGTCGACGCGGTCGCGCACGTGGCCGAACGCGGTGTACCCCAGCCACCCGCCCGTCGCGAACAGCACGAATCCGATCCCGAGATACGCGAACCGGGCCGTCGCGACCCAGAGCATCACGACGAAGATCGCGAAGTACAGCAGCGACGCACCGAGGTCCTTCTCGAGGAACAGGACGGCGAGCGACGCGCCCCACGCCACGAGCAGCGGCCCGAGGTGCTTCGCGGACGGCAGCCGGAACCGCCCGACCCCACCCGTGGCGACGGCGAGCAGCTCACGCTTCGCGTTCAGGTACGACGCGAGGAACACGACGATCAGGACCTTGGCGAGCTCGGACGGCTGGAACGTGACCGGGCCGATCTCGACCCATAGCCGAGCCCCGTTGATCTCCCGACCGATCCCCGGGACGATCGGCAGCAGCAGCAGCACGAGGCCGGCGAGCCCGATCGTGTACGTGTACGCATCGAGCTGCCGGTGGTCGTGCACCAGCACGAGCGTTCCGACGAACGCGAGCAGCCCGACGCCGATCCACGTCGCCTGCTCGGCGGCGAGCTCTCCGTCGAGCCGGAAGATCATCGCGAACCCGAGGCCCGTGAGCACGGCGGCCGTCGGGAACAGCGCCGGCTCGGCGTACGGGGCGAGCCGCCGGATCGCGAGGTGCGCGAAGAGGTATCCGACGGCGAAGATCCCGCCGTACAGCGCGATCGTGGCGGGGACCTCGCCCCGCTTGCCGATCCCGACGAGGACGTATGCGCCGACCGACAGCACGAGCGCCAGGATCGTGAGCGCGAGCGCCGTCCCCTGCCGGGGCGGCGTCGGCCGGACGGCGGCCTGGCTCATCCGTTGCCCCCAGTGCCGCCGCCGGTGCCGCCACCGGCCTGCGTCCCTCCACCATTCTGCTCGCCCATCGCGGCGACGTCCGCCTCGATCCGCTCGATCAGGGCGTCCGCGGCCTCGCGGTCCTCGACCGTGATGCCGTCGCCGATGTCGCGGTACGCGACGAGCGTCGACGCCTCCGACGCCGAGATCCGCGTCTCGACCGCCACCTCGTGGAGCTCGAACCCGACGACCTCCGTCGGGATGCCGTTGAAGATCGCGACCCGGCCGTTCGAGACGCCCACGTACCACTGCGAATCCAGGAACGTCCGGAGCCCCACCAGGCCGGCCGCGACGACGACGACGACGAGCCCGAGCACGACCGCGAGCCTGATCCAGCGGACACCGCGACCGCGCTCGCGAGGCGCGGCAACGTCCTCCGCCGTGTCATGACGCTCCGCACGGCGCGCCGGCGTCGCGACGTCCGTCGTCGTGGTGACCGTGGCGCCATCCTCGAAGTCGAGGAGCACGACGGTCGTGTTGTCGGCCCCGCCCGCCTGGTTCGCCGCGCGCACCAGGAGCTCCGCAGCGCGCTGGGGGTCTGGTTCGCTGGTCAAGATCCGCGCGATCGCCTCCTCACCGATCATCGAGGTGAGCCCGTCGGTGCAGAGCATCACGCGGTCGCCGGCCAGGACGTCCACGGTCGCCTGATCGACCTGGACGGACCCCTCCACGCCGAGCGCGCGCGTGAGCACGCTGCGCTGCGGATGGCGCTCCGCCTCACGTTGGCTGATCTCGCCCTCCTTCACCATGCGGTGCACGAGCGTGTGGTCCTCGGTGAGCATCCGCAGCTCCCCGTCGCGGAGCAGGTACGCACGCGAATCGCCGACGTGCGCGAGCCGGATCGACTCGCCCTGCACGATCGCGACGGTGAGCGTGGTCCCCATCCCCGCGACGCTGTGGTCGGTGGTCGAACGCTCGAAGACCGCCCGGTTCGCCTCCTGGACCTGTTCGGCGAGTGCCGTCCCGCCCTCGCGGAACAGCCGCTCGAGCGTCTCGACAGCGATCCTCGACGCCACCTCGCCACCTCGGTGCCCACCCATGCCGTCGGCCACCGCGTAGATCGGATCCTCGAGCAGGTACGAATCCTCGTTGCCCTCGCGGACCCGCCCGATGTCCGTCGCCGCCGCCGCCCGAACCTTCACCGTCGCAGCTCCAGCACCGTCTTGCCGACCCGTACGACGTCGCCGGCGTGGACCTCCGCGGGTTGTGAGACACGACGGTCGTTCAAGAACGTCCCGTTCGTCGATCCGAGATCTTCGACGTACCACGTCCCGTCGCGAGGGAACAGCCGCGTGTGATGCTGCGAGACGTACGTGTCGTCCACCGTGATCGCGCACGACGCGGAACGGCCGACCTCGACCGGCCCGTGGAGCTTGATCGTCGCGGTCCTCGCGCCGCTCCCCGCGTGGACGACGACGGAAGAGGGCGGCCGGCGCCCTCTCGACGCCGGCGCTCGTCCCGTCGGCGCACGGTCTCCGCGAGCCGTCCCGGCCCGACCGCTCAGGCCGGACGCGACCGAGCGGACGGCCCGGTAGATGAAGAAGTACAGGAGCACCAGGAGCGAGTACTTCAGGACCGATAGGACGAACGGGGACATCTAGCCCCTCCGGAACTCGATCACGGTGCTGCCGATCGTGATCCGGTCGCCGTCGGACAGGACCCGCTCCTGAACAGGCTCATCGTTCACGAGCGTCGCGTTCGTCGCTCCGAGGTCGGTCAGCACGTACTCGCCGCCGGCGATGTCGATGCGCGCGTGGTGGCGCGACGCCCCCGGGTCCTCGATCACGACGTCACACTCCGGCAGCCGCCCGATCGTCGTGCGACCGCCGCGGATCCGGTACGTCTTCCCCGGTCGGCCGTCGTCCAGGACCGAGAGCGACGCATCTCCCGCGGGTCCCATCGCCGAGGTGACCGCTCCAGGTTCCTCGGGCTCGCCCTCGACGAGCGATGCCTCGCAGGCGAAGCGTCCCCTGCCGAGCGTCGCATCGACCTCGAACTCCACCTCGGGGGGTCCCACCAGCCCCCACCCGCGCTCGGCCGCCCCCTCGCGCACCACCTGCTTCAACTCCGAGATGAGCGCCTGTTCGGCGGCCTCGAAGCGCTCCGCATCGGCGGGCGACAACGAGAACACGAACCGGTTCGGCGCCCACATGCCGCGCACGCCGACCGTCTTGTGGTCGTCCATCTCCCGCAGCAGGCGTTTGGCGAGCTCGACGGGCTGCAGGCCGCTGCGGAACGTGGTCGCGAAGAACCCCTCGACGAGGTTCCCCAGGCGGCGCTCGAAATCGCGGAGGATCGGCACGGGCGAAGTGTTTTCCCTGGTCGCAGGCTCGGTCGGCCGGTCCGGGATTATAGCCCCGCGGTGTGCGAACCCGGCCGCGCGTCGTGCCGCTGCTACGATTGGCTGCCCTTCGGGCGAGTGGCGGAATCTGGCAGACGCGCAGGATTCAGGTTCCTGTGAGGGCAACCTCGTGGGGGTTCAACTCCCCCCTCGCCCACCCCGGATGTGAGGAGGCCGGCGCGCTTGCGCGCCGGCCTCCGGTGGTCCCAAGCAGCGCCTGACCAGCAAGAACCCGGCGGACCCGCCTGCTACCGTGGGCCGGTGGCCGTGATCGAGGTCGAAGGGCTCCGCAAGGAGTACCGGCGCCTTCGCGGCGGTCGCACCGTTGCGGTCGACGGCCTCGACCTGTCGGTCCCCGAGGGCGGCGTGTACGGGTTCCTGGGTCCGAACGGCGCCGGCAAGACGACGACGATCAGGTGTCTGCTTGGTCTCGTGCACCCGACCGCCGGTCGCGCAACTCTGATGGGTGCGAGGGGTCGGGCCGGGCTCCGCTCGGTCATGACGCGCGTCGGCTCGATCGTCGAGGCGCCCGCGTTCACGCCGCGGATGAGCGGTCGCCGGAACCTTGAGCTGCTCGGTGCGATCGACGGGATCGGGCGCCGACGCGTCCGCGACGTGCTCGAGCGGGTCGGCCTCGGCGACCGGGCCGACGACCCGGTGCGGGCGTACTCGCTCGGGATGAAGCAGCGGCTCGGGATCGCCGCGGCGCTGCTGAAGGACCCCGCGGTCCTGATCCTCGACGAGCCCGCGAACGGCCTCGATCCGGCCGGCATCAAGGAGGTCCGCGAGCTCCTGCGACGTCTCGGCGCGGAGGGCCGGACCGTCTTCGTCTCGAGCCACATCCTGTCGGAGGTGCAGCAGATGGCCGAACGCGTCGCGATCATCGCGCGCGGCCGGCGCGTCGCGGACGGCCGGGTGAGCGACGTCCTCGCCTCGCGGACGAGCTCGGGGGTCCTGGTGCGCGTCCCGGATGTCGAACAGGCGGGGCGGTCGCTCGACCGGGCCGGGATCGGATGGACGCGTGAGGGCGAACGCCTTCGGGTCGCGATCGATCCGCAGGACGGCGCCGACGTCACGCGCATCCTCGCGAGCGACGGCGTGTACCTGTCCGAGCTGCGGCCCGTCGAGGCCGATCTCGAGACGGTGTTCCTCGAACTGACCGCCGACGGTGGACGGCTCTGATGCGGCTCCTCGGTGTGGAGCTGCGTCGCTTCGTGTCTCGCCGGCTCGTCCAGTGGCTCCTCGTCATCTCGCTGGCGGGCATCGCCCTCGGGTGCCTGATCGCGGGCATCAACTCGCGACCCGCTAGCATGGACGCGTTCCACCTCACGACGCTGTCCACGATCTTCGAGGGCGTGAGCCTGCTCGTTGCCACGCTCGGGTGGGTGATCGGCGCGTCGCTGATCGGCGCCGAATGGCACTCCGGTACGGTCTCGACGCTCCTCACGTGGGAGCCGCGCCGCGTGCGGGTCCTCCTCGCGAAGGTCGTCGCGGCCGTGGTCGGGGTCGTGGTGGTGACCTTCGCCCTGCAGGCGGTCCTTGGGTTGGGCCTTGCGCTCGTCGCGGTCCTCCGGGGGTCGACGCAGGGGGTGGACGCCGGATGGCTCCTCTCGACGGCCGGGACCGCGTTCCGCTCCGCGATTCTGGCCGGGATCGGTTCCGCCATCGCGTTGGCGATCGCCTCGGTCGCGCGGAACACGGCCGCCGCGCTTGGGACCGTGTTCGTGTGGCTGGCCGTCATCGAGGGTCTGATCCGAGCCCTCCGGCCCGGATGGGCGCCGTGGCTGATCGGGGAAAACGGGATCGTGTTCCTCACCGGCAGCGGGAGCATCGACCGCACGATGGCCGCGTCGGGGCTGTTGCTTTCGGCGTACGCGGCCGGTTTCCTGGCGCTCGCGTGCGCGATCTTCGCCCGGCGCGACGTGACGTGAGGCCGTTCGGCCCCGACGCGTCGTCGGATCAGGAGGACGAGCGGAGCTCGCCGGGTATCGACCCCGGCGACGGCTCATGCAGCGTCGTGCGCGCCGGCATCCGCACCGTGAAGGTGCTGCCGCGGTTCGGCTGGCTGTGGACCCCGATCGTCCCGCCGAGGTGCGCGAGCAGGTCCTGGACGAGCGACAGCCCCAGGCCCGCTCCGCGGAACGTCCGCGTGCTCGACGAGTCGATCTGATAGAAGCGGTCGAAGATCTTCGGCAGCTCCTGTTCGGGGATGCCGATCCCTTCGTCCTTGACCCAGAACACGATCCCGTCGCCGTCGGCTCTCGCTCCGAGCGCGCACGCAGTGCCCTCCGGCGAGTACTTGAGCGCGTTGTCGATCAGGTTCGACAGGACGCGGCCGAGGAGGCCGCGGTCGGTGTAGAGGATCGGCAGGTCGTTGGGCACGTCGACGCGGATGCGCTCGGCCTCGGTCGACAGGCCCTCGACGATCTCCTGCACGAGATCCTCGAACAGGACGCGGCCGACCGAGACCGGGAGCTGCTTGCTCTCGATCCGCGAGACGGTCAGGAGGTTCTCGACCAGGCGCAGGAGCCGGTCCCCCTGCCGTTCCATCCGTTCGAGGAACTCCTTGCGCAGCTCGGGGTCGTCGGCGAATGCGGGCTGCTGCAGCGTCTTCGCGTACCCGATCAACGCGGTCACCGGCGTACGGAGCTCGTGCGACACGACCGCGACGAACTCGCCCTTCATCCGGTTCAGCTCCCGGAGCTCGCCGACCGTGTGGTGCTCCTTCTCCAAGAGCTCCTCGAGCTTGCCGGCCTGGTCGGCGAGCGTCGCGTTCTGCGCGGCCAGCCGGTCGGCCAGCCCGCGGCTTCGGAAGTACATCTGCCGCGCGAACACGAGCGGCGCCAGCAGGACGACGACCGACCACGCGCCCTCGCGGTCGTAGAACACGGCGATCACGGCGCCCATCAGTCCGAGGCCGAGGTACGAGAGCAGGAACTCGTACGGTGCGCCGCCATGCATCCTCGCGAGGACGCGCGTGAGCGATATCCGCTGCCCGACCGCCGTGTACAGCGCGACGAACAGCGCGTTCAACGTGTACCCGACCACCGCCGCGAGCAAGATGCCCGGCACGATCCGCGTCCAGGGCGAGTCGACCGTCGCGATCGCGCCGAACGTCGCGGCCGCCGCCGCGGTGGACAGCGCGATCTGGCAGCGGTTCCACAGCGACTTCAGGACCGGGATCTCACGCTGGACCTCGCGCGGATCGAACGATCCCACGGCGCCGATCAGCCCGGCGATCGCCGGCGGGAACAGGATCGCCGCCCCGAGCAGGACGGGGAAGCTGAGCGACAGCTGGAGCCCGCCCCACGTCGGCACGGGGATCAGGTCGACGATCGCGACGCAGATCGCGAAGAACCACACGCCGGCGTCGAGGGCGTCGCGCTCCCGCCACACCCCCGCGACGAGCAGCGCGACCACCGGGACGACGACGATCAGCTCGAGGACGCGCGAGCGCATCGGCTTGGTTGGCGCGTCCTCCGAGCCGGGCAGCCGTCCTGCGCCGCCGGGTTCGGCCTGCGGCGTCGAGACCCCGATCCGCTCATCGGTCTTCACCACGGCGTCCCCTTATGCCACAGGCGCTCGCCGGATTCCAGTCCCCGCGCAGGGAGGCGTCCGATCACGGCTCGGGCGGGTGCTCTCCGCGCGCCAGTCGGAGGGCCTCGCCGTAGACCTCCCGCGCCGGGACCCCGGCCTCGCGGGCGACGCGGGCGCAGTCCTCGTACTCCGGTGCGAGCGTGACCAGGCGCCCATCGAGGAACCCGAGCTTGACACCGACGACGCCGTGCGCGGTCTCGACCTTGGTCAGCGAACGCTCGAGCGCGGTCTTGACCACCGGCGTGGCGCGGACCCCGAGCGTCCCGGTCTCGGTGAACAGGATGCGGCGGATCTCGTCGACCCGGTCCGGTGAGACCAGCACGGACACGGTGACGGCCGCGCGCCCCTTCTTCATCACGATCGGGGTCAGCCAGGCGTCCTGGGCGCCCGCGGCGAGCAGCTGCTCGACGACGTGGGCGGACAGCTCCGGGGTGACGTCGTCGACGTTGGTCTGCAGGACCACCTCCTCGGTGCCGCTGGGGAGCGATAGGGCAGCCGCCGCGGCGACGGGCGCCTCCTCGCCGATCATGATCCGGAGCACGTTCGGGAAGTCGAGCTCGTGCGTCCCGGCGCCGTAGCCGGTGGTGCCGAGCCGCATCGGCGGGAGCTCGCCGTAGCCGTCGACCGTCGCGGCGAGGATCGCGGCGCCGGTCGGCGTCACGAGCTCGACCGGGACCCCTCGTGAGTACAGCGGTGCACCCCGCAGCAGCTCGACGACGGCGGGCGCGGGGATCGGGGTCGCCCCGTGGTCGGTCTTCACCAGACCCATCCCCGTCGGAACGGCCGACGAGAAGCACCGTTCGACGCCGAGCATCGTGAGTGCGAGCGAGACGCCCGCGATGTCGACGATCGAGTCGATCGCGCCGATCTCGTGAAACGTGACGAGGTCGACCTCCTTGCGGTGGATCCTGGCCTCGACCTCCGCCAGACGCCGGAAGATCCGCTGCGCCAGCTCGACGGCGCGGGGTGGGAGATCGGACGCGTCTAGGAGCGCGCGGATGCTCGAGTAGGTCCGGATCACGGACTGGATCGACGGCGTCACGACGACCTGGAGCGCATGGATCCCGTGCCGCTCGACCTCCTGGACGTCGACGTCGAACGGCTCGAGCGGGAGCGATCCGAGGCCGCTGCGCACCTCCTCGAAGTCGGCGCCGGCGTCGATGAGGGCGCCGAGGGCCATGTCCCCGGAGATGCCGGCGATGCAGTCGAAGTAGCCGACCCTCACTGGCGCGTCCGTACGATCCGGTGCGCAACGAGGCCGGCGCCGAAGCCGTTGTCGATGTTGACGACGCTCACGCCCGGCGCGCAGCTGTTCAGCATCGAGAGCAGCGCGGCGAGTCCCTCGAACGCGGCGCCGTACCCGACGCTCGTGGGGACCGCGACCACGGGCCGCCGAGTGAGGCCGGCGACGACCGACGGCAGCGCACCGTCCATCCCGGCGACGACGATCACGACGTCGGCCGCGTCCAGTCCGGGGGCACGCTCGATCACGCGATGGACGCCCGCAACACCCACGTCGGTGACGCGCGATGTCGACATGCCGAGTGCGTCCGCCGTCTGCGCCGCCTCGTCGGCGACCGGGAGATCCGACGTCCCGGCGCACACCACGGCGACCGACCCGATCGGGGCGTAGGTCGCGGCGCGCTTGGCGACGATCAGCCGCGATCGGGGGGAGTACGACGCGCCCGGGACCGCATCGAGGACCGCGTGGTACTGCTCCGGCGTCGCACGGGTCGCGAAGACCGCGCCGGTCGAACCCGAGACGAGCGCAGAGGCGGCGTCGCGCACCTGCGCCGGCGTCTTGCCCTCGGCGTAGACCGCCTCGGCCTGTCCCGTCCGAAGCTCGCGATGAACGTCGATCGTCAGCTCGGCCACGGGTCGCTCGTCCACGAGGGGGCCCATCGTATACTTCTGGCTCGCTCGCAGAAGTCGCAGGTAGATGGCCGTTCCCGCGACACCGGACGTTCCACCCTTCGAGACGATGATCTTCTCCGACCGGACCCTCACGCTGTTGGTGTTGATCGCGCTGGGCATGGCCGGGCTCTCGCTGCTGATCACGGCCGGAGGGGGTCGCAGGCAGCGCCAGCCGAAGGGACCGATCCAGATGGACGATGTCCTCCGAGGAGTGCTCGAGGGGCAGGCGCGGCACATCAAGCGCCTGGAACAGGCGATCCGAGGGCTCGACGCCACGGACAAGCGACAGCAGGGGTCCATCGAGGGTGCGGTCCGCCACGTAGGCCTCTTGCGCTACGACGCGTTCGAGGATGTCGGCGGGCGACTATCGTTCTCGTGCGCGTTGCTCGACGACCATGGCAACGGCGTCGTGATGACCTCGATCAACGGTCGTCAGGACACACGCGTGTACGCGAAGCCGATCACGGGAGGAAAGAGCACCTACAACCTATCGGTCGAGGAAGAGGAAGCGATCAGGCAGGCGCTCGCGGGACCCCGAGAGGCGGTGACGGCCACATGATCTGGAAGCGCGAGGACGCTGGATCCGAGCAGGAGGAGCGCCGCGAGCCGGTGCATGAGGAACCGAAGGGGGGCAGACGGATGGCGGACGGCGGAGAGG
>Ga0299906_10005470_pt1 | contig 10343 bp, 7 predicted proteins | sample RVTome_14_FD_200259 | JGI IMG/M metagenome (GOLD analysis project Ga0299906, IMG submission 200259) | Soil microbial communities from uranium-contaminated site in the Upper Colorado River Basin, Wyoming, United States - RVT145D125 (version 2) ...
GCCGTCGCTCCCGGATCTGGACGAAGCCTGAGGTCGGTGCGGAAGACGTAGCCGTCGGCCGTGCGCTCATCCATCATCCGCATCATCTGCCGCACCAGGCGCACGAGCTGCTGCGGCAGGCCGTCCGGGTCGGCGCAGTGGATCTTCCGCCGTTCGTACAGGACCATCAGGTCGATATCACTCGAATAGTTCAATTCCCGGCCGCCGAGCTTGCCCATGCCGAGGACGGTCAGGCCCGACTCCAGTTCCGGCGCGTCGCCCTTGGGGAGCTCCAGGACCCCGCCGGCGGCGAACTGGCGCAGCAGGCAGCGGATGGTCATCTGCAATGCGAGCTCGGCGTAGTCGCTGAGCGCCCGCGTCACCGTCTCGAGCGGCCAGAGCCCCGCGATGTCGGCGAGCGCGACGAGCAGCGCGATCTTGCCCTTGCCGTGGCGCAGCACGGCCATGACCCGCTCGTGCGACGGCTCGTCCGCCGCCGCTGCCGCGACCTCGGCGACGATCTTCGGATAGACCTCGTCCGGGCCTGCGAGAATGGCTTCGGTGGCGATCGACGGATGGCGGAGCAGCAGCTCGCCGAGATAGGGGCTGTTGCCGAACAGCGCCGTCAGCACCGCGCGGCCGGCTGCGTCGTCCGCGATCCGGCGGACGAGGGCGCCGTCCTCGGCCTTTTCGGCAGTTTCGCGCCACCGCGCGATGCCGGTTTCGGCCCGGTCCGGAAAGGCCGGTTTCGGCAGGAGTCCTGGGTCGATAGCTGCCATCTCGATCTGGTCCGCGTCGCCAAATTCCTGGGAAAACTTGCGATTCTCACTATACTAGCTATTGACCCAAGGAGGGACGGGGGAATCGTGCACAAGATCGTCGTTCGGGTGGCGCAGCTCTTCGTTACGCTGGCCGTCGGCATCGCGATCCTCGGCAGCCTCGCCGCCTGGCGCCTTTCCAAGGGGCCCGTCTCGCTCGAATTTCTCACCCCGGTGATCGAGAGCAGCTTTGCCCTGCAAGGCATGCCCGTCGCCGTGCAGGTCGGCGAAACGACCCTGGGGTGGGGCGGCTGGCGCCAGGTCTTCGACCTGCGCGCCCGCGATGTCCGCCTGTACGGCTCGGACGGGAAGATCGTGGCGCTGCTGCCCGAGGTATCCATCGGCCTGTCGGTGACCGGCCTGCTGCGCGGCGATCTGGCGATCTCGCGGCTCGATGTGTTCGGCTTGCGGGCAATGCTGGTGCGCCACCCGGACGGACGCTTCGACTTCGCCCTGCCGGTCGATGCCAAGGATGCGCAAGGCGATCCCATGGCATTCGGCGATGTCGCGACCGAGGCGCTGCGCTCGGTCGGCGAAGGGGAGGGCCCGTTCCGCTATCTCAAGCGGTTCTCGATCATCGCTGCCAAGGTGCGATACCGCGACGAGGCGTCCCGCCAGCTCTGGACGATGCCCGCCGCGGACATGATCACGGTCTTCGGGCGGGGATTGATCGAGAGCCGCTTCAACATCGTGGTTGAGAACGCCGGCGCCAGCACGCAGCTCGCCGCCACCGTCCTGAATGACCGCCAGACCGGCCGGATCGGCGGCCGTGTGGACTTCGACAAGCTGCAGCCGACTCTGATCGCCCGCGCCGTGCCGTATTTGAGCCAGCTCGCCGGCGTCCGCATGCCCTTCTCCGGCAGCGCCCATTTCGACGTCGCGAAAGGCTGGCAGCTGGACGGACTGAGGCTGCAGCTGGCGAGCGAGGCCGGCAGCGCGGTGATTGCGTTGCAGTACCCGCCGGTAGGCGAGCATGTCCGGGTGCTCGCGCGGCTGGAGGACGTCCGGATCGGCGCGCTCGCGCGCGCGACGCCGGCGATGGCGTCGCTTGCCGGGATCGATATCCCGGTCACCGGCCAGATCGAAGGCACGGCCACGTCGGCGAGCGACTTCCGTCTTATGCGCGTCGACCTTCGCGGCGGCGAAGGAACGATCGAGCTTCCCGGCATCCTGCCGCGGCGCGCGGACGTCACGGAAGCGCGGCTTTTCGCCGAGGTCCGCGCGGACGGTGCGTCGATCGAGCTGAAGGAAATCGCGCTGGACCTCGATGGGCCGCGCCTGCGCCTTGCTGGCGTCGCCGACCGCGTCGGCGACCGCTACCGGCTCCGCGCCGAGGGAACGGTAGCCGCGGTGCCGATGGCGTCGCTTGACGGCTACTGGCCGGTCGCGCTCGGCCCGCCCGCCCGGCGCTGGGTGATCGCGAATATTGTCGACGGAACCGTCGACACGGGGACCTTCGCGATCATCGCCGACGTGCCGACGGACGACCCGGCCGGGGCGCGGCTCGAAGACATTCGCGGAACGCTGCAGTATCGCGGCCTATCGGTCGACTATCTGGCGCCGATGCCGAAATTCACCGGTGTCGGCGGCACGGCGGAATTCGACCGCACGCGCTTCGATCTCGCGGTGAGCGAAGGCCGACTCCGCGACATCGCGGTCGATCGCGCGACGATCAGGATGTTCGACCTCGACACCGACATCGAAAAAATCGCGATCGATCTGGCGCTGCGCGGCCCGGCGCGCACGGTCGCGCAGGTGGTCGATACGCAGCCGCTCGGATTTCTCGGCTCGCTCGGCGTCTCGCCGTCCGCGGTCTCCGGCGATGCGGTCGCCGACCTGCAGTTCCGCTTTCCGCTGCGCAGGGACCTGAGCCTCGAGATGGTCAAGGTGTCTGCGACGGGGACGCTGCGAAAGCTTGCGGTCTCGCCGGCGCCGCACGGGCTGGCCGTGAGCGACGGCGAGCTGTCCGTGAAAGCCGACAACACGGCGATGACGGCGACCGGCACGGCTTTGGTCTCGGGCCTGCGCGCGACGGTCGATTGGCAGGAGCAGTTCGCGTCGAAGGCCAAGGAGCGGCGAAAGCTCGTTCTTTCCGGCCGCATTCCGGACATGCGGAAACCCGGCTTCGGGCTGCCCGACCTGCGCTTCCTCGCCGGGCCGGCCGACGCCAGCGTTGCTTTCGCGCAGCAACGGGACGGCAAGGGCGAGTTGCTGATCAATCTCGAGATCGCCGATACGCAAGTAACCCTGCCGGCCTTGGGATGGACGAAGGACCGTGGCGTGCCGGGAACCGCCAACGTCGCGCTTGCCTTCGATGCAAAGGGGTTGCAGCGGGTCGACAAGGTCAGCGTCGAGGCGGGCAAGACGACGCTGCTGGGGTTTGTCGATGGTTTCGGGTCGGAGCAGCAGGCCTGGGTCGCCACCGTTGAGCGCTTCACGAATGATGGAAACGACCTGCGCGGCCGCATCGAGCTGCGCCCGGACGGGACGGTGGACGCGGAGCTTACCGGCAAGCGTTTCGACATTGCCGGTCTCGTCGATCTTCAGACGACCGAGGACGCCGCCGACGCGCCCAAGCTGCCGCCGATTGCCGTCAAGGCGACTGTCGACGACCTGCGCTGGGGGACGGACCGCAAGCTCGCGAACGTTAGCGCGGTCGCGAAATATACCGACGGCCACGTCCAAGGCCTCACGCTCGACGGCGCGCTGGGGCGTGACGGGACGCTCGGCATCCGCTACCTGCCGGGGCCGGACGGGCAGGTCCTGCGCATCGCATCCGACGATTTCGGCAGCCTGCTCGGCATGTCGCCGTCGCGCAGCCGTGTCGTCGGCGGGGCACTCCTCGTTCGCGGGCTCAGGCGGGCGCCGGACGGCCCGATGGAGGGCGAATTCGTCGCCTCGCGCTTCACCCTGTCGCGGGCGCCGCTGCTCGCCCGCGTGCTGCAGGTGGCGTCGCTGACCGGCATCGGCGATGCGCTGACGAGCAAGGGCCTGCCGTTCGACGCCTTCGAAGGGCAGTTCTCATACAGCGGCGGCCGCGTGACCTTCACCAAGGCCAGCGCCTACGGCTCGTCGATCGGCGTTTCCGGCAACGGCGTGCTCGATCTCGGGAAGGAAGCCGTCACGGCGAGCGGCACCCTCGTTCCGGCCTATTCGCTCAACCGCGTGCTCGGCAAGATTCCCGTGATCGGCGCGCTGATCACCGGCGGCGAGAATGAAGGCGTCTTCGCAGCGACCTATCGCGTGGAGGGGCCGATCGAGGAGCCCAAGGTCGAGGTAAACCCGCTGTCCGCGCTTGCGCCTGGCTTCCTCCGCAACCTGTTCGGGCTCGGCGCAGACAAGACGCCGGCCGCCCCGGCGGGCCAATAGCGCCGTTCTAAACCGGACGCACCAGCGCGTGGCGCTTGCGGCCGGCGGACAGCTTGATCACGCCCTGGTCGTTGACGTCGGAGAGGGTGACGGTCGCCGCCTCGTTCTCGATGCGGGCGTCGTTGAGCCGCGCCCCGCCACCCTTGATCAGCCGCCGCGCCTCGCCGTTCGACTGGGTCAGGCCGGTCCGCGTCATCAGGGCGAAGGCGGGAATGCCAGGGCGGAGCTCGGTCTCCGGGATGTCGACGCGCGGCAGGTCCTCGCTGATCGTGCCCTCGACGAAGGTCTTGCGCGCCGTCTCGGCCGCAGCCGCAGCGGCGTCCGCGCCGCGGCAGAGCCGCGTCGCCTCGTTAGCGAGCACGATCTTCGCCTCGTTGATCTCGGCGCCTTGCAGCGCTTCCAGCCGGGCGATCTCCGCCATCGGCAGCTCGGTGAACAGCCGCAGGAAGCGGCCGGCGTCGGCGTCCTCCGTGTTGCGCCAGTACTGCCAGTAGTCATATGCCGGCAGCCGGTCCTCGTTCAGCCAGACCGCCCCGCTCGCTGTCTTGCCCATCTTCGCCCCGCTCGCCGTTGTCAGCAGCGGCGAGGTCAGGCCGAACAGCTCCAGCTCGGCGGCGCGCCGTCCCAGATCGACGCCGTTGACGATGTTGCCCCACTGGTCCGAGCCGCCCATCTGCAGGCGGCAGCCGTAGCGCCGGCCGAGCTCGACGAAATCGTAGGCCTGCAGCACCATGTAGTTGAATTCGAGGAAGCTCAGCGGCTGCTCGCGCTCCAGCCGGAGCTTCACGGAGTCGAAGGACAGCATGCGGTTGACCGAGAAATGCCGCCCGTAGTCGCGCAGGAATGCGATATATTCGAGCCGCTCGAGCCATTCCGCGTTGTTGACCATGATGGCATCGGTCGGCCCGTCGCCGAATTTGAGGAACTTCTCGAAAACGCCCTTTATGCCGTTGATATTTTTATCGATCTGCGCATCCGTCAGGAGCTGCCGCTGGTCGTCCTTGCCGGAGGGGTCGCCGACCTTGGTCGTGCCGCCGCCCATCAGGACGATCGGCTTATGACCGGTGCGCTGCAGCAGGCGGAGCAGCATGATCGGCACCAGGCTCCCGACATGCAGCGAATCCGCCGTGGCGTCGAAGCCGATATAGCCGATGATCCGGCCGGTCCGTGCCGCGGAATCGAGCGCGTCCGGATCGGTGCACTGGTGCAGGAATCCGCGCTCGGCCACGCCATTAAGGAAATCCGAACGGAACGCGTTCATGATAGCCGCCGCTTCGCCTTACGGTGAGGGCGGTCCCTTAGCACAGTCCCCCTTGAGGAACAATGACCTCGACCCGATCCACCCCTGACGCGCCGCCGGTCCTGGCGGTCGGCCTGATGAGCGGCACTTCGCTCGACGGGATCGACGCGGCGGTCCTGGAAACCGATGGCGGGTCCCGGATCCGTCCGTTGGGCGCCGTGACGGTGCCCTATGACGGAGCGCTGCGGGACCGGCTGCGCGCCGCGCTCGGCCGCGAGACGCGGAGCGCCGAGACCGACGCCCTGGAACGCGATCTGACGCTCGCGCATGCCCGCATCGTCGGCATGCTGCTGGATCGCGAAAGCATCCCGGCGGCGAGCGTCGCCGTCGTCGGCTTCCACGGGCATACGCTACTGCACCGGCCGGAACGGCGCCGGACCTGGCAGATCGGCGACGGTGCGCTGCTGGCGCGCGCGACCGGCATCGACGTGGTTGCGGATTTCCGGAGCGCCGACGTCGCGGCAGGCGGTCAGGGCGCGCCGCTGGCGCCCGCCTATCATGCCGCGCTCGCATCGGGGCTCGAGAAACCGGTCGCGATGCTCAACGTCGGCGGGGTGGCGAATGTCACCTGGATCGGGCCCGAGGGCGCGCTGATCGCCTTCGACACCGGTCCGGGCAACGCGCTGATCGACGACTGGCTGCTGCAACGGACCGGCGTCCCCGTCGATCGGGACGGCAGGCTGGCGGCTTCCGGGACGGTCGACGAGGCCGTGCTCGAACGGCTGCTCGGCAATAGCTACTTCGACGCGCCGCCGCCGAAATCGGTCGACCGCAACGATTTCACGATGGCCCCGGCCGAAGGATTGAGCGATGCGGATGGCGCGGCGACCCTCGCGGCATTCACCGCCGCCGCGGTCGCGCGTTCCCTAGCGCTGCTGCCGGCGCCGCCGCGCCGCTGGATCGTCTGCGGCGGCGGCCGGCATAATCCGGTGCTGATGCGCATGCTGGCCGGACGGCTGGCGGCGCCGGTGGAGCCCGTCGAAGCGATCGGCTGCGACGGCGACTTCATCGAGGCGCAGGCCTTCGCCTATATGGCGGTGCGCGCGCTGCGCGGCCTGCCAATCAGCTGGCCGGGAACGACCGGCGCGCCGAAGCCGCTCCGCGGCGGCCGGCATTTCGCCGCCAAGCCCTGACCTTCAGCCGTGGGCGGCCTTGCCGCCGGGCGGGGCAAGCGCGACGTCGAGATACTTGCTGACGATGTCGCTCAGCTCTTCCAGCTCGTTGGCGAAGAAATGGTTCGCGCCGTTGATGATCGCGTGGCCGATGGCGATGCCGCGCTGCTGGCGCAGCTTGTCGACCAGCTTGCTGACCGATTCCGGGGGCACGATCTCGTCCTGCGACCCGGTCACCATCAGTCCGGACGCCGGGCAGGGCGCCAGGAAGCTGAAATCGTACATGTTGGCGGGCGGCGCGACCGAGATGAAGCCGTCGATTTCCGGCCGGCGCATCAAGAGCTGCATGGCGATCCAGGCGCCGAACGAAAAGCCGCCGATCCAGCAGCCGCTGGCGTTCTCGTTGTACATCTGCATCCAGTCCAGCGCGGTCGCGGCGTCCGAGAGCTCGCCCTCGCCGCGCGCGAAAGCGCCCTGCGAGCGGCCGACGCCGCGGAAATTGAAGCGCAGGCAGGAAAAGCCGCGCCGCACGAAATTCTGGTAAAGCGTATATACCACCTTGTTATTCATCGTTCCGCCGTGCTGCGGATGGGGATGCAGAAAGAGCGCTATGGGCGCGTTCGGCTCCTTGCTGTGGTGGTAGCGTCCTTCGAGCCGCCCCTCGGGGCCGTTTATGATGACTTCGGGCATATTTCTCGTACCGCCTCGGTTCTGTCTGTGCTGGATGTTCCCGCCGTAGATGTCCGCTACCGGATCATGGCATTGATCCGCCATAAAAATCCATCTTTTGTACCGCTCGCCATGAATACTTGACCGTTGCGAAGGGTCAATCTATATCGACAGCAAGGCTCCGACGGCCGATCGGCGCGCCCGCACGCAAGCGAACGGGGCATTGGCTGGCGCAGAGTATCCGATATACCGCAAAAAACCGCTGTAACATAAAGATTATAGGGCCAGCGCAATGTTCAAGATGTTCCGGCAAGAGATATCGGCCATCATGGAGCGCGATCCAGCGGCGCGGTCGGGCTGGGAAGTGATGCTCTGCTACTCCGGCTTTCATGCGATCGTCCTGCACCGCATCGCGCACCGGGCCTGGAGCGGCGGCTGGCGGGTGACCGCGCGGGCGCTCTCGCAGTTCAATCGCTTCATCACCGGCATCGAGATCCATCCCGGCGCCCGCATCGGCGAGCGTTTCTTCATCGATCACGGGATGGGCGTCGTCATCGGCGAAACGGCGGAAATCGGCGACGGCGTGACGCTGTACCATGACGTGACGCTCGGCGGCGTCGCCCCATCGGTCGATTCCGACAGCCAGCGCAACCAGAAGCGGCACCCGACGCTGCAGGACGGGGTGATCGTCGGCTCCGGGGCGCAGATTCTCGGGCCGATCACGGTCGGCGTCGATGCCCGGGTCGGCGCCAACGCGGTGGTCACGAAGGACGTGCCCGCCGGCGTGACGGTGGTCGGCATCCCCGCCCGGGTCGTCCAGCCGCGCCGCGGCGCGCGGACCGAGGGCTTTTCGCCCTACGGCATGCCGCTCGGCGATCTGCCTGATCCGGTCGCCCGCGCCATGGAGGGCCTGATGGAACAGGTGTCCGTTCTCCAGGCCCGGGTCGAGCAGCTCGAGAGACAGGTCACGGAAAAGGCGCCGCCCGTGGCGGGCGCCTTCGAGGAAACGACCGAAACGTCGGAGCCCAAGACGCAGAGCTATTAGCGCCAAGGGCAGGTGGGATCGGCCGGCATACAGGGCAGCATTGAATGGGAGAATTAGTGCCGTGCGACTGAGTACAAAAGGGCGTTATGCCGTGATGGCGATGGTCGATCTGGCAAAGTTCAGCAACGGGAGTCCCGTCGCCCTGTCCGAGATCGCCGAGCGCCAGGAGATCTCGCTGTCCTATCTGGAGCAGCTCTTCGCCAAGCTCCGGCGCGCGGAACTGGTGAGCAGCGTCCGCGGCCCCGGCGGCGGCTACGTGCTGGCCCGCGCGGCGGGCGAGACGCGCATCGCCGACATCATCCTCGCGGTCGACGAGCCGATCCGTGCGACACGATGTTCGCCGGGCTCGTCGGCCGGCTGCACCGGCAACAAGTCGCGCTGCGCGACGCACGACCTCTGGGAGGAGCTCAGCAACCTCATCCACCTGTTCTTCAGCTCGATCACGCTCGCCGATATCGTCGACCGGCGGATCCTGGGCAAGAGCGGTGTCATCTACCAGGATCGGCAACTGGCTGCGGCGGACTGAGCCGCCATTCGTTTCGACGCATGACCTATCTCGATTACAACGCCTCTGCTCCGATGTCGGGCACCGTGATCGACGCGATGACCGCGGCGGCTCGGCTCGGCGGCAATCCCTCGTCGGTACACGCCTACGGCCGGAAGGCTCGGGCCGTGATCGAGGACGCGCGGGCGGCGGTCGCGGCGGCGGTCAGCGCGGCGCCGGGGCAGGTCGTCTTCACCAGCGGCGCGACGGAGGCCAACGCGCTGGCGCTTCGCGGCTGCGGGCGGACGCGCGTCCTGGTGTCGGCGGTCGAGCACGAGTCCGTCCTTAATGCGATCGACGGGGCCGAGTGCATTCCCGTGGATCGCGATGGTATCGTCGATCTCGACCGGCTTCGGGCGATGCTCGCGAGCGGCGGCGCGCAGACGATTGTCGCCGTCATGCTCGCCAACAACGAGACTGGGGTGATCCAGCCGCTCGACGCTGTGGTCGCGCTCGCGCGCGAGGCGGGGGCGCTGGTCCATTGCGATGCGGTCCAGGGGCCGGGGCGCATTCCCGTCGATGTCGCGGCGCTCGGCGTCGACTTCCTGTCCCTGTCGGCGCACAAGCTTGGCGGGCCGAAAGGCGTCGGCGCGCTGATCCTGCGGCGCGAGGGGACAATTGCGGCCGAGACCCGCGGCGGCGGGCAGGAGCGCGGCCTTCGCGGCGGTACGGAGAACCTGACAGGGATCGCCGGCTTCGGCGCGGCGGCGCGGCTGGTGCCGGACGCCCTGGCGCGGGCCGGCGCGGTCGAGCGACTGCGCGACGGCCTGGAAGCGCGCCTCCGCGCGCTCGCGCCGGACGCAGTGGTCTTCGGCGCCGGCGTGCGCCGGCTGCCCAACACCGCCTGCATTGCGCTGCCGGGCGTCGGCGCCGAGGCGCAGGTGATGGCGCTCGACCTCGCCGGGGTGGCGGTCAGCGCCGGCTCCGCCTGCTCGTCGGGCAAGATCAAGGCGAGCCATGTCCTGCAGGCGATGGGCATGGGCGACGATCTGGCGGGTTCGGCGGTCCGGGTCAGCCTCGGTCCAGACACGAGCGCGGCCGAGATCGACGCTTTTGTCGCGGCCTGGAGCAAGCTGGCGGCGCGCGCCCGGCGCAGCGCGGCATAGAGAGGGAGCGGCATATGGCCGACGACACGAAGGAAATGCCGATCTATCTCGACTACCAGGCGACCACGCCGGTCGACGAGCGCGTGCTCGCCGCCATGCTGCCTTTCTTCACCGAGAAATTCGGCAACCCGCATTCCCGCGACCACCGCCATGGCTGGCAGGCGGAAGAGGCGGTCGAGGCGGCGCGCGAGCAGGTGGCAAAGCTGATCGGCGCGACGGCGAAGGAGATCTTCTTCACCTCCGGCGCCACGGAATCGAACAACCTCGCGGTCAAAGGCGTGGCCCGGGCGGCTGGTGCGGACCGGCGCCACGTGATCACTTGCGTGACCGAGCACAAATGCGTGCTGGAGAGCTGCCGCCGTCTCGAGCGCGAAGGATTCGAAGTGACCTATCTGCCGGTC
>Ga0299906_10005471_pt1 | contig 10343 bp, 9 predicted proteins | sample RVTome_14_FD_200259 | JGI IMG/M metagenome (GOLD analysis project Ga0299906, IMG submission 200259) | Soil microbial communities from uranium-contaminated site in the Upper Colorado River Basin, Wyoming, United States - RVT145D125 (version 2) ...
CGATCGCGGCGATCTCGATCGCGTCGACGCTGTGGGCGCGTTCGGCGCTCCGCGGCGTGAGCGTCGAGGTCGCGTTCGAACCGTCGAGGGCGTTCGTGGGCGAGGACGTCACGCTTCGCGTCCGGATCGCGAACGACAAACGCCTTCCCCTCCCGATCGTCCGCCTGCTGGTGCGCTATCCCTTCAGCCTCCTGCCAGGTGTGGACCGCGATCCCACCGCGCTTCGCGGCCACCGACGACGCCTCTCGATCGCGGGACGGAGCGAGGTGGAGCTTCGCCTGCCCGTCGTGGTCACCACGCGCGGCGAGTACTGGCTCGAGGGCGTCGACCTCATCGTCTCCGATCCGTTCGACCTCGCCCCTGTCAAACACGAGGCGACGACGGACCGGCCCCTGCTCGTGATGCCCCAGCCCCGCGTCGGGATCCCGCTCCGGATCGCCCGGCGGCTGCCGTTCGGTTCGCCGGCGCCGGCCGCGCGGCTGTTCGAGGACCGGGAGCACTTCGCGGGCGTGCGCGACTACGAGCCGGGCGACCCGATGCACCACGTGCACTGGCGCCTGTCCGCCCACACGGGCAAGCTCCAGACGAAGCGGTACGAGCCGACGCGCTCGGCCGAGGTCCTGTTCGCGCTCGACGTCGCGAACGGTGAACCGTTCTGGCACGCCGTCGACCCCGACACCGCCGAGGAGTCGATCGGCTGGACCTCGTACCTCGCCCGCCAGGCGATCCACGCGGGCTGGCGCACGGGCCTGGTCGCGAACACGCACCTGCGCCGCGGCCGCGGGCCGCTACGCGTGCGGACCTCGGACTCGGCCGGCAACGAGGCGGCGCTGTTCGCGGCCCTCGCCCGCATGCCGAACCAACCGACCAGCGACCTCGGGCCCGTGCTGCGCGAGGTCGGCCGGCGGCTGGTCCGCCGGACCACCGTCATCGTGGTCTCGCCCCGGCCGGGCCCGGCGCTGTCCCATGAGATGGAGGTGCTTCGCCGGCGGGGGTGCGACGTGATCCACCTCTCGCCGCTCGAGGAATCCCGGAAGGCGGCGTCGTGACGTACTGCGGGGCGGTCTCGTGATGGGGTCCGCGTGGGTCGGTACCACGCGGCCCGAGGCGCGCGAGCTCCGCGCGTGCGGGCTGGCCGCGCTCGCCGAGGCCGGCGTCCTCGTCCTGCCGGTGTGGCTCGTCCTCACCGAAGCGCGCGGCCTGAAGATCGGCGTGGTGGCGCTCGCGGTGCCGTTCGTCGCGGCGTACGTGGGGGGCGCGCTGCTCGCGTGCCGGTTCCGAGCCTCGCGCAACGTCGCGTTCGGGGCGGCGATGCTCGCCGTGGTGAGCGGGATCTGGCTCGGGCACGGCGACCTCAACCGGAGCGTGTTCGCGGTCCTGATCTGCCTGTTGGTGTCGTTCCGGCTCGTCACGCTCGCGCTGCGGGACTGGCGTGTGCCGATCCACGCGGAGGTCGGGTGGTTCGCGCTCGCGCTCGGGCTCGAGGTGATGGTCGCCGCCGGCGCTACCGACGAGTGGCGAGCCCCCCTCCTGCTGTTCGTGCCGCTGTTCTTCGTGGCCGCGCTCGCAAGCCGCGCGAGCACGGTGTGGAGCTCGGGCGGCGCGGGCGAGCTCGACGAACGCATCCGAGCCGCATGGATCCGTCGAGCGCTCATCGCGACAGGCGCGTTGGTGGGCGCGATGGCCACCGCGGTGATCCTGAGCGTCGAGGGCGGCGTGTTCGATCGCATCGGCGTCTGGCTCACGCCCGCGGCCAACGCCTTCGCCTCGCTCTTCGCGTGGCTGCTCTCGCAGGCCGCGCGGCCGATCTTCTTCCTGGTCGACCTACTCGGCATCGACCCCGAGCGCGTGCGCGAATTCTTCGAGAGTCTGCGGGAGGGGGCGGCGGATCGCGTCATCGACCAGCGTCACGCCGGTCCGCCCGAGATCTGGCAGCGGATGCTCGGCTTCCTGGCGTTCGCTGCCATCGGCTACGCCGTGTTCCGGGCGATCCGGCACTTCCGGCCGCCGGCCGGCGCCGAGCCCGAGACCCGCGTCCCCGGGACCCAGACCGAGGCGGCCCTGCCCGCGATCGAGGCGCTGTCCCCCCGGCCCCGGTTCCGGCGCGAGCCGCCCGCGGACACGGTTCGGCGCTGGTACGCCGAGGCACTGTCGGCGCTCCGGCGCCGCGAGATCGTTCGCGAACCCTGGCAGACGCCTGCCGAGTTCGCCCCCGTGGTGGCCGGCGCGGTGCCCTCGTGTGCGGACGCGTTCGCCGAGCTCACGCACGCCTACGAGGACGTGCGGTACGGCAGCATGCGGATCGACCCGACCGCGATCGGCCGGCTCGAGGCGGGCCAGCAGCGGATCATGTCCGCGATCGGGGACGGCTGAACCTCAACCCTCGGGAACGCCGATCCGGGCCTCCCGGCTCCGACCCACGAAAAGGTTCCTGCGGTTCGATGAGTTTGGGGCCCAAACTCCGTCTCCACGTCACGTGGGAGGGTCCCTACGACACGCGCTGGAGGAGGTTCGGCGTGACGCACGGGTTCGGATCCGCACGAGGGCGAGGGGTGCGAGGGTGGCGGGGTTGACGTCGCGGATAGGATGGCGCGCTCTATGACCGATGCGGCGATCGTCGTCGAGAGCCTCACCAAGCGGTTCGGGAAGGTGGAGGCGCTGAAGGGCGTGGACCTCCAGGTCCCGCCCAGCACGGTGCTCGGGCTGCTTGGCCCCAACGGGGCGGGCAAGACCACCGCCGTCCGGATCCTGACCACGCTCCTCAGCCCGGACGAGGGACACGCCACCGTCGCCGGCTACGACGTGGTCAAGCAGGCGGAAGAGCTGAGGCACGTGATCGGGCTCGCCGGCCAGAACGCCGCGGTGGACGAGAACCTGACCGGCCTGGAGAACCTGGAGATGGTCGGGCGCCTGTACCACGTGCCCGCGACAGAGGCGAAGCGGCGCGGCCAAGAGATCCTCGAGCGGTTCGAGCTGTCCGACGCCGCCCACCGGGTGGCCAAGACCTACTCCGGCGGCATGCGGCGGCGGCTTGACCTCGGCGCGAGCCTGGTGGGCAAGCCGAAGGTGCTGTTCCTGGACGAGCCGACGACCGGCCTGGATCCGCGGGGGCGGCTGGAGATGTGGGACGTCATCCGCGGGCTCGTCAAGGAGGGCACCACGCTGCTGCTCACGACCCAGTACCTGGATGAGGCGGACCGGCTCGCCGACAGGATCGTCGTGATCGACGTCGGCCGCGTGATCGCCGAGGGAACCTCGGACGAGCTGAAGGCTCGGGTCGGCGGCGAGGTGCTGGCCCTGCGCGTGGCCGATCGCAGCCGCGCGCCGGACGCGGCGGGCGCGGTGCTGGGGCTCGGACCCGGCGGCGGCAACGTGGACAACGACACCGGCGAGATCAACGTGCCGGTCGGCACCGACGGGACGGCGATCCTGACCGAGGCCGTCCGAAGGCTCGACGACCACGGGATCCAGCTCGCCGACGTGGGCCTGCGTCGACCCACGCTCGACGACGTCTTCCTGGCCCTCACCGGGCACGTGGCCGAGGAGGCCGACGGGGAGAAGCCGTCCGAGGACGGCGGCAGGTCCAAGCGTCGCGATCGGAAGCGGGAGAAGGTATGAGCGCGATCACCGAGACGCTCCGCACGCCCGGCCGCCTCGCGAACACGGTCTCGGACTGGTGGGTCATCACCCGCCGGAACCTGATCACGTACATCCGCAAGCCGGACCTGCTGGTGTTCTCGACGATCCAGCCCGTGATGTTCGTGCTGCTATTCGTCTTCGTGTTCGGGGGCGCGTTCGAGCTCATCCTGCCGCCCAACCTGTCGTACGTCGACTTCCTGATGGCCGGGATCTTCGTGCAGACCGGGATCTTCGCCGCGACGCAGACGGGCGTCGGACTCGCCGACGACCTTCAGAAGGGCATCATCGATCGGTTCCGGTCGCTGCCGATGGCTCGCTCGGCGGTTCTCGCCGGTCGCACCGCCGCCGACACGGTCTCGGTGGGTCTCCAGACGGTGCTGATGCTGATCGTCGCGTACCTGGTCGGGTATCGGATCCACACGAGCGTGTGGGAGGCGCTGCTCGCGTTCGGCGTGATCGTCGGCGTGGGATACGTGTTCACCTGGGTGTCCGCCTACGCCGGGCTCACGCTGAAGACGATCGAGGCGGTCCAGGCGGCGCTGTTCACGATCGTGTTCCCGTTCGTCTTCGTGAGCTCCGCCTTCGTCCCGCCCGAGACCTTCCCCTCATGGCTGCAACCGATCGCGCAGAACAATCCCGTGACGATCTGGGTGAACCTGGTCCGGGTGCTCACGCTCGGCGAACTCGTCACCGAGAGCACCAGCCGGCTGTTCTCGGACGTCCCGTCGCTGTGGACCCTGCTCTGGCAATCGGCCGCATGGATGGCGGGCTTCCTGGCCTTCTTCTACATGATGGGCATCCGCGCCTACCGCCGTACGTAGCCCGCCCTCGCCCCTCCCGATAACCCCGCGGTTCAGCCGCCGGTTGCCTCTGCCGATACCTGCTGCGGGAGGGACATCCGCGCATGCAGGCACCCACGACGCCGAGCGGTTCGCCGGCACCGCAGCCGGGCGACCGAACCTGCCCGAACTGCGGCGCCCCCAGCGGGCTGACGGCCGCGTTCTGCTGGCAGTGCCACCAGCCCTTCGGCGCCCACCAGACGCCGCCCGGGCTGGCCGGCTCGCCGCCCGACCCGGGCTCCTGGACACCGGGGATACCTGCGGCGCCTCCCGCATGGACACTGACCCCCGGCCCTCTCGTCACGCCGACGCGACGCCGCGGCGGGGTCGGCCGCATCGTCGGCGTGGTCCTGGTCACGCTCGTCTCGATCGGCATCGTGACGTCGTGGGTGGGACGCGACGGGTCCGTCACGTTCCCCGAGCAGGTCGGCCACCTGCGCCTGACGGAGAACGCGCAGACCGAGTTCGTCGCGGAAACGTTCCACCGGCAGCTGGACACGATGGGGGTGGAGGGCGACATCGCGATGTACGGGGCAGGCCTGCCGACCGCAGCCCTCTTCTGGATACGCGATGCCTCGACGCCGACCACCGACGCGGCCTTCGACGAGTTCGCCAGGGGGTTCGACTCGGGGATCGGGGCGCCCGGATCGCTCGAGGGCTCGAGGAAAACCGTCGAGACCATCGACGGAGTCACCTACGTGTGCGCCCCGGTGGTAAGCGACGTCTCAGGCACGATCTGTATGTGGCAGGACCAGGAGGTCTTCTGGGTTCTGTTCGACATCTCGGGAGGCTCGTTCGAGGCGGGCAAGGCCCTGGCCAAGGGCGCCCACGACGCCGCCTCCGCGGCGTAACGCCGGGCGGGGAACAATCCGGCCGCACCCTCGGGTTGTCCGTTGAGGTCGGTACAGTGACCTGGACGTCGTCGATCTCCGGAGGTCCGAAGGTATGTTCGGTTTCGAGGGCGAGAACGCTCGCGAGAAGGTCATCGTCCTGTTCACGATGTGTTTCGCGCTCGCGATGGCGATGCTCGACAACACGGTCGTCAACGTGGCGCTCCCCACGATCAGCCGAGAGCTGGGCGCCGGCGTCAGCGAGCTCCAGTGGATCGTCGACGGGTACGTCCTGGTGTTCGCCTCGCTGCTGCTGACGGGCGGCATCGCGGGCGACCGCTATGGGCGCAAGAGGATCTTCCTCGCCGGCCTCGTGATCTTCACGCTCGCCTCGGCGCTCTGCGGCCTGTCCCAGAGCACGACGCAGCTGATCGCGGCGCGCGCGTTCCAGGGCGTGGGGGCGGCCCTGCTGATGCCGGGCACGCTGTCGATCATCACGGTCACCTTCCCGCCCCATGAGCGGGCCAAGGCGATCGGCCTGTGGGCCGGCGTGTCGGGCCTCGCGCTCGCGCTGGGCCCCACCGTCGGCGGCCTGATGGTCGAGCACCTCGGCTGGGAGTCGGTGTTCTTCCTGAACATCCCGATCGGGATCGTGGCCATCTTCGCGGCCACGCGCAACGTCCGCGAATCGGTCTCCGAGGTCATGCGCCAGCTGGACATCCCCGGGCTGCTCCTGGGTTCGGGCGCGCTGTTCTGCGCCACCTACGCCCTGATCGAAGCCAACGAGAAGGGCTGGAGCGACCCGCTGATCGTGAGCACGCTGGTCGCCTCGGCCGTCCTGGCGATCGCGTTCCTGATGTTCGAGCGGCAGAGTCCCAAGGCCATGCTGCCCCTGCGCTTCTTCCGCATCCCCGCGTTCTCCGCGGGCGCGACTGTCGCGTTCAGCGTCTCCTTCGGCATGTTCGCGACCTTCTTCTTCATGTCGCTGTACATGCAGCTGATCCGCGGATACACCGCGTTCGAGGCCGGCGTCCGGTTCCTGCCGATGACCGTCATGATCATCATCGTCGCGCCCAACGCCGGTCGCTACGCCTCCAAGCACGGCTCGAGGATCCCCATGACGTTCGGGTTGATCCTGGCGGGCACCGGCCTCCTGTTCCTGTCGCGCATCTCGATCGACACGCCGTACCTGCTGCTGGCGCCGGCCTTCGTGCTGATGGGCATCGGGATCGGCGCCACGATGGCCCCGATGACGGCCGCGGTCATGAACGCGGTCGGCCCCGAACGCGCGGGCCTCGGCTCCGCCACGACGAACACCGCCAGGGAGGTCGGCGGCGTGTTCGGCATCGCCCTGCTGGGCACGATCCTCACCACGAGGCTGAACGCCGTGTTCGCTCCCGCACTGAGCGGGCTCGGCCTCCCGCCGAGCACGCTGTCCGCGATCGAGGCGACGGCCGGACACGGCACGCTGGATCCCTCGCAGCTGTCCGGGGTCCCGCCCGAGCAGCAGGGTGCAGTGGTGGCGGCCTTCCGCGACTCCTGGATGAGCGGGTTCCGCATCTCGCTCCTGGTGGCCGGCCTGGTGCTGCTGGCCGCGGCCGTGGTCGCGAACCGGTTCATCCCCGGCCGCGCTCACGCTCGGGAGGTCACCGCGGCCGGCCGGGTCGAGTCGGCCCCCCTCGAACTGGCATAGGCTTCCCCTCGATGGAGGGGGACAAGGACCTCATCGAGCACATCGAGGAGCTCGCCCACGAGGAACACGCGCTGTTCGACAAGGAATCGCGCGGCGAGGCCTCCACCAAAGAGCGCACTCGCCTCAAGGAGATCGAGGGAGAGCTCGAGGCCTCCTACGACCTGCTCCGAGCGCGGAGGGCGCGTCGTTCGGCCGGCCTGGATCCCGACGTCGAGCCCGTGATCGACGCCTCGCAGGTCGAGGACCCCACGCCCTAGTGACGCACGGCTCGATCCGGGTGGGACGGGTCGAGGTCGTCGCCCTCTGCGACGCCGTCGTGGCCTCGAGCTCACCCGGGTCCGGCTCGTACCCCAACGTGGACGAGCATCGCTGGTGCGAAGCGCGTGAGCGCCATCCGGAGGTCTTCGCCGAAGACGGCCGATGGCGATTCCACATCCACCAGTACGCCGTACGCGTCGATGGGCGTAGCTTCCTGTTGGACACGGGGGGTCGGTCCCACATCGGCCCCTGCGTTCGGGTGGAGCGGGGTCGCCGGCAGCCTCCCGACCGAACTCGCCGACATGGGTGTCGATCCACGGTCCGTCGAGCTCGTCCTGATCAGCCACGTCCACGACGACCACATCGGCTGGAACGTCACCGACGCGGGAGCGCCGACCTTCCCGAACGCCCGGTACGTGATCCACCGGGCCGACTGGGATCTGATGGCGAACGCCACCGACGAAGAGGATCGTGAGATCTTCACCACCACCCTCGAACCCCTCGAGCACGCGGGCGTCGTCCAGCTCTCAGAGGCCGCGTTCGCCGTGACGGACGAGCTCCGGCTCGAACACGCTTCCGGGCATACGCCCGGGCACCAGGTGCTCGCGATCGACTCGGACGGTGAGCGAGCGCTGCTCTGCGCCGACCTCGTGAACCACCCGGTTCAGCTCCTGCAGCCCGGACTCGCCGGCGCGAGCGACATGGATCCCGTCGGAGCGAACGCGACCCGAAGCGCCTGGCTCGAGCGGATCGTCCGCGACGGACGCACGGTCGCGCCTGCGCACTTCGCCCAGCCGTTCGGGACGATCGCCCGCGACGGCGGCGGATATCGCTGGGCGCCACTCCCGGGCTAGGGGCGCGGTGCGTCGGAGACGCGGCGTGGCCCGCTCACTCCGGCAGCGCGGGGTCGTCGAAGCCGTACTGCTTGTGCGACCCGTCGCAGAACGGCTTGTTGCGCGACTGCCCGCACCTGCACAGGGTCTGACGGTTGCGCACCTCGTACGGCGTCTCGTCCTCCGAGACGACCGGGATCCCGCCGCGGATCCAGTAGGAGGCGTCGGGCTCGACGCCCACCGACGGCTCGAACGTGGGCTCGACCGGCTCGGGGTCGGGCAGCACCGCGAACGCGAGCCGGCCCGACGGGCAGCGTTTGACCATCGCGGTGAACTCGGCCCGCACCTCCGGATCGTCCGCCTCCTCGACCATCTCCCACACGCCGGTCCGGACGTTGCGGCAGAACCCGGCATGGGTGCAGAGCGACAGGTCGTCGTACAGGACGTGGTCCGCCTCGCCCTCCCAGGCCTCGCGGCGCTCCGCGATCGGGCCGCGGTCGGCCGTCTCGGTGCCGTCGAACGGGATCTGTTCGTGTGTCTTGTCGCAGAAGGGCTTGGTCGACGACCGGCCGCAGCGGCAGAGCTCGTACACCTCGCCCGGGGTCTCGAACGCGGGGCCCTCGTCCCATGCGATCGGCTCGCCGCGCTCGGTCTGCACGATCGCCGTGCGCAACAAGGGGACCCCGCCCTCGACGCGGTACGGGCCGTCCCTGGTGACGACGATCCTGCGCTCGTCCATCCATGGAGTCTAAACGGCTGTCCGGGACCGCTCGCTGGGTGGAGCCCGGCGGCTCACGGGGGTCGGGCTCACGGGGGTCGGGCTCACGGGGGTCGGGCTCACGGGGGGAGGAACGACCTGGCGAACCGCATCGCCCGCCAGGGGCGGCGCCCCGTTGCGACGAACCCGCCCCTCGCGACCCCTTGCCACCGGGTCAAGCGCCCGTACGACACGAGGACCAACGCCGAGGGCTCGGCGCGGATCGTGCAGTCCGCGTCGCCCTCGGCGGGTTCGAGCGAGGCCGTGCCGTCGTCGACCCGAACCCGGAACGCCGGTCCCCCGCGGACCACGACCCGGTACGTCGTGCGGTCGCCGCGCGTCGCGTCCGGGTCGACGTACCAGGGCGCGAGCGTCGCCATGGCGCGGACCACGGTTCGGGCGTCGTTGCCCGCGATCGGCCAGGCGCGCCCGAGGGTCCCCGCAGCGTCGTAGCCATGCACGACCAGCTCGCCGAGCAGCAGCCCGGAGGCGGTCGCGACGTCCAGCGTGACCCCCGAGTACCAGGGCAACGGATCCCCGCCGAGCTTCCCGTGGGTCGTAGCCACGAAGCTCGAGACGTTGGACCGCAGCTCCTCGACCAGGTCGGCGATAAGGGGCTCTCGGCGCTCGCGGACGTCCCGCCTGTTCTCCTCGCCGATGCCGGCGATCTCGCCCTCGGGGACCGCCGCCCCCGACAGGTACGCGGCGAACCGACCGGATCGAGCCGCGACGTGGGCGACGAGCTCGCCGATGGTCCATTCCAGGCCGCGGACGCGGCGATCGGGCTCGTCGATCGTCGCGAGCAGATCGGCGAGCCTACGGCCCGCCCGCTGGACCGCCTCGGCGGCGGGCCCGAGTTCGATCCGGAGCTCCGGGATCTCCGTGACGCTCATGGGGTGACGCTCGACCGGGCGGACTCCTGCATGCCCCGATCCTCGCTCCTGGGTGGCACGATCGGCAAGCCGGGACGACCTGTTAGCGTGCTCGGGTGGCCGCGCTCGCCTCTCCACGCTCGCGGTTCCGCGTGGTCGCGGTCGCGCTGCTCGTGGCCGGCGCGGCCTGCACCTCGACGCCGCCACCGAGTGCGGACCGAACGACATCCAAACCCGCGACCGCGCCGTCGGGCCCCACCGCCTCCGCGACGCCCACGGCGGAGGCGCCCACCTCCGCCGTCATCCGGTCGGGCGGCGGCTCGCTCCTGGTTCGCGGCACGTACCCCCGGGTCGCATCTCGGTGCGTTCGGTATCACCGCCCGCGGCTCGCGGCCCGTTACCCCGGGACGCTCTCGGTCAGGCGTTCGGACGACGGCACGCTTGCCCTCACGTTGACGCTGCCGTTCGAGGACTACCTCGAGGGCATCGCCGAGGTCCCCCCGTCCTGGCCGCGGGCGGCGCTCGAGGCACAGGCGATCGCGGCTCGCAGCTACGCGCTCGCGACCACCGGGTGGGAGGGCGCCGAGGGCGAGCCGCTCAAGACGCCGATCTGCGCGACGAC
>Ga0299906_10005472_pt1 | contig 10343 bp, 5 predicted proteins | sample RVTome_14_FD_200259 | JGI IMG/M metagenome (GOLD analysis project Ga0299906, IMG submission 200259) | Soil microbial communities from uranium-contaminated site in the Upper Colorado River Basin, Wyoming, United States - RVT145D125 (version 2) ...
TGTTCCCGTCGTCGGTGCCGACCCACAGGATGCCGGGCACGACCGGCGATTCGGCGACGGAGACGATCGTGCTCCAATCGCTGATCCCGTCGTTGTGGGAAAGGACGCACTCGGCGCCGCGCTCGTTCTGCTCGCAGCCGGGCATGCCGTTACGCAGCCCCATGACGACCTCCGCGTCCCGGTCGATGTCCTTGGTCAGATCCTCGGTCATCGTCCACGTGTCGCCGCGGTCACGCGAGGTGAACAGCCGGTTTCCTCCCAAATGGATCGTGCGGGGGTTGTGTGGGGAGAGGATGAACGGAGTGTTCCAGTTCCAGCGGATCTCCATGCCGACGGGCGGCGTGGGGACGATATTGCTCTGGGTCGGCTCGTCCTCGTCCGGTGGCTCGGGCTCGATGCCAACGAGCTCTCCCTCCCTCAGGTTGCCACGGCGGATGTTTCCGTTCTGGGACTCCGTGAACAGGATCGCCGGGTCGGTCGGATCGATGCCGGTGTAGAAGCCGTCACCGCCACCCGCGCCGAACCAATCCTCCCCGAGTATTTCGCCCTGGCGCACGGAGCTGGGTCCGCACCAGGTGCCGTTGTCCTGGAGCCCGGTGCAGACGTAGTACGGGCGGCGCATGTCGACCGACACGTGATAAGGCTGGCCCAGCGCTCCCCAGCGGAGCGACTCGAAGGTCTCACCCTGATCCCAGGTCACGTCCGCTCCGCCGTCGTTGCCGACCATGAAGTGGTCGTGGTTCTCCGGGTCGCTCCAGAACGCGTGCTGGTCGACGTGACCGAAGCCATCGAGCTCCTCGAACGTCACGCCTCCGTCCCGGGACTTGTGAACATCCTGATCGACGACGTAAACGAGGTCCGGGTCCTCCGGCGAGACGCAGATCTGGCTGAAGTACATGGGCCGGCCGTTCTCGTTGCTGCGGAACTCCCAAGTCTCGCCCCCGTCCATGGAGCTCCACACGCCGCTCCACTGGGCATCCGGCTCCAACCGGTCCTCGTCGTCCAGCCGCTCCCATTCCTCGAGCTCCTCCCCGGCGAGCGGCTCCTCGCGGTCGGCGGCGACCTCGATCTGCGCATAGACCACCTCGGGGTCCGCCGGAGTCATGGCGAGCGCGATTCGCCCCATGGTGCCCCGAGGCAGGCCGTTGTCTGTGAGTCGGACCCAGCTCTCGCCGCCGTCGTCGGAGCGCCAGATGCCGCTGCCCGGTCCGCCGCCGACGAAGCAGCACGCGCTCCGGCGCCGCTGGTAGGTCGCCGCGAAGAGCCTGTCGGGGTTCGCCGGGTCCAGCACGAGGTCCGTCGCGCCGGTGTCCTCGTCGACGTACAAGACCTTGTTCCACGTCCGGCCGCCATCGTTGCTCTTGAATACGCCCCTTTCCGGGTTGGGCCCGAACAGGTGGCCGGCGGCGGCCACCCACACCGTGTTCGGGTCGTTCGGGTGCACCAGCACGCGGGCGATGGACTGCGTTTCCCTCAGGCCGACGTGGGTGAACGTGTCGCCGCCGTCCGTGGACTTGTAGACGCCGTCCCCGAACGAGGAGCTCTGGCGGTTGTTCGCCTCGCCCGTGCCCACGTACAAGACGTCGGGATCCGACGGTGCGAGGGCCAGCGCGCCGGTGGAGTGCGTGCCGTAGGTGTCGAAGACGGGCTCGAACGTAGTGCCGTTGTTCCTCGTCCTCCAGAGGCCACCGGTGGCCAGGCCGACGAAGTACGTGCTCGGACGGTCGGGGTGGACGGCCAGGTCGTCCACGCGCCCACCCTGGCCGTTCGGACCGATCGGGCGCCAGCGGAAGGCTCCCAGGAGCGGGTGGTCGGAGGCGTGGATCACGCCTCCGTCGGCGGCCTCCTGCGCCCGGAGGGGCGCCGAGGTGGGAGCCGTGGCGAGAACGGCGGCGACGGCGACGGCGATTAAAGCGGAGCGGTGCATGCTCGCCCTCCTGATCGATGTGCTGCGGATGCCGGTCCCTGCCGACGTCGTGTCGGACAGATTGCTCAGACTAAGGGCTTCGGCGCTTCCCGGCACCCGCGCCGGTGGTTCGAGTCGGTTCCGGAGGCTGTAAAGGCGGCGTAAGGCAAGGCGCCGTCGCGAACGTCCGACCACGGCCGATGCATGGCACGGGGCTTGCCCAAGCAATGCCGGTCCCAGAACCCCCATCGCCGTCCGACGAGGCTTGTCGGGCCCGACCGCCACTCCGATTGCGGCAAATATTGTCTCATGGCGGCAGGAAGGTCCCGAGCCGCCGAGCCTCCAAGGAAGGGGAGCGAACCATGATGCGGAAGCACGTTGGACTCCTGACCCTCGTCGCGGCGGTCTCGATGGCGGCGTGCGGCGACGACCCGGTGAGCGTCGGTGACCTGCTCACGGAGGCCGAGGCCGCCGCGCTCGGCGAGGTGATCTTCGCGTCGGCTCTTAACAACGTCGACGCCTCGCCCGACCCGAGCATGTCGGTGGTGGGCGGCCCGCAGGCCGCTCCCGTGAGCTTCACGGAGGACGTCCAGCTCACCGGCCAGTGCGAGCTCGACGGAACGGTGGACATCGACGCGTCGTTCTCCTACGAGGGCGACACGGAGACCGAAGCGTTCTCCGTCGACTACACCGCCACGCTCGTCCACGACGACTGCGCCGCGGTCGCGGAGACCAACGAGCAGGAGTTCGTGCTGAACGGGGCTCCGAGCCTGGTCTTCGCGTTCTCGCTCGCGACCGACGGTGAGTCGTTCGAGCTGAGCGGCGGCATGGACGGCAACATCGCCTGGGAGAGCGGGGACCGGTCCGGCGAGTGCCTCGTGGAGGTGGAGTTCGCCGGCGACGCGAACCAGTTCGGCGAGGGCGTCACGAGCGGCTCCTTCTCCTTCGACGGCTCGATCTGTGGCAACGACATCGAGAGCGAGCTGCTGATAGGGTGAAGGCAAGGGCCTCAGGGCCCTGCCGCGGGGCCGGCACGGGCCTCGTCACCTATATAGGAGACGCGGTCGCTCGACCGCCCGGCGCGCTTGGGATGGGGGCGTGCGGCTCGCTCGCACGGTCGCCGTCGCTCGAGGTGGCCGTCGCGGTCGTGATCCTCGCGGCGGTGTCGGTGGCTCTGCTCCTGTAGTGGCCGGCAAACCTGTCGGTCGCCACGGGGCCGCCTTTAGCTTTGGGCACGCCGCACCCCCAGCCCAAGACCAGCATGAACGAAGCGGGCACCACCGGACCTCCGTCCATTGGAGCCGAGATCCGGCAGTCGAAGCCCTTTCGCACCCGGAGCCAGGAGGCGTACATCTCGCTGATCCGCACGGCGGACGACGCCAAGCGGCGCATCGCTTCGACGCTCGACGCCTCCGGCGTCACGCTCCAGCAGTACAACGTGCTGCGCATCCTCAGGGGCGCCCGCCCCGACGGCCTGCCGACGCTCTCGATCGCCGAGCGGATGGTGGAACGCACCCCGGGCGTCACGCGGCTCATCGACCGCATGGAGGGGAAGGGGTGGGTGTCCCGGACCCGATGCACGAAGGACCGTCGCCGCGTCTGGTGCAGGATCACGGACGCGGGGCTGGACCTGCTCGCTCCGCTCGATGGGCCGGTCAACGAAATCGACGACTCGCTCTTCGACGCGCTCGCGGAGCACGAGCTCGTCGAGCTGATCGGCTATCTCGGCCGCCTGCGCGCCCACTTCGCCTCCTCCTTTCCCGACGCCCACTGACGATCCGGAGGCTGCACTTCATGCAAAGGTCATGGATCCCGCTCGCGTGGCTGGCGCTCGCCACCGGCTGCGGCCCGCCTGGTCCCGGCGGCCGGCCCTCGCCCCCCGGGGCGGGCGGCCCCTTCGACGTGATCATCGAAGGCGGGCGCATCGTCGATGGCACGGGCAATCCTTGGTTCCCCGCCGACGTCGGAATCCGCGCGGATCGGATCGCGGCCGTCACGCCGCCGGGCATGCTCGCGGACGCCGAGGCCAGGCACCGCATCGACGCGACCGGAAGGGTCGTGGCACCAGGCTTCATCGACATCCAGAGCCATTCCCGGTTCAACTTCCTGGGAAGCGAGGACGGACGCGTCGTCTCCAAGGTCACCATGGGCGTGACCACCGAGATCATGGGGGAGTCGACGACGAACGCACCCTCGAGCCCCGCAATGCTCGAAGCCGCAGGTGAGGCGGCCGGGGTCACGCAATTCGAGACGTTCGATCAGTGGATCGACGCCATGGAGGAACACGGCGCGAGCGTGAACTTCGGCTCATTCGTGGGCGCGAGCACCATTCGGGTGCTCGGAATGGGCGAGGCGATGGGGCCGGCCGGCAGCCCCGAGCTCCGGCTCATGCAGCAGGCCGTGCGCGAGTCCATGGAGCACGGCGCCTTCGGCATCGGGTCGGCGCTCATCTACCCGCCCGGAAGCTTCGCGTCGACCGAGGAGCTGATCTCGATCAACCGCGCCGCGGCGCCCTACGGCGGCGTCTACATCACGCACATGCGGTCCGAAGCCGACAACTATCTCGAGGCCATCGACGAGGCGATCGAGATCGGGACGGGCGCGGGCGTTCCCGTGGAGATCTTCCATCTGAAGGCGGGCGGGCAGCGAAACTGGAACAAGGCCGCGCTCGCCATCGCGAAGATCGACTCCGCGCGCGCGGCGGGAGTCGACATCCAGGCGAACATGTACCCCTACACCGCCGGCAGCACCGGCCTCACGGCCTGCTTCCCTCCGTGGGCATCCGCCGACGGAAAGCTCTTCGAGAACCTCGCCGACCCGCTCATGCGCGACAGGATCCGCCAGGAGATCGAGAACCAGACGGAGGAGTGGGAGAACCTGTGCGACCTGGCGACGCCGGAGGGCACGCTCCTGCTCGGGTTCGATCGGCCGCAGAACCGGGGCTTCGTGGGCCGCTACCTGTCCGACGTCGCGCAGGAGCTCGGCCAGGACTGGATCGAGACCGCGTTCGACCTGGTGCTGTCGGAGCGGCAGCGCGTCGGCACCATCTACTTCATGATGAGCGAGGAGAACGTCGCCCTGCAGATCGCGCAGCCGTGGATCAAGTTCGGAACGGACGCGGGCGGTATCGACCCCGAGGCCGCGACCGGGCTCGCGCATCCCCGTGCGTACGGCACGTTCGCACGCGTGCTCGGCAAGTACGTCCGGGAGGAGGGCACGACCACGCTCGAGGAGGCCGTGCGGAAGATGTCCTCCGCGGTCGCCACCCGGCTTCGCATCGTGGACCGCGGGCTGCTCGTGGAGGGTTTCTACGCGGACGTCGTGGTGTTCGACCCGGAGACGGTGGCCGACCACGCGACGTACGAGGAGCCGCACCAGGTTTCCTCGGGCATCGAGCACGTCCTCGTCAGCGGCGTGGCCGTGGTGTCGGACGGGGACCACACCGGCGCCCTGCCCGGCCGCCCGGTGCGGGGGCCGGGATGGACGGGCTGGCGGCGCTAGACGCGCCCGGAACGGCGGCGTCGACAGGCGGCCCGGGCGGCGGATGGCACGCGAGGGAGTCCGGCCTCCCAGGACGGTGAAACGGAAACGCCGCCCACTTCGTACGTAGCGATGGGTGGGGTGGTGTGGTGGGGCCAAGCCCGGTCGTCGAGCCCGACGGCCGGGCTTCTTCCGTTTTTCTTCTCGGGGACTGCTCTAACCCTCCATCCGCCGTGTGACGACGAACCTCCTTCCGTCGGCGCTCACATCGTACTCGGGATTGTAGGATGTCATCATGTTGTCCGCGCCCATGTCGGCCTGCTCGCCGGTGAACAGCCTCTGCCGGGCGCCGATCCCGAACCCGTCGTCAGCCGCGAAGCTCACCGCCACGAGCGAATTGCCTTCCCAGTAGAACAACTCGTCATCGCTCCACTTGGCCCATGTGCCGCCGTCGGTGGACACCTTCCACCTCGCGTCGGACTCGGGGAACGTCGTGACGTAGATCTCCATCCGCCCGTCCTGATCGGATTGGTAGGCGACGAAGCGTCCGTCACGAGATACGCGGGCCAACGCCTGGATGCCGTCGTCCTCGACCAGCACCCCGGTCTCTCCGGTCGAGACGCTCACGTACCAGAGGTCACGCGCATCGGTCTCGGGGTCGGTCATGTGGAAGACCACGGCCGATGCGTCCGGAGTCCACGACGGATACCACTTGTGGACCCCCTCGCTCACGATGAGCGGCCGGTCGGTTCCCGAGCCATCCCCGGCCCTGACGTACAGATTCGAGACGCCGCCCTGGTTCTGGATCGAGTACGCGATGCGCGATCCGTCCGGAGACCAGATCATATGGCGCTCGGCGCCCTCGTTGGTCGTCACCCGCCTCGCGCTCGTGCCCTCGAGGATCCACAGGTGATCCCGCTCACCCTGGTTCTGGCGGCCGCGCACGGCGACCCTCGCGCCGTCGGGATGGATGGAAGGATCGAGGATCGAGCTCATGGGCGGTCCGACGGCCTCCTGGACCACTCCGGACCGGTCGACCCAGGTGAGCTGACGGAGCGAGGCGGTCTCGCTCTGCCCCCGTTGCGCGGCGAGGGGCGCCCGGTCCGCGGCGAGAACACCCGCGGCAACCATCAGGATCGCGACATCACCTCTCATCGTCCCTCCCTTTCGGGGCGCTGACGCGGGGTCGAACAGACGCCGTCGGACCCCTTGAGCGCCTGAATCAGAACGTACCGACAGCGTGCTAACAGCCCGGTGGCGGATCGGCAAGGGGGTACCTATTATGGCCGCCAGGCCGCTCGACGGCATTGGAAACTACCTTGCTCTGGAGGGATCATGTTTCCGAGACTCGTCCTCGCAGCATCGCTTCTGGCCGCGCCACTCGCCGCCGCCACCCTCGCCGCGACAGTGGCGTCCGCCCAGGAAACCGGTACGGTGACCGGAAGCGTGACGACCGAGGCGACCGGCCAGCCCATCGTGAGCGCGCAGGTATTCATCGAGGAGCTCGCCCGGGGGAGCCTCACCCAGGCGAGCGGGCGTTACCTGCTCGTTTCGATCCCGCCCGGCACCTACGCCCTTTCGGTCACGTCGATCGGACACGAGACCGTGACCAGGCAGGTCAGCGTGACCGCCGGGGGAGTCGCCGACGTCGACTTCGTGCTCGCGGCGGTCGCGCTCGACCTCGACGAGATCGTCGTGACCGGCACCGGCGTCCCGACGCAAAGGCGTCGCCTCGGGCAGACCATCGCCACGGTGACCGGGGACGAGCTTGCGGCGGCGCCGATCACCAACATCGCCGACGCCCTCGTCGGACGCCTTCCGGGCGCGCGGGGGCTCATGTCGGGAGGCCAGACCGGCGGTGGCACGTCGATCCTCCTTCGCGGCACCTCGAGCATCAGCCAGCGGCAGAGCCCGCTCATCTACGTGGACGGCGTCCGGGTGGACAACACGCAGGAGAGCGCGGAGTCGGTGCAGACGGATCGCCTTCAGGACATCAATCCGCAGGACATCGAGCGGATCGAGGTGATCAAGGGCGCCGCGGCCGCCACCCTCTTCGGTACGGAGGCCTCCAGTGGCGTGATCCAGATCTTCACCAAGCGCGGGCAGACGGGGGCTCCGGTCTACAGCTTCGCCACGGACCTCCAGCACCTGGAGTTTCCGCGCGAGTTCGAGGAGAACTGCGGGTACGACGCCGACGCGCACGAGGTCGTCTGCGACCACCCGTACGGTGATTACGAGGAGTTCGGGTACCACCAGAACTACCACATGTCGGTTCAGGGCGGGTCGCCTGGCCTCCGGTACTACGTCTCGGGCCGTCTGATGGACGAGGTGAACCCCTCGCCGAACAACGAGCTGCAGAGCCAGTCCATCCGGGCGTCGTTCGACTTCACGCACACCGACCGGCTGTCGAGCGACATCTCCTTGAGCCTCGTGCGACGTAATCTCAGGACCGCCACGCCGGGTTGGGGCGACCTGTTCGGGAACCTCATGCTGGGCAACCCCCTCCTCGCCACGGAGGGCAATCCGAATGGAACCTTCGCGCCCACAATGGCATCGGTGATCACGGAGAACTTCCAGGAGTCCCTCAATACGCTGGTCAGCGGGAGGGTCACCTACGAATGGTCGCAGGGTCTCCGCTCCACCCTGCAGGTGGGCCACAACTTCATCGACAGCCGTCAGAGCAGCTTCTTTCCGCAGGGGGTGGTCGCCGAGGCGATCACCGGTACCAGGGGCGTGACCGACCGGAGGCGCTCGACCACGACGCTGGACTTCAGCACCCACTGGGAAAGGCAGCTCAGCGACCGGCTGATGGCGAACGTCACCGTCGGAGGCCAGAGCTTCTCCGAGCTGCACACCAACGAGTCGGTGTCCGTCCGGGAGTTCGGCTCGCCCACGCTCAAGACCCTGAGCGGCGGAGCCGAGGTCACGAACGTCAGCGAGGGCTTCGAGGAGGTCATCAACGCCGGCGTCTTCGTCCAAGGCCAGATCGGGCTCGACGGCCGCCTCTTCCTCACGGGGGGCGCGAGGTTGGACGGCAACTCGGCCTTCGGTGAGGACTTCGGACTTCAGGTCTACCCGAAGGCCGGCCTATCGTGGGTCGTTTCCGACTACGACTTCTGGAACGTCGGGTTCATGGACGAGCTCAGGCTCCGCGGCGCGATCGGATCGTCCGGCCTCCAGCCGGGGGCCTTCGACGCCCAGCGGACCTGGGACCCCGACAGCAACGTCAGCGGCGGATACATCACCCCCGACAATCTGGGCAACCCGGAGCTGAAGCCCGAGCGGTCCACCGAGATCGAGGTGGCCCTCGAGACCGGGATGTTCAACGGTCGGTTCGGTGCCGAGCTGGTCTACTTCAATCAGACCACGCGCGACGCCCTGCTCCCGGTTCCACCCTCGCCGGGGACCGGCTTCACCGAGACCCAGCTTCGAAACCTGGGCACCCTGAAGAGCTGGGGGCTCGAGCTGATGACCCAGACGCGGCTCGTGCAGCGGTCCGGGTTCACATGGGATCTCACCCTGAGCCCCACGTACCTGGACCAGTGGGTGGACGACCTCGGTGGGCTGCCCGACCGCCGGCTGGGTAGCCGGCGACGGTTCCACTCCCTCTACGAGGGGATGTGGCCCGGGGTCTGGATCGCCCCCATCGTGGATCCCGATCAACCCTACGTTCTCTCGGGACCCATCGAGGACATCCGGAGCCGTCAGGATATCGCACCCAACTTGCTCAAGGCGGCCGACGGGACCGACTCGCTCGCCGTAATCGGGAGGCCCCAGCCGAACTGGACCGTGGATATCGGCAGCACGATCCAGATCGGCGGCAACCTCACCATCCGGAACATCTTCGAGGGAGCGGCCGGCTTCGTCGTCTCCAACGAGACCGACCACCTGCGCAACGCGCTCGGCAACAGCCCGCTGGTGGCCAACCTCGAGTACGCCCTGAACGACCCGAACACCAGCGTCGAGGAGAAGCAGGCCCTGGTGGACGAGTACGGCCGGAAGCACAACGGCGTCATCAGCAACACGGTTTACGACGGCGACTACCTGCGTTGGGCCGAGGCGAACGTTTCGTACCGGTTGCCCGAAGCCTGGTCGTCCGCCTTCGGCTCCTCGACCACGACGGTGAGCCTCGGCGTCCGAAACGTCCACGTCTTCAGCGACTACTTCAGCGACTGGAAGAAGGGGTGGATCGATCCGGGCACGCGGGGCCTCGAGGCGGGCACGGGCGAGAACGTCTTCACGCAGAACGTCGACTACCTCAAGACGCCGCCGCCGAGGCGGTTCGTCCTATCCGTCCGAGCCCAGTTCTGAGGGGCACGGCGATGGCGGAGAGAACCGTGGAGATGCGCGAACCCAAGAGACGGAGTCGACTCATGCGTGTCACCCATAGACGCGTCGGACGAATCGCAGCCGGCTTCTCGTTGCTGATGGTCACCGGCTGTGGGGACATCTTCGACGTGGAGAACCCCGGCAGCCTCCTCGACGAAGATCTCGAGACGCCCGCGCTCCTCGAGACCCTGGCCAACACGCCGGAAGGCAATCTCACGGGCACCTACTCGAGCCTCAACACGCGGAGCGCACTGCTCAGCGGTGAGCTCTTCCATCCCAGCACCCAGCTGGAGAACGTCGATGCGATGCGGGGGAACCGGCTCGCGTCGAACTCCTCGGTGGAGGGTCATTGGCGTGGGCTCGCGCAGGCCCGGTGGCTGGCGGACGAGATGGTCGATCGGATCTCCGAGCTCGTGCCCAGCCCCGACGCCGATCTGCGCGTAGCGAAAGCTCACTTCTTCGGAGGTCTCGCCAGGATGGCCATGGCGGACCACTACAACGTGATCGTCTACGGCCCCGAGGACCAGCTCCGCAGCCCCGTCGACGTGATCGTTGACGCGATCGAGCGCTTCGAGGTCGCGGCGCAGATCGCGAGTGCCGCCGGGGACGCGAACTACGAGGCGGCCGC
>Ga0299906_10005473_pt1 | contig 10342 bp, 9 predicted proteins | sample RVTome_14_FD_200259 | JGI IMG/M metagenome (GOLD analysis project Ga0299906, IMG submission 200259) | Soil microbial communities from uranium-contaminated site in the Upper Colorado River Basin, Wyoming, United States - RVT145D125 (version 2) ...
TTGCCGATGTGGAAACCGAGACGCTGTTCGAAGCGGATGGCACGAAAGACGCGCGTCGGGTCCTCGACGAAACTCAGATTGTGCAGCACCCGTATTGCCTTCTCCCGCAGATCGCGCTGGCCGCCGAAGAAATCGAGCAGTTCCCCGAACTCGCGATGATTGAGGGCCACCGCCAAGGTGTTGATGGTGAAATCCCGGCGGTAGAGATCGAGCTTGATGGAGGCGTGCTCGACCTTGGGCAGCGCCCCCGGCTCGAGGTAATACTCCATCCGCGTCGAGGCAACATCAACCTTGAAACCATCGGGATGAATGATGACGGCGGTTCCGAACTTCCGATGAGTGCGGATCCGGCAGCCATAGCGGTGGGCATACTCGGTGGCAAAGGCGATGCCGTCCCCCTCGACGACCAGATCCAGATCGAGATTCCGCTGCCGCAGCAGCAGATCGCGGACGAAGCCACCGACAATAAAGACGCCCAGACCGAGATCGTCGCCTACCTTGCCCAACGCCTGCAGCATGGCCAAAAGCGTCGAGGGCAACTGTTCACGCAGGAGACGTGCTACCTGCCGTTTCTTGAGGGTGGGGCTGTCGGCGGAATCGGCGGCCAGGGCGGTCTGGGCCACCCTTGCCCCTTCTACCAGATGCCGCAGCAAATCCGTCCGGGTGATGGCGCCGACCAGGCGACCGTTTTCGACGACGGGGACAAAACGCTGATTACGCTCGACGATCAGTTCCTGGACGGACTCGATGGGCATTTCGGGCGCCACGACGGTGAACTCCCCGCTCATGCATTCACTGACCGGCAGATCGGCCAGGCCGTGATGCGCGGCCTTGTCGGCCACCTGGCGGGTAATGATCCCCACCACCCGGCGGCGATCCAGGACCGGCAGGGCATTGATGTTGTAGCGGGTAAGGATTTCGCGCACCTCGGCGACGGTCGTTTTCCTAGTCACGCTCTTGACCGGAAACGACATGAGCTGGCGGGCCTCCCGCTGCGGCCGGACATGACGGCGAAGAACTTCGGGGAGCCGTTCGAGCACCTGGATCAGGGTCTGTTCCCGCACCGTCCCCGAGGCGGCAAAGGCATGCCCGCCGCCGCCGAATTCCCCGAGGATTTCGCCAACGTTGACTTGAGGGATGCGGGAGCGGCCGACCATGAACACCCGATCACCCATGCGCACCGCAACGATGAGGGCATTCAGGTTTTCCATGTCCTTGAGCTTGTGGGCCAGCACCGCCAGATCGCCGACGAAATGATCGACCGAGGCATGGGCGATGGAGATGTCGATCCCTTCCAGATTGAGCACGGTGCGAGACTGGATGAGTTCGTGCAGCAGCGCCACCTGGTCGACCGTCATTTCCTGGGTGAGAAATTCAGCAACAGTCGTCAGGTCGGCGCCATGCGCGTGAAGGAAGGCCGCCGCCTCGTAGTCCCGGCGGGTGGTGGAGTTGAACAGCAATCCGCCGGTGTCCTCGTAAAGGCCGAGCATCATCATGGTCGCCTCTTCCGGCTCCGGAACGATCCCCCGCTCCATGAAAAGATGGACAAGAACCGTCACCGAGGCGCCAACCGGTTCGATATGCTCCACGGTACCATGCAGATCGGCCTGACCCTCCGGGTGATGGTCGTAAATATGCACCTCTACCCCTGGCCGCCGGGTCACCTCACCGAAGGGACCGATCCGGTCGGACTGGCGCACATCGACCAGAATCAAACGGCTGATGCGGTGGAGATCGATGTCGCGGATGCGTTTGAACTCAAGGGAACAGGCGGTGCTTCGGAGCAGGAATTCGCGCAGGCTGCGTTCCTGGGAACCGGCAAAAACCATGGCCGCTTCGGGGTAGAGCCGACGGGCGGCAACCATTGCCCCAAGGCAATCGAAATCGGCATTGATGTGAGTGGTGATGACGTCCATAGACCGGTGAGGGGTGAGGAGTAAGGGGTGAGGAGTAAAAGGCTTTTCCGCCTCACTCCTCACCCCTCACGCCTCACAGCTTTAGGCTGCCGATGAGTTCGTGGATATCGCCGATGCCTTCCTTGACGCAGAACTGCTCGAGGTCGTCGATGATGGTCTGCATCGCCGACGGGTCGACAAAATTGGCGGTTCCGACCTGTACCGCCGTGGCACCGACGATGAGGAATTCCAGAGCGTCCTCCGCCCGGGCGATGCCGCCGATGCCGATGACCGGGATCTGGACCGCCTGCACCACCTGATGGACCAGGCGCACCGCAATCGGCCGGATGGCCGGACCGGAAAGCCCGCCGGTGCGGTTGGCCAGGCGGGGACGGCGCGTCCGGACGTCGACCGCCATGCCGGTCAAGGTGTTAATGCAACTGATGGCGTCGGCCCCAGCCTCGGCAACCGCTCTGGCAACCACCGTGATATCGGTGACATTGGGGGTGAGCTTGACAATCAGCGGCTTGTCGAGATTTCTTCGCACCAGAGTGACCACTTCGGCCGCGGCCTTCGGATCGGTACCAAAGACGATTCCCCCCTGCTTGACGTTGGGGCAGGAGATGTTCAGTTCGACCCCGGCCACCTCCGGGATGTCGGAGAGGCGCCTGGCGACCTCGCCATATTCCTCCAGGGTATTACCGAAGAAATTGACGATGGTCGGCGTATTGATCTCGCGCAGGAAGGGGAGCTTGTACTTGATGAAGTCATCCACCCCGACGTTCTGCAAACCGATGGCGTTGAGCATCCCGCTGGTCGTCTCGGCAATGCGCGGCGTGGGATTGCCGGCCTTCGGCCGGAGCGAGAGCCCCTTGGTGACGATCGCGCCGAGATTGTTCAGATCGAGGAAGGGTGCATACTCCTCGCCGTAGCCGAAAGTTCCCGAAGCGGGCATGACCGGATTTTTCAACTTGATGCCGGCAATCTCCACCGCGAGATTCGGCCGGAGGCCACGGGTATCACTAGCTTGCTGACAGTTCGTCATATCTTGCACCCCTCGCAATATCCGGCTTCCTCGCCTAGCCTGCTCCAGTCGAGTTGCTCGGACCGGAATACCGGCCCCTCCTTGCAACTGCAGAGATAGCGGGGGTTTTGCTCACTATGACCCGCCCCCTTGACCACACACCCCAGGCAGGCACCGACCCCGCAGGCCATCAGCGCCTCGAGGGAGATCTGCAGGGGCACGTTACGGGCAGCGCAGATCAACTGCACCGCTTCGAGCATCGGCATGGGCCCGCAGGCATAGACGGAGGCGTGCGGATATTTGTCGAGCTTGCGTACCAGAACTTGGGTGACCAGGCCTTCCTCGCCGAGGCTGCCGTCATCGGTGGAGACATAGGTCTCGACGCCGAGACGCTCAAACTCGGTGACGGCAAGGATATCGTCCCGAGTGCGGCCGCCCATCAGCAAACGGACGCTGCCGGTCTTCACCAGTTCGCTGGCAAGCATGAAGAGAGGAACGAGTCCGATCCCGCCACCGACCAGGATTTTTTCTTCGCCCGGATTGCCGGGATCGAACCCTTTGCCGAGGGGTCCCAACACCTCGACCCGATCCCCCGCGTGCAGTTCGCTCATGATGCCGGTCCCTTGCCCGACGACCTTGTAGAGAATCTCCAGATACTCCCTGGGCGGCAGACCGACACAATCGGGAGCGAGGAAGCCGGTGCGGAAAATACCGAAGGGGCGGCGCAGCATGGATGGCATGGACATCTGCACTCGAAACATGATGAACTGTCCCGGCCGTGCCGTCGTCCCGATGTCCGGCGCCAGAATCCGCATCCGGTAATACCCGGGCGAAATTTCCTGGTTGGACAGGACCATGGTCTTGTAGTTTTTCATATGTCTTTCTTTCTCCTTGAAATCAAATGGAAGGACAACGTCCGTCATCCTCGCCACTGCATGAGCAAGGCGTCCTCCCCGTCGGCATAGTAACGGGAGCGCCTGGCAACAACAGAAAAGCCAAACCTGTGATAGAGGTCGATCGCTCCGGTATTGCCAATACGGACCTCCAGAAAAGCCGCCTCGAGTCCCTGACGCCGGGCACGTGCGAAGACGTACCGCATCAATGCGGCCGCGACGCCACGGCGACGAAAGGCCGGGGCGGTGGCGACATTGAGAATTTCCAGTTCACCACCTACCATCCAGGAGCAGAGGAACCCGGCCAGCGTTTCGCCGAACCAGAACAGGTCGATCGTGGAAATTGGGTTTGCCAACTCCCGCTGAAAAAGCTCCGGAGACCATGGATGGTCATGGCAAAGCCGCTCGACAGCGACGACCTGCTCCAGGTCGCTCATCGTCATGGGCCGGATGTGCGCTTCAGCCAACAGCGCGTCGGAATCGGAACGAATAACGGGTTCCATCGTGGCACTCGGAAGAACGTCGATCAGCGCCGCAAGTTACCGACAGCACGACAGTTTGAAAATCCGCTGGAAAATATAAAAAAGGGGAGCTTGCCAGCCATCCAGAAGTGGTTTATCTTATTTCACACCCCTGCATCTGTAAAGAGCTAATTGTCGGTAATGGCAGGGAAAGGGACTTTGCCGTTGACAAGCGAGAGGCTGTTGTTTTAAATAGCAATCCATTTTCAAACGAGGAGTAAAAGGATTGGGCCAAAACTATAAAGTCACCTATAAGGATGCCGGCGTCGACATCGATGCCGGCAATCGTTTTGTCCAGATGATCAAGCCCCTGGTCAAAGCCACCACCCGTCCGGAGGTCCTGACCGATATCGGCGGTTTCGGCGGACTTTTTTCCCTCAATGCCGGCAAGTACGAGAAACCGACCCTGGTCGCTTCCACCGATGGCGTCGGCACCAAGCTCAAGGTCGCCTTTCTTGCCGACAAGCACGACACGGTAGGAATCGACCTCGTTGCGATGTGCGTCAACGACATTGTCGTCCAGGGGGCCGAACCCCTCTTCTTTCTCGACTACCTGGCCACCGGCAAGCTCGCACCGGAAAAGGCCGTCGAGATTGTACGCGGGATCTCCGATGGTTGTATTCAGGCCGGCTGCGCGCTGATCGGAGGCGAGACGGCGGAAATGCCCGGCATGTACGCGGATGGCGAATACGACCTGGCCGGCTTCACGGTCGGCGTGGTGGACAACAGCAAGATTATCGACGGTTCCTCCGTCACGGTCGGTGACCGCTTGATCGGCATCGGTTCCAGCGGCCTGCACTCCAACGGCTACTCCCTCGCCCGCAAGGTTTTCTTCGACCGGATGGGCCTCTCCATTGACGCCGTAGTCGGCGGATTGGAGCGCACGATCGGCGAAGAACTGCTCATCCCGACCAGGATCTACGTCAAAACCATTCTCAACGTGCTGCGCGATTTCCAGATCAAGGGCATGGCGCACATCACCGGCGGCGGCCTGGTTGAAAATGTTCCCCGCGTGTTACCCAAACACTGCCGGGCCATGATTGAGAAAAACAGCTGGGAGAAACCGGCCATCTTCGAAATTCTGCGCGAGGCGGGAAACATCGACGAAATCGAGATGTACCGGACCTTCAACTACGGCATCGGCATGGTCCTGATCGTCTCTGAACAAGACGTCGACGATGTCATGGTGCGACTGAGCGGACTCAAGGAGACTGCGTTCCTGATCGGCGAAATCGCCAAGTGCGCCGATGACGAAGAAGGCGTCCTGCTGATTTAATAATCAGCGGCGGGACAGAATGCTTTCAGCATTCCAGGAGATAACGTGACCCGCAAACTCCGTATCGGCGCCCTCGCTTCCGGCAGCGGGAGCAACCTGCAGTCGATAATCGACAGTTGCCAAGACAGCTCCCTTGCCGCCGAGGTCGTGCTGGTTCTGTCCAACAACTCCGAGGCGGGGGCACTGTCCCGGGCCGACCAGGCGGGTATCCCCAGACTCAGCATCGATCACCGTCACTATGACAGCCGCGAGGAATACGATCGCGCTGTGGTGGCCGCCTTACGGAACGCCGGCGTTGAACTGGTCGTGCTGGCCGGTTTCATGCGCCTGATTTCCACTGTTTTTCTCGAGGCATTTCCCGGGCGGATCATGAACATTCACCCGGCGCTGCTGCCGGCATTTCCCGGGCTGCACGTGCAGCGCAAGGCCTTGGAATATGGGGCACGTTTTGCCGGATGCACCGTTCACTTCGTCGACGGCGGCGTCGACACCGGTCCGATCATCATTCAGGCGGTCGTTCCGGTGTTTGACGACGACACCGAGCAATCCCTCTCGGCGCGCATCCTACAGCAGGAACATCGCATCTATCCGCGTGCCATACAGCTTTTTGCCGAAGGCCGCTTGCATATCGAAGGGCGTCGGGTCCGCATCGATCCGCCCTGCCCGCCTCCGGCCAGCGCCCTGGTCAATCCACCACTGGAGTAAGGAGTGAGGGGTGAGGCGTGAAATGCCTTCAAACTCCTCACCCCTCACGCCTCACTCCTCACAAGGTTTTCAATGCGTCCAATTCTGGTCAGTGCCTGCCTTCTCGGGCTTCTCACGAGGTTTGACGGCGCCTCGAAACGCCACGAGCCGGCCTTGCAGTTTATTCGCGAGCAGGGGCTCGTCCCGATTCCGGTCTGCCCGGAGCAGCTGGCCGGCCTGCCTACCCCCCGTCCGTCGACCCGATTTGCCTGCGGCGACGGAGCAGCAGTCCTCGACGGCACCGGTAAAGTCATGAATGCCGAAGGGGACATCGTCAATGAAACGTTCCTGCACGGGGCGGTCGAAACGATGAAAATTGCGCGGTTGGCAGGATGCACGCAGGCTCTTCTGAAAGAGCGCAGTCCCTCCTGCGGCGTCCATCAGGTTTACCTTGAGGACCAGGTTGTCGCTGGCCAAGGGGTGACTGCCGCCTTGCTGACCCGCAACGGTCTCCAGGTCTTCAGTGAAGAGGATATCTGAAAGTTCCTGGAACGTGTTACTTATGACCCACTACGACGTCATCATCCTGGGCGAAAGCCTCGCTTCGCGCATTGCAGCGGTCCTGCTAGCCAAGGCAGGACGCCGCGTACTGTTTGCGGGCTTGCCAGCCACATCACCCTGTCCCACCTGGATTCCCACCAGCCTGCTTCTCGAACGCCTGCTCGAAATGCTGGGCGACCGCTCCTGCCTCGTCTCTGCGCCACCATTCCAGGTCCTGTCAGGGCAGGTCCGCTTGACTTTACACGGCATCTCTGCCCTGCACGACGAGCTGGACCGGGAATTTCCGGCGGACAGCATACGGGTGCAGCAGTTGCTCCGTGAACTGGACAATATAGGCAAACGACTCGAAACCGCTCTCTGGGAGAGCGAAGGGCTGCCGCTCACGGGTTGGGCGAGTCGCTGGCAATTTATGCGCAAAAGACTCCTCAAGGGCCTGACCCGCAGGAGCCTGGCCCACCCGCTTGCAGACAAACTGAAAGCTGGCAATTCAGCGCAGACGGTGCAAGCACTCTCCGCTCTCTTCAGCGGGCTGGCTCTTCGCCCCATTGACCACTTGTCGGTCGCTGAAGGCGCATTGCTCTGGCGTGGCTTCGGTGATAATCAGGGCATCTCTGCCATCGACCTGAACGCATTGCTGACGCACCTTTTCGAACAATTCCACGGCGAACAGGTCTCGCTGGCCGATCTGAAGAGTGTCCAGGCTACGGATCGGCGATTGCGCGAGGCAGTTTTCATTAGTGATCGGCGTTGCACCGCCGAGGTCTTTCTTCTCGGCAGCCGTGACGCCATCGGGATACTGCCGGGGGAGTTCCGAGCCGGTGAAACTGCTGGCACTCCCCCTCTCACCATTGAGGCCCGGATCACGGATGGAACGATTTCGCCTCTGCTTGCTCAGGTTGTGATCCTCGCCGGTTCGCCGCCTTTGCGACTCACCCTGGTGCCGGATGCTGCCAGCAGCCGTTGTCGCGTCATATGCCAGGCGTCAGTGCCAGCAAACGACACCTCCGGCGCTCCTCAACTCGAAGGACGACTTTCGGAACTGTTCCCCTTTGCGACCCTGCGTTTCGAGCCGCGCGCCGGCATGCCATCCGGTCCGGCCGCCGGGAACGGAGACCGTTCCCGGCGGCAAAAAGCATTTCCCGGTGCCACCAGTTCCCTTATCGCCGGAAAGCACCTGCTGTACTGTTGCGGCGAGCAGGTACTGCCAGGGCTGGGCGCTACCGGCGAGATCATGGTCGGCGTCAGCGTGGTCAACCACCTGCAGCGACAAAAACGCCGCTGACCTTACCCCTCTGCCGCTGACGAGGCTCGACAATTCAGGGGAAAAACAGCGCAAAAAAAAGTTGCAAATACCTATAAGGCGTGATAAGAATACGCGTTCTAAACATCCAGGAGGTTTCTATATGGCCAGAGTTTGTGAAATATGCGGAAAAAAACCGACGTCCGGCAATAACGTCAGCCATGCCCATAACAAAACCCGTAAGGTCTGGTACCCCAACCTGCAGAAGATCAAGGCACTCGACAAGGGGACGGTTCGTTCCATCAAGGTCTGCACCCGCTGCATCCGCTCCGGTGCCGTCACCAAGGCGATCTAAAAAAGCGGGGGGCCGATTGGCCCCCCGCTTTTTTTGTTCCAGGTTCCATGTTCCAGGTTTAAAGGGATTTCAACATGGAACCTGGAACATGGAACCTGGAACCGGCTTATCCCGCGTAAGCCACCCACTCGATTTCGACCCCTACCCCCTTGGGCAGTGCCGCAACCTGCACCGTCGCCCGCGCCGGAAACGTTCCTGAAAAATAACGCCCGTAGATGCCGTTCACCAAGACAAAGTCGTTCATATCCACAAGATAGATCGTGGTCTTGACCACCTGAGCGAACCCCAGGCCGGCAGCGTCGAGAACCGCCGCCATGTTGGCCATCACCCGCTCAGTCTGGACAGCGATATCACCACTGACCACCTCACCGGTTACCGGGTCGAGAGGAATTTGACCGGAGAAAAAGGTATAATCGCCGGCTCGCACCCCTTGGGAATACGGTCCGATAGCCGCCGGTGCGTCTGCCGTTTCAATTTTTTCGATAGCCATGGTAGCCTCCTTGAGGAGTTCCAAGTTCCATGTTCCACGTTCCAAGTTTGAAAGGTTTTCAACATGGAACCTGGAACGTGGAACCTGGAACATTAGGTTTCAATTCTTCATCCGTTCTACCTTGTAGACCCCTTTCACCTTGAGCAACGCATTGATCACCCGGTTCAGATGGTCCAGATTCTGGACGTCGACTTCAAAGGTATTTATCCCCTTGCGATCCGGCGTGGAGTGGACATTGGCGCTGATAATATTGGCCTCGCAGTTGGTGATGGCGCCGGTAATGCTTGCCAGCATCCCCTTCTGGTCGACGCAGGAGACGCGAATTTTGGCCGGCCGCGTCGACTTCTTCTTCATGTCCCATTCGACCTCGATGCGCCTCTCGGGATCACCGTCCAGAGAGTGAGGGCAATCGGCCGTATGCACCGTCACGCCCCGCCCACGGGTGATGAATCCGATGACCGGATCGCCCGGCAGGGGATTGCAGCACTTGGCATAACGGACCATGATATCCTCGACGCCATGAATCTTGATGGCACTGGAAGGTTTTTTGCGTATTTTCTCCAGCACCTGTCCGAGGCGGCCGGGCTTGGGGGTTTCGGCTTTGAGCTTCTCGGCGGGGACGAGCCGATGGATAATCTGGCCCAGCGGAACCTTGCCATAGCCGAGGCCGGCCAGCAGATCCTCTGTCGAATGGTAACCCAGTTCCTCCACGGCTTCCCCACCAGCCTCCGAACCCAAAGCCCGGCCCAAACTGAAACCGTATTTGCGCAACTCCTTTTCCAGCAGTTCCTTGCCGAGCTCGATGCTCTTTTCGCGCTGCTCGGTCTTGACCCACTGCTTGATCTTGTTGCGCGCCTTGGAAGTACGGACAAACTTCAACCAGTCCTTGCTCGGAGTCTGGTTGGGGGAAGTGGAGACCTCGACGATATCGCCGTTATGCAGTGGGGTTTTGAGAGGAACCAGCTTGCCGTTGATCTTGGCGCCGACGCAGTGGTGGCCGACGTCGGTATGTACGCTATAGGCGAAATCGACGGGTGTCGAGCCTTTGGGCAGTTCCTTGACCTCCCCCCGTGGAGTAAAAACGTAGACTTCTTCGGGGAAAAGGTCGACTTTGACCGTATCCATGAACTCGCGGGAATCCTTGAGTTCCTGCTGCCATTCGAGCAACTGGCGCAGCCAGCCAAAACGCTTGTCGTCGCGGCCGGTCACGACCGAGCCCTTCTCCTTGTATTTCCAGTGCGCCGCGATCCCCTCTTCAGCCACGCTGTGCATTTCGGGGGAACGGATCTGAACCTCCATCCTTTCGCCGAAAGGACCGATGACCGTCGTGTGCAGGGACTGGTACATGTTCGCCTTGGGCATGGCGATATAGTCCTTGAACCGGCCCGGTATCGGCTTCCAGG
>Ga0299906_10005474_pt1 | contig 10342 bp, 8 predicted proteins | sample RVTome_14_FD_200259 | JGI IMG/M metagenome (GOLD analysis project Ga0299906, IMG submission 200259) | Soil microbial communities from uranium-contaminated site in the Upper Colorado River Basin, Wyoming, United States - RVT145D125 (version 2) ...
CATCCAGCCGGTATGGCGTTCGAGCGTGGCGAGTTCTGACCACACCGAGGTGATGGGCCGCGGAAGATCGATCGAGACTGTGATCGTTCGCATTCAGCCCTCGCACGTCGAGAGGCAGGTCATTCGCGAGTGATCCAGATCATCCCGCCGTCGGCGTCGCGCTCGCCGCTCGCTGTGAGGCCGAGGCTCCTGGCCACCCCGTTCGACGCAGCGTGTTCGGGATGGATATGGGCCGAGAACCGGGTGACGCCACGCTGCAGCAGCCAATCGCGCATGGCGGTGGATGCCTCGGAGGCGTATCCGTGTCCCTGCCACGGCGCCCCGACAACCCAGGCGACGTCGGCGAGGTCGCCGGTCACGGTGGCCTGGACGAAGCCGATGGCGTCGCCGTCCAGGCGCAAGATCCAGTTGTACCAGACCTCCTCCGGGCCGGGGCCGCCCGCCGATTGGTAGCGATAGCGCTCTTTGAGCTCGGTGAGCGTTGGTGGTTCCCCACCGGTGAACGTGTAGAGCGCAGGATCTGAGAGCACCGCGACCATACCGGCGGCGTCATCAACAGTGAGCGGGGTGAGCGTCAGCCGCCTCGTACGAATCGCGTCTTTCGATCGCATCGCACCGATGCTTGCCGCATGTCAACCGTCAGGCAATTGCCCCGTGCCCGGGCAACGGCCGCCGGTGCCCCGGGCAGGATTCGAACCCTCGCCCCCGCTGTTCTGATCAGTGAGGTTGCTTCGGCGCGTGGGTGCGATGAGGCGGCGCTCGTACTCGCCATCGTCAACATGCCACGTCAGCGCCACCCGAAGAAGGAGATCGAAGAGGCGCTGGGATCTGCTGAAAGGAGTGGCTGGCGCGTCGGGGTGACGGGCTCTGGCCACCGATGGGGCGTGATGCGATGTCCGGAGCCGTCGCGAGAGGGGTGACAGGTCTCGATCTGGTCGACTCCTCGCAACGCGGCCAACCACGCCAACCAGCTGAGACGGGCCGTGCAGCGATGTCCACATACTGAGGAAGTGAAGCCATGACCTCATACGAGTTCACCCTGATTGTCGAGGGAGCGGACCTCCAGGACGACACCCACATTGAGGCGTTGTTCGCTGCAGGATGCGACGATGCGACGGTGGGGCGTGTGGGCGGCGTCCAGTACGTGGATTCTGATCGGGAGGCCGGATCGCTACCGAGCGCGGTTGTTGCCGCCGTCAACGTGATCGAGACAGCGGTGCTCGGTGCGCGGGTGGTGCACGTCGAGCCCGATGGCCTCGTATCGATGGCCGAGATCGCAGAGCGGACCGGCCGTACCCGCGAGAGCGTCCGGCTCCTGATCAGCGCTGAACGCGGCCCTGGCGGATTCCCGGCGCCGGTGACGCACTTTCGGAGGCGGCAGCGGATGTGGCGATGGCAGCAGGTCGCGGTGTGGTTCGCCCAGGTGCTCGACGAACCACAGCTCGTCGGCGATCCAGGGACGGCGCAGTTCATCACAGCCTTCAACGCCGGCCTCGCATGGCGTCAGGTGGATGACGACCTCAACCCGGAAGATCGCGAACGAGTGAGGACACTCGTCGGCTGATCCGCACTGTGGCGTCCATCGGAGTTGGCTGTCGCTGGTGCCCCGGCAGGATTCGAACCCTCGCCCCTTGATGTTCGGGAGTCCAGGTTGTTTCGGTCCGTGGGTGCGATATGGGGGTCGCCGACCGACGAGCGCCATTGGCGAGTGGAGCGTGAGCGTTGTCGAGGCGGGTGTGGCGAGCAGCCACGACCGCCGGTGCCCCCGGCAGGATTCGAACCTGCGACACCCGGTTTAGGAAACCGGTGCTCTATCCCCTGAGCTACGAGGGCGTCGATTTGCGAAGTGCCTGGTCAGGCCTGCCGTTGTGTTGTGCCCTCCCAAGTCTACGACCTGCCGGGAGCCGCACTCGGGCCGCACCGTAGCGAGCATCCCTGCTGTCGGCGAGCGGTTCGACGGCGTCGTCGAAGAGGTGCGGGCACCTGCCGAGGGTGATCTGATCCGACCTCCTCGCTCACGGCGACGAAACTGTCGACCGCACCCCGCGTGGTCCCCGGTAGGCGGGTCGGCGGCAATCCGTTTGTCGACGCGATAGCTTTGCGGAGTAGGTCACGGCGGCTTCGGGAGGAGAGGCGGTGGCTCCGGCGGCGATGCTCGGACGTCTGCTCTTGGCGGCCATCTGCTGTGGACTCATCGGCTACGAGAGGGAAACCGCTCGAAAGGCGGCGGGGCTGCGCACGCACACCCTCGTTGGGGTCGGGGCTGCCATCTTCTCCATAGCGTCGATCGCCGGTTTCGACGGGCCGGACCAGTCCCGCATCGCAGCCCAGATCGTGACCGGGGTTGGCTTCCTGGGCGCGGGGGCCATCTTCCGCGACGGGGCCGCGGTGAGCGGTCTCACCACCGCCGCGGGCTTGTGGGTCGTCGCTTCGATCGGCATGGCTGCCGGATCGGGCAGCTATTGGCTGGCCGCGATCGGCACGGCGGTGACCCTCGGCACCCTCTACGGCCTGCGCGCGATCGATGAGAGCATCGCCCGCCGGAAGGCCAAGGTTCGAAGCCGCCTCGAGGTTCACGTCGGTGACGTGGCCAAGCTCGAGGACCTGCTCAAGTACGTGAGGCGGGTTGACCCCGAGACGGAACAACTCGACTTCAAACGAACGGGGGACAATGAGGGGATCCTCGTAGTCAGCTGCAAGCGAGACGACGTCGCCATGATGTCCGAGTTGCTGGCCTCACATCGCACGGTCAAGCGCGTCGAGGAGCTCTCCGCGTTGTTCTGGCCTCAGAAGGACGACAGACCGCGCTCGTGACGGTCCGCCTCAGACCAGAGCGCAGGCACCGCTGCGCCGCCTCGCATAGGGTTGTGGGACGCGACGAGGGAGTGTTCATGACCCGACGGGCGAGCGTCCTGTTTGTGACGGCGGCTTTGATCCTCAGCCTCGCGACGCCCGTCGCCACGGCCCATGGCAACCATCACGGGGGTCACCGTCTCTACGAGCCGGGCGTGGCCCTCGACCTCATTGGTGAGATCAAGGGGGCGCCCTACGAGATCCGCTTCCCGGCCGACTGGAACGGCACCCTCGTGCTCTACGCCCACGGCTATCGCGACGCCTTCGACCACCCGCTCGACACCACCGACCGCTCGATCCCGGAGAACAACGTCGCCGACTCGGCGCCCGGCGGCGACGCCTTCGAGGACGCCCTGCTGGCTCAGGGGTACGCCCTCGCCGGGTCGCTCTACGCCAGCGACGGGTGGGCGGTGCGCGACGGCATCGGCGACACCCGCCGCCTCGTCCGGTATGTCCAGACCAAGGTCGCCAAGCCCGACACGACGATCCAATGGGGCTTCTCGATGGGGTCGGTCGTGACAATGGAGATGGCGGAGCACAACCGTGCGGTTGACGGCTTCATCGCCGCCTGCGCCGTTGGTGCCGGCGCCACCGACGCCTGGAACGTGCTGCTCACCCTGACCCTCGCCTACGACGCCGCCTTGGGCTGGCCCACCGAGTGGGGCACGCCCACCGACGTGCCCGAGTTCCTCGATTTCGAAGAGTTCGTGTTCCCGGTGTTGTTGGGCCAGGTCTCCGACCCGGCGAACCTCCCGCTCTTCGAGTTCGTCCGGCTGGTGAGCGACCTCCCGCCAGGCACCTTCTACACCAACTGGCTGTTCACCGACATGTACTTCGCCACCGAGGCTCGCGCAGAGTTGGAGCGCCGCGCCGGTGGCCCGGTGACCTCCAACCCCAAGCACGTCTACGCGGTGGAGCCCGACGAGGCCGCCTACCTGGCGAGCCTCGGCGTCGACGTCGACGGCCTCCTCGCCGAGATGAACTCGACGCACACGGTCGCCGCCATGCAGCAACGCCAGTACCTGCGGCGCAACGCCGACTACACGGGCCGGCTGCGGGCCCCGATGCTGACGCTGCACACGACCGTCGACGGCCTCGTCCCCGTCGTCCACGAGTCCGCCTACCGCGAGACCGTGGAGGCCGCCGGCTACGAGGACCTGCTGTACCAGACCTACGTCCTCGCCGACGGACACTGCGCGTTCAGCCCGGAGCAACTGGTCACGGTGATCGTGGCGATGGAGGCGTGGCTCGACACAGGGGTGATGCCGGTTGCGGCGCAGTTCCCCGACGCTCTGGGCTTCGACCCCGACTTCGAGCCGGGGCCGTGGCCCCAGCCGCGGCGTGGTAAGTCCTACGGCATGTCCGGCTGAGGGCGAGCCCGCCGGCAGCGCTCCCGCTACGAGGCGGCGGTGACGAACTTGCGCAGGTCGCCGGCGAGTTTCGCCAGCGACTCCTTGTGGGCGTACATCATGTGGCCCGCCTCGTAGTACTCCATCTCGATGTTGGCGCGCACCTCGGGGTCGAGCCCGATATGGCTGAAGGTGTACTCGGTCGCGAAGTGCGGCGTCGCCAGGTCGTAGTAGCCGTTGGCGACGAACACCTTCATGAACGGGTTGCGCGCCATGATCTCTCGCAGCGACTCGCTCACGTCGACATAGGCGTTCTTGAAGTCCTCGTAGTCCCAGTTCTGCCACACCTGTTCGGACAGGACCTCGTAGGGGATCTCCGACTCGTAATCCAACTCGCGCCACATGTAGTCGTTGAGCGCCGACGCGTAGAGCCCCATGGTGGCGTCGATCGAGGGGTCGGCCTCCATGGTGTCTCCGTCCTTGAACCGTCCCCGGCCGGTGTAGCGGGCATCGATGCGGCCGATGGTGAGCCCGTCGTCGCGCAACAGTTCCTTGCAGAACCGCAGGATCTCGATCCGCAGGTCGTAGCGCTCGACGTACTCTTCGGACACCCCGGTGTAGGCGGCCACCCTGGCGGCGATCTCGTGCCGGCGCTCCGGCGCCAGGCGGTCGCCGCTGAACAACGCCTCGGCGTATTCGGTGGCGGCGAACTGCTCGACCTCGTCCAGCAGCTTGCGCAGGCCCTTGCGGTGCAGCTTGCGGTCGAGCCGTCCGTGGTACCGGGCAGCCGCGGCGTACGTGGGGAGGAACACGATGTACGGCAGGTCGTTGCCGCGCCGGAAAGTCGTGGTGTCGGGGTCGAACCCCGCCGTCTGGAAGTTGAGGATCGACGAGATCAGCAGCAGCCCGTTGAAGTAGATGCCGTGGCGGCGAAACAGGTGGGCGGCGACCCCGGCGGCCCGGGTGGTGCCGTAGCTCTCGCCCGCGAGGAACTTGGGCGAGCCCCAGCGCTGGTGTTTGGTGAGGTAACCGCGGATGAACTCGCCCACCGTCTCGATGTCCCGCTTGAAGTGGTGGTACTGCTTGGCCTCCTCCCCGGGGATCGCCCGGCTGTAGCCGGTGCCGACCGGGTCCACGAACACCAGGTCGGCGGCATCGAGGATCGAGTGCTCGTTGTCCACCAGCCGTCCCGGGGGCGCCACGGGCATCCCGTCATCGCCGAGCACCACCCGTCGTGGCCCGAAGGCGCCGAGGTGGAGCCACACCGACGACGAGCCGGGCCCGCCGTTGAATGCGAAGACGATCGGGCGCGTGGCGGGGTCGGCGACGCCGTCGCGGGTGTAGGCCACGAAGAAGAACGACGCCTGCTTCTTGCCCTCCTCCTCGCGCAGGATCATCCGACCTGCGGTTGCGGTGTAGGCGACCTTGGCCTTGCCTATGCGCAACTCATGCGACGTGGCGACGACGTGTTCCTCGTGGTGGGCCGGCGGCGGCTCGGGCTTCACTGCGGCTTCGGCGTCGTTCTTGGCCGCTTCGGCGTCGTCGTTGTCCTTCTTCGTTTTGGCGTTGTCGGCCATCTTGTCTCCCGTTGTGCCAGGGGGGCGCTCACCCTACCGGCCCCGCAATCGAGCCCGGGTGCCTGCTCAGGCGCGCAAGGCTGCGAGCCGAGTAAACCTCGACGCCCTCTGTGGCGAGTGACCCGGTGAGAACGTGACCGCACAACCCGACTTTGCCGCCCGGAGCGCCAAGGCCGGCCGTCAGGCCGAGCCGACAGCCGCGCCTGCGCCGGTACGGGCGGTGGTCGCGTTCGAGACGTTCTACCAGCAGGAGCTGAAGGCCGTGATCGGGCTCGCCTACGCGCTGTCGGGAAGCCGCAGCGCCGCCGAGGATCTCGCCCAGGAGGCGTTCATCGCCGCTCACAAGCAATGGGAACGGGTGGGCCGATACGACGCACCGGGTGCCTGGGTTCGCAGGGTGGTGGCGAACCTGTCGGTCTCGATGTTCCGCCGGGCGGTGCGAGAGGCGAAGGCGCTGGCGCGACTGCGCCACGGCGACGCCGTGCTCCCGGCGCTGCCGGCCGAGGACGAGGAGTTCTGGACAGCGGTGCGAGCGTTGCCGAGACGCCAGGCTCAGGCAATCGCCCTCCACTACCTCGAGGACCGCTCGGTCGCCGACATCGCCGACATCCTGGAGTGCACCGAGAGCACGGTGAAAGTCCACCTGCACAAAGGCCGTAAGCGACTGGCCGAAGTGCTCGGCCTGGAAGCCGGGGAGGAAGCATGACGACGCTCGACGCCCGCGCCCGGCGCGCCTCGATGGCCATCTACGACAGCGTTGCCACCGCCTCGCCGGCTGTGTCGTTCCCGACGGCGCTGCGCCGTCACCGCATCGCGCAGATCACCGCCGGTGTCCTGGCGACGGCAGCCGTCGTGGTGCTCATCGCCCTGGGGGCGCTGGTGCGGACCCAGGCGTCTGGTGACGTGGCGGACAGCGTGCCGCCGAAGGTGGAGGAGCCGGCGCCCGAGGTGGTGCCGCCTCCCGTCTTCGACGACACCGACGGCGAGCAGGCGGCGCCGGATCCCGAATCGACCGAACCCACCGGCCAAGTCGAGGGATCGACCGATCCCCAGGTGGATCCAGGAGCCGAGCCCACCACGACGACGACCACCACCACCGAGGCTCCGCCGGCCGACACTCGTCCACCGATCCTCACGATCGACAGCCCCGAAGACGGCACCCACCTGGAGGCGGCGGAGGTCCGGTTCTCGGGGACGACCGAACCCGGAGCCATCGTGGCGGCAGGTAGGTGGTTCGCCGACGTGTCCGCCGAGGGTCGCTGGTCGATCGTGTTGTTCCTCACTGAGGGCGCCAACCACGTTGCTTTCGTCGCGGTCGACGCCGCGGGTAACCAGGCGCGCGCCGCCGTCACCGTGCACCTCGACCCGTCCCCCACCACGACCACCCGCCCGCCGAAGGACGACCGGCCGCCTGCGGTGGCGTTCACGGCCCACAACGTCTACGGCGAGTGCTCCGAGACGCCACCCTTCGACGTCTACTACGGCACGGCCGCGCCCGGTGCCACCATCACCGTGCGCTCCGAGTTCGGCTTCGGGTCGGCCACGGCCGACGCCGAGGGCCGGTGGGAGGTCAAGGTGTTCTTCCCCGAGGCGCCGATCGGAACCAGCATCCTGGTGATCGTGAGGGATGACGAAGGCAACGCCACGCGCTTCGAGTTCGTGAGGACGGGATGAGTCCTTCCCTTCCGGGATGGACTCATCCGTAGTCAGCAGTCATCAGTCAGAGTCCGCCTGGCGTGGTGGGGTACTGCTGACTACTCGCTACTGGCTACTGTCCACCCCATGGACGAAGAACGCATCGGCCTGTTCATCGACTACGAGAACCTGGCCATCGGCGCCCGGGACGACCTCGGCATGGACTTCGACTTCAAGCCCGTCGCCGACGCACTGGCCGAACGGGGAAGGGTTGTCGTGCGCAGGGCGTACGCCGACTGGACGTCGTTCGAAGCTGACCGGCGCAACCTCGTCGAGAACCACGTCGAGATGATCGAGATCCCGCAGCGCAGGGGTTTCGTGCGCAAGAACGCCGCCGACATCAAGCTGGCGGTGGACGCAATCGAGTTGGCGTTCGAGCGTGAATACATCACCACGTTCGTGATCTGCACCGGCGACTCGGACTTCACGCCGCTGGTGCAGAAGCTGCGTGAGCTCAACAGGCGGGTCATCGGCGTCGGGCTGCGGGCGTCGACGTCGGCGTTGCTGCCCCCGGCGTGCGACGAGTTCCTCTTCTACGAGGGCCTCGACGGCGTCGAGGTCCCGCGCCGCAAGCCGAAGTCGAGGCCGGTGGCGAAGGCCGACGAACCGGCGCCACCTGTGGAGGCACCGGAGGCGATCGCCGACCTCGACCAACTCGGCGTCACGGTCACCCAGACGCTCGCCGGCCTGCAGCGATCCTCGTCGGCTCCGGTGCGGTCGTCGATGCTGAAGCGCGCCCTGCTGCGCAAGGACCCGACGTTCAACGAGGCCGACTACGGGTTCCGCGCGTTCGGAGAGCTGCTGCGCCACCTCGCCGAGCGCAACGTCCTCACCCTCACCGAGGACGCGTCGAGCCGCGGCGACCCGCTGCTCGAGTTCTCCGAGGAAGGATCGGATCAGCTCGTCGCCTTCACGCTGTTGCGTGACGTGGTCTCCGATCTGCAGCGCCGCGAGGGCCCTCCGGCCCTGTCCGGCCTCAAGAACGAGCTTCGCAAGCGTCAGGCGGGCTTCTCCGAGAAGCGATTCGGCTACTCGGGTTTTCTCCAGTTCGTCAAGGCGGCGAGCGCCCGCGACCAGGTGGCGTTGGAGTGGGTCGACAGCCTTGGCGACTACCGCGTCAGCGTCCCCGCCTGACCGCGGGTCGTCACCGCCAGCCCGGCGATTCCTCGGTCGGCGGCTCCAGGAGGTCGATCGGATCGAAGTCGGGATCGAGCCAGTCGATCTGGCGTGCCCGATCGACCGAGTCTGATGGAGGGGGTCGGACCTCGACGCCGGGTACCTCGGTCGCCTCGTCGGCAACGAACGCGGCACCCTCCTGGTCGCCCGGCCGGCGACGGCGCACGAGAGCCGAAGCTCCCCGCCGCATCCTGCGCCACGCCTCACGGGCGTCGGGCTGGCTCTCGCGCAGGATCTCAGGCACCTGGCGCACCCAACCCACCGCCTCCAGGGTGCCGACCATCGCCGCACCGGTGATGGCCACGATGCCGACCGCGGCCAGCAGGACCGCGACCCGGGGCATGCGCAGCTCGAAGAGAACCCGTGATCCTTCGGTGGCGAAGAGCAGCAGGAGGCACCCGGCCATAGAGCCGATGAGCCATCGCTTCCACGTGACGAGAGGCCGGGCCACGATGCCCATCGCGAAGAGACCTATCGCGGCGAGCACGAGTGTGGCCGTGGTGCGAGCTTGCTCCAACGTGACGTTCTCGCTGAGCGCCAACTCGTATGCGGCGAAGGTGGCGATCCCGGCTGCCAGACCGGACGGCACGGCGAAACGCATCACCCGCAGCACGAACCCGGGCCGTGCCCTGCTGGTGTCGGAGGCGAGCGCCAGGAAGAACGCCGGGATGCCGATGGACACCGAGCCGACGAGGGTCAGATGGCGGGGGAGGAAGGGGAACGGGCGTCCTTCCGGGCCAGCGAAGGCGAGGAAGCCCACCACGAGGGCCAGGAACACGGAGTAGATGGTCTTGGTGACGAACAGGTTGGCCACCCGCTCGATGTTGCCGATGACCTGGCGGCCCTCGGCAACCACGCCTGGCAGGCTGTGGAACCCACCGTCGATGAGGACGAGCTGTGCCACCGCACGGGAGGCGGGGCTGCCGGTTCCGATGGCAATGCCGATGTCGGCGTCCTTGAGGGCCAGGACGTCGTTGACGCCGTCGCCGGTCATAGCGACGACGTGGCCGCGCGATTGGAGCGCCTGCACCATCGCCCGCTTCTGGTGCGGCGTCACCCGACCGAAGACGGTGGCCTCCTCCACGGCGCGGGCCAGCGCGGCGGGCTCATCGGGCAGGGTGCGGGCGTCCACGACGTGATGGGCTCCGGGCACGCCGACCTGGCGGGCGATGGCGCCGACCGTGTCCGGGTGGTCCCCGGATATCACCTTGGCCTGCACCCCTTGTTCGGCGAAGTAACGCAGTGTCTCGGCGGCGTCGCTGCGCACCCGGTCACCCAACACGACCAGCGCCTGCGGTTGGAGCCGCCGCGGCAGCCGGTCGGCTTCGAGGCGCAGGTCCGTCTTCGATGCCAGCAGGACCCGCCGGCCCAGGGCGGCATGCTCGCCCGCGGCCGCGGCGATCTCGTCGTCGTCGGGCGCCAGGACCTCCGGGGCGCCGAGCACCCACGTGCCACGTCCGCCGAAGGACGCCCCGCTCCACTTGCGTGCCGACGAGAACGGGGTGGCGGCGTCGGCGACCCACGCGCTCTGCGCCGGGAAGGCGGCGCTCATCGCACGCAGCGTGGCGTTGGGGTCGGGGTCCGATGCCCCTAACGCGCCGAGAGCTGCTGGCACGTCGCCATCACCCAGCGTGACGACCTGGTGGACGACGAGCGTGCCCTCGGTGAGGGTGCCGGTCTTGTCGAAGCACA
>Ga0299906_10005475_pt1 | contig 10339 bp, 9 predicted proteins | sample RVTome_14_FD_200259 | JGI IMG/M metagenome (GOLD analysis project Ga0299906, IMG submission 200259) | Soil microbial communities from uranium-contaminated site in the Upper Colorado River Basin, Wyoming, United States - RVT145D125 (version 2) ...
AGCGCCGGCATGTTCCACGTGACGGCGTTGGCCACCGCGTTGAGGTAGGCGCCACGATGGTGCAGCACCACGCCCTTGGGGCTGCCGGTGGTACCCGAGGTGTAGTTGAGTGCGATCGCGTCCCATTCGTCGGGCGGCAGGCTCCAGGCGAAGTCCGGATCGCCGCCGGCGATGAAGTCCTCGTAGGTCGCCTCACCCAACAGCTCGCCGCCGCTGCCCAAGGGGTCGTCGATGTCGATCAGCAGCGGGCGCCGCTCCATCAGGTGCAGGGCCTTGTCCACCACCGCGGACAGCTCGCGGTCGGCGATCAGCACCTTCGCCCCGCCGTGCTGCAGCATGAAGGCGATAGCCGCCGCGTCGAGGCGGGTGTTCAGGGCGTTGAGCACCGCCCCGATCATCGGCGCGCCGAAGTGCGCCTCGAACATCGCCGGCACGTTGGGAGCCATGACCGCCACCGTATCGCCGCGCCCGACACCGTGGCGCGACAGCGCCGAGGCCAGCCGCCGGCAGCGCGCATAGGTCTCGCGCCAGGTGGTGCGGTGCGCTCCGTGGACCACGGCTTGGCGCTCGGGATACACCGCGGCTGCCCGGCGCAGGAACGACAGCGGCGACAGCGGCACGTAGTTGGCCGGATTGCGGTCCAGGCCCAGCTCGTATGGATTGCCTGCGCTCACCTGCGGTCTCCTCGAGGGGATGTAGCGTGCGCACGCGCTTCGAAGCGTTAAAGCGCGGGCTTTTTTTTTGCTTTCTGTGTGACGATTGGCTCGCCTGGGCCGAATGATACTTCATGGGCGGAGCGCCCGGCACGCCACTCCGGGGCCCGGCACCGGGCCGGCACGATATAAGAACTGATTGATTTCCCGTCGTTTTTGGGCCCCGAATGCAGAAAGTGTTGGCCATAGGCACGGCCGCGGCGCGGCAGTCGCGGGCGCCCGCGGAAGCGCGTGTCGTGGAGTTCCCCGGGACCCCGGAGCGGGGCGGCCGCACTTTCGTGTGCAGCGTGCTGTTCCTGGACATCGCCGAGTACTCCAAGCGGCCGGTCGGCGAGCAGCTGCAGATCAAGGAGCGCTTCAACGCCCAGGTATCTCAGGCGATCGCCGAGATCCCGGCGCAGGACCGCATCATCCTGGACACCGGTGACGGCGTGGCGATCTCCTTCCTGGACGATCCCGAGGACGCGCTCTGCGTCGCGCTGGCGCTGGCGCGGTCGTTCGCGCCGCCGGCCGGCATCCCGGTGCGCGCGGGCATCAACCTGGGCCCGGTGCGGCTCACGCGCGACATCAACGGCCAGCCGAACATCATCGGCGATGGCATCAACGTGGCGCAGCGCGTGATGAGCTTCGCGCAACCGGGCAAACTGCTGGTCTCGCGCGCTTTCCACGAGGTGCTGGCGCGCCTCGCGGAGGACTACGCCGCGCTGTTCTCCTACCAGGGTTCGCGCACCGACAAGCACGTGCGCGAGCACGAGATCTTCGAGCTCAGCGCGCCCGCCGAGCAGGCGCTGGAGGTGGCCGAGCGCCGCAAACGCGCGCGCCGGCGCAAAGGCGCGCTGCCGGCCAATGCCACCATGGCGGCCGGCGCTCGCCTGATGGCGCGCCGCGGGCTTGCCTTCGGAGTCACCGGGATCTCCCTGGCCGCGCTCGGCGCGGCCCTGATCGCCTTTCTGCAGCCCGAGCGCGCGTCGCCGCCCGAGCCGGCGGCCGTGGCCGCGCATGCGCCGGCGCAACCGGCCGCCACGCCGGCGGCGCCCGACGTGCGGCTGCCTGCGGCGCCCGAGGCCGCCGATCAACGCCCGCAGCACTCCGCACCCGAGTCCGCCGCCAAGCCGGCCAAGGCCGCAGCCAAATCAGCCCGCGGCGGCCCGACGGCGGTCGGCGCCCCCGACCAGGCCTCAGGCCCTGTGCCCGCGACCGCGCCGACCATGCGGGCTCAGCGCGAACCTGCAGCCGGCGCCGCCGATGCCGATACCAGGACTGTGCGTGCACATTCGAAGCCGGCGATGTCCGCCGGCGCTCCGCCGCCCGTGCCAGCCACCACGGTGCGCACCGCGGCCGGGCCGACGGCCCTGGTGCTGCTGGCCATCTCGCCCTGGGGCGAGGTGTATGTGGACGGCAAATCGATGGGCGTGAGCCCGCCGCTGGTGGAGCTGGAGCTCGCCCCCGGCAGGCATCGCATCGAGGTACGCAACGGCGGCTTCAAGCCCTACCAGGAGGACGTGGAGCTGGGCAGCAACGAGACCGTCAAGATAAAGCACAAGTTCACCTACGCGAGATAAGGCGATTCATGGTGCGCGGATCCGGAGGAGTGTTCGCGTCGCTGGCGGCGTTGTTGCTGACGAGCGTGTGTCTCACCGCGTGCCAGACCGCGGTCGTGCAGGAATTCCCGTTGACCAAGTTCAAGGCCGAGAAAATGCTCGACAAGGGCATCCGCGAGTACGACAACGGCAACTACAAGCTGGCCGCACGCACCATCCAGGGCGCCCTCGACGCCGGTCTCACCACACGCTCGCAGGGGCGCGCCCACAAGTATCTCGCCTTCATGCACTGCATCGCGGGCCAGCCGAGCCACTGCCGCGACGAGTTCCGCAAGGGCCTCGAGGTGGACCGGCGGCTGGACCTCAGCGCCGCGGAATCCGGGCACCCGATCTGGGCGCCGGTGTTCGACAGCGTGAAAGCCGGCATGCCGAAACAGTGATGCCCGCGGCGAACGTGAAAGACAACTTCCTGCAGCTGGGCCGCTACGAGCTTCTCGCGGAACTCGGCCAGGGCGCCATGGGCGTGGTCTACAAGGCACGCGACCCGGTGCTCGACCGGGTGGTGGCGATCAAGACCATCAACCTGACTCTGCCCAAGGACGAGCTGGCCGACTACGAGGCGCGCTTCTACCAGGAGGCGCGCGCCGCAGGCGGGCTCAACCATCCCAACATCGTAACCATCTACGACATCGGCAAGAGCGAGCGCGTCGCCTACATGGCGATGGAATTCCTGGAGGGCGAGGAGCTGCGCTCCATCCTGTCCGCCAGGGAGCCGCTGCCGGTGTCGCTCGCCCTGGACATCGCCATCCAGGTGGCGGACGGGCTCACTTACGCGCACGAGCGCCAGGTCGTCCACCGCGACATCAAGCCGGCGAACATCATGATCGTGCGCGACGGGCTGGTGAAGATCACCGACTTCGGCATCGCGCGCATGCGCACCAACGAGGTCAAGACCATGACCGGCATGATCCTCGGCTCGCCGAAGTACATGTCGCCGGAGCAGGTCACCGGCAAGCGCGCGGACCACCGCGCCGATCTGTTCTCGCTCGGCGTGGTGCTCTACGAGATGCTCACCGGCGAGGCGCCGTTCCTCGCCGACAGCATCCACGGCATCATGTACCAGATCATGCATTTCTCGCCGCCGGCCCCGAGCGCAAAGCAGCGGGGCCTGCCGGAGGTGCTGGACCTGATCGTGGCCAAGGCGCTGAACAAGAGCGCCGACGAGCGCTACCAGAACGCGGCGGACTTCGCGCGCGACCTGCGCGACTGCAGGAACATACTGGAGGGCAAGTCCACCGGCGGCGTGGCCACGGCCGACCTGCTGGCCGGCCAGGCGCCGGCGGGCGCACGCAAACCCGAGCGGCTGGCGCCGGTGAAGGCGCACGCCGGCGCGGGCGAGTCCGAGGGCGCGCGCGGACTGGCGCTCGCCAAGTCTTTCGATTCCTACGAAGCCACCATGCGGCTGGCCTCGCTCACCGGCATGGATCAGGAGATGGAGGTGTTTTCCAGCACGCAGGCGATGCGCCGGCCGGACTTGCAGCCGGCGGCCGCCACCGCTTCGGCCACGGACACGTGGCAGGACCCCGCCCCCGCAACCGCCCCGCGCCGCGTCGAAGCTGCCGTCGCCGCCGTTGCCGAAACACCGCGGCGCGTCGAGGTGCGCGCCGCCACGCCCACCTACGCCTACCTGTGGATCCTCAGCGTCATCGCGATCGCGGCGGCGGCGGCGCTGTACCTGCTGCGGTAGGCCGAAACAGCCGACTCGCGCCGCGCCGGCAGGCTTTTCACGGGGCGCACGCGCGCACCGGTGCACGATCGAGCGGGACCCGGCATCACCACATCACGGCCCCGCCCGCAAGGATCGAATCTCAGGAACCCGGCACGCGCACCGCTTCCTCGATCCGCTCCACTCCGAGCGCTTCGATGCCCTCGATCGGCGTCTTGGGCAGATTCGCCTTCGGAATCACCGCGCGCGTGAAGCCGAGCTTGGCGGCCTCGCGCAGCCGCTCCTGTCCGCGCTGCACCGGCCGGACTTCGCCCGCCAGCCCCACCTCGCCGAACACCACCAGCCGCTCCGGCAGCGGCCGGTTGCGCAGCGACGAGACGATGGCCAGCAGGATAGCGAGGTCGGCGGCCGGCTCGTCGATCTTCACTCCGCCCACCGCATTCACGAACACGTCCTGGTCGAAGGCGGCGATGCCGGCGTGACGGTGCAGCACCGCGAGCAGCAGCGCCAGGCGGTTCTGCTCCAGCCCCACGGTCAGCCGGCGCGGATTGGGCGAGTGCGCGTCGTCCACCAGCGCCTGGATCTCCACCAGCAGCGGGCGCGTGCCCTCCTGCGTGACCAGCACGCAGGAGCCGGCGACTTGCGCGCCGTGATGCGACAGGAACAGCGCGGAAGGGTTGCTCACGCCGCGCAGCCCCCGGTCGGTCATGGCGAACACGCCCAGCTCGTTGACCGCGCCGAAGCGGTTCTTGATCGCGCGCACCAGGCGGAAGCTCGAGTGCGTGTCGCCCTCGAAATAGAGCACGCTGTCCACCATGTGCTCGAGCACGCGCGGCCCGGCGATGGCCCCTTCCTTGGTGACGTGCCCGACCAGCAGCAAAGCGGTGCCGGCGGTCTTGGCGAAGCGCGTGAGCTGCGCGGCGCACTCGCGCACCTGCGCCACGCTGCCCGGCGCGGACTGCAGCGCCTCGGAGTAGACGGTCTGGATCGAGTCGATCACCGCCACATCCGGTTTGTCGGCGCCCAGCGCGGCCAGGATCTTCTCCAGCTGGATCTCCGCCAGCACCTTCAGGCCGGGCGGCTGCAGGCCGAGCCGGCGCGCGCGCAGGGCCACCTGCTGCGCCGATTCTTCCCCGCTCACGTAGAGGGTCGCGCAGACCGCGGAAAGCTGCGACAGCGCCTGCAGCAGCAGCGTGGACTTGCCGATGCCCGGATCGCCGCCGAGCAGCACCACGGCCCCGCGCACCAGCCCGCCGCCGAGCACCCGGTCCAGCTCGCCGATGCCCGTGGGGCGCCGCGGCTCCTCGGCGGCGTCCACCTCCGCCAGCGGCTGCACCCGGCTCGCCTGCGCCAGCGCCTCGTAGCGGGCCGGCTTGCGCTCGGCGAGCGTCTCGACCAGCGTGTTCCAGCCGCTGCAGTGCGGGCACTGGCCCTGCCACTTCAGTGTCTGCCCGCCGCATTCGGTGCAGCTGTAGATCGTCTTGGTCTTCGCCATCAGCCCAGGACCCCGCTAGCAACCGCGCATGCTCAATCGACCTCCACCACCGGCACGCCTCATTCGACCTCAACCACCGGAACCCGGGGCGCCAGGGCGCACAGCAGCTCGTAGCTGATGGTGCCGGCGGCCTGCGCCACCTCCTCCACCGGCAGGCCTTCGCCCCACAGCACCACCGGCGCGCCGACCCGGGCCTGCGGCAATCCGGTGAGATCCACGCCCAGCATGTCCATCGACACGCGGCCGATAAGGCGCGTGCGTGCGCCCGCCACCAGCACCGGCGTGCCGGTGGGTGCGTGGCGCGGATAGCCGTCGGCGTAACCGCAGGCCACCACGCCCATGCGCATGGCATCGCCGGCCCGGAACATGGCGCCGTAGCCGACGCTCTCCCCGGACGACAGCTCGTGCACGGCGATGATCTGGCTGTGCAGCGTCATCGCCGGCTGCAGCCCGAGCAGGTGCGCGCTCTCCTCGGCGAACGGCGACGCCCCGTAGAGCATGATGCCCAGCCTCGCCCAGCCCGGCGCGGCGTCGGGATAGCGCAGCAGCGTGGCCGAGTTGGCGAGCGACAGCGGCAGCTCGAGGCCGGCGGTGGCGCGCCGGAACACCTCGAGTTGCCAGTCGATCCCGCGCGCATCGTCGGCGCAGGCGAAGTGCGTCATCAGCGTGAGCTCGCCCACGTTGCGGCAGGCGCGCAGCGCATCGAGCACCCGCCCCAGCGCTTCGGGCCTGAAGCCCAGGCGATTCATCCCGGTGTCGATCTTCACGAAGACGTCCACCGCGGCGGGCAGCTTCGCGGCTTGCAGCATGGCCACCTGCTCGTCGCTGTGCACCACGCAGGTCAGGCGCTCGCCGGCGAGCACCGGCAGCTCGGCGGCATGGAAGACGCCCTCCAGCATCAGGATGCGCCGATCGAAGCCCGCGGCCCGCAGCCGCACCGCCTCGTCGAGCTCCAGCACGGCCAAGCCGTCCGCGCCAGCGAATGCGTGGGCCGCGCGCAGCAGGCCGTGGCCGTAGGCATTGGCTTTGATCACCGCCAGCACGCGCGCATGCGGCGCGCGGCTGCGCGCCAGCGCGAGGTTGCTGCGCAGAGCGGAGATCCGGATCGAGGCACGAATCGGGCGGGTCATCGGCGAGAAGGCGCGAGCGCACGCTGCGAGGCGGCGGAGAGCAAGTCTGCCAAGACCACGCGGCCAGCGCAACAGCGGGCGGCACGCACGCTCGCGACGGGTTGGGCGGACGGCGTTTCGTGGTATAAAGGCGCGCCCTCGGGGACACCCCGCAGCGCCGACCTTCACCACGACGCGATGAACCGCGGCTTCTACACCATCCTCGCGGCGCAATTCTTTTCCGCGCTTGCCGACAACGCCCTGCTCTTCGCCGCCATCGCCCTGCTCAAGGTCCTCAACCCGGCCTGCATGAGCGAGTCCGGAGAGTGCTGGCAAACCCCGGTCCTGCAGCAGTTCTTCGTGTTCGCCTACATCGTGCTGGCGCCGTTCGTCGGGCCGTTCGCCGACGCTTTGCCGAAGGGCCGGGTGATGTTCGTCAGCAACACCGTGAAGCTGGCAGGCTGCCTGGCGATGCTGTGGGGAATGCATCCGCTGTTCGCCTACGGCGTGGTCGGCATCGGCGCGGCCATGTATTCGCCGGCCAAGTACGGCATCCTCACCGAGTATCTGCCGGCCCAGCAGCTGGTGCTGGCCAACGGCTGGATGGAGGGGCTGACGGTCGCGGCCATCATCCTCGGCGCCCTGCTCGGCGGCTTCCTGGTCGGGCCACAGTTCGCCGCGCTCGCTGCACACTCGCAAGCCGGCGCCTGGTTCGACAGCCCGGCGAAGCTCGCCATCGGCGCGATCGTGCTGCTGTACCTGGCCGCCGCGACGATCAACCTGTACATCCCGCGGGTGGCGATCGATCACCGCCTGCCCAAGAAGACGCCGGTTTACATCCTGCAGGACTTCTGGCACTGCTTCCGCTTGCTGTGGCGCGATCCGCTCGGGCAGGTGTCGCTGGCGGTGACCACTCTGTTCTGGGGCGCAGGCGCGACCCTGCGCCTGATCGTGCTGGCCTGGGCCGCGACCGTCCTCAACTTCGGCCCGCAGCGGGCGATCGAGCTCAGCGCCGTCACCGCGGTGGGCATCGCCATCGGCTCGGTGCTGGCGGCGCGCTTCGTCACTCTGCAGCGCGCGGTCAAGGTGCTGCCGGTGGGCATCGCGATGGGCTTCGGCGTGATGGGCATGGTGTTCATCAGCGACTGGAAGCTGGCGGTGGCGATGCTGATGCTGATCGGCGCGATGGGCGGCTTCTTCGTCGTGCCGATGAATGCGCTGCTGCAGCACCGCGGCCACCTGTTGATGGGTGCGGGCCACTCCATCGCCGTGCAGAACTTCAACGAGAACCTGAGCATCCTGCTGCTGCTGGGCGCCTATGCGCTGATGATCCGCGCGGAGCTGGAGATCGACACCATCGCCGTGCTGTTCGGCCTGCTGGTGGCGAGCGCGATGTACCTGCTGTGGCGCAGGCACGGGCACGATCAGGACGAGGGGGCGATGTAACGGCCTGCCTTGGCCGAAGGCAAGCCGGCGAGCGCGCTCACAGCACCACCGGCCGGTCCGGCAGCTCGTTCTCGCCGCCGCCCGCCGAAGGAAAATGCCGCCGCAGGTGCTCGCCGATGGCTTGGATGCCGTCGAGCACGCCCGCCTCGAACCGGCCGGCGCCGAACGCCGCCTCCATCCCCCGGCAGATCGCTTCCCAGCCTTGGCTGCCGACCCGGGCGTGTATGCCGCGGTCGGCGACGATCTCGACATCGCGATCCGCGAGCAGCAGGTAGATCAGCACGCCGTTGTTGTGCTCGGTATCCCACACGCGCAATTGGGAGAACATGTCGATCGCGCGATCGCGCGCGCTCAGGTTGCGCAGCAGATCGCGGAGATCGAGCGCATGCTCCACGGCGAAGCGGATCTCGCCCCTGTGGCCGGCTTCGCTCTGCGCGATGGCGCCGCGGATCGCTTCCAGGCTGTGCGCCGGAAAGGCGCGCTGTACCGTCCAGGCGGGATGGATCAGGTGCCGCAGAATGCGCCCGGCGCTCATCTCACCATCTCCCCGACGCCCCGCCGCCGCCGAAGCCGCCGCCCCCGCCGCCCCAGCCGCCGCCCCCGCCGCCGCCCCCGCTCCAACCGCCTCCCCCGAAGCCGCCGGGGCGCCATCCGCCGCGTCCCATCCGCGGCGTTCCGGCCACCAGGCTGAGCAGGAACGCGATGACGCCGACGATCGCGGCCGCGACGAGGGAGGAGACGATGATCCAGGCGATGATGCCGGTGGCGCCGGCGATCAGCGCAGCAGACGGCAGACGGCCGAATATCGCGCGCAGCACGCCGCCGATCACGAACACCAGGACGAAGCCGACGATGAGCACCATCTCCAGGTTGCCGCCGACGCCCCGCACCCAGGTGCGTCCGCGCGGGGCGGGCTCGGGCAGCGGCTCGCCGTCCACCACCTTGATCATCGCCTCCACGCCGGCCTGGATGCCGCCGTAGAAGTCGCCTTGCCGAAAGCGCGGCACGATGATGTCCTCGACGATGCGATTGGACACCAGATCGGAGAGCGCGCCTTCCAGGCCGTAGCCGACCTCGATGCGCAGCTCGCGGTCGTCCTTGGCCACCAGCAGCAGCGCGCCGTCGTCCACGCCCTTGCGCCCGAGCTTCCACGCTTCCGCCACCCGGATCGAGTACTGCTCGATGGCTTCGGGCCGCGTGGTGGGCACGATCAGCACGGCGATCTGGCTGCCCTTGCGCGCCTCGAACTCCGCCAGCTTGCGCTCGAGCTGCGCCGCCTGCTCGGCGGACAGCGTGGCGGTGAGGTCGGTGACGCGCGCGCGCAGCGGCGGCACCGGGACGTCCTGGGCGAACGCGGGCGCAAGCCACAGGAGCAGCGCGAGCCAGGCGACGAAGCGCGCGACGGGGCGGACGATGCACCCCGCGGGCGATGGGCCGCGCCGCGCTCCATCCATGCCGTGGGCTGCACCCGGCCGGCTCGCGAGCGGCGAGGCGAACGCGTGATCCATCGTGCCCGCGCAGCTATTGGCTGGCGCCGGGCGCAGGCTTGGTGAAGTCGACCGCGGGCGGCTTGGCGATGGCCGCCTCGTCCTCGACCGTGAAGTTGGGCTTGGCGTCGTAGCCGAACACCATGGCGGTGAGGTTGACCGGGAACTGGCGCACCGTGGTGTTGAACTGCTGCACCCCTTCGATGTAGCGCTTGCGCGCCACGGCGATGCGGTTCTCGGTGCCCTCGAGCTGCGCCTGCAGCTCGCGGAAGTTGGCGTCGGACTTGATCTGCGGATAGTTCTCCACCGTCACCAGCAGCCGCGACAGGGCCGAGGTCAGCTCGCCCTGGGCCTGCTGGAAGCGGGCGAAGGCCTGCGGGTCGTTGATCAGCTCCGGTGTGGCCTGGATGCTGGTCGCCCGCGAGCGCGCCTCGGTGACCTGGGTGAGCACGTCCAGCTCCTGCTGCGCGATGCCCTTCACGGTGGCGACCAGGTTGGGAATCAGGTCCGCCCGACGCTGGTATTGGTTGATCACTTCGCTCCAGGCCGCCTTCACCTGCTCGTCCTGGGACTGAATGGTGTTGTAGCCGCAACCGCCCAGCCCGAGCGTTGCGCCCACGGCCAAAACCCAACTCAGCAGCTTGTTCGTCATGTCAGTGGTCTCCTGTGGTGAACGGACGGAGGGCTCGCGCGGCGTCCCTATTCTGCCCGCAGGTCATGTCGGGGCGGCCTCCCCGGCCTTCAAGCGTTGCATCACCTCGCGCGCCAGGCACAGGTCCTCCCAGGCCTTGGACTTGTCCCCCAGGGTGCGCAGCAAGTATG
>Ga0299906_10005476_pt1 | contig 10338 bp, 6 predicted proteins | sample RVTome_14_FD_200259 | JGI IMG/M metagenome (GOLD analysis project Ga0299906, IMG submission 200259) | Soil microbial communities from uranium-contaminated site in the Upper Colorado River Basin, Wyoming, United States - RVT145D125 (version 2) ...
CGTAGCCGTTAGCCGTCATAAATGAAATGGTTATATCCGAACAATGTCTCCTAAACACGGCATCTCCAAACACGATTTAATAAAAGCGGCGATTTTCTCGTCGTGCAATGATTTGGGGTTTCGTGCAACCCAAGAACAAAGGGGCACAGACTGGAGAGCCGATGTTTATGTGGCTGGGGATTCAAGAACATTCGCGTTTGAAATCCAGACGAGTTCTCAATCGTTAAAGAAAACTCTAGAAAGACAAGAGAAATATACGCGTGATGGGATTATTGGTTGCTGGTTTTTTGAAATCGCCCCATCAAGACTCTCTGGCGAACGACCAGATCTTCCTCTCTTTTATGTAACGGAACAGGAAGACAAGTCTCTTTCTGTGTCTTTGAGCGGGCGGAAGGAACTTCCGCTGAGGGAGTTCCTGCGGAACTTTTTGATCGGCAATATAAGATTCTGCGATGTTGCGCGCACGGGACGCGAACAGAAAGTTAGGCTACTCTTCTACGAGATGGAGTGCTGGAATTGCAAAGCAATGAACCATATCTATTATGTCGAGCCGGCCTTTCGCTCTGCGTGCAACGCTGCAATCCATTCGGACGAATCTCTGTGGGGGTCAGACAAGAATGCGCATCGTCCAGAAATTATCGCGCTGGCAAGAGAGTATGTCGCGACCGAACAAGGCAAGCATATAAACTTAGGTGAAATTAAGCAGCGTTTTAGCAAGACAATTCACAACTCATACATGTCATTCGGTTGTTATAGCTGTGATAGTATATTTGGCGACTGGTTCGTGATGGAGGCTGAGCTTGAAATTGCATTCGGTCATGGGCTAGCTGAAGCGATAGAGCGAACCATGGAACTTGAAGAAATAATCGAGCTTAATATGCCACACTGGTGCTATCCTGGCGAATTGCCATTTTGTAATAGCACACAAATGCAATCGGACAGCTAACAACTCCTTCGAGCGGACGCGGCGAGGTGGCCGCGTCGCTCAATTCTGACGATGCGCAAAACACCTTTCGGTTCACCGAACCCCCGAAGAGGACATTTCGAGTTCCCCGGCGGTAGGTAGTGAAGGAGGACGCTGTTAACGCGCGGCGTCGCTGGTTCATCACCGCCGGACAACTCACCGGCCGCAAAGCGGAGGTCGTTGTGGGCGAATGCCCTGCCTGCCGAAGCATCGGCGCAGGCAGGTCGAGGAGCGCCCATGCACCGCGACGACCTCGCCCACATGTCCATCGATGAACGCCTGGACGAACTGACCTCGCTGTTGGCCGCCGGGTTTCTGCGGCTGAAACGCCGCACGGGCTGCCTGCCCTCGGATGCTTCCCCTTCGCCCGATTCCGCGACATTCGAGAGCGCGGAAAGTTCGAAATCCCGGCGGAATTGCCTTGCCATCTTTCGGAAACCTTGGCCCCCTGTGCCCCGCGTTAACGGCCAGAGACCCGGTGACGCGCGGAGATGACATGGCAGACCGATTGAACATCGCACGCGAGGTCGCCGCCCTGAAGCGGATGACCGTGAAGGAACTGCGGGGCCGATACGTCGAGGTGTTCGGCGAGGCCACGCGGTCGGGCAACAAGGACTGGCTCTGGAAGCGGATCGCCTGGCGGATGCAGGCCAACGCCGAGGGCGGGCTGTCCGAGCGGGCCCGCCGCCGCGCCGAGGAACTGGCCAACGACGCCGACCTGCGCCTGCGCCGACCCCCGGACCGGCCCGCGCCCTCGCCGGCTCCTCACGCCGCAGCAACATCAGCACCACCTCCTGCCGCTCCTTCGGGCTCAACTTCGACTTCCGGGCCATGGTGCGACTCCTTCCGATCAAGCCAAATGAACATCATACGGCCAGAAGTCTCACGCACAGAGATTCCCAGGAACCCCGAGCTATACACCTGAAGAACATGTTGCCCCGGGTTATGATAAAGCTTATGTGAAGGACGACAGCAGTATGGTCAGCAAACCACTGTATCCTGTTCGATGGGTGCACAGATAAGCCAGTCGTAGATTGCTACGAATCCGATGGTCACTCCCACCGCAATCGCCGCTCGCCAGAACCAGTTCATCGCTGCATTGTACCGCCGGACAGGGGAGTGTCGCTATTTACTTTTCAAAGAACCGGGTTACGTCTCGGCCGCCGGCGCCGGTGGCTTGGCGATGGTGCCACGCGGCCGGCTGTGGCCGACCGCGTTCGGATTGGCTTCGTGCTTTACTTGATGCCGTCTGACGTGTGCGTCGGCTGGAAGGCGATCGAGGTTTGGATCGGCTGGGCGCAGAAGCAGCCGGCGCTGGATTCGGGGGCGAGGAGCAGGCCGCCGGCGGGGATGATGCCGAGCCAGCAGCCCGGGCGCAGGCCGGTCATGGAACGGCGTTTGTCGGACTCCAGGTCCCAGACGGTGTGGTAACCGTCGCGGAAGAACAGGCAGTTGGCCGAGGCGGAGATCGTGCCGCACCCGCCGCCGCGCGGGAGCTGCTCGTGCACGATCTCGCCGGTGCGCAGGTTGAACGCCCGCGGTTCGGCGTACACCGTCTCGCCGACGATGGCGGGGTGGTGCATCGCCCCGCCGTGATGCGTGCGCTTGTAGGGGAACTGGTTCTGCCAGAGCGGCGTGCCGTCTTCGGCGTCGAACGCGTAGATGTGATACTTGTCCGACGTGCTCAGAGCGATCAGCGTCCCGTTGGCATACGACAGGTAGAAGACCCACCGACCCTCGTTGAACGGATAGTAATGTTCCCAGAGTCGTTGGCCGGTCTTGATATCGAGGGCGACGAGGTACTTGTCGGTGATCAGGTCCTTGTCGAGGCGTCGGGCCGATCCATCGAGAGCGTCGGCGTTGCGGGTCTCGACCATGTAGACCCGCCCGTCGCCGACCGAGATGGTCGCGTTGAGGATCAACCCGTCGTGATAGCTCCACACCAGCCGGCCGGTCTTGTGGTCGACCGCGAACAGGTCGTCGCTGGCGACCTTGTTGGACTCCTCGTCGTTGCGGTCATACCACTCACCGTCGGCGCCGACGAAGAGCGCGCCGCGCCGGACCGCCGTGCCGAGCAGCAGGTCGCCGACGCGGGCGACGTAGCCCCAATCGCGTGGACCGGCATCGGGATCGGCGGGAATTACAAAGGCGGCCAGCAGGTTTCCGGTATCCGCGTCGAGTCGCCAGCACGCGTCGCGCACGGCGACGTATAACGCTTCGTCGTCGGCGGCCATGTTGCTCGCATCGCGCGGCACGTTGGCGCGGCGCAGGTCGGGGATTTGCAAGGTCCAGCGCATCGTGCCGTTGTAGGCGTCGAGGCCGAACAACCGGCGATCGCCCTGCACGAAGAGCCGGCCGTTGACCGAGACCGGGGCCGGGGCCCGGGTGCCGCGGTCGACCATCGGCCGGGGGCCGGGCCGGCCGAACCAGAGCACGTGCAGATCGTCGGAAAGGTTTTCGTCGCCGCTGCTCGATGAATTCCCCGCGTCGCCGTACTGGTGACTCCAGTCGCCGCTGCCGGGTAGCGGGTCGCGGCGCAGGACCGCCCACGTCGCGTCGCCGTCGTCGGTGACTTGCCAAGTCCCCTGCGACGCGGAGCGTGCCCAGGCATCGAGTGAACGCGCTCCCTGATGCTTCCGTGGTTGACCGAGACAGGCGACCCCGCCGCAAGGCCGCAACACGCGGAAGATTTCGTCCGCCGGCGTGGGAAGAACGCCCGTCGTGAGCAGCCGCTCGGAAACGACCAGGTTGGCGGTGTAGTCGCTGAACGGCAGCTCGGTCAGCGAACCCCGCTGCACGCTGACCTGCACCCCGTACACGCCGGCCTCGTCGAGGAAAGCGCGGGCCCGGGCGACGTTGTCCGCGTCGTCGTCGATGCAGACGATGCGCAGTTGCGAACGCCGGGCGATCTCGTAGGCGAGCTTGCCCTCGCCGCAACCGAGGATCAGACAATAGCCGCGCGCGCTGCCGGCCTCCCGGACCGCGCGATCGGCGACGGTTGTGATGAACGACGCACCGGTTGCATTCATCGGGCGCGGCGTCGCCGGGGTAAGCAGGGAGTAGTCGAACGTAGCGTCATATTCGTACAGCCGCGATGACATCGACGGCATCGGAGCCGGGCCCGAGCGGATTCGGTAGTAGTACATCGCGCTCGCGTCGATGTCGGGGATGGTCAACGCGTGGCGGGTCTTCGGCGTGGCATCGACAACTTCGTCCGCCAGCGGCAGCGTCTTACCGATCGTCACCACCGACGGAACTTCGGCATCGGTTTCCCAGGCGAGGGTGATGGTTCCGCGGTCCAGCCGTTTGACCGACGGCCCGACTTTGACCTGATAGAGCGGATCGAATCGATCGGCCTTGTTCCGGTAGTTGGTCGCGATCTGATCGGCGGTCAGGGCGTGGTCGTAGATACGCACTTCATGGACCCAGCCCCGCCAGCGGTAGTAGTCGCCGTCCGAGTCGTGAAACGCGCCGATGACGAACGGCGCCGCGTCGGGGTAGTTGATCTTGCCGGACTGGACTTCCGACGTGTTCTCGAGTTTGCCGTTGACGTAGATGCGTTGCGTCGTGCCGTCATAGGTGCCGACGACGTGATACCACCGGCCCGGTTCGAGACTGTGCGGCGTCCTGAAGTGGGTTATCTTGTTGTCGCCGGCTCCCTGCGTCGACACGCTGAAGCTGAAGCTCGACTGCCAGAAGCCGAGAATCCATCCGTTATCGCGGCCACGGGCGGCGCTGATGATTCCGCCCCATTCGACGGTTTTTTCGATGTTGACCCACGCTTCGGCGGTGATCGCCGTCTCCGGCAGGGCGGTCGACGTTCCGGGGGCATAGGGGATGGTGATCAGGTTCGCGTCCCGGTCGATGAGCAGGGCGCCGGTGTCGGCTCGCGGATGCCACTTGCGCGGTCCGTTGATCGTGGCATGATTGCCGCCCGCGCGGTCGACGACGAATCGGCCGACCACCGAGTCCCGGTCGAAAACCCAGTGGGCGGCCGGGTCCGCCGCGTCGACGCGTAAAGCGGAAGCGGTGAGCAAGATCATCGCTGCACAAAGCCATCGGTTGCGTCTCACGTTCTTCCTCCGGAGTGTTCTTTCAATTCGCGCGAAAAGCGTGCAGCGTGCCGCGGTCGGTGCTGACGATCAGCACGCCGTCGGCCACGGCGAGGTCGAGGGCTCGGCCGGCCACCGCATCGGTCCATAGGGTGCGTCCGTCGCGCGTGCTCAGGGCCGCCACTTCGTTCGTGCCCCCGGCCAACAGGGTGTCGCCCGCCAGAATCAGCGAGTAGGGGTACTTACACGGACGCTCCCAGGCGATGCACGTCGGGATGGCCGCGCTCACTTGCGCGATCTCGAGCTTGAGCCCATCGATCTTCTCGAGCAAGGCGTCGCGATCGGCGGCTTTCACCTCGGCGCCGAGTTCCTTGAGCTGTTTGGCGGCCGCTTCGTTTTCACGCACCAGATCACGCCGCTTGCGGTTGAGCTCGAAGAAGCGCACGCGATCCAACGCACTCAACTCGGTGTCCGTGTGCAGGTAGGACATGCGCGGTGTGACCACGATTTGATTGCCGCGAAACGTCGCCAGCGGATCACGCCCGTCGTCGGTGAACGCGTCGAGCGTTCCCACCTTGCCCGGGCCGGAGAGAATGGCGTTGTCGGTCAGCACGCAGAACGCGCCGCCCGATCCGCTGAGGGCGTGGACGAACTTGCCGTCGGCCCGGTTGAACACCATCGGCGCGCCCCGGCCGGTCGGTACGTACAGACGTTGCGGCGAGGCGAGCAGGTATCCCTGCGGTGAGAGTTGGTCAAGCGTGTGCTTCCAAAGCTCCTTGCCGGTCTCCGCGTCGAAGGCGCAGAGGAATGCACCCTCGAAGGCGAACAAGCCCGCGGTGCAATAGGCCGTCTTGTCATCGACGAGCACGCCGCTGCGCACCGGCCAGAGCGACATCATGCGCCCGTTGCCCGCGACCTGCCTTAGGCTCGGCGCCAGGTGGTGGGACCATTTGAGCTTCCCGTTGTTCGCGTCAAGACAATACACTTGCCCGTCGTCGGATCCGATATAAACCCGGCCGTCATGGACGGTGGGAGCGAGACGAATCGGCCCGTCGGTGAAAAACGCCCAACGTTCCCGGCCGGTCGCGGCATCGAGGCAATAGACCTTGTCGTCCGCCGACGAGCCGAAGTAGACCGCTCCGTCTTGTAGCACGACATGAAACGCCCAGTCGAAAATGACCCGCGGCTTGAGGTTGTCGACCTTGTGCCAGCCGTCGCGTCGCGCCGGGCCAAGCCAGGCCGGCTGCGGCGGATACTTCGACGCGAACGTCCAAGCTTCGGTAAGCGGCAGGGTCACCGACTCGGACGTAACACCGCTCCGCGCATGATCATGACGGTAGGTCGGCCATCCCTCACCCTGAGCCGGCGCGCACGGCCAAACCCCGATCAGGATCATCAGCCCCACCCGCCGCTGTCGATTCATTGGTTGCGCCTCATCCATCCTGACTGATCTTCCACAGGTGCGCATCGCTGCGGAAATACAACGCGCCGCCCGCGACGGCGGGGGAGGCGAGGATCATCTCGCCGAATGCGTTGGTGCCGACGAGCTTGCCCGCCTCGCCCGGCTCGACCACTTGGCAGACACCCGCTTCGTTGACGTAATAGAGTCGACCACCCGCGGCGACAGGCGATGCGCTGAACGGACCCTTCAAGCGGAGCTGCCAGACGCGTTCGCCGTCGCTCATGTTCGCGCAACTCACCACCCCGGCCGAGTTGACGGTGTAGACCCGATCGTCGAGCACGAGCGGACTCGCCGTCGCCGGCCGCAACTGCTTCGAGCGCCATAGAATATTCGGACTGTCCGTCTGCGGATCGGGCCGCAACGCGATCAAGCCGTCGGCCGGCACCACCATCGTGCCGCCGCTGGTGGTGACCGACGGGATGGTCTCGCACTTCTCGGCCAGGCTCCAGCGTTGCGCGCCGGTGGCGAGATCGTGGGCGATCAGGCCCGTGCTTCCCTGCAGGAGCACAACCGGGTTCTGTCCTTGGTTGTCCGACCAGATCACCGGCGAGGTCCAGTTGACCGTACGTTCGCGCGGGACCTGCCAGCGCGTCGTGCCGGTGGCGGTGTCGATGCCGATCGCGAAGGAGGTGCCGTCGTTGTCGATCAGGGCCACCAACGTCTTGGCCGCGACCGCCGGTGAGGCCGCCAGGCCCACGTTGTTGCCGATGCCCGGATAGTCGAGCGAAAGGCTGCGCATCCAGCGGACGTTGCCGTCCAGGTCGAGACCAATCAGATCGCAGGTGGCGAACAGGGCGTAGATGTACTTGCCGTCGCTGACCGGGGTGGGGGCGGCCATGTTCGTCTTGGGGTGGCACATGGTCCGGCCGGTGGACCAGATGCGGCGTTGCCATAGCGTTTTTCCGCCGTCCGCATCGAGGCACAGCACGTGAAGCGAATCCTGGTCGGGTCCGCTGCAACAAGTGACGATTACGCTGTCGCCGACGATGATCGGGCTGGACAAGCCCCGACCGGGCAGATCGATTTTCCAGGCGACGTTCTTGTCCTCGCTCCACGAAACGGGCAGGTTGGTTTCGGCCGAGATCCCCGTCGCGGCCGGTCCCCGAAAGCCGAGCCAATCCGCATGGGTTGCCGCAGTGATCGCGAAACTGCACAGCCATAGACATATAAAGCGTCGTGTCATTGGTCGGCTCCCTTGTCGCCGGTCGCGTTTCGCGCGCGGCGCGGTGGTCGTGTCGTCGAGAGGACGGCGGCGCCGGTCGCGTCGCAGACGCGCAGTTGGAATTGCCAGTTCTGGGCCCAGTCCTCTTTCTGATCGTTCTGACATACTTTGACGAGGATACGGTTGCGTCCGGGTTCCAGGACGCCTTGGATGCGGTATTGATCGACGGCCGAGCCGTGATGATACTCTTCATGCGCGAACAGCAGCTTGTCGTTGAGCCAGACCTTCATCGCGTTGTACGTGCCGATGCGCAGCTCGACCGGTCGACGCTGGGTGGACGTGAATTCGGCCAGGCCGTAGGCGACGGCGTTCTTGTGCCGGCCGATCAGCTTCTTGATGTCGACCAGGCCGTAGTCGTCCGACGAAACGCCGTCGATCCACGCGACCGGTTCGATCTTGCCCGGGTAGCTCGCGCCGAGATTGATCTTCTTTTCCGGCGGAAACACGGTGTCGAAACCGGGCGGGTCACCGTGCTCGAAGGGCCCGATCAGTTTCCATTCCATGACGAAGCCGAATTGGCTGGGCAAATCGACCGGCACATCGAGCTTGGCGAGTCGTTCGGCGATGAGCTTGACCTGAATCGGGTCGACGGCGCCCGTCATTGCTTTGCGGTAGAGCCGCCTGGCCTCGTCCTTGCGCTCGGCGTCGAAGTGCGGCGCCGCCTCGGCCAGTAGCCTCGCCACCGCCTCGTAGCGAAACGTCGCCCCCGCATCGTGCAGCATGGTGGGGATCAGACGATCCGGGGTGCCGAGGTCGACCCGCGTGAGGTAGCCGAACGCGACCCGCCGGGCGCGGGCGTCGTGGGACGTGTCGCGAACGAAGGCTTCGATCTCGGTGACGGGCAACGTGCCGCCCCGGCCGAGTTCCCGATCGACGATCGCGTCGGTCGCTGAGCGTAGCCAGTTGGCGGCCGGCGCCGGCGCGTCGTTCAATGCTCCGAGCAAGGTCGGCAGGGCGGCGGCATCGGATCGCGCGAGCTGTGCCCACGCCGTCGCGATCGATTGGCTGTCGACCCCATCGGTACCGGCCAGGCGAACCACCGCCAACGCGGCGCTCGTGGCATCGGCTCCATGCGCGGGGACCGCCGCCGCGACGCAACACAACATCGCCGTTCCCACCGCAAAGCACACGTTGCGTTGGACCATATTCCATACTCCTGTTGACGACGGCAATCGGAACACCGCCCAGTTCGTGTTGAGCGTCTACGTTCTTTAACTGAAGACGTTTAGTCGCCGAGTTTGCTAGGCGTTTCTCCATCGCCAAGAGATAGCGCCGAGCAAGCTCGGCGGCTAAATGATCCTGTTCGCTCAACCCATTCACCAGCAAGCTGGCGATCCTATGGTAAGGCAGCATCCGATCCGTGACAAACGCCAGTCCGTTCACAATCGGGACGGATGCCAAGTGTCCTGTTGCACCGGTTGGTCCGAGCCCCGCACAACCGCTTGCTCTCCGGCAGCGATTCCATTACAGATTTACCCTGACATGCCGACCACGTCTCTCCGTCGTAATGGCCGGCCAAGCGAGGTGATGAGAATGACGTGATCAAAGTTAACTAGTGTAATGTATCACGAAAATGGTATTTTATCCGAGCCGCGAGCGCAAGCGAGCGGGTTCTATGCCCCGCGCTGGCCATTGGAGTTCGCATTCCTGGAAACCACGCCTATTATTGAGACACTACACTTGGTGCGTCCTTGTCTGATCCCTGATACTGATCGTTGACGGACGTTACTCATGCTGAGGGCGGTGAGTGAATCGGCCTTGGTGGACAAGAATTCTAGCCGCGTCCCTTTTAAACTTCCGAGCGCAGGGCTCGGGATGGGAGCCGGCGCGAAAGCCTGCTGCTCGTTTCACAGCACTCGCCGAAACTCCGCGGCTGTCTTGGACTGAGTGTCTCACGTAGAGACGCGTGTAGGAGGTATCGATGCCTAGCGCAATGTTAGTCGCAGGGTACGTTCGTCCGCTATCCATTTGGCAACTTAATGACGAGCTTCCGGCCAACGTTTCTCACGCACCCGGCGATCTTGCGCTCAGTCTGCTCGGCCACATGTTCGATACAAACGAGAATTCACTCGAGACGGCCCGCGAGCGCTCGAAACGAGTGTCCAGCGAATGCGACGAGCCACCCATTGTTCCCGGCCATCCCAAAATCATGCGGCATGTGATACGACCTCTCCAGGAGGCCAAGCACTGCTACGTGCTCGGCATGCCGGTGGCTTGCATCGCACAGGCCGGTCTCGTCGGTGAGATGGTCGCGCTATGGCGCTTCCGCATGTTGCAGCCTCGGGTGGACAGTCGTCCGCTCGACTCGGAGTTGCAGAAGCTTCTTTGGGGACGTGAATTCGATAAGCTTGGGCAGGCGGAGCGTGTTCGTGTTCTACGTGCAATCGATGACATGGACGAAGAGACCGTCCAAGCATTCGGAAAACTTCGGTCCCTGCGACGAAAGTACTTGCATTTCATGGTTGACTCCAAGAATGACATCGACGCCGACGCGCGTCAATCGCTCCAATATGCGAACACGTTGGTTCAGAAGACGCTCAACATCACATTCGCCGACGGAAAAGTCATACTGCCCCCCAAACTCGCAAAATACGTTGAGAACATCATCAAATGCTCGGGACCATCCGCCGCTCCTGCG
>Ga0299906_10005477_pt1 | contig 10338 bp, 7 predicted proteins | sample RVTome_14_FD_200259 | JGI IMG/M metagenome (GOLD analysis project Ga0299906, IMG submission 200259) | Soil microbial communities from uranium-contaminated site in the Upper Colorado River Basin, Wyoming, United States - RVT145D125 (version 2) ...
ACCGAGCTTCAGATCCAAGAGGCCTTGCTGCGCCTGCTCGAAGGGCGCACCGCCTTTGTGATCGCGCACCGGTTGAGCACCATCCGCAAAGCCGACCAGGTGCTGGTCATCAACGATCACCGCATCATCGAGCAGGGCACGCATGAGCAGTTGTTGGTCCAGGGTGGCTTCTACCACGAGCTGTACGTGAGCCAGCACCGCCGGGCCGAGGCGCTTGTGGCAAATGATTGAAAAGAAGCGGAACTATCGCAGCGGGCTAATGATGAGGATGTTCGTCCCAAACGGATCTTGCACCGGACAGAAGCGAACGGGCTCATACATGAGTTCATCGGACGGGGGATCGCCGGTGCCGCCGGCTTCAATAAAAGCGGCTTGCAGGCGGTCGGCTTCTTGAGGCGTCTGCATGACAATGTTGAATTCAACATTGTCCGGATGACCCGCTTTCCCTTTGAGCAGAGTCATCCAGGTCCGGCCGATCGGCCAACCCCGGGTACCGTCGCCTTCGACATAGGCCGGGGGTCCAAGCACCTCGCCATAATATTCGACCGCCGCGTCAAAGTCACTAAAAAAGAGGGTGACACCCAAGAGGCCGGTAAACTCGAAGCGGGGTTGGGGAGCGGGATTTGCAAAAAATTGGCTGCGGTAACTGTCGTAATCCATTTAGTTCTCCTTTATTAGGAGGGGAAGATAGACGGCGTTCATAGCCGGATCGGATAGCATCCACAACTCGATCCCATTTTCTCCATCATCTGCAGAAAAGTATAGTTCACCGGCCTCATTTGTCAACCATAGAATAAGAGAGGAGTCGCCTGATCCCGGGTTGATATCTTCGACCATGATGGTCCCTGTTTCGGTACCATCACTTTTCCACAATTCAGCCCCATGCGTGCCGTCATCGGCCCCAAAATAAAGGACACCTTTGACTTCAAGCAGAAATGACGGGTCTGAACTGCCGCCCGGGTTGATGTCTTTGACCATCGTCGTGCCAATGGCCGTACCGTCACTCTTCCATAGCTCACGCCCGTGCGTGCCATCATCGGCACTGAAGAAAACTATATCGTCGATGTGGGTCAACATTCCGGGAAAAGATGACCCGGTCGGGTTGATATCCGTAATCAAGACCGTTCCGGTCAGCGTGCCATCACTCTTCCACAGCTCCCGCCCGGTGCTTCCATCATCGGCACTCAGATAAAGCAGGTTTCCAACGGCGTGAAATTCTCCAGAGACGATAATATCTTTCACTAGCACCGTGCCGGCCAGTGTCCCATCGCTCTTCCAAAATTCGTCAGGAATGCATATGCCTGTGCAAGCACCAAAGAAGATCGTACTGTCTATTGCGGCAAACTTGCCATCGATTTCAGCCATGTTGACATCTTTGACTAACATGGTGCCGGCTGCGGTGCCATCACTTTTCCATAACTTCACACCATTCGGTCCACTTGAAACTGCGCCGAAATACAATGTGCCATCTACGTTGGTCAGACCTGAATAGGTATAAAGACTGGAGTCAGGGCCGGGATATATATCCGTGATCAACATGGTGCCGGTGATTGTGCCATCACTTTGCCAGAGTTCAGCGCCAAATGCTGTATGGACCGCGCCAAAATAGAGCAGGTTATTTAGCGTCACAAATTGACCCGCATTCGAGCCATCAATTCCGGGATTAATATCTGAGACAATGGTTGTGCCGGTGATCGTGCCATCACTTTTCCAGGGTTCCCAGCCGTGCGTGCCATCATCGGCGGTAAAGTAGAGGGTATCATCAAAGTTGATGGGAAAAGCATTCCCCAGGAAAATTGAGTCTCCGGTTGGGTTGATATCTGAGACCAGCGTTGTGCCGGCGATCGTACCATCGCTTTTCCAGAGTTCCCAGCCGTGCATGCCATCATCGGCAAAGAAATAAAGCACACCATTGACATCGGTGAGGAAAAATGGTGACGAGTCGCCTGTTTGGTTGATATTTTTTACCAGCGCAGGTTTGTTTCCAACCGCGTGAATCGATCCAAGCAGGAGGCCTAACAACAGCACGGGGATCAAAACCAGGAAAAGCAGTTGGGTTACACGAATATATTTTTGAGTGATGCGTCGGGAATATGTAGCCATCCGTGACTCCTTGGCCCCATCATATCAGGAATTAATTTGAATTTAATATGAATTTGGTTTGAATCTGGGTCATATCGAGTCCTATGAATGGGTCAGCGCAGTTGATGAGTAAATTCGATAAAATCATAGCCAGGGTCTAAGCGTGGTCGCGGAATTCTGGTCGAAGGTGAGAGTGGTCAAGGTCAAAGGATGAAGTTGGCCGGCCCTAGCAGTCTGTCGGAGAACCCGACTTACACCGAAAATTATCCGGCAAAATGCTGATAAACGCTATTTTTGTAGCGAAAATGTCGGGTTTAGCATCGGAAAAATTACAAAAACCGGAAATTATTCGGTAGATTTTTTCTCTCCGACAGGCTGCTAGAGTACTGGACTCAGGGAAAGATGGTAATTATGTTAATATTGGCTGGCACCCTCAAGGTGTGACGTGATAGCCGAAAAGGGGCGCAGGAACTTGGTCAGGACAGGGGTCAGGGAATTGTGCTGCAAAGCCAATTGACACGCGGCCTTGAGCAATTGGACATCGTGTTCAGCCCGGTGCAAGCGGATCACATCAGCCAGAGTTCGGAGTTGATCGTTAGACCGAGCCAAGCCGGATTGATGAGCCGTGGCCAAACTCTGAACAAGGCGATATTGGAGATAGGCCAACGCCAAGAAAACGATGGCATGAAACTTTTCAATCGCTTCAAAACATTGCATTTGATAGTCGGCCAAGCCCAACCGGGTTTTGAGGTAAAAGTTGTCGACTTCAACGGGCCAGCGGTCACGATACCAAGCCAAAGCTTCCTGAGCCGACAGGGCTAAATCAGTACACAGGAAGTAAGCCGGAGACTTACTCCGGGGGTGCCGTTTGGAAATCAAAACGCAGACCTCAAAGGGGACCTCATTGAGCCGTCCGCGCAGGGACCGGACAAAGTAGGTCGTCTGTGAGCCATCTGCCGCCGGAACGGTTGCCCGTTCATAGCGCTTGTGCCGTAAATCTTGGTGCCACTGGCTGAGTTGTTGACCGTTCAGACAACGATTGGACTTCAAGCCGGCGATCACATGCCAATCCTGCCGCCGACAGTATTTGATTAACTTGGCTGAAGCGTACCAGCTATCGAACAAGATATACACCTGAAAATCGGGTGGCAACAACGGCGCGATTTCGGCTAACATGTCTTGGCTAAGCGGTATTTCGTCCGAAATCTGAGCCGTTGCCCTGTGGCTCGCTGGCGGTTAAGCCGCCGCACCGTCTTTTCACGCAGGTAGATCCGCCAGTTAAGGGCAAAGTTGATGAACCCAATCTTCAGATGACAGATCAGATAGACCGACCCATTTTTGTAAGCGGCTTGCTTTTTGCTGCTGGCGTTATGGTCGTGATGCCAATCAACACTCTCTAGCTGGGTTGTGGCGGCATCCTTCACACACAGCGAGTCATCAAGGCTCAGACAAATGATTTTTTCTAAGCCCAAACTGCGGGCTAACTGTACGGCGGTCCGCACCAGAAAGACTAACAGCTTGCTGCGCACGTCGTTGGCCTGCCAGGGACTGGCCCGAAAGCTATGGGCCACGCTGGAATCGTCCTTGGCTTCGACCAATTGCCGGTTCAAGTGGGCCAGCGTTTTACGTTCATCGCTGACCAGCAGGGCATCGACCAGGTTCAAGACGTGTTGCTTTTGGGGTCGAGACAGCCTCAACCCTAAAGCGAACACAAATTTGACCAATTCGACTGAGTTTGTGACAATACGACGTAGCATTGGGGTCTCCTGGGTGATTTGTTTGTTGTGGTGACAACTAAATTACCTCAGATTGGCCCCTTTGTCACTTTTTGATCTCTCTATTTGTTTGTTAACATAAATTTAGTTTTTCCCTGAGTCCAGTAGAGTATCAACATATCTCATATATATTAATCACTTTGATGACAGAGGTAGAAAATACCCAAATATTGCATTGATACCATAAAGGGCAACAATTCTAGCTGCAATTTTCCCCCTAAAATTTACCTGGAACATTCCCTCACAAACGTTATGGCGGAATAAGTCCCCATAAATGCAGCCGCACCCCCGGTTCGAATGGATGACCTCACCGGGCGACCCCGACCTTGGTCGAGGATAGCGATTATGGCCGGCGAGGTTCGCCGAATGATGGCGGCTGGGTCTGAAACGTGGTCGAGGGTGGGGACGGGTCGTCTGGGTTTTCTCAATTATAGCATACCTGGGGTGGGGGGTAAAGGATGTGAAACGTGAATTTGATGATCCGGTTCAGGTTTCAATAGTATCTCCTCAAGCAACGTCTTACACTCTGAGCAAGAAAATATTCAACCATGAAGATCATGAAGAATGAAGCATAAAAAACTTCATGCCCTTCATGTCCTTCATGGTTAATTTAGTTTGGTTCTGGCAACCCCGATGGCGGCCATCCAAGCCCGCTTGTGATGATAATCGCAAATCTTTTGACAATCCCTGGCGATTGAATTAGAATACCCCCAAACACGCCCACGTTTAGCCGGTGGGCGCGTATTTTGTACATAGCTGTGCAAACCCATCTCGCGAAGCGACGCGATTCAAGGAGAACTTAATGGCTGGCAGTTACGCGACTGACAAAATTAGAAACATCGTGCTCCTGGGGCATAGTGGCTGCGGCAAAACATCACTGGCCGAAGCGATGCTTTTCAATACCGGCGCCATCAATCGACTGGGCAAAGTGGAGGATGGTAACACCGTTTCCGACTATGACGAGGAAGAGATTAGCCGGACCATGTCGCTGAACCTCTCGGTCGTACCCTGCGAATTCGAAGGCCACAAGATCAACGTCCTCGATGCACCCGGTTATCTCGATTTTCAGGGCGAAATGCTGAATGGATTGCACGTCGCCGATACGGCCGTGCTGGTCTTGGATGCGTCGTCCGGGGTCGAGGTCGGCACCCAACTGGCCTGGCAAACGGCCGTGGCCAATGATAAGCCGATTGCTGTTTTCCTCAACAAAATGGATCGAACGAATGCCAGCTATCGGAAAGTTATCGACGATTTGCGTGACCACTTCGAGGCGACCTTTGTGCCGATGGAATTGCCCATCCGCAACGGTGAAAAGTTTGAAGGTCTGGTCGATTTGGTGACCCTCAAGGCCCACACCGGCACCGGCAAAGGCAGTGAACCACCGGCCGATATGGCCGACGAAATCGAAGAGTTCCGGCTCGAGGTGATCGAGTATGCCGCCGAAGGCGAAGATTCCTTGATGGAGAAATATTTCGAAGAAGAGACCTTGAGCGAGGAAGAAATTGCCCGGGGTCTGCGGGCCGGATTGGCCGCTCGCAAAATCGTGCCGGTGTTCTGTGGTTCGGCCTCCGAAAACATCGCTGTCCGCAGTTTTGCCCATGCCATCATCGAATCCTTTCCGCGACCAAGGACGGGCATTAGCGTCAAGAATGCCAAAACCGAAGCCGACGAAACCTTGAGCGGTGGAGCGCAGGGGCCGGCCGTTGTTCAGGTTTTCAAAACCATCAATGATCAATATGGTAAAATTAGCTACATCCGGGTCTGGTCAGGCGCTATCAAGCCTGATACCCGCTTGCTCAACACCCGCGCCGGTGAAGAGGAGCGCATGGGAGGCCTGTCGATGCCGCGTGGCAAAGACCAGGTTAGTATCGACCAGGCCGTGGCCGGCGATATTGCGGCTATATTGAAATTAAGCCACACCCTCACCGGCGATACGTTGAGTGATAAAGCGCATCCGGTGATCGCGCCGATTCCCGATTATCCCAGCCCGGTCTATGCCGTAGCCGTCACGCCAAAAACCCAGGCCGACTCGGCCAAGTTGGGTCCCAGTTTGAGCCGGATCACCGAAGAAGACCTGACCCTGAAATCGCGCTATGAACGGGCCACCCGCCAAACGATACTGGAAGGCATGGGTGACACCCACGTCGACATCGCCATCAAACAGATGACAAACCGGTTCGGCCTGGCCGTCGAGACGTCGGTCCCCAAAGTGCCCATGATGGAAACCGTCACCAAAACCGCCTCTGATCAATATCGACATAAAAAACAAACCGGGGGGGCCGGCCAGTTTGGCGAGGTTCACATGCGGGTTGAACCCCTGGAGCGTGGGGCCGGTTTTGAATATAAGAGTGAAGTCTTTGGCGGCGCCATCTCGCAGACCTTCTTACCTTCCATCGAAAAAGGCATTAAGCAAGTCCTGGAACAAGGCGTCATCGCCGGTTATCCGGTGGTCGATCTCCGGGCCGTTGTCTTCGATGGAAAGGAACACCCGGTCGATTCCAAAGACATCGCCTTCCAGATTGCCGGGCGAGAAGCCTTCAAATTGGCGGTCAAAAGAGCCAACCCGGTCTTGCTGGAGCCGATTATGGATATGACCATCACCGTTCCCGAAGAATTTACCGGCGACGTGAGCGGCGATCTCAGCACCAGACGAGGCCGTATGTCCGGGATGGAGCAGATTCGGGGTAATACCATCATCAAAGCCCAGGCTCCACTGGCCGAGGTGCTACGCTACGCCACAGACCTGCGCTCGATGACCCAGGGGCGGGGTGTGTACACCATGCAAGTATCTCATTACGAACAGGTTCCCAGCCATATCGCCAGCGAGATTATTGCCCAGGCCCAGAAGGAACACGAAGAATAGTCTATCCCGAATAATTGACCCATCGGGATAGACCTCACCCAACCCGTTGCAAGGAGTTACCTAAACCTTATGCGCTCGATTTTCCCATTTACGGTCATTGTTGGACAAGAACGAATGAAAATGGCGCTCATTCTGAACGCCATTAATTCCAAAATCGGCGGCGTGCTCATTCGCGGCGAACGTGGGACAGCCAAATCAACAGCGGCGCGGGCGATGGCCGCCCTGCTGCCCGAAATCGAAGTTTTCGCCGAGTCGCCTTTTAATGACGACCCCGCCAGCCCGGACACCTGGTCGGATTGGGTCAAAACCAAGATGGCCGCCAAGGAAGATTTGCCGGTGACCGAGCGCCGTATCCGCTTTGTGGATCTACCCGTCAGCGCAACCGAAGACAGAGTTGTAGGCACGTTGGATATCGAACAAGCCATCAAAAAAGGCGAACGTCATTTTGAACCCGGCGTGCTGGCCGCGGCCAATCGAGGGCTGCTCTACGTTGATGAAGTCAACCTGTTGGATGACCACGTGGTTGACCTGCTGCTCGACTCGGCGGCAATGGGCGTAAACGTGGTCGAGCGCGAAGGCATCAGTTTCTCGCACCCGGCCCGCTTTATCTTTGTCGGGACGATGAATCCTGAGGAAGGCGATCTCCGGCCCCAACTGCTCGACCGGTTCGCCTTGTGTGTGGATATTCATAGCATCAGCAACCCCGGCCAGCGGATGGAGATTTTGGAGCGCATTCTTCAGTTCGAACACGACGCCGAAACATTCTATGCGAAGTGGGAACCCCAAGAATTAGAGCTATCCCAGAAGATTGCCGAAGCACGCGAGCTTCTGCCGGAAGTTACCTATTCCAAACGAGATTTGTATACCGTAGCCGGTTTGATGGCCGAAATGCAGGTCGACGGGCATCGGGCCGATATCGTGATCTTGAAAACGGCCCTGGCTCATGCCGCCTTTAATGGCCGCCAAAAAATTAACCAGGAAGATATTCTGATTGGGGCTGAGCTGGCCCTGCCCCACCGGCTCAAGCGACAGCCGTTCCAGGATACGACCGTTCAATTCCAGGAACTGGCCGAACGTCTGGAACACGTCAGCCAACAGGCCGCCGAGCAAGCCGAAAAAGAGCTTAGCACGAGCGACAGCCAGCCCTCCAAGGAAAAAAAAACGGTTCTGAACAGGTAGATTCGGATCAGACTCCGGTGTCCCCGCCGACAGGGACACCGCCTCAGTCTGAGCGCACCGAGCAGGCTTCCGGTGATCAGAGCCAATCGAATTCTCAGATCGCGCTGGGGCAAGACTTTGCCCCCAAGCGCCTCCAAACACCACTTGACAAAATGACCCGCTCCTCGGCGGGCAAACGCAGCTATACCAAGACCAATCGCAAGCGGGGACGCTACGTACAGGCTCGCCCCAGCCGGGGTAAACCCCGTGACGTCGCCTTCGATGCGACCCTGCGCGCCGCTGCCCCGCATCAAATCAAACGAGAGCGAAACGACCGGGCCCTGGCGGTCGAGCGCCAGGATATTCACGACAAGGTGCGTGTCCGCCGGGCCGCCAACCTGATCCTGTTCGTGGTCGATGCCAGTTGGAGCATGGCCGCCGCCGAACGCATGGAGGCGACCAAGGGCGCCATCCTGAGCCTGCTGCTGGATGCCTATCAGCGCCGTGACCAGGTCGGCCTGATCGTCTTCCAAAAAGAGGAGGCCCGCCTGGTCCTGCCCCCCACCTCCAGCGTCGAACTGGCCAAAAAAGCCCTGGCCGATGTCCCGGTTGGCGGCAAGACCCCCCTTTCAGCGGGACTGTACCTGGCTTATCAGGTGCTCATGCAGCAAACGCGCCTCCATCCGGAAATCATGCCGATGCTGATTCTGCTCACCGATGGGGCCGGCAATGTCTCGATCTCAGATCTGCCGGCTCAAGAAGAGGCGCATCGCACGGCCAAAATGATCCAGGACGAAGACATCCGCTCTGTCGTCATCAATATGGAGCACGCCAGCTTCGACCGGGGGCTGGCCCAGGCCCTGGCCGAAGAATTGAACGCGCCCTGCTACACCCTGCATGAACTCAAGGCCGATACCCTGTATCGAACAGTCAGAGAGGAATTGAGGCTGGGGTAATTCGGCAATAATGGTAACCTTATTTTTGAATCACTCCGAATCATAGAGTATAACCGGGAGGACCCATGACCGTAACCATGACCAAACGCCAACGTCTCGAAGCGACGTTTGCCGGGGAAGCTGTTGACCGGCCGCCGGTAGCTTTGTGGCGACACTGGCCGGTCGATGATCAAAATGGTGAGGCGTTGGCCCGCGCCACACTTGAATTTCAACGCGCCTATGATTTCGACTTCATCAAAGTGACGCCTTCCAGCAATTACTGTGTGGCCGGCTACGGAGCCGATTCAGGCTGGGAAGGTAACCAGGAAGGGACCCGGGCCTGGGGCAGGCGGGTCATCCAAAGCCCTGAAGATTGGCACAAGCTCAAACCGCTCGATCCCGGGCAAGGTTTGCCGGGTGAGGTGCTCAAGGCCAACCAGGCGATTGGCCAGGCCGTGGGGCAGGCCGTCCCTTTTATTCAAACCATCTTCAATCCCCTTTCACAGGCCAAGAACCTGGCCGGGGAGCGGCTGCTCTCAGATATACGGCAGCATCCGGCTGCGGTCAAAGCCGGACTGGCGACCATCACCGAGTCGATCATCCACTTTATCGAAGCCCTCAAACCAACCGGCGCGGCCGGCATCTTTCTGGCCGTGCAGCATGCCTCGTTCGATTTATTGACCGAGGCTGAATATCGTGAATTCGGCCGGCCGCTCGATCTACAAATATTGGAGGCCACGTCCGGGATGTGGTTCAACCTGATTCACCTGCACGGGGTCAACGTCATGTTCGATCTGATCGCCGGCTACCCGGCTCAGGTCATCAACTGGCACGATGTCGAAACACCGCCGTCTCTGGCCGAAGCGGCACAGCGAACCGGCAAAGTGTTATGTGGCGGCCTGCGCCAGTGGGACACGATGGTGCGCGGCACGCCCGAGACCGTTCAAGCTGAGGCCAAAATGGCGCTGAAGGCCACGGGCGGACAACGCTATATCCTGGGTACCGGCTGTGTCACGCCGATCACGGCCCCGACCGGCAATATCCTGGCCGCCCGGCAAGCCGTGGAGATGTCGTGATCATGTCTGATTCCAACGAAGCATTCACCCTGACCACCGCAGAGGCCGCCTCGCTGCGGCGCGGCTTCACCTATTGTCCCCGCTGCCGGACCGCGCTGATCAATCGGGACGTCTATGGTCGAGTCCGGCGGGTGTGCCCGGATGAATCGTGCCGCTTCGTCCAGTTTATCGACCCAAAAGTCGGAGCGGCCGTCTTCGCCCTCAGCCCCGATAACCAGGTACTATTGGTCAAGCGAAGCATGGACCCGGCTAAAGGTAGTTGGTGCCTACCCGGTGGGTTTATGGAATTGAATGAGACCCCACAAGAGACGGCGGCCCGCGAATGCAAAGAGGAAAGCGGGTTCGATGTCGAAATTACCGATTTGATCGACGTCTTTTATTACGAAGACTATCGCGGCAGCGGCGTGCTCATCGTCTATAAAGGCCACATCACGGGCGGCACACCTCAA
>Ga0299906_10005478_pt1 | contig 10337 bp, 7 predicted proteins | sample RVTome_14_FD_200259 | JGI IMG/M metagenome (GOLD analysis project Ga0299906, IMG submission 200259) | Soil microbial communities from uranium-contaminated site in the Upper Colorado River Basin, Wyoming, United States - RVT145D125 (version 2) ...
CTTCATAGCGCCGAAAGCCATTCCCGGCACGTCCCATGCCGTGGCGTGGCTGACGGCGGCGGTCGTCTTCATTGCAGGCGCGCTGATGCACGAGATCGCTTCGCGCAGCTATCACGCGGCGCTCGACCGGCGGCGCCTCGCGTTGCTGCACCGCGCCTATGTCGAAGCGATGGACGAGATCGAGCGGCTGGCGATCGACCTGCGCCGGCTCAAGCAGGATGAGGCTGCGCCCGCCCCGCCGAAGGAGGCGCCGCCTGCGCCGCCGCCTCCCGCGCCCGCGCTGCAGAGAACGCAGCGAGAAAGCCGGCCGCCGATCCCCGACAATCCCGCCACGGTCGTCGAGCGCCCGCTCGATCCGCCGGCCCGGGAGCCCGCCCCTCGCTCGACCGGGCCGGCGCAGGCGGACCCGAACCGGCTGGCCTCCGAGGTGAAGGTGCTGCACGCTCTCGTCCAGCGCCTGTACGCCGCCGGCACGGCGGACCGCGACGGCGGCGATACAAGACTGGGCGGCAAGACGGCCGTGGTCGCCGGCACGCTCCTGGAGCGGGAGATCCTGAACGGGGTACGCGAGGCTCTGCGGCATGGAAATATCGAGCTGTACCTTCACCCGGTCGCGACGCTGCCGCAGCGCAAGCACCGGCATTTCAGCTGCGCGCCCCGGATACTGTCGGAGCGGGGCGATCTCCTGTCGCCGGGCCAGTACGATGCCGTTCTGCGCAACAACAAGCTGACCCAGGTCGTCGACGACATGCTGCTGTTCCGCACTGTGCAGATCGCGGGCAAGGCGCGCAGCGTCGATGCGGGCGGCTACTATTTCTGCCGGGTGCCGCCGGGTTGCCTGTCCGACCGCGCCTTCTTCGACGATTTCGTGGCCTATCTCCGCGATGCGGACGATCTGGTGTCCTGCATCGCCTTCGAGTTTCGCGAGGCGGACCTGCTGAATCTGGACGACGCGACGGCCGACATGCTCGGCTCGCTGGTCGACCTGGGCTTCCATCTCTGCATCGACGGGTTGCGCAACTTCGACGTCGATGCCGCCCAGCTTGCCGGCGGCGGCGTCCGCTTCGTCAAGATGGACGCGGCGACGCTCGCGCCGGCGATCACCGTGGAGTCCGAAGGGCTGAAGCTGCGCCGGCTGAAGGCCGGCTTGGACGCTGCGGGCATCGACCTGATCGTCGCCAACATCGCCAACGAGCAGCTGCTGGTCGAGCTGCTGGACTTCGACATCGGATTTGGGCAGGGTCCGTTGTTCGGCGACGCGCGGAAGCTGCGGGAGGCCCGTGCGCCCGCCGCCGAGGGCCGGCGCGAGCGGATGTAGGCGCCGGCCGTTTCCGACCGCCACCCTCGATCAATCTGCAATCAGATGGAATCACCTGATTGCAGGAAATTGATCTAGTTTAAAGAGTTAGAGCAACTTATCTGTGTCCGATTGGACGCAGATAAGTTGCTCTGGGGGACCCACAGACCGTGCATGCGATCCGGCTCATCGACGGCATCGGCGCCATCGCCGACGGCTACGACCTCGTCTTGCTCGACCAATGGGGCGTGCTGCACAACGGCGAAGACGCGCATCCGGAAGCGGTCGAGGCAATGCGCCGGCTGCGGCGCGCGGGCAGGAGGATCGTCCTTGTCTCCAACTCGTCGAAGCGGTCGCCGCACTCCGTCAAGAACCTCAAGCGGCTTGGCATCGAGCGCGCTCTCTACGACGGCGTGGTGACGTCGGGAGAGCTGGCCTGGCAGGACATGAAGTCGGGACGCGACCCGTTCATTCGCGCGCTTGGGCCGCGCTGCTACCCGTTCACCTGGGGCGGCGACGACAGCTTCCTCGAAGGCCTGCCCTATAAGGCGGTGCAGACCGTGGCGGCGGCCGATTTCCTCCTGCTCGCCGGCACCAGCGGCGCGACGATCAGCATTTACGAAGAGGCGCTCCAGGCGGGCGTCTGCCGGCAGCTGCCGATGATCTGCCTCAACCGGGATTTCGTCAGCGTCGATCCCGCGGGCCAGCTCGTCGAGTGCTCCGGCCGGGTCGCCGAGCGCTACGAAGCGCTCGGCGGGACGGTGCGCTACTACGGCAAGCCGGGCCGGGAGATCTACGACGCCTGTCTTGCGCTTGCGCCGGGCACGCGCCGTACGGTCGCGATCGGCGACTCCCTGCACCACGACATCGCCGGCGGCAACGCTATCGGCGCCGACACGATCCTGGTCACTGCCGGCATTCACGCCTTCGATCTCGGCATCCGGCCCGGCGACGCGCCGGCGCCGGACGCGGTGACCGCGCTCTGCCGCAGGCTCGGCGTCTGGCCGGCTTACGCGATGGCGAAGCTCGCTTGGTAGGCGCGCTCAGAGGCTCGCCGCACGCGGCGCATCGCCGCTCGACTCCATGATGGCGTCGGCGAGCCGCTCGTAGTCTTCCAGCTCGTTATAGAGATAAGCGGACAACCGGAGCCAGAGCCGCCCGGCGAAGGGGACGACGGTCACCTCGATGCGATGGCCGTCGCGCAGCTGCTGGCGGATGCGACCGGCCGTCCGTTCAGTGGCCGGGGCGTTGATCGGCAGCGCCACCGACGCCATGGCGCTGAACATCGGCAGCGGCGCGCCCAGCGGCGTGCTCCAGCGCCGGCTCAGCAGCTCCGCCGCCCGCGCCGCCAGCTTGTGCGTGTAGGCGCGGATTCTCGCTTCGCCGAAGGATTCCTGCAGGCGCAGCGCCTCGGACACCGACAACCAGGCGCCGAAATCCTTGGCGCCCGGCCAGTCGAAGGCTTCCGTGAAGCCTTCGCCGAAGCGCGTGCTGATCGCCGTCGGGCGGACCAGCCCCTGGCGGTCCGGATGCACCCACAGGAAGGCGCAGCCGAACGCCGCGCCGAGCCAATGATGGCCGCTGCCGATATACCAGCCGACGCCGGCGGCGCCGAGCTCCGACAGGTTGACCGCGACGTTACCCGGACCGTGCGTGCCATCGACCATTACGGGGATTCCGCGCTCGCGGCAGCGCAGCGCCACCGTCTTGACCGGCAGGTGCAGGGCCGTGTTGGCGGTCACATGGTCGAGCATGACGAGGCGCGTGCGCGGCGACAGCGCGCCCAGGATGCCGGCGGCGATCTCGCCCTCGCTGCGCACCGGATAGGGAATGTCGGCGAGCACCAGCCGCGCGCCGGCTCGCTCGCAGACGAATTCGAGCGTGCGGCGGACGGACTGATAGAGATGACTGGTGGCGACGACCTCGTCTCCGGGAATCAGCACGAGCGATCGCAGCACGGCGTTAATGCCGGCGGTCACGTTGTCGACGAAGACGAGATCCTGTTCCTCGGCTTTCAGGAAGGCGGCAAGCAGGGCGGCGTTGCGCCGGATTTCCGGCCCCAGCGTCTCTTCGAAGAAGCGGGTCGGATTGGCCTCGGTCCGTTGCCGCCAGTCTTCGGCGGCGCGGGCGACCGTGATCGCGGGCACGCCGTACCCGCCGTGGTTCAAATAAAGAATGTCCGATTCGAGCCGCCAGTCTTTCAACAGAGCGTGCCCAATTTTCGGCGCCGAGAAGCGCACCCGTCCGTCCCTTTTCCGGTATTGCGTCGCGTTTTCAGCATAGAGTGTCCGACGGCGGTCCGGACCCGTCAAGCGCGGCCGTGGGCTATCCCGGTCGAGTACTGCCGGGTGCGGCGGGATGCCGCGGCGGCGGGGTCAGGCGAACCAGGCGCGTTTCGCCTCGGCGAAGCGCCCGGCCAGCAGCGCGCCTCGGATCGTCGCCATCAGGCGGGTCATGAACGCCATGTTGTGGACGGTGAGGAGCTGGATGCCGAGGATTTCGCCCGCCTTCAGCAGGTGGTGGACATAGCCGCGCGAAAAGCCGCTGCAGCTCGGGCAGCCGCACTCGGGGTCGAGCGGCTCGCGGTCTTCGACGAAACGCGCGTTCCGGAGGTTGATGCGATGGCTTTCGGCCTGGCGCAGCAGCGCCCAGCCGTGGCGGGCGGTCCGGGTTGGCGTGACGCAGTCGAAGGTATCGATGCCGAGCGAAACGCCCTCCCATATATCGCGGATGCCGCCGATGCCGAGCAGATGCACCGGCCGCGCTTCGGCGCGCGGCTTCAGGGAATAGCTGACTATGTCGTAGAGCTGGTCCTTGTGGTCGCCGAGGCAGCCGCCGACGGCGTGGCCGAAGAACGGCCGCGAGGCAACGAATTCTGCCCCTTCGCACCGAAGGTCTTCGTAGACTCCGCCCTGGATCACGCCGTAGAGCGCCTGGCGTTCGTCATGGCCGCGCTCGAACGCGGCGAGGCAGCGGTCGGCCCAGCGATGCGTCATGGCGAGCGAGCGGGCGGTGTAGTTGCGGTCGACGTGGAACGGCGTGCACTCGTCGAGCACGATCACGAGGTCCGCGCCGAGCTTGCGCTGGATGGCGATCGAGGCTTCCGGCGTCAGCGTGTGATAGGCCCCGTCGCGGGGCGAGCGGAAGGTGGCGCCGTCCTCGGTCAGCTTGGTCAGAAGCGGGCCGCGCTTGTCCTGTCGGCTGCTCTTGATCTCGTCCGCGGCGCTGCCCTGGCCGAGGCTGAAGATCTGGAATCCGCCGCTGTCCGTCAGCATCGGCCCGTCCCAGCCGGTGAAGCGGTGCAGCCCGCCCATCCGCTCGACCGTGTCGGCGCCGGGCTGGATCATCATGTGATAGGTGTTGGCGAGGATGATGTCGGCGTTGACTGCGCGCAGGTCGGCCGGGCTCGCGGCCTTGATGGCGGCCTTGGTCGCGCAGAAGACGAAGGCCGGGGTCATCAGCGACCCGTGCGGCGTCTCCAGCCGCCCGAGGCGGGCATGGCTGGCGCCGTCGCGGGCCAGGATGTGGAAGGCGAAACCGGGATAGCGTCCCGCGGCGGATGTCGAGGCGCTCATCGTCAACGCTGCCATGCCCTCATGCGATAAAGCCCGCCTTGCGGCGGGCTTTCTTGACACTCGGCCGGGCCCGCCCGGCTCAGGCGGCCTTGGCCTTTTTGCGTTCGATCCGCCGCTTCAGGCGCCGCGCCTCGGTCTCGAGCTTGCGGTTGGGCGTGCCGAGCAGGAACGCGTCCAGCCCGCCCTTGATTTCGATGGTGCGGATGCCGTTCGGCGTGACGCGCAGACGCACCAGTTCGCCCAGCGTGTCGCTCAGCAGCGTGGTCGACTGCAGGTTGGGCAGGAAGCGCCGCTTGGTCTTGTTGTTCGCATGGCTGACGTTGTTGCCAGACATCGGTTTCTTTCCGGTGATCATGCAGCGGCGTGCCATGTCCTGATCCGTCTTTTGAGTGCAGCTTTCGAATGCAAACGACAACAAAGGCCGACCGTCCCCGAGGAACGGGCCGGCGGCTCTTGTATGGCAGCGGGGGCGGCGCGTCAAGCGCCGCCATGGCGGGCCGCGGATTCTTCCTCGGCGCCGGGTCCCAGTGGCTGGCCATAGCTGAACTCGACGAAATTGCCGTCCGGGTCGCGAAGCCCGCAATAATAGCCGACCGGATAGGGTTCCTGACGCGGCTCCCAGACCAGGCAGCCCGCCTTGCGGCCGCGCTCGGCGACTGCGTCGACCGCCGCCCGGCTTTCAAGGGCGAAGCCGAAATGGCTGAAATCGCGCTCGGATTGTTCGCGGCCGGGGCCGCCGGGCAGCAGCACGAAGACGAATTCCTGCTCGCGGCCGGGCTCGGCCATCCAGACGATGCGGTTCCCGACGTCGTCGGCCGCCCGGTCGTGGGTCACGCGCATGCCGCAATAGCTGCGATAGAAGGCCACGCAGGCTTCGAGATCGCGGACGTGCAAGGCGAGATGCGTCAGGCTCGATGCCATGGCCTAAAAGGTAGCGCGTCCGGCCGGGCGAGGCCAGCCGGTCATCGGACGGCGATGGGCTTGTCCTCGACGACGCTCGACAGAACGATCGAGGATATGGTTTCGCCATGCTCGCGGAAGCGGTCGATCGTGCGCTCCAGCGCGGCGAGGCTGCCCTCGGCCACTTTCACCATGAAACAGGCTTCGCCGGAGACGTGGTGGCATTCGAGCACGGCCGGCAAGTCGCGGGCGAGGCGGTGGATCGCCTGGAATCGGTCGCCGGTGCAGGTAACCCGCAGGAAGGCGGTCACCGGCAGGCCGACTCGGCCGCGGTCGATGCGCCCGCGATAGCCGGTGATGATTCCAGCCTCCTCCAGCCGGCGGACGCGCTCGGCCACCGCAGGCTGCGATAGCCCGATCCGCCGCCCGAGGGCGCGATAGGATAAGCGCGCGTCCTCCTGAATGGCCTCGAGAAGCCTTCGGTCCATGGCGTCGGGCGTTAATGGTAATTCTTCCATTTGGAAATTTATAACCCATTTAACTTATCAAATGATATATTTATGTGCGTTTGGTATTACGAGAATCGGATCCTGCCTTCGGCAGGAAACACAAGAGGGTGTGTTTTGGCCGATTGGCCGGATCGGCGAGACAGATTATGCTGGCTTCAATCGGACCGAATGAATCCGGCCATAGGCAAATAGGGAGCAGAAACATGGACAGCACCGTCTTCGTCGGCGCGGCGCAACCTGCAAGCGGCCCGGGGACCGCCCATACGCGCGGGATCTACCGGCGCAAGGCCGGGCAGGCCGATTGGGAGCGGCTGAATCGCGGGCTTCCCGAGAACCTGCAGGTCAACTGTATCGCCGCGCGGCGCGACGATCCGAAGGTGCTGTATATCGGCGGCCAACTCGGCCTGTTCCGCAGCGGCGACGGCGGCGACAGCTGGCGCGACCTCGGGCTGGAGAAAGGCGAGATGGATATCTACTCCATCCTGCTGCACCCGACCGACCCGCGGACGATTTACGTCGGCCTGGACCACGCTGCGATCGTCAAGACCACGGACGGCGGCAAGACGTGGCGCCGGCTGCCGACGGTACAGCCGGCCGGCGCGATCGACAGCTGCTTCCCCGTGCGCGTGCTCCGGATGGCGGCCGATCCGAGCAACCCCGACGACGTCTACGCGGCGATGGAGGTCGGCGGCATCATCCGCAGCCTCGACGGCGGCGAGACCTGGGAAGACGTGAGCGGCGATCTCCTCAAGCTGTCGAAGAACGCGCATCTCAAGAACAAGATCCTGAGCGACAGCGACACCGAAGGCATGATGGACCTGCACGCGCTGGCTATCAGCCCGGCGCAGCCGGCGACCGTGTGGGCGGCCAACCGCATGGGCCTGTTCGTCAGCTCGGACCGCGGCCAGAGCTGGCGCGAATTCGGCATCCGCCGCTTCTCGGACCTGTCCTACGGCCGCGACATCATGGTCAGCCCGCACGATCCGAACGTCTTCCTGGCCGCGCTCAGCCAGTCGGCGCGCGGCAACACCGGCTCGCTCTATCGCAGCACGGACAAGGGCCAGACCTGGCAGCGCATCGACCATGACATCGAGATCAACAGCACGCTGATGACCGTCGCCGTCAGCAGCGAGGATCCGGACCGCATCTGCTGCGCCGCGCGCCTGGGTCAGGTATTCGGCACGGAGGACGGCGGCCGGACCTGGCAATCGATGCCGTTGCCGGCCGGGGTCGCGGATGTCCGGGCGATCGCGTGCGTTTGAGGTAGGGGTTGCGACTTGCCCCGGATTTCGCTGGCGCTCCATCCGGGCTACGGCCGCTGTGCCGTGTCACCATTGATTGTAGCCCGGAAGGAGCGAAGCGTATTCCGGGATTCGAATGCGCCCGATCAATCGCCGAACGGGTCGCGGCCGGTGGCGCGGCACAGCAGCAGGTAGAGCTTGCCGACGTCGCCGGTCATGAACGTGCTGTGCAGCAGGTTCTCCGGGTCGACGGCCTGCGATTCCTTGAGCAGCCGCTCGAAATACTCGATGTAACGCATCGCGTAGCGGCGCATATCCTCGTCGAGCTTGACCTTGTCGGCGACCTGCGCGACCAGGTTCGACTGGCGGCCGCGCAACAGCGCGCGGGTGAAGATACCGCGCTCGCCGCGGGTGTAGCGCTTCCAGTCGGCGTCCGGGATCTCCGAAGCGAGCAGGCGCGTCAGGTCGATCGAGGTCGAATGCAAGTCCTCGACGATATGGCGCGCGATCTTGAGGAACAGGTCGCGGCGGGCTTCCTGGTCCTTCGATTTCAGCGCCTCGGCCTGGGTCGCCGCTTCGTTCGCCGCCTGGGTCAGCACCGCCGCCTGGCGGTCGAACTCCTGCGTCGCTTCCTTGGCCTTCTTCGCGGCGGCTTCGACAGTGTCCCGCAGGTCGCTGCCATGGACGACGACTGCCTGCCTGATGGTCTCCATCTCGCGCTTCGCGTCGGTCGTCGCAGTCAGCAGGATCTCCGCCTGGCGCGACAGGCCGTCGCTGATCTCGCGAACATGCCGGTGGGCGGTCTCGCCGGCGCTGTTCAGCTCCTTGGTCCGCTGCCGGAAATTCTCCGCGAGGGTTGCGAGGCGTGTCGAGACTCCGTCGGAGGAATGTGTGAGGTTGCCGACCTGCTGGGAGAAGGCGTCGCCGATGAGCTTGATGCGCTCGGCCGCATCGCGGGCAGCTTCCACCAGCTCCTGGGATTCGGCGCGCAGCGCATCGCGGTTGTCGTTGATCTGCATGCCGGCCCGGACCGACGCCGTGGTCAGCCGCTCGGTCTGCTGCTGGAAGCGCTCGCCCACGTCCTCGATCAGGCGCAGCGCTTCGCGCAGCCCGTCGGTCATGCCCGTGGTCTGGCTGGCGAAGATGCCGCCGGCATCGGTGAGCCGCGTGTTCACCGTCTCCGCCGCGCTCAGCAGAGCCGCGACCTGGGTGCGCAGACTGGCCTCGATCTCCGCCGCGTGCGTCTGCGAGCGGTCGCTCGATTCCGCCAGCGCAGCAGCGTGGCGGATGACCTGGGTTTCCACCGCGGAGGCGCGATCGGTCAGACTTTCGGCGAGGACGCGAAGCGCTTCCGCGTCGCCGCCGAGCGAATTGCGGATACGGTCCGCTTCGGCGCCGGCGCGCGTCGCCGCTTCGGTCAGCCGGTCCGCCTGCCCGTCCAAGAGGCTGCGGATTTCCCGGACCTGCTCGGCGGCCTTGTCCGCCGCATCGCGCAGGTTGCCGCTCTGCTGCCCCATCATCTCGCCGACCGAGTTGGCGTTGGCCGCCGACCAATCGGCCGCTTCGCGCAGCGCGGTCGCCTGCGTGCGCAAGGCCGAGGCCATCTCCTTCGTCTTGTCGAGGACCGGATCGAAGGAGTCGTTGATGTCGCGCATGCCGTCCTGCATGGTGACGCGGATCTCCGAAGAGCGGGCGGCCAGCAGGGCGTCCGCCTCGCGCGCCTGCTGCTCGGTCTTTTCCGCTGCCTGGGTCAGGTGATCGGTCTGGCGCCGGAGCGCGGCGGCGATCTCCTCGGTCCGCGAGGCCACGAGATCGGTCGATTTACCGAGATGGTCGGCCTGCTCGCGCAGGGTCCGGCTGACCAGTTCCATCTGCGCCGTGGCGTCCCGCGCCGCATCGCCGAGATGCTGCGCCTGGAGCTGCGACACGCCCTCGACCGCCTTCGCCTGCTCCGCCACCGTCGCCGCCATCTCCTTGAGCTGCCGGGACTGGCCGTCGAGGGCCTCGCAGATGCTGTCGGTATGCACGCCCGCGCGCTCGGCCGCGCCGGCCAGCTCGTCCGCCTGCTCGCGCATCGCGAAGGTCAGCCGGTTGATCTTCTCGGTCGTCTTGTCGACGGCGGCGCCGAGCGCGTTCGACTCGGTCGCGATTGCTGCCTGGAGCCGTTCGGAGAGCTCGGTCGACTGCCGCTTGATCGTGGTCTCGATCTCCGTCGAGCGGCTCGCCGTGGCATCGAGCAGGCGGTCGAGGTCGACGCCGAGCTTGCCGAGCGCGGTGTCGAGGTTCTCGGTGAGCGTCGCGGTGCGGCGGCTCAGGCTCTCCGCCATGCGCTCGACGCGCTCGCCGGCGCGCTCGGTCAGCGTATTGACGGACTTCGAATGCTCATCGAAGGCGCGCTCCAGCCGTTCGGAAACGCGGCCCGTATGCTCGCGCATCGCGTTGATGACCTCGACCGCCTTGCCGCCGATCGATTCGCCGGCGGCATCGAGGTCGCGGACGCCGGACTTGATCATCTCCTCGATCGCACGCGTCTTTTCGTGCGCGCCTTCGGCGGACTGACCGAGCGTCTCGGTATACTGCTTGAACAGGACGCCCATGTTGCGCGCCTGATCGGCGACGCGGTCCGACGCGCTCGTCAGATCGGATGCCTGCAGGCGCAGCGCCGCGCTCATATGGTCGGTGTTCTCGAGCGCGCGCTCGGTGGCCCGATCCAGATGGTCGGTCTGTTCGCTCAGCCCCTGCGCGATGGCCTGGCGCTTGACTTCGAGCCGGTCCGACAGCGCGTTCAGCGCGTCGAACTGGTCGCTGAGCGAGC
>Ga0299906_10005479_pt1 | contig 10336 bp, 11 predicted proteins | sample RVTome_14_FD_200259 | JGI IMG/M metagenome (GOLD analysis project Ga0299906, IMG submission 200259) | Soil microbial communities from uranium-contaminated site in the Upper Colorado River Basin, Wyoming, United States - RVT145D125 (version 2) ...
GGTACTCGAGCCGCTCTCCCGCGCGGATGCGCATCGATGGATCGTCGCCGTTCGGGATGAGCATGGCGACGGTGCCGTCCGTGCCGAGGTCGATCAGGGTCACGTAGCCATCACGCGCCGACTCGACGATGAACGCGATGTCTTCTCCGAGGCCGAACGATGTCTGGCCCCCGAGGAGTCGCAGGTCGAAGTCGAACGTCTGCGCCGGGTTGTCCATGTCGCCCAGACTCTTCGCGGCGGACTCCTTTCGCAGGATCGAGGCGAGCTCGTGCATGTCGGCGGGGCTCGTTCCGAGCCCCTCGTGACGGGCGAAGCCGTCCGCCCCGATCACGCGGAGCTCGTCGCCCCGCCTTCGCACCAGGAGGTGGCCGAAGGAGTTCTCGTCCTCCACAAGACGGATCGCCGGAGCCCCGACGACCGCCGCGGCGAGCGTCTCCGCGAGCCGGGTTTCGACCGAAGCCACGTTCACGAGCAGTGGGCTGGCGGCGTAGACGTGTGCGACGAGGCGGGCTCGCTCCCCCTCCACGACCGAGCCCGACACGACTGCGACGCTCGTGGAGCGCTGGCGCACGTCGGAGACGATCAGGCGGGCGCCCGAATCGGTCTCGAAGACCGATCCTCGCGTCATGCCCAGCGCCAGGCCGGCTCCCAACTCAGCGGTGCGGCCATCCACCGAGATGACCGGAAGCGCCAATTGGCTCCGGGCGGACGAAGCCCCCTCCACGAAGAAGAGCGGACGGTCCTTGAGCGTGACGTCCTCGGAGAGGAAGGGATCCTGTTGGAAGCGATTTCGCTTGAGCGCCTCCCGGGCGTCGCGGAAAACCTGCTCGTACGTCGCTTCCGCGGGCGCCTTCCACAGCTGTTGGACCAGGAAGGTCGTGAAGGCGCCACCGTGAAACGCCTCCCGTCCAGCCGATTCCGGGAAGAAGGCGTCGACTGCGATCTGATCGGGTTGTGCAGCGGCGAACTCGAGGACTCTCGCCCGTCCGACGTCGAAACCCGTCTCGTCCAGCCCTTGTCCGGGCAACGCCCGGCGGGCGGCCCCTTCGGGCCGCTCGAGCGCGTCGATGTCGCGGCCGAGCAGCCGACCGCGGCTGAACGGCGTAACGTCCCGCGTACCGGTGCCCGAGTTGCAGTTGTCGAGCACGACCAGGACGTTGTCCGTGGGCAGCAGGCCCAGCCAGACGTTGAACTCGTCGTCACTGATGTCGAAGTCGGTGCTGCCCGCCAGGACATCGGCGGGCGCGAGGGTCTCGTCGAGCCCGTCGTCCTCGTCGCCGTCCTCGTCCCACATCTGCGAGCCGTGACCGGCGAAGAAGATGACGACGTTGTCGCCCGGACTGGCGTTCTGCACGAGCCAGCCGGTGACACCCTCCTGGATGGCGGCCTTCGTCGCGTCGTGGTTCAGGAGCATGCGCACGTTGTCTTCAGGGAAGCCACGGGCTACGACGAGCGCGTCGCGCATACGACGCGCGTCGTGCTCCGCACCCGGAAGGTCGCCGCCCTCCACGTCTTCGAAGTGGATGTAGTCGCTGATGCCCACGATCAACGCCCAGTGCGTAGAAGCCGTGCGTTCCTGCGGCCCGAAGGCCAGGAGGGGTAGGGCGGCGGCCATGGCGAGAATGCGCCGGATCCGTATGCCGATCAAATGCCTCACGTCGGTCTCTCCAGCGTGTAGTCCACGCCCTCCATGGCCCCCTCGACGACGAGGCCGTTGTCCGACCGTGCCGCCTCCTCGCGCATCATGGCAACCAGGGCGTCCAGCTCATAGTCCGTGCGTGTGGGATCGTGGTGTGAAAAGAGAAGACGCTTCACGCTACCATCCTTCGCGAGTCGCAGGGCTTGCTCGAACGTCGAATGGCCCCACCCGATTCGGTGCGGATATTCCTCAGCCGTATACATCGCGTCGTGGATCAAAAGATCCGCGTCGCCAACGAAGTCCACGATGCGTGCCTCGAAGCCCGGGTCCAGGGCCCCGTACATGTCACCGTCCAGCTCGTTGTCGGGAATGAAGCAAATCACCAATCCCCCGACCTTGATCCGGTACCCGTTCACGAAGGACGGATGACGGACACGCATGACTTCGAGCGTGAAGTCTCCGAGCTCGTAGCTACCGTGGTTCAGGTGCTCGAATTCCATCGCGGCCGAGACGAAGCTGAACGGTACGGGGAAATAGATCGGGCCCATCTGCCCCGCGAACAGGTTCTGGACGTCGATGTCCTTCTGTTTCGGACCGATGACCTTGATGGTGTCCTCGTGATCGTACAGGGGCGGGAAGAAGGGAAAGCCCTGGATGTGGTCCCAGTGGAAGTGCGTCAGGAAGATGTGGATCGAGTTCGGCCCGCGCTCGACCAGGTCCATGCCGAGGGGTCGAATACCCGAGCCCGCGTCGAAGATGAGCCGCTGGTCGCCAGCGCAGACCTCCATGCACGTCGTGTTGCCTCCGTAGCGGACCGTGTGCGGCCCCGGGGAGGGAATCGATCCGCGCGTGCCCCAACAACGCACCGTGACGTCCGTTCCGGTCGAACCGGCGGCCGGAGTCGCCAGGGGGGTGCTCTGTGCGGAGGCCAAAGGGCTGATCTCCGGATGGGGGCGGGGTGGGGTGGAAAACGCGCTTGTCTCAATGTACGGGCCCCGCGGTCACGGTCGCGAGCATTTTCCACCCCTGCTCCCCGGCGACCCGTGGGCGCACCTGATTCTCGCCTCTCGCCCGTGCTCTGCATAGCTTTGTGTTTCCGGAGTGAATCGCTCAGGAGACCCCAGATACGCGATGGATCAGCCCCGAACGGCGGCCCACGAGGCCGCGCCCGTCACGCTGACGCGAGAACAGATCAGCATCCGGCTACGAGAAGTTGCACTGTTTCAGGGTCTCGGTCAGGACGATCTGGCGGAGATCCTCCAGATCTCCGAAGCGGTGAGGGTAGACGAAGGGGAGTACGTCTTCGAGGAGGGTGAGCGAGGAGACCACTTCTTCGTCATCGTGCATGGAAGAATCGAGCTGAGGAAGGCGACCGGATCGGGGTTCAAGCGGCTCGCGGTGCTGCGCGCCGGCCAAGCCTTCGGCGAGATGGCGCTGCTCAATCAAACGCCCCGTTCGGCTTCGGCCTACGCGCTCGAGAACACCTATCTGCTGTCGGTGTCTCGGGCGGCGTTCAGTCGCATGTTGGGTGGCGATACCCTTTCGGTCCGGCTGCTCAAGAATCTCTCGAAGGCGCTGTGGGCGACGTCCGTGCGACTCGCGTCGCAGCAGACTCGGGCGTCGACCGACAACGATACCGGCCACGAGACGCTGTCGGAGTTCAACCGCCTGCTTCGTGCCCGCCTCCTGCCGCGAGTGACCCCGCGCGTGAGCGGCTATGACATCGCGGCGTCGACGGTGGCTCCGCGTCAGGGATCGGGCTGCACCGCCTGGGACTGGTTCGTCCTCGCCGATGGCCGGCCGGCCTTCGTGCTCACGAGGACCGTGCACCTCGATGTCTTCTCCGCCCAGCGCCTGGCGGCGGTGAGGATGCTCCTGCGGAGTGCCGCGGCCGAATCGTATCCGTCGATGGGTGCCCTTCTCACCAAGGTCGGACGTGGCCTGCGCGCGGGTTGGATCGAGGGCCTCTCCGGCCCGGTCGTGGTCGGCCTGGCCGCCCTCGCCGACGGCGCCGCGGAGTGGGTCGAGGCGGGTCCCGTCACCGGCATCGTGGTCCGCGGCGGCGGGAGCACCGAGGACTTGAGCGCGCGCGCGCCCGCGCTCGGGGACGACACGGAGCGCAGCTACGAGTCGGAGATGATCGTTCTCGCTGATGGCGATCGCATCGTGGGGTCGACCGACAGCCACGGGGACGGCGTGCGCGCCGCCGCGGCGGCGCTGGTCGGTGACGGGTCCGACTCCCGCGCCGTCCTCTCCGATGTCCTCGGCCGACCGAGGCCATCGCCGACGGGCGGCGTGGAAGCCTCGGACGTCAGCGCCGCCGTGATCACGCGGACCACCGCGGCCCGGTAGGGTTAACTACACGCCGCACAGACGCGCCTGCCCGGGGTCGGGTGGGCGGAACACGGGAAGGACCAAGATGGCAATCACGGAAAAGGATGTCCGCACGGCCCTAAAGGGCGTGAAGGACCCGGAGCTCGGGCTCGACCTGGTGGTGCTCGGACTCGTCTACGACATCGAGATCGAGGGCGCGAACGTCAAGGCCACGATCTCGCTGACGTCACCGATGTGCCCGGTAGCCGGCCAGATCGTGGAGGACGTGCGGGCCGCGATCGCCGCGATGGACGAGGTCGAGAAGGCAGAGGTCGAGCTGACCTTCAGTCCGCCCTGGACCCCCGAGCGCATTAGCCCGCTCATCCGCGCGTCGCTCGGTCTTTAGCGGTGACCGCGATAGATTTCGAAACGCTTTTTGGGCGTCGCGGCGAGCGTGTCACGAACATGAGGATCCGATGAGCCGATTCACCGACGAGGAGCTGAAGCAGAAGGTCAACGAGGGATACATGGTCGAGAGCCTCGAGGACATGACGGACGGCTATCGGAAGGCCCTCCGCGTGCAACTGACGGTGCAGGCCGACACGGAGCTCATGAGCGCTCCGTCGTACTGGATGGCCGCCCGCTACGCCCCGTCGACCAACACGCAGGTGAGCGCGCACGCGATCATCCAGGACGAGTTGGCCCACGCGAACATCGCGTACCGACTGCTGGAGGACATCGGCGAGTCGAAGGAGCATCTCGTCTACGGGCGCCAGCCCCACGAGTTCAAGCACCCCTACGGATTCGACCAGCCCCTCGACAACTGGGCGGAGCTGGTGGTCGCGAACGGCTTCTTCGACCGGGCCGGCATCACGCTGCTTTCCGACGTCCACCAAAACACGTCGTATGCGCCGCTCAAGCGCGCTCTGGTGAAGATCGACATGGAGGAGACCTTCCATTTGCGTCACGGCGAGGTCTGGATGCGCCGTCTCTCGAAGGCGGGTGGCGAGGCCAAGGAGCTCCTTCAGCGGGCGGTCGACTGGATGTTCCCCATGACCATCGAGTGGTTCGGGCTCCCCGACGAATTGAAGCGCCACTCGGGTCAGCTCGACTACAAGCTCAAGGGCCTGACGAACGACGAGCTGCGGCAGGTCTGGATGGCGTCCACGGTCCCGCTCTGCGAGGAGCTCGGGCTCCAGGCGCCGGCGCACTGGGATGCGGACCAGGAGGCGTTCGTCCTCGAGTATCCGTTCCCCTGCCAGTACGACCCCGGGGAGAAGCGGTGGGCGTACGATGAGGGCGAGATCACGTGGGACGACGTCTTCGAGCGCTGGAAGGGGCGGGGGCCCATGAACGAGATCTACGTGGAGTCCGTGCAGCGCTCGCGGATGGACGTCGCGCGTTGGCTCGATGGCAAGGCGGCCTAAGGGGTCGCGTGTCCACGCTTCCGGTGCTCGGCCGTCTGGATGTTGGTCTGCCGGCGCGCGTCTCCGTCCACAAGAGCGGTGGCCGCGACCGGTGGTCGCCGCCGCTCGGCGCGGCTCCGGACGATCCCGTCCGTGCGACCTGGGACGCCCTGGAGGAGGTGCTCGACCCCGAGATACCGATCAGCTTGCCCGAGCTGGGTTTGATCTACGGCGTCGAGTACGCCGACTCCACGGTACGCATAAGCCTTACGTACACGGCCACGGCGTGTCCTTGCATGGAGTTCATTCGTGAAGACATCAGCGACCGCCTCGAGTCCGAGACATGGATCGATGCCGTGGAGATCGTCGAGGTATGGGACCCCCCGTGGACCAGCGGGCGAATCACGCCGGAGGGTCGCACGAAGCTCCGGCGGCTGGGTGTAAGCGTGTGAAGGAGACCGTATACGACGTCTTCGCCCGGAAGGACCGAGGCGATCAGCTCGTGCACATCGGTTACGTCGACGCTTTCGACGACGAGACCGCCAAGGTCCACGCGTGGAAGACCTACGACGAGGAGAAGTGGTTCGAGATGTGCGTGGTCGAGCGTTCCTCGATCATTCCGGTCAACCGTGACGACGGTCCGTTCGCCAAGGCTCGTAGGAGGACCCATGGGTGAGCGGTTGGACATGGCGGTCCTCGACGACGCCGGCCAGGGCGCTCTGAACCGGCTGATCCTCACGCTCGCCGACTCCAAGCGGCTCATGGGGATCCGCTACTCCGATTGGCTGCTCGGCGCGCCGTCCATCGAGACCGGCATCGCGGCCTCGTCCATGGCGCAGGACGAGTGGGGCCACGCGCGCCTGCTCTACGCGATGCTCAAGGACCTGGGCGTCGATCCGGTCCCGGTCGAGCACGACCGGACGGCCGAGGACTACGCCTCGGTGGCCGCGCTCGATGACGAGATGCCCGACTGGGCAGCGCTCGTCGCGGCGATCGTGCTGGTTGACGGCGCGCTCTCCACCCTGCTCGAGTCGTTCGCGGAGGGCTCGTACGAGTCGGCGCGCGGCCGGGTGCCGAAGATGCTGGCCGAAGAGGAGTTCCATGCCAGCCTCGGAGCCGCCTGGTACCGACGACTTGCCGCCACGAGCGGGGAGGCGCGCGAGCTCCTGACCTCGGCCACCCGGCGCATGCTGCCGTCGCTGCTCGCGTGGGTCGGCGCCGACGACGGGCCCATGCGACTGATGGTGGCAGCCGGTGTGATCGGACCCGCGACCGAGCGGCTCGCCACGTACCGCGACGCCGTGCAGGCGTTCACCGACCTCGTGGACGTCGACATCGACGCTCTGGCGCCGGCGACCGATTGGGACACCCGGCGCGGGCGGACCGAAGGGGCTCCTACCGAAGAAAGCATCGAGCGGGTCAGGGGCGACCGCAATCGCGCGCTCTTCGTGGAGTAGCGGGCTTCCCATGTCGAACACGCCACCGTTCCGCGGAGGCGACGTCGGCGCCCGCCGACGCGCTTCGTCGTTCAGCGCCGCCGACCGCCAGGAGGAGACACCCGGGAGTCTTCCCGAGACACCCGGCTGTCCCTTCTGCGACGGGCACGAGACCGAGATCATGAGTGCCTTCGGATCTCACGCATCCGTGAGCACGTACTGGTGCCGCGCATGCCGGAGCCCCTTCGAGCTCATGAGGTGGAGGTAGCGGAAGCACTGCCTTCCAGAGCCCTATGAGCGCCAGGCGATGGGGTTTGCCAGCCGAGCTGCGTCCCCAGCTCCTCGACGTCCTCCACGAAGGCATCGACCGACGCGGCATCACGCGGGAGATCCTCGCCGGTGTCGTCGTCGGGGTCGTCGCGCTTCCCCTCGCGATCGCCTTCGCCATCGCTTCCGGCGTCCGACCCGAGCAGGGGCTGTATACGGCCGTCGTGGCCGGCCTCGCGATCTCCGTCCTTTCGGGAAGTCGTGTCCAGATCGGGGGGCCGACCGGTGCCTTCGTCGTGCTCGTGCTCGGAATCGTGCAGAGCCACGGGTACGACGGGCTCGCGGTCGCGACGCTCATGGCCGGCGCCATGCTCATCGCGATGGCCTTCGCGCGCATGGGATCGGTGATCCGCTTCACCCCGTATCCGGTCACCGTGGGCTTCACCGCCGGATAGCCGTCGTGATCGCCGTGAGCCAGATACCCGACGCGCTCGGCCTGGATCTCACGGTGGAGGACGGCGGTTTCGGGCCGCGCCTGATCGCGTACGCCCTTGCCCTCGAGACCATGCGGCCCACGGCGCTCGTGGTCACCGTGCTCACCGTCGTCGCCATCCGCGTGACGCCGCGCATCGTCCCACACGTTCCGGGCCCGCTGCTGGCCATCGTCGCGGGCGCCGTAGCCGCGAGGGTGCTCGGCCTCGATATCGAGACAGTGGGCAGTCGCTTCGGGGGCGTGCCGACGGGGCTGCCTTCCTTCCATTGGCCCCGCGTGGAGGCCGCGATGATTCCGGAGCTCGTCCAGCCGGCCTTGGCGATCGCCCTGCTCGCGGGCATCGAGTCGCTGATGAGCGCGGTCGTCGCGGACGGAATGACAGGGGGCAAGCACCGGTCCAACGCCGAGCTCTTCGCTCAGGGCGTGGCGAACCTCGCGTCACCGTTGTTCGGAGGGATCCCGGCCACGGGGGCGATCGCCCGAACCGCCACGAATGTGAAGAACGGGGGGCGCACACCCGTCGCGGGTGTGGTGCATGCCCTCACGCTCCTGATCATCCTGACCAGCGTGGCACCGGCCGTGTCCGCGGTTCCCATGGCCGGACTGGCCGGCGTGCTCCTCGTGGTCGCGTACAACATGAGCGAGTTCCATGTCTTCCGGCGGCTTCTCAGGGGACCGAAGAGCGACGTTCTCGTTCTGCTCATCACGTTCGGGCTCACCGTGTTGGTCGATCTCGTCGTCGCCATCGAAGTCGGCGTGGTGCTTGCCGCGCTCCTCTTCATGCGCCGCATGAGCGAGGTCTCGACCATTCGCTCCGTCACCAACGAGATCGGTGGCCCCGAGGCGCGCGCCGCGGCATGGACCATGGCGGACGTAGCGCTGCCGGAAGGCACGGAGGTCTTCGAGGTGGCTGGCTCGTTCTTCTTCGGGTCGGCTCAGCGCTTCAGCGAGGTTCTCTCCGAGATCCGTAGCCGGCCCCGCATCGTGATCCTCCGTATGCGCGAGGTCCTCGCCATGGACTCGACCGGGCTCCATGCGCTCGAGTCCATGCACCAGGGCTTCGAGAAGAGCGGGACGCTCCTGATCCTTTCAGGCGTCCACTCGCAGCCGTGACCGTCCTCGAGCGATCCGGCGCGCTCGAGCGACTCGGCCGCGAAAACGTGCTCGGCTCGTACGCCGAGGCGTGCGCCCGGGCATGGGCGCTTCACGACGAGCAAACCGATACGCCCTGGAGAGCCTAGGCGCGGGTCCGGTGCGTCTCGCGCAGGCGTTCTTCTATTCCGCTACGAGCTCGACTTCTTCCAGGAAGTCCCGAAGCGGATTGGCGACGGCCACTGCCCGCTCACTGATCGCCGCCGACGTGGACTCGCGGACGGTGCCGCCGAGCAGGTGGCGCGCCACCGAATTGCCGAGCTTGGCGTCGGACTCTGCCGATGCCTGGTGATACTCCGCGTAGCGAGCGGCAACACGTTGCTCGAAGATCGGAAGCTGGGACTTGGGAGTCCCATTCTCGACCATGTCCTCGAAGACGGCCGTGTGGAGCGCGTCGAGCCCTTCCTTGATCCGCTCGTCGGGCGCCCGACCCAGAAATGCGAGCTGGGCGCCGCGCGTATGCGCCCACATGAAGAAGATGAGTGCTTCCTCGGCTGTGCCAGGCGCGGTACCATCGTCGTCGTACAGGGTATCGACATCAGGCAAGGGGGTCTCGACGTCTTCCTGGGACAGGAAGTCGGAGAAGCTTTCCCAGACGAGCCTGGCGAGGTTATCACCCAGCTCCTGGGGTGTCATCGTTTGAGGTGCGCGAAACTCACGCACTTCGTCGGTGAGCGTGCTGTGCACGGTACGATCCCGGGTATCATTTGTTTGTGGTGAACAACAATTCCGACCATGGACCCTACAGTGTCAAGGTTGAAGATTCTCCACCCGAGGCGGCGCCAAGCTGGCGCGGTTGGCCGCCGCGACCCGAAAATCCTTGTGCGGACTGGCATCCTGGGCGGCCTCGCGCTGTGCGGCGCCTGCTCGGCCGCGACGCCTGAGGTCCCTCCCCCCCGACCGATCATCGTCCATTCGGGTGCCCGCATCCGTGCGGACCACGACCGCATGCGGGAGATCAACGAGTGGGTCACGCGTGAGCAGTTGAACATCGTGGAGGATCCGTCGTTCATGGTCGTCTCCATGCCGGTCGTCGAGGAGTCGTTCCCGTGGGACGGGATGCGAGTCTCCAACGACAGCGTGACCATAGGGGTCCCGGTGGCTGGACGGGACGGGCAGCTGGTATACCAGATCTACGGGCACCTGCACCTGATGGTGCGGATGGGGCGACAGGAGGAGTGGCTGCCGGAAGCGCCAGACGCGGTCGGCTACGAGCTCGAGCGCGCCATCGTCTCGCGCGTGGCCGACGCATGGATCCTCGGTAGGGCCTCCTTCGACACGCAGCCCTTCACGCCCTTGGACGAGATCGCGTACGCCAAGGACGCCGGCTTTCTCGACGCCTTCATCTTCACGGCCCGCCCCGAGGATTTCGCGGCGAGCAGGGCCGAATGGGCGCGGGCGAATCCCGGTGAGGCGGACCGCTATCGAGAGTGGTTCGTCGATACCTTCAACCGCGAGCCGCCGGGCATTCGAGCGAACTAGCCCGGGAGAGCTTCCTTGGGAAGCTCTGCGCTGGTTTGGTGGGCCTGCGCCCTCAACCGAAGCGGCTACTCGAGCTTAGCGGTGGTGGGTTGCGGGCGGCATGGCCTCGTCTCCGTCGTTGGCGCTCCTCGCCGTAGCTACGGCTATG
>Ga0299906_10005480_pt1 | contig 10333 bp, 11 predicted proteins | sample RVTome_14_FD_200259 | JGI IMG/M metagenome (GOLD analysis project Ga0299906, IMG submission 200259) | Soil microbial communities from uranium-contaminated site in the Upper Colorado River Basin, Wyoming, United States - RVT145D125 (version 2) ...
CGCCAGACCCTTGGCCGCCAGCACCCGCGTGATCGCCGCCGTCAACGTGGTCTTGCCGTGGTCCACGTGACCGATCGTGCCGACGTTGACGTGGGGCTTCGTACGTTCGAACTTCTCCTTGGCCATGACTTCTCCTCAGAGTCTTTCTTGATCGCCGTCGCTGTCTTTCTCGATCGCCGTCGCTTTTGATCTCTAGCCGGCGGCGCGGGCCACGACGGTCTCGCTGACCTCGCGCGGTGCCGGCTCGTAGCTGTCGAACTGCATCGTGTGGTTGGCCCGACCCTGGGTGATCGACCGCAGGTCGGTGGCGTAGCCGAACATCTCGGCGAGCGGCACGCGCCCGGTGACGACCTGGGCGCCGCCGCGCGCCTCGAGGTGCTGCACGTGGCCGCGCCGCGAGTTGAGGTCGCCGATCACGTCGCCCATGTACTCCTCGGGCGTCACGATCTCGACCGCCATCACCGGCTCGAGCAGGATCGGCCTGGCCCTCTCGGTGGCGTCGCGGAAGGCCATCGAGCCGGCGATCTTGAAGGCGATCTCCGAGGAGTCCACCTCGTGGTAGCTGCCGTCGTAAAGATCGACCTCGACGCCGGAGACCGGGAAGCCGGCGAGCGGCCCGGTCTCCGTGGCCTCGCGGATGCCGCGCTCGACCGACTTGACGAACTCGCGGGGAATCGCGCCGCCGACGACCTTGTCGTTGAAGACGAAGTCGATCGCGGCCGTGGGCCGGATCCGGATCTTGCAGTGGCCGTACTGGCCGCGGCCGCCGCTCTGGCGCACGAAGCGCCCTTCGCCCTCGGCCTCGACGGCGATCGTCTCCCTGTAGGCCACCTGCGGCCGGCCGATCGTGGCCCCGACGTGGAACTCGCGCACCAGACGGTCGGTGATGATCTCCAGGTGGAGCTCGCCCATGCCCGAGATCAGCGTCTGCCCGGTATCGGGGTCGGTGTGGACGCGGAAGGTCGGGTCTTCCTGTTGCAGCTTGCCGAGCGCCTGCGAGAGCTTCTCCTGGTCGGCCTTGGTCTTGGGCTCGATGGACACCGCGATCACCGGCTCCGGGAAGCTCATCGCCTCGAGGATCACCGGCGAGGCCGGGTCGCAGATCGTGTTGCCCGTGGTCACGTCCCGCAGCCCCACCGCGGCGGCGATGTCGCCGGCCCACACCTCCCGGATCTCCTCGCGCTTGTTGGCGTGCATCTTGAGCAGACGGCCGATGCGGCTCTTGCGCCCGCGGTTGGCGTTGAGCACGCTGTCGCCCGAGGAGAGGTGCCCGGAGTAGACGCGGAGGAAGGCGAGCTGCCCCACGAAGGGGTCGGTCATGATCTTGAAGATCAGCGCCGCGAAGGGCTCGTCGTCGGCGGCGCGGCGCGTGACCACCGATCTCGCCTCGAGGTCGGTGCCCTCGATGGCCGGCACGTCGAGGGGCGAGGGCAGGTAGTCGATCACCGCGTCGAGCAGCGGCTGCACGCCCTTGTTGCGGAACGCCGAGCCGCAGATCACCGGCTGCAGCACCTGGCGCACGGTGGCCCGGCGCAGCGCCGCCTTGATCTGCTCGGTGGTGATCTCGGCGCCGCCGAGGTAGCGCTCGAGCAGGCCGTCGTCGGTCTCGGCGACCACCTCGACGAGCTTCTCGCGCGCTTCCATCGCCTCGTCCATGAGCTCGGCGGGAACCTCGGCGACCTCGTAATGGGCGCCCAGGGTCTCGCTCTCGTAGGTGATGCCGCGCATCTCGACCAGGTCGAGCACGCCCCGGAAGGCGCCTTCGGCGCCCCAGGGAAGCTGGATGACGACGGGCGAGGCGTGCAGGCGCGTGCGCATCATGTCGACGCAGCGCCGGAAGTCGGCGCCCACCCGGTCCATCTTGTTGACGAAGGCGATGCGGGGCACGCGGTACTTGTCGGCCTGGCGCCACACGGTCTCCGTCTGCGGCTCGACGCCGGCGACGGCGTCGAAGACCGCCACCGCGCCGTCGAGCACCCGCAGCGAGCGCTCCACCTCGGCGGTGAAGTCCACGTGGCCCGGGGTGTCGATGATGTTGATCCGGTGCTCGCGCCAGAAGCAGGTGGTGGCGGCGGAGGTGATGGTGATGCCGCGCTCCTGCTCCTGGACCATCCAGTCCATGGTCGCCGTCCCGTCGTGGACCTCGCCGAGCTTGTAGTTGATCCCGGTGTAGAACAGGATCCGCTCGGTAGTCGTGGTCTTACCGGCATCGATGTGGGCCATGATGCCGATATTCCGGGTTTTTTCGAGGGCGACCTTGCGTGGCATGACTGCAGTCTCTGTTGGCGGTGGTCTCTGTGGGCGGTCTCTATGGGGTCTCTATGGACGAGAACGCACTCCCTCGGGAGTGCGGCGACGTTCTCTCTGGGTGATCGGGACACCGGCCGGCGAGCCCGCGCGGGCTGCTTCGCCACCCGCCGTTACCAGCGGTAGTGGGCGAAGGCCTTGTTGGCCTCGGCCATACGGTGGGTGTCCTCCTTCTTCTTGATCGCGGTGCCGCGGTTCTGGGCCGCCTCCATGAGCTCGTTCGCGAGGCGCAGGTTCATCGTCTTCTCGCTGCGGTTGCTGGCGCTGGCGATGATCCAGCGCATCGACAGCGCCAGGCGGCGCGCCGGCCGCACCTCCACGGGCACCTGGTAGGTCGAGCCGCCGACGCGGCGCGACTTGACCTCGACCGCGGGCTTGACGTTGTCGATCGCCTTCTTGAAAACCTTCACCGGGTCTTCCTCCGTCTTCTCGCGGATGACGCTGAGCGCGTCGTAGAGGATGCGCTCGGCCACCGTCTTCTTGCCGTCCTTCAACACGACGTTGACGAACTTGGAGACGAGCTGCGAGTTGTAGAGGGGATCCGGCAGGATCTCGCGCTTGGGGACTTCACGGCGCCTCGGCATCTTGGTTTCGCCTCACGTGCTCTTGAGTTGTGACTCTGTGGATCCTCGACTACGACTTGGGACGCTTGGTGCCGTACTTGGAGCGCCCGCGGCGCCGGCCGTCGACGCCGACGGCGTCCAGGGTGCCGCGGATCACGTGGTAGCGCACTCCGGGCAGGTCCTTGACGCGGCCGCCGCGGATGAGCACGATCGAGTGCTCCTGCAGGTTGTGGCCCACGCCCGGGATGTAGGTCGTCACCTCGATGCCGTTGGTCAGGCGCACGCGAGCCACCTTGCGCAGGGCCGAGTTGGGCTTCTTCGGCGTCTGGGTGTAGACGCGCACGCACACGCCGCGCTTCTGCGGCGACGCCTGCAGCGCCGGGCTCTTGGTCTTGTGCTTCTGCTTGACGCGCCCTTTGCGCACCAACTGGTGAATCGTCGGCATCCGTAGTGCCTCCTGTCCGCGCCCGCCCGACGCCGCCGAGGGCGGCATCTGTCCGGGCAACCTGTTCCGTGTCCTCTGTCGCAGAAATCGCGGACCCCGCTACGGATCCACGCTACGGTCGATGTGGACGTTCCGGCAAGGCTCTGTTGGGGGAAGTTCCTTCGGAGGCCATCATCGAGAGCGGTTCCCGACTGAACCCCGCCAGCAAGCCGCGGACGGCGAACCTTAACAGACCATGGCCTGGCCGTCAACACCCATCACGAGAAATCTCGGTCAGGAGGTCGCTCGCCAGCCGGCGGGCCCGTACCATCCGCTCGCCGAACGGACAGCCTAGCACGGCACGTCCGGCAAGGCAAGCCCCCGCAACCCTCACCCCCCGGCCCCCTCTCCCAGGGGGAGAGGGGAGCCAGAGCGAAGCGGGGACTCTACTCCCCCTCTCCTCCTGGGAGAGGGGGCCGGGGGGTGAGGGTTCCGGAGTCGGGTAGAATGCCGGGACATGGACAAGATCCACGTCGGCATCCTGATCTTCGACGACGTCGAGGTGCTCGACTTCGCGGGCCCTTTCGAGGTCTTCTCGCGCACCCGTCTCGAGCCCGGGCCCGAGTCGCGGCGGGGCGAGGACGGGGCGCCGTTCCACGTCTTCACGGTGGCGCGGACGCGCGAGGAGGTCGTCGCCACCGGCGGCCTGCGGGTGATCCCCGAGCACGACTTCGCGAGCGTGCCGCACGTCGACGTCCTGGTGGTGCCAGGGGGCTTCGGCACCCGGGCGCTCCTCGACGACAACGAGACCCTCGCCTGGATCCGCTCGGTGGCCGCCGGGGCGCGGCGCACGACCTCGGTGTGCACCGGCGCGCTGCTGCTCGCCAAGGCCGGCCTCCTCAAGGGACGGCGGGCCACCACCCACTGGGCCGCCCTCGACCTGCTCGAGTCGCTCGACGCCGGCGCCCTTGTCGAGCGCGAGCTGCGCTGGGTCGACGAGGGCAGCGTGGTGACCTCGGCGGGGGTCGCGGCCGGCATCGACATGGCCTTCCACCTCGTGGAGACGCTCTGCGGCCGCGAGGTGGCCGACGAGACGGCGCGCTACGTCGAGTACGAGCGGCGTCGCCAAGGGCGTTGGACGACATGATTGACCAAGTGCAGCCCGGATTCTACAGGTCTACGGGCTCCCTTGGTCGGAGTGGCAACTTAGTTGCCCTGTAACAGACTGATTCCAATCAGCTTATAAGCGTCAGCACTTCATGGGCAGAGGCGACCTCGTGATTCTCCGCTGAAACCCCCGTAGTCACCGGGTGAGGCGTCGATTCGTGCGCTGGAACCTACGTAGTCACCATGTGAGGTCTCGATTCTCCACGAAATCTCATGGGCTTCCCAGGGGAAGCCCTCGATCTCCACCCAGGATCGAGAGGTCACCCGGGAAGGTCGCGACTTTCAGCGGAGACTCGGCTCTTGCCCGGTCAAAAACGCGCCATTTCGCGAATCGAACCTTAGAAGAGCGCTTGAAACGCCTTGATTCATTGGTCTGCTTCTTAGAAGAGCCCTTTCGGCAGGCCGCGCCGGCAGCGGGCCGCGTAGTAAAGACCTTGCAAAGCGCCGTGACGCCGGCGCGACGCCTAGATGAGGTCTTGAAACGCGCGCTGCGAGGCTTTGGCCCGGTAGTAAGCCCTCATTGGGCTTTCACGACTTCCCGGGCCGCCGACGAACGTGCTCTACTTCCTGGTGCACCTGGGCCGCTGGGGCGCGCCTCCGGAGCAGCTCTACGACGAAAACCCGAGGACCGACCGCGGCAAGGCGAGGAAGTGGGGAACCCGACTCCCCATCCGTTGCGGTAGACTCGCCGTAATGAGCAGCGACAAGCCCCTGGGCTTCTTCAGCGGATACCTCGAGAGCCTCAAGTCGTCGCAGCTCGTGATGTTCTTGACGGCTCTCTTCGTCCTCGACCTCTTCATCCCCGACATGCTGCCGTTCGTCGACGAGGCCGTCCTCTTCCTGCTGACGCTGCTGGCGTCGCGCTGGCAGCAACGGTCCAAGCCCGCGCCGGCCCCCAAGCCGCCGCCCAAGAACGTGACGCCGGCGGGCGGGCGATAGCGCGCCACCCGCCCGCGAAGAGGCTCACGACCGGTCTTCGTAGGTGATGAAGGCCACGGACGCGCCGAACGGATCCCGGACGACGGCGATTCTGCCGACGCCCGGCGCCGAGGTCGGCTCGGACAGGACCTCGGCGCCCGCGTCGACCGCGGCGCGGGTACGGGCGTCGATGTCGTCGACGGTGACGTAGGCCAGCCAGGACGCCGACTCCGCGGGCTTCGGCGAGAAGCCGCCGATCGGCTGCTCGCCGAGCATGATTCCCGCGTAGCTGGTCCCGTTCTGCATGGGCATGTCGGCCACCGTCCAGCCGAGGACCTTGGCGTAGAACGATCTCGCGGCGGCGGCGTCCCGGCCGTGGTGCTCCACCCAACTGAAGGCGCCGTGGGTCGTCATCGGATTCGCGCTCATTTCTTTCCTCCTTTGCGTGGTTCGAGCGTGATCACCCGGAGGACGGATGAGCCGGCGCCGATCCGACACGCCTCAGCGCTTTTTCTCGAGCGACTCGAGGGTGCCGCCGGTCCGAGCCTCACTATATCAGCCGGCGAGCGACCGAGGCGCTGACGAAGTTCATCGGGCCGGACGACCGCCGATCGGGCCGCTGACAAAGTTCCGCGGGCCAGACGACGCCTCGATCGGGCCGCTGAAAAAGCTCAGCGGCCAAAACGGCACTCGTTTTGACCGCGAAAAAGTTCCGCGGTCGGCGCGCCAGGCGGTGGAGAACGAAGTCCACGTGATCGGCGCGAGCTCGCTGGCCGCCGGCCACCTGACGCTGGTGCCGCGGCTGCGCGAGGCCCTTGCCGAGCTCGGCCGCGAGGACATCGTGATCGTCGTCGTCGGCGTGGTGCCGCCGCAGGACTACGAGGCCTTGCGCGACGCCGGCGCCGCCGCGATCTTCGACCCCGGCACCGTAATCCCCGAGGCGGCAATCGGGATCCTCGAGGAGCTGGCGGAGCGTCTGGGGCTGGGTCCGCTGGCGGCCGAGCCCGCGGCAAACCGTCGTCGTCGGCGTGCCGCCGTAGGACTACGAAGCGCTCTCCAAGGCCGGCGCGGCGCCGCCGCGGTCTTCGGCCCCGGGACACTCCGTCTCCAACCTCCGGCGAGCTCGAGGAACAAGCGCGCCTTGTACTCGACGGCAGCGCGTGCTAGCGTGCCCATCGGTCCATCGATCCCAGGAGCCTTCCCGTGCAGATCACGCGACGCATCTACGTGAGCCTCCCCGCCGACCCGTGGCTGCCACCCAATCTGAACAGCCTCAAGTGGGGCATCGTCGAAGAGATCGAGAAGCTTGGCTACACGCCCGAGATCTTCACCAATCCGAGGGGCAAACCCGGTTTGGCCTCCGCAAAGGCATGGAGTCCGCGCGACGCCGACGAGATCGCCAGACGCTGCGTAGGGGCGGCGATTCTGGGGATGCCGCGCTGGCAGTTCCAGGACGGCGAAGGCAGGCCCGTGCTGCTTCCGACGGAATTCAATCACTATGAAGGGGCGCTGGCTCGGACGCTGGGGCTTCCGACCCTTGTTCTCGTGCAACGCGACGTCCGGCGCCGGGTCGTCTTCGACATGAGCTTCGGCGGGTACGTTGGGGAGTTCGGCCCCGAAGCTGATGTCGCCTGGCTCCACACCGACGCATTTCGCGTCCCCTTCGATTATTGGAAAGCGTTGCTCGCCGAGCGGCGTGACGTTTTCCTTGGCTACTGCAGCAGATCGGCGGCCACAGCGGGGGCAATCAAGCGATACCTCCTGAGCCTGGGAGCACGCGTCCTCGACTGGCAAACCGACTTCATTCCGGGACGCACGATTATAGATCAGATTGAGCAGGCCGCGGCCCGATCGATCGGCGGAATCTTCCTCTTCACGAAAGACGACGACCTCGTCGATAGCGGTCAGGCGGACAACGACCTCGTCGATAGCGGTCAGGCGGACAAAGCCGTGCCGCGGGACAACGTCGTCTTCGAGGCGGGCTACTTCAGCGGCCTGAAGGGAAAGCGCAACGTCTTGATCGTCCGCGAGGAGGGTTCGAAGATGCCGGCGGATCTGAGTGGCGACATCTACGCCTTGCTTTCCGACAAGACGAAGATCGCTCCGATCGAGCGGGCGATCGAGGCGTTCATGGGCGCGATCTGAATCAACACGTGCGGCCGCGGCGACTCCTGGCCCCGCGTGATGCCGACGTGAACCATGACGACCATCAAGGAAATGGGGACATGCCAGATTCCTATCGCAAGCCGTGGGACTTTTTCATCAGCTACGCGAGTGAGGACCGCGATGCCGCCGCAACCCCGCTCGCGGACGAGCTCACCAGCCGCGGCTTCAGCGTTTGGCTCGACTATCGAGCTCTTGTCGAGGGCGACAGGCTCGAAGAGCAGATCGAGCAAGGCCTGACGCAGTGCCATGCCGGAATCGTGATCGTGAGCCCACACTTCCTCCGCAAGGACTGGCCCGTCCGCGAGCTCGATGTCCTTCTCGGCGTCGAAACGCTGGACGGCAGGCTACGGGTCGTACCCGTTCTGTACAACTTGAACGCCAGCCAGCTACAGGGCACGGCCCCAACTCTCTGCCAGAGGGCGACGATCGACCTCGCGGCCGGTCTTGACGTGGTTTGCGACGAGATCCTCGAGCTGATCACGACCGCCGCAGACCGAGAGCGCCAGAGCCTGGTCGGCCCCCTCGGCACCCACGACCTGCCGCGTTTCCGGGCACCGGGCATCGTGCGGTGTCCGAGCTCGAGCTGCACCTGGCGCCTACCGGCGGACTGGTTTGACTCGGACCCCGGCCCCGAATTCACGCTGAGGCAGGTCGGCTCGCAGTGGTGCATCGTGTGTGATTCCTGCGGAAGTGCGGTCGGGTGGCTCACCAAGGACGAAGCGAAGAAGGTCGCGAGTATGATCCGGGTCCATGGTATGTGGGCACGGGACCGATCTATGAATGGTATAACGTAGCGTTCATCGAGGAGGGTTTTACTATGCCGAGGTCAGCCTTCTTGGAGCTGCTGGATGAGGAGGCAAGCATTCCGAAGGGTGCTCCAGGCGCGTTCGACAAGTTCGAGGATCTGAAGCGAATGCTCGACGCCCGGGCAGCGCTCGTCAAGAAGATCGAAGCCGCGAGACAAAAGGGCGAGTTGACGGTGCAGCAGCACGAGCAACTGACCGCGTTGGTCCGCAAGCACGCTCTTCCGAAAGAGATACAGTAATCGCCATGCCCAAGCTCTTCATCTCCTACCGGCGGGACGATAGCGCGGTGGTCGCCGGGCGAATTTTCGATCGCCTGCAGGCGCATTTCGGGCGCTCCTCGGTGTTCATGGACGTGGACTCCATCGCTTACGGCACCGACTTTCGAAAGCATCTCACCGACGCGGTCGCCCAATGCGACGTGATGCTCGTCCTCATCGGAGGGGATTGGCTGAAGGTGCAGGCCGACGGCCGGCGGCGCATTGATGAGCAGAGCGATTTCGTGCGGATCGAGGTCAAGGCGGCCCTGGACCTCGGCATCCGTGTCGTCCCGATCCTCCTGGGGCAGACGATGATGCCCCTCGAGGAGCACCTGCCGGAAGAGCTCAAAGACCTCGCCTACCGCCACGCCGCTCAGGTGGATCCCGGCAAGGACTTCCATCTTTACATGGACCGCATCGTCAAGAAGCTCGATCAGCTTCTGGCCCAGCCGCGAACGCCGCCGCCTCCGGCCGTGGCGGAATCCTCGGCGCCCGCAGCCGGGGGGAGCCCCGCGGCGCGCCCGGATCCGGCGCTCGACGCGCTCGTGAAATCGGTCCAGCTCGTTTACGGCTACCACAGCAGCGACAACCGCGGGCAGGTCTTCGCGAGGCTCAAGATCGATCTCGGCAGGGTCGAGGCGGTCTTCAGCTACCTGGAGGGCCTGCTTGACGGGACGGCCGAAGACCTCGTCGAGAAGGCCACCGCCGTCCTCGTCAAGCACTGCCCGAACCCCAGCGGCCGGGTCACGCGGCAGGCCCTACTGGCGATGCAGACATCCACCAGCTCCGGCGTGCGCAAGGCGCTGGCCCGCGAGATGGCCACGCTCCTCCAGGCGAACCGCGCACTGTGGGACGCGGAGCTCCAGGGCGAGACGGTAGAGGCCTTGAAATTCGTCGCCGCGTACGATGCCGTCCACCTGGTTCGCCTCGCCGCTATCGAGGCGATCGCGCCGCTCGGGCGCGAGGACGACACAGACTTCCTGGTCTCGATCGTCCGCACCAAAAAAGGGATCGGCGAGAGCATCCCCGACTGGTCTCATGCGGTCTCAGTCCTGGCGAAATCGGGAAACGCCGGAGCGGGCCGGGCCCTCGCGCAACTCTGCACCGAGCCGCAAACGGACCTCGACGTGCTCCAATCGATCGTCTACTGGGTCAAGTGCAACATCTACCACTTCGAACGTTTTCCCAACGACGTCAAGCTCGGCCTGGGCGAGGGTGCGAAGACGGTCATCGGACGGTTCGAGGCTGTCCTCAACCTGGCGCACGTAGATGCGGCGCTCATCCTTTTCATGTGTTTTGTCCCGGAGGAAGCGGTCGTGGCCCTTGCCGACTTCGTCCAGCCCGGCGACGCCGCAAGGAGGAACGCGCTGTGCCGAAGCCTCGCCGCCGTGGAGGGACAAGAGCCCAAGAAGCGGTTCTTGCGCCGGCTCAAGCAGAACCAAGATGCCGCGAAGACCGTGTTGGAGGCCCTGCAGAACGCGGCGGCCGATCCGGACAGCGACGAGTACCTGAAGAAGAGCGCCCTTTGCGCTGTTCGAGACATCAATCACCCGGAGGACGGATGAGTGGTCGCCGATCCGACACGCCTCAGGAATTCTTTTGGGTGCAGTTGATCTCAATGCAGTCCATCATGCCGTCACTCCGTAGGTCGGCAGTGGGTCAGGGGCTGATACCTGGAGAGCTACCCCCCGAGGGGATACGTTCGCCGAGTCCAGCCACCCTGTC
>Ga0299906_10005482_pt1 | contig 10332 bp, 6 predicted proteins | sample RVTome_14_FD_200259 | JGI IMG/M metagenome (GOLD analysis project Ga0299906, IMG submission 200259) | Soil microbial communities from uranium-contaminated site in the Upper Colorado River Basin, Wyoming, United States - RVT145D125 (version 2) ...
CGGCATCGACGCGAAGAGTCTTGCCGAACTCGACCAATGGCCTTGGCCAAGGCGATACCACGCCGGGCTGATCGACACACTGGCGTCGGCAGCGCCGCGCCGCCTGTTTCTCGACATCGACTTCAGTGCCCGCTCCGACCCGGACGACGACGAACGATTGCGCGATGTTCTTGCGGCATGGCCTGCGGAGGCCCCGGTCCTGCCCGCCTTCCTGCAGAAGCGGTCGTCGTCCGGCGATGAGTTGCTGCATACCGAGCCGATGGCGATGTTGCGACAGCACGTGAGTGTCGCGTCGGTAAACCTGCTGCCCGACATAGACGGTCTGGTTCGCCGTGTCGACGGACGCGCATTTGCAAACCGGCCTGGCGTTCCGGTTGCTGCCGTAGTTCTCGCCGGCATGCCGTCACAGACACAGCGGGAGATATGGATCGACTACAGCATCGATCCGTCATCTTTTCTCTACCTGTCCTACAGCGACGTGCTGGCGCAACGCGTTCCGGCGGAGTACTACGCGGACAAGACGGTGCTCGTCGGCGCCACGGCCATCGAACTCGGCGACATACTGCCGGTGCCGATACACCGATCGCTGCCCGGCGTAGTCGTGCAGGCGCTGGCGATCGAGTCCGTCCGCGGCAGCGGTCACCACGAGCCCTCCGCCGGCCTTTACTGGGTCACGCTCGCGTTTCTGACCTTGCTCTACAGCTACGGCCTAGGCCGTCTGACCTGGCGACAGAGCATTGCCTTTGTCGCGGTTTCACTGGCAACAGCGGCCGCCTCGTGCCTGGCGGCCTATGCCGCACTCGGACTGATCATCGATTTCGTTCCACTTGCCGTCGCGCTGACGACCGCGTACCTGCTGACGACGATCCGTTCACTCAAGGCAGAAACGCTGCGGGCGATTGTCTATGCCATCGGATTTCGCCGGCGCGATGCCTTGCTCAAGAGCATCGTGCTGTCATCGACGGACTGCATCCTGTGCGTCGACGGCTCCGGATACGTCAGGACCGCGAATCCGGCGGCATCGGAGCTTTTCGGATGCACGGCGCAGTCCCTCGCCAACCATCACATAGGAGCGTATCTGCCGCTGCTCGACAGCAGGCTTGCCGACCCACCCGGCCTGGAATCGCTGGCCGACAGCGTTTTCGAGAGCATCGGCAGGACTGCGAACGGCGAAGACTTTCCCGTGGAACTCTCAGTCAGCCGAGTCCGCCTGCAGGATCAGCAACTTTTTACCATGATCGTGCGCGACATCAGCGAACGGAAGGCGCAACAGCGCCAGCTTCAATACCAGGCGACCCACGATCCGCTGACGTCGCTGCCGAACCGGGCTGCGCTGGCGGCCCACCTGGATGCGCAGCTTGCACGTCTCGGCCCAAACGAGCAGCTTGCACTGTTGATGATCGATCTCAATCGATTCAAGGAAGTCAACGACACGCTCGGTCACAACATCGGAGATTACGTGTTGCACGAAGTCGCTGTGCGCATGCAGCGGATCGCCGACGCCTACGGATTTATCGCCCGCATAGGTGGCGATGAGTTTGCGCTGGTCACGGACAGGCTGGCCGACGCCGGCCGAATCGCGGAAGTGTCGCGCCGGCTCGTCGATTGCCTGAAGCAACCGGTCGAAACCAGCGGAATCGCGATCGATGTCGGCTTAAGCATCGGCATTGCGACGAGTTCACGCGAGACGACCGACGCGGAGACCCTGTTCAAGCATGCAGACGTGGCGATGTACTCGGCGAAACGCAATCACAGCGGATTCGAGCACTACGACCCTGCCTGCGACAGGAACAGCGTGAGGCGTTTGCAGATCGCCACCCGATTGCGCCGTGCAATCGCCGACGGCCTGCTCGACCTGCACTATCAGCCGCAGGTGGATCTAAAGACCGATCGCGTCGCAAGCGTCGAGGCGTTGCTGCGCTGGAACGACGACGAACTGGGCCAGGTCAGTCCCGGCGAATTCATCGCGCTTGCGGAACTGACGGAACTCATCCGGCCCCTCACCGACTGGACGCTCACACGGGCGTTGTCGCAAGCGGTGTATTGGCGCGATGCGGGACTGCCGCTCAGGGTTGCCGTCAACGTTTCGGCGCGCGTCCTGCAGGATGGTGGTTTCCCCGATCGGCTGCGGGCTCTGTTTTCGAGCACCGGACTGGCGCCGTCGCAGGTCGAATTGGAGATCACCGAGAGCGCGATGATGATCGATCCGCAGCGGGCTCTGCAGATCATCGGCGCTATCAGCGAGATCGGCGTGCTCATCGCTATCGATGACTACGGTACTGGTTACTCGTCTCTGGCCTACCTCCGCGACTTGCCGGTACACGCACTGAAACTGGACAAGTCCTTCGTCATGAGCATGCAGTCCAGCGAAGACGACCGGATCATCGTAGAGTCAACGGCAAGGATGGCCCATGCCCTGCGCGTGCAGGCAGTCGCCGAGGGCGTCGAATCGCGGGCCGACGAGGACCTGTTGCGCGGCTTCGGTTACGACCTCGGCCAGGGTTATCTCTACAGTCCGGCCCTGGCGCCGGCGCTGCTGGCCGGTTGGATTCGTGATTTCAATGGCGCGCCACGAATGGGCAAGCGACCGCGCCTGATCGCGAACTGAGACAGGAGCAAGCAGACCTTTCTCATTCTGCTTTGCAGGACGACACAGACCTGGCATCTTTTCCGGACACCTTTCTTCCTCTCTTCCTCAGACCAGTTTTACATTGCGAATGGGAAGTTCGCGCACCCGCTTGCCGGTCGCCGCGAAAATGGCGTTGCAGATTGCAGGCGCCACCGGCGGCACACCGGGTTCACCAACACCCCCCGGCCTGGCGGTCGATGGCATGATTCGCACGTGGATCGCTTTCGGTGCCTCGTTCATGCGAATAATCGGATAGCTGTCGTAATTGCCCTGCACGATCGCGCCGCTTTCGGCTGTGATTTCGCCGTGCAATGCCAGGCTCATGCCGAAGATGCCGGCGCCTTCCATTTGCGCCCGCACCCGGTCCGGGTTGACCACCGTGCCCGCGTCGACGGCAGTCCAGAGCTGTTCCACATTCAGCTTACCGTCGCTGCTGACAGTCACCTCCGCCGCCGTTGCCACAAAGGCAAGGAACGAGCGGTGTACCGCTATGCCAAGACCGTGTCCTTGCGGCAACTCCCTGCCCCAGTTCGCCATGGCCGCCGCTTCGTTCAGCACCGCTTTCAGGCGGGCGGTATCGATCGGGTGCTCGGCGAGATCCTGTCCGTAGTTTTCGTACTCGGCGCCGCTGTCGGCCGGTAGCACGTGCCGGTCAGGGCCGATCAGCTCGAGCAGGTAGTCCTTTGGATCCCGTCCCGCAAGGTGCGCGAGTTCGTCCGCAAAACTGCTCGCCGCGAACGCGTGATACACGTTCGATACGGATCGCAGCCAGCCGATCCTGACGTGCGCCGCCGCTTTGCACGATTCGATTTTCATGTTGGCGATTGCGTACGGGTTGTCGGTGCAACCGAGGCTCAGTTCGGATGCGGACGGGCCATCGGCCGGTGCAAACGTTGCCATGATCGACGGGAATGCCGTGCGCTGCAGCCACGCCGTCGCGTTGCCGTCCGCATCGACGCCGCCGCGCAGATACTGACAGCTCACCGAGTGAAAGTAACCGTGACGGATATCGTCCTCGCGGGTCCACGCGACTTTCACGGGCTTTCCCGCTTTCTTCGCCAGTAACGCCGCTTCCGCGATGAAATCGGGCTTGGACTTGCGTCCGAATCCGCCGCCCAGCAAGGTGACATTGATCGTAACCTGCGCCGGCTCGAGCCCGAGTGCGCCGGCAACGACGCCCTGGGCGGTCTGCGGATCCTGGGTGCAGGCCCACACCACGCAACTGCCATCCGCGTTGATCTTTGCAGTCGCCGCGGGCGGCTCCATCGGCGCCTGCGACAGCAGCGGTGCATAGTAGGTCGCATCGAGCGTCTTCGCCGCACCGGCGAGCGCCGCATCTACATCGCCGCGAGAGAGCACCTGCGTACCTTGCGTGCTCACCGAGGCTTCGAGTTCCTTGCGATAGCTTGCCGAGTTGTAACTCCCGTTCGCGCCCATGTCCCACCGGATCTGCAGCGCTTCGCGTCCTTTCTGCGCCGACCAGGTGTTGGTCGCGAGGACCGCGACGCCGCCGAGCGGATTGAATACCGGCGGCATGGTCCCATCACCGAGCTGTATGACATCCACGACACCGGCAATGGCTCTCGCTTTTGTGTCATCGACGGAAACGAGCTTGCCGCCGACCGCGGGACATCGTTCGATGGACGCGTACAACATGTCCGGCAGCACGGTGTCCGTGCCGTAGGACGCCGTACCCATGGTGAATGCCATGCCGTCGATCAGGTCCATTGGTTTGCCGATATAGCGGTACTCGGCCGGTGACTTGAAGTTCACCTGCTCGGGCACCGGCATCGTCGCTGCGTGCCCAGCCAGTTCGCCATACCCGAGCGATCGGCCCGATGCTTCGTGATGCACGGCGTGATTGCGCCCGATGCACTCCGAGACGGGCACGCCCCAGGTATCGGCTGCCGCATTTACCAGCATCTGCCGCGCTACCGCGCCCGCGTTTCGCAAAATATCGAACTGCTTGCGGACACTGGTCGAACCGTCGGTATTCTGATCGCCGTATTTGGCATCGCCGATTGCCTGCAAAAGTTTCACGCGATCCCAGTCGGCTTCCATCTCATCGGCGATGACCTGCACCAACGAAGTCCGGATGCCCTGCCCCATCTCCGAGCGATGGCAAACAATTTCAAGCTCTCCGCTTTCGAGCAGGTTTACATAGACGTTCGGCGCGAAATCTCCGCCGGGTAATGCTTTTTCCTTCGAGCAGGCAGAGAAGTTGACGCCGAGAATCAGGCCGCCGCCAGCGAGGCCGGTGTTGCGAATAAAGTCGCGACGGGAGATGCTGCTCAGCCCTTTGATGATGCCGCTCATGACTTCATCTCCGCTGCTTGGTGTATTGCCGCCCGGATGCGCGTATAGGTGCCGCAACGGCAAAGGTTGCCGCTCATCGCATTGTCGATGTCTTCGTCCGTCGGTTTCTGAGTTTTCTTCAGCAACGCAACGGCAGTCATGATCTGCCCCGACTGGCAATAACCGCACTGCGGAACATTCAGCTCTCGCCATGCCACTTGAACCGGGTGCGCGCCATCTGCAGAAATGCCTTCTATAGTAGTAACAGCTTTGCCGGCCGCAGCAGAAACGGGATAAATGCAGGAGCGAACCGGCTGGCCGTCGACATGTACCGTGCAGGCACCGCAAAGCGCCTTGCCGCAGCCGTACTTGGTGCCGGTCATTCCCGCGAGATCACGAATGGCCCATAGCAGCGGCATGTCCGGATCCGCGTCAAGGGTAAGTGTTTTGCCGTTGAGCTTTATTTCTGTTGTCATCGATATCCCCATGCACACCAGGCGCGAGGGCCATTGTAGTCCCAAGGAAGGGCTTTTTTCGCGTTCCCCTTGCCAAGCCGGTATAACGATCCTCACCGCACACCGATCCTGGAAAATACTCATGAACATGACGCCTACTGCCCGGTCGCTGCCGTTCGCAACAGCGGGTCTCGCTCTGCTCATCGGCACCGCTCTGTCGGCGTGTGCCCGCGACGATACTGCTTCCGGCGCCGCCGAACCGGCCAGTACCGAAGAGACAAAGAGCCGCGCGGTGCTGGGCGCACCGGAACTATGGGAACCGGCGCCGGAAGATGGAGTGGAGCTCGGCTTCGGCTGGGACAGCCGCAAAGGACGCATTGTGCCAAACCGGTGCGTCAGCCTCACTCCGATACGTGCCACTGGGCAAATCGCGCGAGTTTCATTGAGCGAGGTATCCGACACTTCGGAAGTCATGAAATCGCTCAGTGTCAGCGCGTCGGTCGCGGTGAAAACCATGTTCGCCAGCGGCAGTGCCGCGGCGTCCTTCGCAAAATCTTCCAGGGTGTCGGCGCAGTCGACGACGTTCCTGCTCGACGCAACGGTTGAGAATGGGGTGCTTTTTGCCGGGCCGCGCGGCGATGCAGACGAGGCGCGACTTGCGTATCCCTCTGTCGAAACGCATACGGCAGGCACCGGCACTGAGGCCAGCCGACTTACATTTCAGCCATGGGCACAGCAGCTTCTGCGGAGCAGCGGCGAATTTCGCGCGCACTGCGGCGATGCTTATGTCTCCGCTGTAAGCAGCGGGGCCCGACTTTTCGCAACCATCTCTTTCACCAGTAACAACAGCACGACGTCAGAAAGCATCGCCACTGCCATCAAAGGCACTTATGGTCCCGTCAAGGCCGAAGCCAAAGCCGCGGCGGCGCACGCGCAGACGCTGGCCAACACTTCGCTGGAAGTGCATTACCTGCAGGTCGGTGGTGCGGGCGGTGAGATTGCCATGACCAAGGACGATTTGTTACTCAAGCTCAAAGAACTTGCAGGGGAAGCCGATGAGTCACCTCGTTTCCAGTTCATCCGGCTCACGCCGTACTCACAGATGCCGGAATGGCGCGGCACCGACACCTGGCAACAGGCCGAGGACGAATTCGAGATCATCGCCGACTATTACTGGCAACTGACGAACCTTGACGACGAGATCGATACGATCCTCGACAATTATGCGGCGTACAACGCCAGGACCGGCAAATCTGAAGACGAATTGAGGCTTTTTCAGGACGACATTCTGCACCTGCGCAAACTGATCTATGCCGCAATGCAACCGGACATGGACGATGAAGAACCTGCTGCTGTGCCCGACAGCGATGATGCAACGGCTCCGCTTAGCCTGTTCGCCGTGCCCGCCTCCAGCATGTTGCGTGCGCCTGCTGCCGTTAACTTTGCTGTACTCAGCGGCAACCCGACTCTGGAAGACGTCGCCGACGAACTTGCTGCAGCTTCACCATTCGGCAACCCGAGCCTGCTGCGAATACATCTGCCAATACCCGGTCACGTCACCACTGCGACGGATGCAGCCGCGCTGCGGGAGTCTGTCGTCGACTGGTACGTCCGCCCCCGCGCGAGACGCGCTTGCGACCGCGATCCGACGAGCAACGATTGCCTCACGAACGCAGAGATCGATGCAGTGATCGGGATGGTTCAGCTGCGATAGCCAGAAGGGCGCACGCGGGTATTGCCGAGGAGTCCGTCCCCGCGGTCCGGTAACGGGCCTGGCGAACAGAACTATTCCGCGTCGAGTCTGGCCCGCGCCGCGGCGAGTGACTTGCGCTTGTCAGGGCCGATCACCGGGTAATGCAACTCCAGCTCGGCAATGGCATCGACAACGGCAGCAGCGACCACCAATCGCGTGAACCACTTGCTGTCGGCAGGCACGACATACCACGGCGCAAATCTCGACGCCGTGTTCCGGATCGCCTCCTCGTAAGCCGCCTGGTACTTCGACCAGTGACCGCGCTCGGCCACGTCCGATGCGGAGAACTTCCAGTTCTTCTCCGGATTATCGAGGCGCTCCATGAAACGGCGCTTCTGCTCGGCCTTGGACAGGTGCAGGAAAAACTTCAGGACGACGATGCCGTTGCGCACCATGTACTGCTCGTAGTTGCGAATGTCGGCATAGCGATCCTGCCAGATCTTTTTCGTTACCAGCGACGGATGCAGTTTCTGCCGGGTGAGCAGTTCCTCGTGTACTTTCACCACCAGCACCTCCTCGTAATAGGAGCGATTGAAAATGCCGATCTGGCCGCGCGCGGGCACGTTGCGCATGTAGCGCCACAGGTAGTCGTGATCGAGTTCCTCACTCGATGGCTGCTTGTACGAAGTGACGGTGCAGCCCTGCGGATTGATGCCGGAGGTCACGTGCTTGATGGTGCCGTCCTTGCCGGCCGCATCCATCGCCTGGAAGACCAGCAGCACCGCCCAGTGGTCCTGCGCGTACAGCATGTCCTGTTGCTCGGCCAGCCAGTCGACACCCTGCGCCAGCAATTCCCTGGCTTGCGGCTTGTCTTCGGAATTCAGCCCGCCGGTATCGCCCGGATCGATGCTTTTCAGCCGAAAGTCCTTGCCACTCGTTACACGGTAGGGACGGATGAAGTGCTCAATCCGCTTGTGATTCTGCGCCTGCGAATTTCTCACCCACGAACTCTTCTCCGGCATGGCTCAGCTCCCTTCGCCCCACAGCTTGCGCTTGCTTACCCTGGCGCCGCCGGCCTCGCGATGCCTGTCGACACGGGCCGCGATCTCATCGGTCATCGCCTTGACTTCCTCGGGCCCGAGGCGATCGATGGCCTTGTTCAGTGAGCCGTAGGTGGCGACGAGAAGGCTCCGCAATTTGCGGAAGCCGATCGGATTGCGTTTGCCGCACACCGTCTCGTCGTTGTTGAGGATGCGATCGATAACGCCCGGATCGCGCAACTGCACATCGCAGACCGCCGTCAGGCGAACCAGCTCGTCGGCGATGGCATCGAGATGGCATGACCAGGCGGCATTCCTGGTGGAGTTCATGAACCAGCCCCCGCGATTGAACAACGAACACGATATCACGCGCCTGTGCCCGCGGCTCACAGGCATTTGCGCTTGGCGGGGATGTACCTGGCGGATGACTAAAGTTCCTGCAGAAAAGACGCGATACGTTGACGCGTCGCAGCATCCGGCAGGCGACCGGACCCGGCGCCGGCGTTGTCCGCCATGTGCCGCGGGTTGCTGGTCGCGGCGAGCACGCAGGTGACGTCAGGATTGCCGAGTATGTATTTGAGCGACAGCTGTGCCCAGCTGTCGCAATCGAATTCTGCTGTCCAGTCCGGCAATTTCTGGCCTGCGATGCGGCCGAAGTACGTGCCGTTGCCGAATGCACGATTGATCATGACCGCCACGCCGCGCTCCGCAGCGGCGGGAATGACGCGTTCCGCCGCCCGCATTTCGAATGGCGAGTAATTGACCTGGATGAAATCGAGTTTTCGCTTGCGGACGAGCTGCTCCATCTGTGCGAAACCGCTTTCGCGTGAGGTCGTGATGCCGATATAACGAACACGTCCCGCCTCTTTCCATTCCTCGAGGTTGTCGAGTTGCGTGGCGGCGTCCCGCATGCTGTGCACCATGACCAGGTCCAGCGGGGATATTTGCAGCAATCGCTGCGATCCCTCCAGGGACTGCCTGCCTTCTTCCCGGCCTTGCGTACCGACTTTCGTTGAAATAAATATACGCTGGCCAAGATCAAGATCCGCGAGGAACTCGCCGAGTACACGTTCGGAGTCGCCGTAGGCGGGCGCGGTATCGACCAGCGTACCGCCGTGCTCTGCCAGTGTCGCCAGCACCGCTTTGAGTTGTGTGCCACCGTCCGCCGGCACGCTTTCGAATTCGTCGGAAGTCCCGAGTCCAATGACCGGAATGGTCTCATCCGTACCCGGGATGAGCCGCTGATCCATCTGGCGTGGACCGGTGGCTGCCACGCCGGGCAGAGACAGTGTCAGCCCTGCAGCGGCTGACAGTTGCAGAAATGTGCGTCGGGATTGCTGAGGATTCATCGGTTCTCCTGGATGGCCGGAGGATTGCGCGCGCCGTACTCAACTTGCGAGAGTGTCGAGCGTCAGTCTCTTGCAGATTGTCACGCATGCTGTCGCCAATGGCAGACAGCAATGCATTGAATTTGTTCCAGACAGCTCGAGGCTTCATCTGGAAGAAGCGGTTTAATATGAGAAATTGCGCCTGAAATCCAGCCCTTCTGAAATGCGCTAAAGTTCCGATTCCCTGCAGATTGCGATACACACTGACCTTTCAACGTCGATTTCCTGTTTGCGCTCGTTATCGACGTGTCATAATTGATCAAGTATTGGCCAATTTACATTGCGAACCAGTGCATCAAACCATTCACGATCCAGGTAACTTGCAGAATCACTTGCGCGAACTCAAGTCCAGCCTTGATGCCTATCTGGAAAAGAATCTCGAGTTCTCAGAACTTCGAACCCGCTGGATAACCGAGCTGACAAACTGTCCCGACTTGGGTAAAGGAGCTCTTCGACTCCTGTATCAACAGCCCATCGACAGGCTCTTGACCGAAGAGCGTGTGCTTACACTGAAACGAATAGTCGAAACGTCGATTCATGAAGGCGCAGATGACTGGACCGTAGAATTTGACGAGGATGGCGATGAAAAATCGTTGCCCGTCGCGGATCACGAAGTCGCGCCATCCGCTCAGGCAGACCGCCAGCCCGCACCGGTCAAACCGGTTCGCAAAGTGAGACCCGAGATCAAACAGCACCCCCCGACATCGCCTGCCGCTGCGCCGCAGAACGATTCAGTCGACCTGCTCGCTCCAGGCGTCGTTTTATGTGACCGCTTTTTGCTTGAGGAACCGTTGGGTCGTGGCGGGATCAGTATCGTTTACAAAGCACGCGA
>Ga0299906_10005484_pt1 | contig 10332 bp, 8 predicted proteins | sample RVTome_14_FD_200259 | JGI IMG/M metagenome (GOLD analysis project Ga0299906, IMG submission 200259) | Soil microbial communities from uranium-contaminated site in the Upper Colorado River Basin, Wyoming, United States - RVT145D125 (version 2) ...
CGCAGCCTCGCGCGCGCAAGGCTTCGACGTGACCACCGAGGTCTACCCCTACACCGCGTCGTCCACCTATCTCGAGTCCGCCATGTTCGACGACGGCTGGCAGCAGCGGCTCGGCATCGACTACGGCGACCTCCAATGGGCCGCCAGCGGGGAGCGCCTCACGGCGGAGAGCTTCGGGAAGTACCGCAAGCAGGGCGGCATGGTGATCGCCCACTCGATGCAGGCCGTGCACGTGGACGCGCTGGTGGCCGACCCGCGCGCGATGATCGCCTCGGACGGCATGCCCTTCTTCGAGGAGAAGGTGCACGTGCGCGGCGCCGGCAGCTTTGCGCGCGTGCTCGGCCGCTACGTGCGCGAGCAACACACGTTGTCGCTGATGGATGCGCTCCGCAAGATGACGCTGATGCCGGCACAGCGGCTGGAAGGCTTCGCACCCGCGTTGCTGGTCAAGGGCCGCGTGCGCGCCGGCGCCGACGCCGACCTCACGCTCTTCGACCCCGCGCGCGTGATCGACCGCGCGACCTTCGAGGCGCCGGCGCAGCCCTCGGCCGGCATCATGCACGTGCTGGTGGGTGGCGTGTTCGTGGTGCGCGACGAGGCGAACGTGGCAGCCGTGACGCCGGGTCAGGGCGTGCGCGCCGACCACGCCCGCTAGGCCGGCGTCACCTCGACCGGGATGCCGTTCAGGATCGCGGTGCCCGAGTGCGGCTCGAGGGCGTCGTCCGCCGCGAGCACGTTGCTGTTCACGCCCGCGTGCGCGCGCGCCACGGGCATGCGCGCGCCGTCGGCATCGTGGCCGAAGCCGTGCGGCAGCGAGACCACGCCGGGCCGCATGGCGTCCGTCACCTCGACGGCGGCGACCAGGGCGCCCGACTTCGACGCCACGCGCGCACGCCCGCCGTGCTCGACACCGATGCGCATCGCGTCGTCTGGGTGCATCAAGAGAGTGCAGCGATCCCGGCCGCGCACCAGACGCGGCAGGTTGTGCATCCAGGAGTTCTTGGAGCGCACGTGGCGGCGGCCGATCAGCACGAGCGCACCCGGAGCGGGCGGCCGCCAGCGCCGCAGGCGCGGCAGGTCGGCGAGAATCGCGTCCGGCGCCAGCTCGATGCTGCCGCTCGGCGTGCGCAGCAGGTCGGGCATGCGCGGCGCGAGCGGCCCGAGGTCGATGCCGTGCGGCGCCGCCTCGAGCTTCGCGAGCGTGAGGCCCTCGGGCCGGGCGCCGAAGTGATCGCCCCACGGTCCCGCGCGCAGCGAGAAGTCGATCAGCCGCTCGGGCCCGACGCGCGGAGCGAGCAAACGCATCACCGCGTCCAGCGAGAGCGTCCGGATCGGCGAAGCCGGGTCGCGCAGCGCGCGCTCGATGCGCGAGCGCGCCCACGACTCGTCGAGTGCCTCGACCGGGACGTCGGCTCCGGCGCCCGAGGCGATCGCGCCGAGCCGCAGCAGCGTCTGCCACTCGGGCTGCGCACCCTCCGCGAGCGGGAACAGCGCGGGCGACCAGCGCGCGACGTTCCTCACCGCGAACTGCGAGAGCAGCGCGTCGTAGTGTGACTGCTCGAGCGGCGACGGACCGGGCAGGATCACGTGTGCGTGGCGCGAAGTCTCGTTCACGTAGAGATCGCAGCACACCAGCAGGTCGAGCGTGGCGAAGGCCTCGGCCAGGCGATGCCCCGACGGCGTCGAGAGCACGGGGTTCCCGCCGAGGGTGAAGAAGGCGCGGATCTGCCCGGGGCCGGGCGTCAGGATCTCCTCCGCGATCACCGCATTCGGCAGCTCGCGGAAGATCTCGGGGAAGCCGCGCACGCGGCTCTGGAAGCGGCCGAAGACGTGGCCCTTGCCGCGCCCGGGCGGGCCGAGGGTGTGCAGCGCGCCCGTCGCCGGCAGCGTGAAGAGCGCGCCGCCCGGCCGGTCGAAGTTCCCGGTCAGCACGTTCAGCACGTCGACCGCGAAGCTCGCGAGCACGCCGAACTCCTGCGTGCAGGTGCCGATGCGCCCGTAGACGGCGGCCGAGGGCGCGGCTGCGAGCTCGCGCGCGAGCCGGCGGATGGTCTCGGCCGTGACACCGCAGCGTGTCGACGCCCACTCGGGCGTGAGGTCCTCGACGGCGGCGGCGAGCGCTTCGAGCCCCGCGACGTGCGGCGCAAGCTTCCCGAGCGCAACGCGCTGCTCCGCGAACAGCACGTTCGCCAGCGCGAGCAGCAGCTGCGCGTCCGTCCCCGGCCGGAGCGCCACGTGCTCGTCCGCCACCGCCGCCGTCTCGCTGCGGCGCGGGTCGAAGACCACGACGCGTCCGCCACGTTGCTGGATCGCGCGCAGTCGCCGGCCGATGCCCGGCGCCGTCATCAGGCTGCCGTTCGAGGCGAGCGGGTTCGCGCCGAGCACGAAGAGCAGCTGCGTGCGATCGACGTCGGGGATCGGGATGGAGACGGCGGTCCCGAACATCGCCGCGGCCGCCACCTGCTTCGGCTGCTGGTCGGTGGTGCCGGCACTGAAGAAGTTCTTCGTGTGCAGCGCGCCGGCGAGCGCGCCGTTGTAGAGCGAGAGCGCGAGGCTGTGCGCCGCGGCGTTGCCGATGAAGACGCCGACCGCATCGCGCCCGTGCTCGGCCTGGATCCTCGGCAGGCGCTCGGCCACGACGCCGATGGCCTCGTCCCAGGACGCTTCGACGAAGTCGCGGCCGCGCCGCAGCAGCGGGCGGCGCAGCCGGTCGGGGTCGGCGTCGAGCTCGCGGATCGCGACACCCTTCGGGCACAGGTGCCCGCGCGAGAAGACGTCCGCCTCGTCGCCGCCGACCGCGAGGACTTCGCGGCCGCGCACCTCGAGCGCGAGGCCGCAGGTCGCCTCGCAGAAGGGACAGATGCGGAGCCGTGTCGCGTTCACGCGAGCGTCACCTCGAGGATGGCGCGGTCCTTCCAGGTGTTGCCGAGGCGCGTGCCGACGAGCAGCAGGCGCCACTGCCAGCCGTACTTCTGGAGGAGCAGATCGAGCGCGCGCTCGGCCTGGCGCGGCTCGCTCTCGATCCGGCTCGTCGCCTCGAGCCAGGGGCCGTGCACGCCGCCGCGCGCGTTGCACGCCGCGACGCGTGAGCGCGCGCCGTTCCGGATGCGTTTCGCCTTGCCCGACTTCCGGTTCGTGTACATCCAGAGCCGGCGCGGATCCTGCGGATCGGAGGCGAACCAGATCGGCGTCTTCACCTCGGCTCCGCTCTTTTTGAAGGTGGCGAGGTTCACGTAGCGCTCGCGCGCCAGCTCGTTCGGCTTCATCGGTCCTCCGCGACGCGCAGGATGCGGTCGCCCGCAAAGGTACCGATCCAGAGCGCGCCGTCGTGATCGAGCGCCACGGAGGCCGCGCCCCCGAGTCGCGCCGGGTCCTCCTCGTAGGCCGTTTCGAGCTCGAGCGAATCGGGCGCGACGCGCAGCACCGAGAAGGGGATCGGGCAGGTGCCCGAGTCGATGCGCTCGCACGACGCCACCTGCGTGAGCGGGCCGATCTGCCCGGTGATCAGAAGACGCCCGTCGGCGTCCCAGCTGAGGTTGTCGGGATGGTGCGGCAGCGCGAGCTCGCGGCGCCCGCTCCCGTCGCGGCCGATGCGCACCAGCTTCGATCCGCCCCACGAGGCGACGAAGAGCGTCTGCCCGTCGCGAGACACCGTGACGCCGTTCGGCGCGCTCTCGGCGCTGCCCGGCACGGCCTTCCATCCGGCTGACGGGCTCCATTCGAGCAGCTCGCCCGTCTCGAGTCCTAGCATGACACGGATCAGTGTCAGCAGACCCGGCTCGCGCGGCATCATGTCGGTGGCGACGAGGCCGCCGTCGGGCAGCGCCGCCACGTCGTTGGCCTGCGCGTCGTCGGGCAGCGGCACGCAGCCCTGCCAAATTGCGGACGGACCCTCGGCGTCGACGCGCAGGCGGAACCACTCGATCGCCTCGCGCCCCCCGTGATTCACGACCAGCAGGCGCGCCTCGCCGCCGCCGGCGTCGGCCACGTCGATGCCGTGCGGCGAGAAGCGCGCCGGATCGGGCGGCCCGCTGCACTCGGGCGAGCCCACCCCGGGCGTCGCGCTCGCCGTGGCCGAGTCGCTCATCGGGTAGAGCGCGCGGCGCTCGCCGTCGCGCGGGCGCAAGGCGAGCAGGCTGCCCGCGCCCGAGATCTCGCCGTCCACCAGGCGCGGGAACTGGCTCACCACGATCCACTCGCCGCCCGGCGCGGCGGCGAGGTCCTCGGGGTTCTGGAAGCCGCAGAGCACGTGCACGGGACCGGCGTCCACGCACTCGCGGATCGGCTCGACGCCTCCGCACGCGGCAGTGCTGAGCGCCGCCGCGAGCGCGGCCCAGCTAGTGCGCCGCATCGAGCCCGAGCTCGCGGCGCAGCTCGCCGAGCGAGCGATCCAGGATCCCATCGTTCCACTCCCGTTCATAGAGGTTCCGGCTCGCGCGGCCGCGCGCGAAGGCGCGCCACACCGCGCGCGGCGCGACCAGCAGCCCGATCAGCGCAGCGCCGAGGTTCAGCAGCCAGGCCGCGACGTGATCGCGACAGCCCGAGGCGAGCTCCCAGGCGGCGATCTCCGCCTCGCCGGTCCAGTCGGTGTCGTAGCCGGTCAGCAGATGGTGGAGGTCGTGGATGCGCACCGAGCGCACGCGCTGCCGCGTGTTCGGGAACACGGCGACGGGCAGGCCGGCGGCGCGCAGCACCACCCAGCGGTCCTGGTAGCCGCCGTCCCCGAAGCCGTTCTCCGCGAAGTAACGCGCGCGTGCGTCGCGCACGAGCAGCGCGGGCTCGTAGCTTGCCACCGCGCCCCTTAGAGGTTCTGGAGAACCGCCTCGGCGCTCGACACCTCGAACTTCATCGGCTTCTCGACCGCGAGGTGCTTCACCACGCCGTCCTCGATGATCGCGGCGTAGCGCTGCGAGCGGATGCCGAGCCCGGCGCCGCTGGCGTCGAGCTCGAGACCGACGGCCTTGGTGAACTCACCGCTGCCGTCGGCGATCAGGGTGACCTTGCCGGTGGCGCTGCGGTCCTTGCCCCAGGCGTCCATCACCCAGCCGTCGTTCACCGAGAGGCAGAAGATCTCGTCGACGCCCTTCTTTCTCATCTCGTCGGCCCGGGTCACGAAGCCCGGCAGATGCTGCGCCGAGCAGAGCGGGGTGAACGCGCCCGGCACCGCGAACAGCACCGCCTTCTTGCCCGCGAAGAGCTCGGCCGTATTGGCCTCCTTCGTGCCGTCGGCGCGCACCACCTTGACCTTCACCGACGGGACCTTCGCTCCGACCTGGATCGCCATGACTCCTCCTGCCGCCCACGCTCGGGATCGGGGGGCGAAAACGAAAGGCGGATCATCGCACCCCCGGGCCGCGCGCGCGAGGCGAAGCCGAGCGGAGATCGCAAAGGCTACCCTGCGCGCGTGACGCCCAGGATCGGCATCCTGCGAGCCGCGGCGCGGCTGGACGCGCGCTACGCCGAGGCGGTGGCCGACGCGGGAGGCGTGCCGGTGCCCCTCGAGGACGCTGCGGCGGGTCTCGACGCGCTCGCGGGGCTCTTGATTCCGGGCGGCGGCGACTTCGCGCCGGGGCCTTCCTATCCCGCTGGGGTGAGGTTCGACCTGGTGCCGGAGGCGCAGCTCGCCGCCGACCTCGCGCTGCTGGGCCGTGCTCTCGCGCGCGGGCTGCCGGTGCTGGGCATCTGCTACGGGATGCAGCTACTCGCGAGGCACGCCGGGGGCAGCTTCGTCTACGACGTCCCCAGCGAGCATCCGGAAGCCGGGCCACACCGGCTGCCCGAGCCCGACGGGCGGCACGCGATCACGCTCGAGGCCGGCAGCCGGCTCGCGGCGCTGCTCGGCAGCGGGCGCGTCGCCGTGAACAGCTCGCATCACCAGGCGGTGGCGGAGCCCGGCCGGAACCTCGTCGTGGTGGCGCGCGCGGACGACGGCCTCGTCGAGGCGATCGAGTCGGCCGAGCCGCATCGCTTCGTGCTCGGCGTGCAGTGGCACCCCGAGCGCATGGAGCGCGAGCACCGCGCCGCGCTGTTCGGCGGCTTTCTCGCGGCAGCCGCGGGCGAGAAGTAACGGAAAAGGAACGTCCCCTTCGTGACTCAGAGGCCGTGAAGGAATCGAACTCGAGCCCTGAGCTCGTCCCCACCCCGAGGCCACTGTCGTGACTCCGTTCGCCTGCGGCTCACTGCGCGCGCGGCTTCGCCGCGCTTGCACTCAGCCGACGCGGAAGGTGTCGCGGGGCGCGAGCGGATCGGTGAAGAAGCGCCATGCGAAGGGGCCGATGCGGGCGCGGTGCCAGGCGACGCCCCCCGAGACGCCGCGCGCATGCGCGTCGCGGATGGCGCGCCCGCGCGCCGCGGCGCGCGTGTCGGCGGGCGGCTCGCGGCGCGCGCGCGCCACGTCTGCGTCGCTCGCGTGGCGGCGGATCGCGCCCTTCGCTTCGAGACGGCGGTGCTCACCGCGCGGTCCGAGCTCGTGATAGGCGAAGTCCACGCGCAGGGCGCGCCAGGCGAGCCGCCGCAGCCGCTCGTCGCTGCCCCCCGGCGCAGCCTCGAGCAGCTTCTTGCCGCGCGCCTCGAGCGCCTGCCGGTCGGCCGGCTCGGGCAGCGCCGCGCGCAGCAGCTCGCGTTTCGCGAGCCAGTCGATGCGATCCGCGAGCGCGCCCGGCTCGCGCGCCAGCAGCTCGAGCGTCTCCTGCCACATCGCGACGACGCGCGCCTTCCAGGGCGCGGGGCTCGCGTCGGACGCGAGCGCGCGGCGCACCAACGCGAGACAGCGCCGCTGGATCTCGAGCGCGCTGGCGAGACCGCCGCCTGCGAGCGCGATCTCGCGCTCGAGCTCGGGATCGTCCGACACCTGGCGCAGCGCCTCGAGCGGCCGCGCGAGCGCGGGCCAGTCCGCGCCCGGCAGCTCTTCGATCGCTTCGAGCACCAGCGCGGTCGCCCCGGCACGCAGCACCAGCGCCCAGTCACATAGGTTCGCGTCGCCGAGCAGAAGGTGCAGGCGCCGCCGCCGCCCGAACGCGCTCCACGGCCGGAAGAAGAGATCGCGCGTCTCGTAGAGCGGGCGATCGTCGCCGTGGGTGAAGATGCGGGCGAGCGAGCGCAGATAGGGCGGCCGCTGCGCGAGCCGCAGCAGCGGGCCGCCCTCGAGCCACACGCGCCCGGCGCCGCAGAACACATTGCGCGTGGCCAGGAACGCCGTGGCGTTGCCGCGCACGCGGCGGAAATGGAAGCGGTTGTAGACGAGCCCGTGCAGCGCGAGGGCCGGGCGCAGCGGCCAGTCGACCCAGGCGAGGCGCCGCACCAGCGCACCCGGGTCGTGCGTGAGCTGCTCGGCGAAGCGTTCGGGGGCGCGCAGCGCCGCGCGGGCCGCACGCCCGAGCGCGGCGCCAGGCCCGGGAGCGAGCCGCCGCACGCCCGCCGCGAGCGCATGGAGCAGGCCGGCCACGAGCGGCAGCAGCGCGAGCCCGACGCCGAGCCCGATCAGCAGCAGGCCCACCGCCACCAGCCAGGCGAGCGGGGGCAAGGTCAGCAGCCAGAGCGCGAGCCAGAGCGGCGCGAGCGCGAGCTTCGCGACGGGCGAGAGCGGGTCGTCCACCCAGTAGCTCTCGTGCGAGCCGAAGGTGTGGCCCTGGCTGTCGACGTTGTTCTTGCCGATGCGCGCCTCGCCCGCGAAGCCGAGCCCGGCGAGCTGCTGGTTCGCGCTCGCACACAGCCCCTCGACCAGCGCGTCCTTGGCGCGTTCGCAGGCCAGCAGCGTGAACGGGTCGCGGCATTCCGGGCTCGCCATCTCGACCAGGCCGTGCTCGAAGTCGCGCGGCGTCGCCTCGTAGTGGAAGCTCGCGCCGTTCTCGAGGAATAGACCGGGCTTCGCGCGCAGCAGCGAGAACGCCCGCGGCAGGCCGCGCAGCTCGCGCGCGAGCAGCGGCTCGAACAGCCGGAACAGCGCGAGATTCGTCGGGCGGCGTCCGTCGACGCGCTCGGCGCGGGTCGGGTGATAGACGACCGCGTACTCGGTCTCGATGCCGAAGACTCGCTCGCGCATGAGGGCCGGGGCATCCTATCTCCGCCGGCCCGTGCCGGCGATGCGTCGGAGGCGCCATGCGTTCGCTCGCCCTGCTCGTCTTCGCCCTCGCGGCCGAAGCAAACGCCCAGCAGCCCGTGCCGACGGTGCTCGGGCCGGCGCTCGACCTGACGCATGCCTTCGACGCCAGCACCATCTACTGGCCGACCGAGGAAGGCTTCGTGCTCGAGCGCGGCAGCGAGGGCCGCACCGAAGCCGGCTACTACTACGCCGCACATCGCATGCGGCTCGCCGAGCACGGCGGCACGCACCTCGACGCGCCGATCCACTTCCACGAAGGCGGCAGCACGGCGGAGCGCGTGCCGCTCGACCGCCTGATCGCGCCCGCGGTCGTGGTGGACGCGCGCGCGGCGTGCGCCAGGAACCCGGACCACGCGCTCGGCGTCGCCGACCTCGAGCGCTTCGAGGCGGCGCACGGGCGCATCCCGGACGGCGCGGCGCTGCTGCTGCTCACCGGCTTCAGCGCGCGCTGGCCAGACCGCGCACGCTACCTGGGGACCGACGAACGCGGCGCGGCGGCCGTGGCGAAGCTGCACTTCCCCGGCCTCGACCCGGCGGCGGCGCGCTGGCTCGTCGCGAACCGGAAGGTCGCGGCCGTCGGCATCGACACCGCGAGCATCGATCCCGGCACCTCGCAGCGCTTCGAGAGCCACCAGATCCTGTTCGCGGCCGAGATCCCGGCCTTCGAGAACCTCGCGCAGCTCGAGCAGCTGCCGCCGAGCGGCGCCACGCTGATCGCGCTGCCGATGAAGATCGCGGGCGGCAGCGGCGGCCCGCTACGCGCGGTCGCGCTGCTGCCCCTCAAGAAGTGACGGCGCGCAGCACCTCGCGCTGGTAGCTGTCGAGGTCGGGAAAGATGCGCAGCGGCGCCTCGCCCGCGGCGCCGGCCTCGGGCAGCAGCACCGCGTGGGCGCGCAGCGCGAGTGTGGAGGCGAGCGCGCGCAGCGCCTTGAGCGGGGAAGGCTCGGCCTTCTGCGAGAGCCGCCGCGGATCGAAGCGATCGCTGCGCAGCCGCAGCGCCGAGAGCTCGGGCTCCGCCTCCGCGGAGAGGCAGAGATCGACGAGCAGCACGGGCTTGTCGCCCGCGCGCTCGGAGAGGCCGCGCACCCCCACCAGCGCCACCGCGTGGATGCGTGCGAAGCGCAGCCGCACCGGATCGCGCCCCGGCACCTCGAGCACGATCGCGTCGTCCTCGAGCTTCTTCGGCACGGCTTCGCGCACGCGCAGACGTCGCAGCGGAGGCTGCTCCGGCTTCGGCGTCTCCGCTTCCGGCTCGGCGAGCGCGGCGTGAAATGCGTCGAGAAAGGCGGCATCGCCCGCCTGCGCAGGGTCCGGGAGCGCGACCGGCACGGGCGCCGGCTCGCTCTCGATCTCGATCGCCTCGCCGAGCCGCAGCGGGCGCGCCGGCGAGGGGCTCTCGGTCATCCGCAGCGGCGGCGGCAGCTCGGGCGTGCGTGCGCCTTTCGCGCCCGGAATCAGGATGATGCCGCGGGACGCGACCTCGCGTTCGGCCTCGACGAGCAGCCCCTCGAGCGCCTTGCGATCCGAGGGCCCGAGCGTTTCATCGCCGAGCGCGCGCTCGGCCGCGCGGTAGGCGATCACCGGATCCGCACGCCGCGCGGCGCGCGCGATCTTGCCGGCCTCGAGGGGGTCGGCGCCGGCCAGCGCGGTGTGGAGCGCCTTGCTGCTCTCGAGGCCGTGACCCGCGCCGCGCAGCCAGCCCGCGAGCTGGAGCATCGGCTCGAGCGCGCCGCGGGGCAGCAGAGCGGACTCGACCAGCACGCGGCCGAGCGCGACGGCGGGCTCGCGACGGCGCCATTCCAGCGCCTCGAAGAGGCGCTTTGCGAGCGTGTGGCGCGCCGCGTCGCGCTGGCCGTCGGCCTCGGCGCGTGCGAGGAACGCGCGCGCGATCTCCACGTCCGCGGACTCGCCGAGCAGCGCTTCGAGCTGCGCGGGGTCGCTCGGGACCGGCACGCGCGGCGCCGCGGCGCCGCGCTGCCTCGAGGCCGGCGCGCCCGCCTGCGAGCCTGCGACCTCCTCCGCTTCGATCACACCGGTCTTGCGCAGCCCGAGCGCGAGCAGCGCACCGAAACCGAAGCCTCCGATGTGGGCCAGCAGCCCGCCGCTGCCGTCGCCGGCGAAGCCCGCGAGCTCGCGCCCGAGCCAGAAGGCGGCGAGCGCCCAGCCCGGCGCGCGCAGGCTCGGCCCGAGCCCGGCGGCGACGCCGAGCAGCTCCATGCGGCCGCGGCCCA
>Ga0299906_10005485_pt1 | contig 10329 bp, 5 predicted proteins | sample RVTome_14_FD_200259 | JGI IMG/M metagenome (GOLD analysis project Ga0299906, IMG submission 200259) | Soil microbial communities from uranium-contaminated site in the Upper Colorado River Basin, Wyoming, United States - RVT145D125 (version 2) ...
CCCTGCACGAGCTCGAGCAGCTCGTGCTTGCCGCGGCTCGCGAGCTCGTTCTCGATCTCGTACGCCTTGTCGAAATGGTCCTCGATCGCGCGCTTGTGACGCCCGGTGATGAAGATCATCTCGGTCAGGCCCGCGGCCACCGCCTCCTCGACCGCGTACTGGATGAGCGGCTTGTCGACCACCGGCATCATCTCCTTCGGGCTCGCCTTGGTCGCCGGCAGGAACCGGCTGCCGAAGCCGGCGACCGGGAACACCGCTTTGGTCATCGCTCGCATGGCGCTCTCACCCTCTCAACAGCTTCACCAAGCCGGCCTCGTCGAGCACCGGGATCCCGAGCGCCTCGGCCCGCTCGAGCTTCGCGCCCGCCTCGGCTCCGGCGATCACGTAATCGGTCTTCTTCGAGACCGAGCCGGTGACCTTGCCGCCGCGCGATTCGATCAGCTCGGTCGCCTCGTCGCGCGTCATGCCCGGCAGCGTACCCGTCAACACGAACGTCTTGCCCGCTCCCGCTCCAACGGCCGTCTGCTTCCGCCGCCCCTCTTCCCACCGCACGCCGGCGCGCCGGAGCGCGCGGACGACCTCCCGGTTGTGGCGCTCGGCGAAGAACCCGCGGATCGACATCGCCACCACCGGACCGACGTCGCGCACCTCCTGGAGCTCGCCCTCGTCGGCATCCAGCAACGGCTCCAGCGCCCCGAAGTAGCTCGCGAGGTCGCGCGCAGTCGCCTCGCCGACGGTGCGGATCCCAAGCGCGTAGATGAAGCGCGCGAGCGTCGTGCGCTTCGACCTTTCGAGCTGGTCGAGCAGATTCTGCGCCGACTTCTCGCCCATCCGCTCGAGCGACACGAGATCCCCGAGTCTGAGCTTGTACAGGTCCGCCGGCGTGCGGACCAGCTCCCCGTCGACCAGTTGATCGACGAGCTTCTCGCCCAGGCCTTCGATGTCCAGCGCGCGCCGCGACGCGAAGTGGAGCAGCGCCTGCTTCCGCTGCGCCGGGCAAAACAGCCCGCCCGTGCAGCGGGCGATCGCCTCGTCCGGCAGGCGGACCACGGCCGAGCCGCATTCGGGGCATTGCCTCGGCATCTGGAACGCATCGCCCGGCCGCCGCGCGCCGGGCTTCACGACGCGCACGACCTCGGGGATGACGTCGCCGGCCCGGCGCACCACGACGGTGTCGCCGCGCCAGACGTCCTTCCGCCGGACCTCGTCCTCGTTGTGGAGCGTCGCATTCGTCACCGTCGCACCGCCGACGAAGACGGGCTTCAGCCGTGCGACCGGAGTGACGGCGCCGGTTCGTCCGACCTGCACCTCGATCGCCGTCACTTCGGTCGTCGCCTCCTCGGCCGGGAACTTGTGCGCCACGGCAAAGCGCGGCGCCCGGGCGACGAATCCCAGGTCGCGCTGGAGATCAAGCCGGTTCACCTTGTATACGACGCCGTCGATGTCGTAGGGCAGCCGTTCGCGCTTCCCGCCGAGCCGCCGATAGAACCCGAGCAACCCTTCCGCACCGGTCACCAGATCCCGCTCCTCGCAGACCGGCAGCCCGAGCTCGGCGAGCGCCTCGAGCAGGCCAGCCTGCGTCGCCGGCATTCGGAGCCCCTCGACCTCGCCCACGCCGTAGGCGAAGAACCGCAACGGCCGGCTCGCCGTGACCCGCGAGTCGAGCTGGCGCAGGCTTCCGGCGGCGGCATTGCGGGGATTCGCGAACTCCTTGTCACCCTTCTCGCGCTGCCGGGCGTTGAGCCGCTCGAAGTCACGTCGGTAGATCAGCACCTCGCCACGGACTTCCAGCAGCCGCGGCGGCTGCGCGGTGCGGAGCCGCAGCGGGATCGCCCGGATCGTCCTCAGGTTCGCGGTCACGTCCTCGCCCGAATAACCGTCGCCGCGCGTGGCGCCCTGCATGAACGCTCCGCGCTGGTACGCGAGGCTGATCGCGAGGCCGTCGAACTTCGGCTCGCACGCGTACTCGATCGCCCCGGCGTCCAGCGCCTCCCGGACGCGGCGGTCGAACGCCGCCACCTCCTCCTCGCTGAACGCGTTGTTGACCGACAGCATCGGCACGCGGTGCTTGACGGTCCCGAACGCCGGCACCGGAGCCGCGCCGACCCGCTGCGTAGGTGAGTCCGGCGTCGCGAGCTCCTTGTGGCTTGCTTCGAGCTCCTGAAGCTTTCGAAACAGATCGTCATACTCGGCGTCGTTGATGGTCGGGGCATCGAGCACGTAGTAGCGGTAGTTCGCATCCTCGAGCTGCACGCGGAGCCGCTGCGCGCGCTCGGCGATCTCGCGCGGCACCGCCATCTAGTCGAAGAGTCGGAGCGCAAGCGGTCCGCCGGCGGGGATCCCGCGCGCCTCCATCGTCCGGTGGATGCGCTCGAGCTGCTGGCCGATCGCCTCGAGCGCGGCCTGTCCGATCGGTCTCCGGTTGTCGTCGACCAGCACCCCGCCCAGCGCCTGCTCGAGCTGGTGCGCAAAGTCGATGAAGCGGCGGAACGCGGCGGCGCTCGCCGGCACGCGCGGCACGTCGAAGAGCACGGTGACCCCGCGGGTCTGCAGGGTCCTGATCGTCTCGGGGTGAAACGGCATCGGCTCGAGGTTGGCGAGGGAAAAGAGCTCGGTGCCGTCGTCGCCGGCGCGATGGAACCGTCCGTCGCGCCCGATCGCGAGCCCGGCGCTCTCGGCGAGCGCCCGGATCTTGCTGCCGGAGAAGGTGTGCGACTCGCTGCCGATGACGCTCAGCCCGATCTGCAGGTCCACCTCGGTGCAGAACCGGTCCAGCGCCGCGGCGCGCGCGAGCGCAGCGTCGGTGTCGGGGAAATCGGCCTCCGCCGCCAGCGCGAGCGCAACCTCCTGGACCTCCCCGCAGAACGCGAGGAGATCGTCCTCGGTGACCGGGCCGCCACGGTTCGCGAGCTGCAGCCCCACCCGCAGGCGGAGATGGCGCGCCTCCGCGCCGACCGGTCGCCAGACCGAGTGCGCCTCGTCGTAGCCTTCCCAGTGAATCGGCTTGATCAGCGCCTCGTTCACCATCGCCTGGGCGTGGCCCGAAACCTCGGCCCCGGCAGCCGCGCGCGCGCACGCGAGCCCCACGACGTAGTCGACTTCGGGATCCAGCATCGCCGCGGGCAGCGGTCCCGCGGGCGGCTCGCGGGCCGGCTGCGGGATGACCCCGTTGTCGGCGAGCGTGTGCTCGATCGTGCGCGCGACCGGGTCCGGCGCCGGCGTTGCCGGGGGCGGACGCGAATCCCCGTCACCGTCCGCCCGCCCCCCGCGCAGGAGGACATCGCCGTGCCGCGAGCCGAAGGCCGCCTCGGTCCGCCGCCTGAGCTTCGCCTCCTGCCACTTGTTATAGGCGATCACGCCCGCCACCACCGCGACGCCGATCGCGAGGAGGCCGAGCTGCAGGTCACTCATGGTGCGCCGTTCCCTTGTGCGAGCGCGCGGGACCCCATGCCATCGGGCTCCCGTTCAGGCGGCAGCCGCCTCCCGGATGCGGAGCGCCTCCTCGATGTCCACCGCGACGACCCGTGATACGCCCTGCTCGGGCATCGTGACGCCGATCAGCTGCGCGGCGAGCTCCATGGTGATCTTGTTGTGGGTGATGAACAGGAACTGCGTCGGGTCGGCCATCCGCCGCACGAGGTTGCAGAACCGCTCGGTGTTGGTGTCGTCGAGCGGCGCGTCGACCTCGTCGAGCAGGCAGAAGGGCGCCGGGTTCAGCTGGAACAGCGCGAAGACGAGCGCGATCGCGGTGAGCGCCTTCTCGCCGCCGGAGAGCAGGTGGATGGTGGCGGTCCGCTTGCCCGGCGGCTGGGCCCGGACCTCGATGCCGGCGTCGAGAATCTCCTCGCCAGTCATCTCCAGGCGCGCCTCGCCGCCGCCGAAGAGCTCGGGGAAGAGCGCGCCGAAGTGGCGGTTCGCTTCCTCGAACGTCTGCCGCAGCATCTCGCGCGTCTCGCGGTCGATGCGGCGGATCGCGTTCTCGAGCGTCTCGAGCGCCTGCGCGAGGTCGGTGGCCTGCGCGTCGAGAAAAGCCTTGCGCTCGGTGGCGGTGGCGAGCTCCTCGAGCGCCGCCATGTTGATCGCCCCGAGGTCCGCCATCGCCTGCTGCAGCCGCGCGATCTCGGCCTGCAGCGCGGTCGGTCGCAGCTTCCCGTCGAGCATCCCGGCGAGAGTCGCTGCGTCGGCCTGGGCCTCCGCGAGCTGCTGCGCGAACTGCGCCACGGCGAGCCGCGCCGCCTGCTCCTTGAGCCGCAGCTCGCCGAGCCGATCGCGCAGCGGCGGCAGCTTCTGCTCCGCGGCGAGCCGCTCCTCGTCGGTCGACCGCAGCAGCGCCCCCGCCTCCTCCAGCCCGGTCCGGGTCCCGGTGAGCCGCTCCTCGCGCTCCAGCCGCAGCGCCAAGCCAGCCTGCAGGGCCTGCTGCAGGCCCTCGGCGCGCAACGCCGAGAGCTCCGTTTCCGCCTTCTGCCGCTCCGCCTCGGCTTGTGCCCTTTGCGTAGAAATGACTTGAAGAGATCTGTTTATCTCATTAAGTTTTGAAGAACATTCTCTCTCGTAGAATGCCCCCTCCTGGACTTCGCGCGACACCGCCTGGACGGCGTCCCGCTGGGCGTCCAAGGCGGCGGCCGCGGCGTCGTAGGCTTGGCGCGCCGCCTCAAGGGTGGCCGCCCGCTCGGCGAGCGCCGCCTGATGGCGCTTGAGGCCGGCCTCGGCGGCGAGCTGGGTCTCGCGCTCCTGGGCGCGTTGGCGCTCGATCTCGGCGAGCTCGTCGGCGATCCGCCCGCCGCGCTCGCGCACCCGACCGATCACCTCGGTCACCCGCACGTGCTCGAGTTGCAGCCCGTGCCGCGTCCGATGGAGATCGGCCTCCCGCTCCTGCAGCTCGCCCACCTGTTCCCGCCGGGCGGCGAGCTGGCGCTCGGCCGAAGCGTGGACGTCGCGAGCCTCCCGCGTCCGCACCTCGAATCCGCGCAGCTCCCCGCTCAGCCCCTCGATCGCGCGCTGCCGGGCGAGGATCCCGGCCTCGACGGAGTCGGGGCCGTGGAAGCTGACGGCGTGGCGGGTGAACTGGTGCCCTTCGCGGTTGACGAGGATCGTCCCCGGTGGAAGCGCCCGCCGGGTCGCCACCGACGGCACGCCTTCCACGGCGAAGCAGCCGGCGAGCCAATCGGCGACGAGCGGCCGGGCGGCCGCGTCGGCAAACCGCACGAGCGACGCCAGCGACCGGAGCTCCGGCCGGTCGGCAGCGGTGGGTTCGGCAGCGGTCGGCGCGAATACGCTCAGCTTCGCCGGGGGCGGGTCGTCGAGCAGCGCCTCCAGCGCCTGCGGATCGCCCACCTCGAGCGCGTGCAGCCGCTCCCGCAGCACCGACTCCAGCGCGGTCTCCCACCCGGGCTCGACGGTGATCTTCTGCCACAGTCGTCCGAGGCGCTGCAGCCCGTGCTTCGCGAGCCAGTCGTTGACCTCACCGCCCTCCTCGACCTGCTCCTGGATCCGCTGCAGCGTCGCCAGGCGGCCGGCGCGCGTATTGGCCTCGCGCTCGAGCTCCTGGAGGCGCGCGAGCGCCGCGCTGCGCGCGGCCTCGAGCACCGGCAGGTTCTCCTGCAGCTCGCGGATCCGGGCGGCGCAGGCCGCGGCCTCCGCGTCGGCGCTCGCGATCCTCTGCGCGAGCTCATCGGGGCGCGTGGCGTCGGGCGCCGCGAGCTGGGCGCGCTCGGCGACCAGCCGCTCGGTGCGTGCGGCGTGGCTCTGCAAGGTGTGGGCGACGTGCGCGAGATGCGCCTGCTCGAGCTGCAGCGCCTGCTCCGCGCGCGCGATCGCGCCCCGCGAATCGTCGAGCCGCGACTGCGCCGCGCGGGAGGCCTCTTCCCGCTCCGGCGAACGCGCCTCCTCCTCACCGAGCTTCGCCGCCGCCGCGGCGAGCCGCGCCGCGGCCTCGCTGCCGCGCCGCGCCCAATCCGCGGCGAACTCGTCCAGCTCGGCCTGGCTCCGCTGCCACTGCTCGAGCTGCAGGGCGAGGTGGGCGCGCTGCGCGTCGAGCCGCTGGCGCGTCTCGGTCATGAACCGCAGCTCGGCCTCGAGCCTGGAGACCTCGGTATTGACCTCGTAGAGCGCGCCCTGCGCGACGTTGACCGCGTCGGCGGCCGCGTAGTGATCCACCCGCGCCTGCTCGAGGCGGCTCTCGATCGCGCGGACCCGCGCCGTCTCGGCCTCGAGCTCGGTCGCGACGCGGTCGATCTCCCGCGTCACCCGCTGCGCGTCGTTCTCGGCATCGCGCTTGCGCAGCGCCCAGAGCAGGTGCTGCTTGTGGGTCGCCTCGCCCTGCAGCGCCTTGTACTGGCGCGCCACCTCGGCCTGGCGGGTGAGCTTTTCGATCTGCGTCTCGAGCTCGCGCCGGATGTCGTCGACGCGCGACAGGTTCTCGCGGGTGTCGGCGAGGCGGTGCTCGGTCTCGCGGCGGCGCTCCTTGTACTTCGAGACGCCGGCGGCCTCCTCGAGGAAGATCCGCAGCTCCTCGGGCTTCGCCTCGATGACGCGCGAGATCATCCCCTGCTCGATGATCGCGTACGCCCGCGGACCGAGGCCGGTGCCGAGGAAGATGTCCTGCACGTCGCGGCGCCGCACCTGGGTGTTGTTGATGTAGTAGGACGACTCGCCGTCGCGCTGGAGGACGCGCTTCACCGCGATCTCGGCGTACTGCGACCACTGGCCGGCCGCCTTGCCGAAGCTGTTGTCGAACGCGAGCTCGACGCTCGAGCGCGCGACCGCCGCGCGCTGCAGCGTGCCGTTGAAGATGACGTCCTGCATCGACTCGCCGCGGAGCGCGGAGGCGCGCGTCTCGCCGAGCACCCAGCGCACCGCGTCGATGATGTTGGACTTGCCGCAGCCGTTGGGACCGACGACGCCCACCAGCTGGCCCGGGACGTCGATGATCGTCGGCTCGACGAACGACTTGAACCCGGCCAGTTTGATCTGCGTGAGGCGCAACTTACCGACGATCCGGCAGCGGCGGTGGGTGCCGCGGTTGTCGAGGGTGGTCGGGACGATCCAAGGCGGGCCGTATAATACCACTCCGAACGTCGTTGCCGGCGCGACCCAGCGCCTCCCGAGCGCCCGATCCCCGCGTCGATGAACCCCGATCTCGCGAAGCTCCAGCCGTATCCGTTCGAGAAGCTGCGCGCGCTCTTCGCCGGCGTGACGCCCGACGCCCGCTTCACCCCCATCGGCCTCCAGATCGGCGAGCCCAAGCACCCGACGCCCGCCTTCATCAAGGAGGCGCTGAGCCGGAGCCTGGACGGGCTCGCCGCCTATCCGCCGACCATCGGTGCGGCGTCGCTCAGGGCGGCGATCGCGGCCTGGCTCGTCCGCCGCTACCGGCTCCCGGGCGTCGATCCCGGGACGCAGGTGCTGCCGATCAACGGCTCGCGCGAGGCGCTGTTCGCGATCGCCCAGGTGGTGGTCGATCGGGCGCGCGACCCGCTGGTGCTGTGTCCGAACCCGTTCTACCAGATCTACGAGGGCGCGGCCCTGCTCGCCGGGGCGGCCCCGCTGTACGCGAACGCCGATCGCGCCCGGGGTTTCGCGATCGACTACGCAGCCATCCCGCAGACCGCGTGGTCGCGAGTCCAGCTCCTGTACACCTGCTCACCCGCGAACCCTACCGGCCACGTGATGACCCTCGAGGAGTGGCAGCGCCTGTTCGAGCTCTCCGACCGGCACGGGTTCGTGATCGCGTCCGACGAGTGCTACTCCGAGCTCTACTTCGACGACGCCCGTCCGCCGCTCGGCGCGCTCGAGGCCGCGGCGCAGCTCGGACGGCGCGACTTTGCGCGGCTGGTGGTGTTCTCGAGTCTCTCGAAGCGCTCGAACGTGCCGGGGATGCGGTCGGGGTTCGTGGTCGGGGACGCCGCGGTGCTCGAGGCCTTCCTGCTCTACCGGACCTACCACGGCAGCGCCATGAGCCCGGCCGTCCAGGCCGCAAGCCGAGCGGCCTGGGGCGACGAGGCCCATGTCGCGGCCAACCGGGCCCTGTACCGGGAAAAGTTCGCCGCCGCCCTCCCCGTCATCCAGCCGCCGCTCGAGACGGCGATGCCCGAGGGCGGGTTCTACCTCTGGATCCGCACGCCGGGCGACGACGCGGCGTTCGCGCGGGGCCTGTACCAGAAATATAATGTCAGCGTCCTGCCGGGCAGCTACCTGGCGCGCGAAGCGCACGGGGTCAACCCCGGCCGACAGCACATCCGCGTCGCGCTGGTCGCGTCGCCGGAGGAGTGCCGGGAGGGCGTGCGGCGGATCGCCGAGTTCGCCCGCCCGGTCTGAGAGGGGGTCATGCCGGCACTGCAGGACGCCATCGACGCCGCGTGGGAGCACCGCGCGGAGCTTTCCCCCGCTGCGGCCGATTCCTCGCTCCGCGAGGCGGTCGACACGGTGCTCGGCAAGCTCGACCGGGGCGAGCTGCGGGTCGCCGAGAAGCGCGCCGGAGCCTGGCACACGCAGCAATGGATCAAGAAAGCGGTGCTGTTGTCGTTCCGGTTGAGCGACAACCAGGTCGTCGCCGGGACGTTCACCCAGTACTACGACAAGGTTCCGGTCAAGTTCGGGAGCTACACGCCGGCCGATTTCGCGGCCGGCGGGTTCCGGGTCGTGCCGCCGGCGGTCGCCCGGCGCGGCGCGTACGTCGCGCGCAACGTGGTCCTGATGCCGTCCTACGTGAACGTCGGCGCGTACGTCGACGAAGGAACCATGGTCGACACCTGGGCGACCGTCGGCAGCTGCGCGCAGATCGGCAAGAACGTCCATCTGTCGGGCGGCGTCGGCATCGGCGGCGTCCTCGAGCCGCTGCAGGCCAACCCCACCATCATCGAGGACAACTGCTTCATCGGCGCCCGCTCGGAGATCGTCGAGGGCGTGATCGTCGAGGAGAACGCGGTGATCTCGATGGGTGTATACATCGGCGCGAGCACCCGCATCTACGATCGGGCGTCCGGGGCGATCGGGTACGGCCGGGTGCCGGCCGGATCGGTAGTAGTTCCTGGTACCCTACCCTCGGCCGACGGAAAATACAGCCTATATTGCGCCGTAATCGTGAAGCAGGTCGACGCCAAGACGCGCGCGAAGACCAGCATCAACGAGCTGCTCAGAGGGGACTGACGGCTCGCGGCGCGGTCCTTCAGGGGAACCCACCATGGCGATGAAACGGCTCCTTGAGCTGATGTCCGAGAAGAACGCCTCCGACATCTTCGTCTCGGTCGGCGCCCCGATCAGCATCAAGATCAACGGCGTGACGATGCCGATCAATCAGCAGATCGTCACCCCGGACGCGGTGCGCGCCCTGATGGCCGAGATCCTCAGCGAGCGGCAGCTCAAGGAGTTCGCCGAGGAGTGGGAGCTCAACACCTCCTACCCCATGCCCGGCCTCGGGAGCTTCCGCGTGAGCTGCTTCATCCAGCGCACGACCCCGGCGCTGGTGGTGCGCTTCATCCCCCGCGACATCCCCGCCTTCGACACGCTGGGCCTGCCGCCGGTGCTGAAGGAGGTCGTGCTCGAGAAGCGTGGCCTGATCCTGATGGTGGGCGCGACCGGCTCGGGCAAGTCGACCTCGCTCGCCGCGATGATCGATCACCGGAACACGAGCACGCCGGGCCACATCATCACGATCGAGGATCCGATCGAGTTCCTCTTCAAGCACAAGCGCTCGATCGTCAACCAGCGCGAGCTCGGGACGGATTCGAAGTCGTATCACGTGGCGCTGAAGAACGCGCTGCGTCAGGCCCCGGATGTCATCCTGATCGGCGAGATCCGCGACCGCGAGTCGATGAGCATGGCGATCGCCTACGCCCAGTCGGGTCACCTCTGCCTGGCCACGCTGCACGCGAACAACAGCTATCACACGCTGAACCGGATCATCAGCTTCTACCCGCTCGAGAGCCGGCCGGCGCTGCTGTCGGATCTTTCCGCGACCCTGCGCGTGATCAGCTCGCAGCGGCTCGTCAAGAACACAAAAGGCAGTCGGTGTCCGGCAGTCGAAGTGCTGCTCAACACCCGCCACATCGCGGAGCTGATCGAGGAAGGCAAGATCAACGAGATCAAGGAGGCGATCGACAAGAGCCTCTCGCCCGGCTCGCAGACCTTCGAGCAGGCGCTGTTCCGGATGTACCGGGAAGGCATCATCACCCAGGAAGAGGCGCTGGCGAACGCCGACTCGGCGAACAACCTCCTGTGGCTGATGAACAACGCCGACGCATCCACGATGCAGCCGGCGACGATGGCGGCGAAGCCGGCGGTCGATCAGCAGGTCGAGCGGGTGCCGGGCGGCGCCTCGTTCAGCGAATT
>Ga0299906_10005486_pt1 | contig 10329 bp, 9 predicted proteins | sample RVTome_14_FD_200259 | JGI IMG/M metagenome (GOLD analysis project Ga0299906, IMG submission 200259) | Soil microbial communities from uranium-contaminated site in the Upper Colorado River Basin, Wyoming, United States - RVT145D125 (version 2) ...
CTGCCGTCGAAGTCACGACGCAGGCGAAGGTCGTGAGGATCCCCAGCGCGACGGGCCCGGCGTGGTCGTCGTTGACCCCAAGGATGATGTAGGCCTCGCCGCCGACGATGAACGCGATGACGGTCAGGGCACAGTATTTGATGTGCTCCAGGGCCCGGATGGCGTCTGACGACAGGGCCTGGCCCTGGCCGACGTAGCCCAGCAGCCTGAACGCCTGATACAGCCCGAAGAAAAACGGGAGCGACCCTACGTAGGCGTAGATGAGGAAAGGATCCCGGAAGTAGATGGTCGCCTGGCCGGCGTTCGCGTTCCGGCCTTCGATCTGGGGCTCCCAGAGCAGGCCGGCCAGCGCGCCGACTCCGACGAGCAGGATTACCACCTTCAGGAAGAGGATCGAGCCGCGCTTCACGGGGGCACCTCACGTGGCACCTCGCGGGAGTGGGCACCAGCTCACACTCTACCGGCAGAATTTATCGTTAGTCAATATATTATTATCGTTAGACAGTGGCTCGACGGGCTCAGCATGGCCGAACCAGCAGGCGACAATGACTATGGTGACAAGTGCCGAGCCTCAGTCTCACCCACCCATGTTGAGAACTCGCAACTGATGAAGCGAGTAAGCGTTATGGTGGAGACGGGGGAGAATCGAACTCCCCGTCCAGCGTACGTTCGTCCTGGATCTACTACGGGTGTAGCCAACGGCTGTTAGTCTCGCCAGCGCCCCACCGTTGACGTAGGGCAATGCCGGCCAGCCACAGTAGTCTTAGTCGCGTCCGCCTGAGGCACACGGCCGCGAAGCATCCCGGACTAAATGTCGCGGCATCATGGCCCGCCGGGATTGGACCATGTGCCACGTCGCTACGTTAGTTACGCGGCGAGGGCGAGTTCACGTTCGCCAATTAGCGTTTGCCACCTGATTTACGAGGGCGATGGCACCTCGACCCGCAATCCAGATCCGTCCGCACCTGTCGATTCCTGTCGTCCCCACGTTGGTCGACCCTACGGAACAGGCCAGTACAACGGACCTTCCACGCCGATCCTCGACGCAAACGCCGCCCCCGGAGAGCCCCTCTCGAGGTCACCCCGGCCTCAGCGCTGCGCCTGCCGAACGGCGCGCTGCATGTCTCGGTCGGTCTCGCGCTTCTTGATCGCTTGCCGCTTGTCATAACGGCGACGACCTCGCGCCAGCCCGATCTCGAGCTTTGCCAGTCCGTTGTAAAGGTACAACCGCAGCGGGACGACGGTCGTCCGAGGTTGCTCCTGCATCGCCTGCCGGAGTCGTTCGAGCTCTCGACGGTGAAGCAGCAGTTTCCGCGGCCGAATCACGTCGTGATTCTCGCGTGCGGGCCCGTACTGGGCGATGTGAACATTATACAGGAACAGCTCGTCGCCCCGGAATCGGGCGTAGCCCTCCGCCACGTTCACCTTGCCTTCGCGGATCGACTTGATCTCCGAACCCGTCAGCACGATCCCCGCATCGAACGTCGCCAGGACGTCGTAGTCGAAGCGCGCGCGTCGATGCGTGGCGACCGTGCCGCCCTTCAACTCCTTCGCCGCCTTCTTCGCCATCGCTCGACTCCCAGCAGGGGACAGCGTCGCTCATATGTGACATAACGAATCACCCGGCGCAGCGGCTCGCAGGGTAGCGTGTGACCCGCCAGCCCGCCTCGGGAACCCTCCGAGGACCGGCGAGGCGCTCGCCGTCGCTCTACGGCGCCGCCACGCTGTTCGTGCCGGCCAGATCGCGCAGGTACTCGATCGCCCGGATCGCCTGGATGTCGCGCTCCGCCGCGATGTCTTCGGCGGTGAACGCGACCTCGATGTCGGGGATCACGCCGCGGCCCTCGATCTGATTGCGGTCGGGCGTGAGCCAGCGCGCGATTGAGACGTACACCGCGCCGCCGTTCGAGAGCTCGCGCACGTGATTCACGGTGCCTTTGCCGAACGAATTCGTGCCGATCACGATCGCTCGGTCGTTCTCTTGCAGCGCCGCCGCGAGCAACTCCGAACCCGAAGCCGAGAACTCGTCCTGCAGGATCACGATCGGCAGCTCCGTCACCTGGCCCGGGCTCGCGCTCGCGACCTGCTCGTCGCCGTCGCGGTCCACCTGCACCACGATCGTGCCCTCATCGAGGAACATGTCCGCGACCTGCGTCGTCTCCAGCAGCAGCCCGCCCGGGTTCAGCCGCACATCGAGGATGATCCCCGTGACACCCGCCGCCTCGAAGTCTTCGACGATCTGGCGCAGCTCGTCCGGGCTCCGCCGCGTGAACTGCGAGATGTAGACGTAACCGATGTCCGTCACCTCGTTGCCGTCGGCGTCCGTGATCGCCGTCGTCGAAACCGACGCCACCTGGATCTCGTCCCGCACGATGCTGATCAGCTCCTCGGTCCCATCCGAGTGCCGGATCCGCAGCTCCACCGAGGTTCCCTGCGGCCCCCGGATCCGTAGCACCGCCTCGTCGACCGTCCACCCCTCGGCCGACTCGCCGTCCACCTCGAGGATCTGATCGCCGGAGCGGATCCCCGCCGCCTCGGCCGGCGTCTCCGGCAGCGGCCGCACGATCACGACGAAGTCGCTGCCCTCGGGCTTCTCCACCGTCGCGCCAATCCCCTGGAACGCCCCCGAGAAGTCGTCGCGCGACAGCTGGTACGTCGTCGGGTCGATGTACGTCGAGTGCGGGTCCCCGAGCGCGTCGAACAAACCGTTGATCGCCGCCGAGTGGAGGTACTCCGCGTCGACCCGGTCCGCATCGACGAAGTCCTGCTCGAGCACCCGCAAGATCTCGTCGAGGATGAGGAAGTCCGCCTCGGACGACGCCGCCGGCGCCTCCGACCCCGCATCCGCCAGCAGGTTCGTCGAGACGTTCGAGGTGCCGCCGTCCGGCTCCGTGGCGAGCCGCCCGAGGAACCCAAGCGCCACGAGCATCACGCCGATCAGCGTCGCGATGATGCCAAGCAGGATGTTGCGGGTGGCGTTCGATCCGCCGCCAACCGGCGGCAGCGCCGGCGCCTCGATTTCGTCAGCGCTCATCGGCATGCACCTCGGCGCGCCATGCTCGGCGCGAACCCTCGAGCGTGGTGGGCTCTGCTCGATGAATTCTACCATGCACGGCGATCGCCCCCGCGTCCGTGCGCGGGAGTACCTACCGATGCATGACCACACATAAGAAGAATAGTGCGACGCTGATCTACGCCCGTTCGTATGGGGCTCAAACGCTTCCGAACCGCGCCTCCGAGGGCCGACCTGGCAGCTTCCGTATCCCGCTTCGACGCCGCCCTCCGCTGGGCTCCAAATCTCAGCGACCTGCGTATCGAACGCGGACGGCGCGCGCCGGAGTCGCCAGAACCCTCGATGTCAGCGCTCCCGTGCTCGCCATCGGGCGTCCAGCGCACCCTCGCTCGGCCCGCATGCGGGTTGCCGCTGTCGCCTGCCTCGGCGTTATGTCAGCACCACCCGCCCCGAGGCCATCGCACCAGCGTCGGTCCCGTGCCTCTCACGCCCTTCCTAGCCGATCGAGCAGGCTGATCGGCCTTGCGTTGGATACCCCTACCCGGTATATTGTGCATACCCCACCGGGGTACCAGAGAGGAATGCACGAACATGCCACGACCGACGTTGACCCTGCGAGGCGAGCTCCACTGCTTCGCCTGCGCGCGGTACCTCGGTGACTTCGAAGCCCACCCCGAGGACCACGGCGCCGGCGACATTCACTTCATCAAGCCGGAGTTCGGGGAGCTCCCGGCACGTGCCGTGCCGTCCGACAAGGGCCTGCGCTGCTCCGTCTGCGGCGGACGCGTCGTCGCCGAGCACGTGGACCGCGTCGCCGCATAGCCTGCCACCTCGAGTCCGACCGCGGAACGGCCGCTCTGATGAGCGGCCGTTCTTCTTGCGACGTCCGAGGCGCTCACCCGGGCACTGGGTCTACCCGCGGAGCGCCTTCAGCACCGCCGTGCCGTGGTCCTCGGCCTTCGCCCGCTTCCACACCTTGGTCAGCTTGCCGTCGGGGCCGATCACGAACGTCGCCCGCGTCATTCCGATCGACGTCCTCCCGTACAGCACCTTTTCGCCCCAGGCGCCGTAACGCGTCGCGACCTTCGCCCCCTCATCCACCAGCAGCGGAAACGGCAGTCCGTGCTTCTCCCGGAACCGGCGGTGCGACTCCGCGTCGTCCGTCGACACGCCGAGGACCACCGCGCCCTCCTCGCTGATCGCCTCGTGCTCGTCGCGGAACGAGCACGCCTCCTTCGTGCATCCTGGCGTGTCGTCCCGAGGGTAGAAGTAGAGAACGACCGTCTTCCCCTCGTAGTCCGCCAACTTGTGGGTCTTCCCGTCCTGATCCTTCAGCGTGAACGAGGGCGCGCGGTCCCCCGCCTCGAGCGTCACCGGCATCGCGGAGTGCCTTCCGACTCTTCAATCTGGTCCTGGCAGAGCATACCCATCCCCCTGCGAGCTGGCGCCGCTGGCGGCGCGCACCTTACGTCTGGTCTCAGCCGTTATGACTCGTACCGGCGCTTATGTTCGCAGCTAGGCACGCCGAGGCGACACTGGTGTGCGGCGAGCGGCGTGACGCTCGTAGCGACCGCTCCGGAGTAGGCTGTTCCGCACCCGCTCGTCCGGGCGGGCGCCGGAGGGGGCGTCCTTGAGCCAGCAAACCCGCGAAGCGCGGGCCACCGACGCCAACGCGCTGCCCCGTTGGGGCGCCTTCGGCTACCCGAACTACCGCCGCTACTGGCTCGCCTCGCTCGTCCGCGTCTTCGCGCTCCAGTTCCGCATCATCGGCGTCCCCTGGCTCGTCGCCACCGAGCTCGGCGGCTCTCCGCTCTGGGTCGGCGTCGTCGCCCTCAGCCAGGCGATCCCGACGATCGTCCTCAGCGTCCCCGCCGGCTCCCTCGCCGACCGCGTCGACAACCGCAGGCTGATGATCTGGAGCAACAGCATCAGCGGCCTGTTCTACCTGCTGCTCGCGATCCTCGTCGCGACGGAGGTCGTCGAGCTCTGGATGGTGATCGCCTGGTCCCTCTGCACCGGCGCCCTCGCCGCCTCCGTCGCGCCCGCTCAGCAGGCGATCCTGCCGCAGCTCATCGATATGCGGGCGATCGCGAGTGCTGTCGCCCTCAACAGCTCGATCTGGAACAGCATGCGCATCGTCGGGCCCGCCGCCGCCGGCGTGATCATCGCCGTGCTCGGCGTCGGCCAGGCCTTCTTCGTCACCACCGTCGGCTATGCCATCGCCACGGTGCTGTTGATCAGCCTGAAGACCAACCCCAGGGCCCGCCGCCCCGGCGATGACGCCGCCGGCGGGATGCTCGAGGGTGCTCGCTACATCTTCCGCCACCGCCTCTTCCTCGCCGTCATCGGTCTGTCCTTCTTCACCTCTATCTTCGGCGGCTCCTACCAGGTGCTGCTCCCCTTCTTCGCCGAGGACATCCTCGGCGTCGGCGCGGTCGGCTTCGGCCTGCTCGAGGTCGCCGCCGGCACCGGCGCGATCCTCGGCACCCTGGCCATCATCAAGCTCGGCGCCAGCCAGTACCGGGGCATCGTCATCCTCAGCGGCGCCGCGGTGTTCGGCCTTTTCGTCGCCGCCTTCTCGCGCAGCGAGTACATGCCGCTCTCGATGGCGATGCTCTTCGGCGCCGGCTTCGCCTCCGGCATCTACCTCAACCTCGGCATGACCGCGCTTCAGCTCCTCGTCCCGGATGAGCTGCGCGGCCGCGTCATGGGTATCTGGTCGATGACCTGGTTCCTCGCCTCGGTCGGCGGCTTTTTCGCCGGCGTCGCCGCCGAGTTCCTCGGCACCCAGCTCACCGTCGCTCTCGGCGGGCTCTCGGTCGCCGCCTTCGCGCTCCTCCTGCTCGCCGTCTCCTCCGAGCTACGGACGCTCCCCTCGACCGAACGCACGGACATCGCCCGCGCCCCGGCCGGCTAACACAGCCTGAGCGAAGTCGACGGAGGCGCCCTCCGCGAGGAACCTGCGGCAGCGCATGAACCCGCGACGCCCCTCGGAGGCCACTAGAACAGGCGCGAAGCGTCAAAGACCCTCGAAGACCCCCGAAGACCCTAGACCGGGAACGCCACCAACGAGGTCGTCGACTGGATTCCCTCGATCGTCCGGATCTGCTCCGACAGCAACACCGGGATGTCGGTGAGCTGCGGCGCCTCGACCTCCAGCACGATGTCGTACGGCCCCATCACCTCGTGGACGTCGACCACCAGCTCCAGCGCTTTGAGCGTGGTGGCGATCCGGCGGGTCGCACCCGGGTTGGCGACGATCAGGACGAACGCTTTGACCATGGCGGCGCGGTCTCTCCCTACGGGTCCTACTGTGGGTCGCCTGTGGACAGTCCCCGCTCGCGATCGCCGAACCCACCCACCGCCGCGATGTCGGGGTGATCTCGCAGATGCCGGATCGGCTACCGACCGATGCTATGATCGAGGTTGTTCGAACGAGTCCGGAGCCTGCTGCGCGACCCTGATTGAGCGTAGTGGCACCGGGGTCCGATAATCTACGCCAATTCTGCTGAGGTTGGTGGACGAATTCGTTCAGCGCTCGGTAGATCGAACGCAAGTCGCCGCCTCAGGCAGGCGTACGAGCGAGCTCAGGCGTGGCCCGTACCCACGGGGACGTCGAGCCCCGCCCACGGCTGCCGGCAGGGATGTCTGCAAAGGCCGCCTTCATGAGCAAAAACCTGGTTGTGCGCTTCGCCGGTGAGGGCGGACAAGGCGTCGTCGGTGGATCCGAGATCCTGGCCGCCGCCGCCGCCGCGGTCGGGTATCACGTACTCACCTTTTCCACCTTCCCCTCTCAGATCAAGGGCGGGCCCGCCTGGGGACAGGCCCGCATCTCCACCGACGAGATCCTCTCCTCCGGCGACGAACTCGATGTCCTCGTCGCGCTCAACCAGTACGCCTACGACCACAACGTCGAGGAGCTCAGCCCCAAAGGCGTCGTCGTCTACAACTCCGAGGAGTTCGAGCTCTCCGATGACCGCGCGATCGGCCTCCCCGCCGACCAGATGGCCCGTGACTCCGGAAACCCGCGCGCCGCGAACATGGTCGTGATCGGCGCCGTCGCCCAGCTCGCCGGCTTCCCCCTGAAGTACCTCGAGGAGTTCGTCACCATCCGCTTCACCCGCGGACGCCCCGGTGACCAGCAGATCATCGAGGGCAACATCGCCGCCCTCCACCTCGGCGCCGAGGCGGCCGCGACGACCGGACTCAGCCTCGAGGGGCTCGACGATCCAGTGCCCAGCCCCGACGAGCGCATCCTGATCAAAGGCTTCGAGGCCGCCGCCCTCGGCGCCATCGCCGCCGGGCTCGATTCCTTCATCGGCTACCCGATCTCCCCGGCCACCACGATGCTCACCTACATGGAGGCCAACCTCCACGGCGCCGACAAGTTCGTCGGCCAATCGAGCTCCGAGATCGAGTCGATCGCCGCACTCGTCGGCGCAGGCTTCTCCGGCAAGAAGGTGATGACCTCCACCGCCGGCCCCGGCCTCAGCCTCATGGGCGAGGGTCTCGGCCTCGCCTGGATGGCCGAAATCCCCCTCGTCGTCGTCGATGTCCAACGCGGCGGTCCCGCCACCGGCCTTCCTACCAAGACCGAGCAATCGGACCTCATCACCGCCATCAACCCCGGTCACGGCGACATGAGCGTCCCCATCATCGCCCCCGGCTCCATCGAAGAGGCCTTCTGGGGCACCATCGAGGCCGTCAACTGGGCCGAGCGCTACCAGGGCCCCGTGATCGTCCTCTCCGAGGCCTCCATCGCCGAACGCCAGCAAGACATCGTCATGCCTGACCTGAGCCTCGTGCAGGTCGAATCACGCGTCGTCTCCGACGGGTCCACCGGAAACGAACGCTACGTCGGCGACAGCGTCGCCCCGTTCCCCGTCCCCGGCGGTCCCGGCGCCTACGTCGCCAACGGCTCCGAGCACGACGAGCAGGGCGACACCACTCACCTCCCCGAAGTGCACGTCCACCAGACCGACCGTCGCTTTAAGAAGCTCGAGCTCCTCGCCAACGGCACCTTCGAGGCCGAGCAGACCGGCGCCTCCGTCGCCATCCTCCCCTGGGGCGGCTCCAAGGGATCCGCGCGCGCCGCCTACCTCGAGCTCACCGCCGCCGGCGAGGACCTCGCCTGGTACTACACGATGTTCATCAACCCGCTGCCTACTGCGCTCCTCGAGGAGCTCCGGCAGAAGGAGCTCGTGCTCGTGCCCGAGCTCAACTACCTCGGTCAGTTCTCCCAGATCCTGCGGTCCAAGGGCGTCAACGCCTACTCGATCACGCAGTACACCGGCCTGCCCTTCAAGGTTGAGGATCTCAAGCACCGCCTCGCGGCCGAAATCCGCGCGCGCGTTGGAAAGTTGGCGGCTGTATGAGCAAGCGAAACCCGGTCTACGACTTCAAGTGGTGCCCGGGATGCGGTGACTTCGGCGTCAAGCGCTCCATCGAGGCCGCGCTCGTCGAACGCTCGGTCACGCGCTCCGAGTCCGTCGATCAGTCCGTCATCGTTGCTGGCATCGGTTGCTCCGGGAACCTCGTGCACCTCCAGGAAGGCCCGCAACCCTTCGGCCTCCACGGGATCCACGGCCGCACCCTCCCCATCGCCTACGGCCTCAAGTCGAGCCGGCCCGACCTCAACGTGCTGATCGTCTCCGGCGACGGCGACTTCCTCAGCATCGGCGCCGAGCACATCGGACCCCAGGCCAAGCGCAACCTCGACGTCACCGCCGTCATCATGGACAACGGCGTCTACGGCCTCACCAAGGGCCAGGCCTCGCCGACCACCGAGCTCGAGGTCGTCACCTCCACCACGCCCTACGGCAAGCTCGACGACCCGATCTCGCCGCTCGAGTTCTACCTCGCCGCGGGCGTCGGTTGGCTCGCCTCCTCCATGTCGACCCAGGTTAAGGCGCTCCAGGACCTGATCACCGAAGCCATGGCCCACCCCGGCTTCTCGATCGTCCACGTCCAGTCGCCCTGCACCACCTACAACGACACGTACGCCGCCCTCAAGGGCAACGAGAAGGAGGGCATCGAGCCGATCGCCTTCCCCATCCCCGAGGACCACGACCCGACCGACCTCGACGCCGCCTACCGGCTCGCCCGCGGTGGCCGGATCCCGATCGGACGCCTCTACCAGCGACCGAACTCCATCCCCTCCCACGAGCGGCTCCGCCTCGCCCGCGAACGCACCGGCGCCACCCAGAAGTCCGTCGACGAGCTCCTCTCGGCGATGGCCATCTAGCCCACGCCGGCGATCGAACCATCCGAGGGCAGCCCGCGAGGCTGCCCTCGTGCGATCCGGCAACGCATCGAGGCGGTGAGACGGCATGACGGTCGAGCGCCACGTCACGGTCGAGGGTGTCCGGCTCCGCTTCGCGGCCGCCCACATGGCCACGCTCGGCGACGACCTCGAACCGCTCCACGGCCACAACTACATCGTCCGCGCCCGCGTCGAGGGCGACCTCACCGCTGATCGCTGGGTGATCGACTTCTCCGCCCTCAAGCGTTTCGTCCGCGAAGCCTGCGACACCCTCGACCATCACTTCCTGCTGCAGGAGCGCTCACCGCTCCTCGCGATCGAGCACGCCGAGGGCGCCTGGGAGGTCCGCTTCAAGGACCGCGCCTACCGCTTCCCCGACGCCGACGTCGTCGCCCTGCCGATCGAGAACTCGACCGCCGAGCTGCTCGCCGAGTGGATCGCCGGCCAGGCCATCGACGCCCTCCGCCGCGGCGGACACTCGAACATCCGCCGTCTCGCCGTCGACGTGGAGGAGATGCCGGGTCAGGCTGGCGGCTACGCCACCGCCGTCGACTGACACCTCTCCGGCGCGCGCGCAGGGTCCCCGAGTCTCACCTATGCGTTCGCGTTGACACGATGCCCCTGCACCGTACGATCGGGTGTCGAGGTGGGCCGATGCAGATCAACTGGGAAGAGACGATCAACCAGATCTTCCAGGATCGGTTGACCTGTCCGCGTTGTGCGACGGACCATCCGGCGCTCGTCGTGGGCTACTCTCGACGCCCCACGCTCAACCGCTTCGCTCCCCGCCACCAGGACTGCCCTCGTGGCGACGAATGCGAGGCCCGCAAGCTGATCACGCTCTGCCCCACCTGCGCCGCCGAGGAACGCCTCCCCGGCGCCCCCGCCGACGCCGACGAGATGCTCGAAACCTACATGCTTGACTGCCGCCGCGACCTCGAAGACGCCCTCGATTATGTCGCTGACCTCTGGCGCGACGACTTCGAGATGGACATGGACGATCTCGACCAGGGTCTCGAGGATGTCGCCCCCGATGTCTTCAAGGACGAAACCG
>Ga0299906_10005487_pt1 | contig 10326 bp, 6 predicted proteins | sample RVTome_14_FD_200259 | JGI IMG/M metagenome (GOLD analysis project Ga0299906, IMG submission 200259) | Soil microbial communities from uranium-contaminated site in the Upper Colorado River Basin, Wyoming, United States - RVT145D125 (version 2) ...
GGCCGCTGCCGCCATCTCCGTTAGAAAAGACCGGCGCGAGGTTTCTCGTGTCATAGGAGCCTCCCTGGGGGATGATATAACAGACTTGGTAGGGAATTTCATGGGTACGGTCACGGTATCGCTCCAAAGCGCGAAACGTAGGGGAAAAACGGGGAAAGGAACGCAAAGGCGCAAAGACGCAAAGACGCAAGGAAGAATCGGAATTTCTTCTTTGCGCCTTTGCGTCTTTGCGCCTTTGCGTTCGATTCCCCTCTTCCCAACGTCGAGCCAAGCTGTAATCCTCGGAGGCGAAGCATGAACAGTGTCCTGTTCCCACTCTTGCTCCTCGCCGGGGGCGGGTTGACCCGCGTTCCCGGAATCAAAGTCGGCCATTTCACTCTCGCGGAGCGGCCGACGGGCTGCACGGTGATCCTGACGGAAGGAGGCGCGGTTGCCGGAGCGGACGTCCGCGGGGGAGCCCCCGGGACCCGCGAGATCGATCTCCTGAGCCCGTTCGCCACCGTCGAGAAAGTTCATGCGATCGTTCTCTCGGGCGGAAGCGCCTTCGGCCTCGACGCCGCGTCGGGCGCGGTGCGCTATCTCGAGGAGCGGGGCATCGGCTACGACGTCGGCGTCGCCAAAGTGCCCATCGTCCCCGCCGCCATCCTCTTCGATCTCGGAGTCGGAGGGAGGCCGGACGTTCGTCCCGGGGCGGATTGCGGCTATCACGCGTCGAAGGCGGCGAGCGACGGAGAGATCCTTGAAGGAAGTGTCGGAGCCGGCGCCGGCGCGACGGTAGGGAAGATGGGTGGGCCGAAGCGCGCGATGAAAGGCGGGATCGGCACCGCCTCGATCGAGCTTCCGAACGGACTCGTGGTCGGAGCGCTCATCGCGGTGAACGCGGTCGGAGACGTCGTGGATCCAGCGACCGGAGACGTCGTTGCCGGCGTTCGCACGGAGGACGGGAGCGGCTTCGCGGATGCGCGCAAGCTCCTGCGCCTTTCCGGCCCTCCCGGAGGAAGGCCGGGAGAGAACACCACCATCGGCGTCGTCGCGACCAACGCCCGTCTCACGAAGGCCCAGGCGACGAAGGTGGCGCAGATGGCCCACGACGGTCTGGCCCGCGCCATCTATCCCGCACACACCCCCGCGGATGGGGACACGCTCTTCGCCCTCGCTCTCGGGAGCTGGGAGGGCGAGGCGAACCTCGCGATCCTGGGGGCTCTCGCCGCCGACGCCACGGCGGAGGCGATCCTGAGCGCGGTTCGAAGCGCCGAGAGCGCCGCCGGTTTCCCCGCGGTGCGGGACCTCGAGTCCGATCCAACGCGGTGAACCCCCACCTCGTCTTCATTCTTATATACGCCGCCGCCCAGATCCTTCTGGGGGTCGCCATCGGGAGGTGGGTCAAGACCACCGGCGCCTTCTTCGTCGCCGGCCGTAGCCTTTCCCCGATGCTTCTCTTCGCGACGCTCCTCGCCGCGAACATCGGCGCCGGCTCGACGGTCGGCGCCGCCGCCCTCGGTTACCGCAGCGGGATCTCCGCGTGGTGGTGGGTGGGCTCGGCGGGAATCGGGACGCTCGTTCTCGCGTTCTGGGTGGGTCCGAGGATCTGGCGGGTCGCGAAGGAGCACGATCTCCAGACGGTCGGGGATTTCATGGAGCTGCGTTACGGAGCGCCGGTGCGCGGGATGGTCTCGAGCCTCCTCTGGGTGGCGACGCTCTTCGTGCTCGCGGCGCAGCTCATCGCGATCGCGCGCGTCCTCGAAGCGGTGGCCGACGTCCCGAAGATCTGGGGCGCCCTCATCGGTGGAATCGTTATGACCGCCTACTTCACCGCCGGGGGGCTCCTCTCGTCGGCCTGGGTCAATCTGGTGCAGCTGGTCGTTCTCTATCTCGGGTTCCTCCTCGCGCTTCCCGTCGCTCTCGGCTCGGTCGGTGGGCTCGACGGAATCCGGGACCTCGGCGCAACTGTGGGAGGTTCCTATCTCGATCCCTGGGTTTCCGGTGCGCGGTTTCTCGCCCTTCTCGCGCCGGCGTTCGTGGTGTCTCCGGGTCTCCTCCAGAAAGTCTACGGAGCGCGAGACGAGAGGACGGTGCGTCTCGCCGTTTCGCTCGCCGGAGTCGCGCTCCTGGTCTTCGCCTGGATCCCCCCGCTCCTGGGGATCGCGGCCCGCGCGCATTTCCCCGATCTCGCGAGCCCGGACCTGGCACTTCCGACGCTCCTCATGGAGCGAATGCCCCTTCTCCTCGGGACCCTGGGGCTCGCGGCGATCTTCTCCGCCGAGGTGAGCTCCGCCGACGCGGCGCTCTTCATGCTGTCGACCTCTCTCTCGCGCGACCTCTACCGCAGGTTCCTTCGGCCCCAGGCGAGCGACGCCTCGGTGCTTCGAGCGGCGCGCCTCGCGGCGATCGCCGGCGGGGCTCTCGGCGTCGCCATCGCTCTCGTCTTCGAGACGGTGATCGACACCCTCACCATCTTCTACTCCATCCTCAGCGTGAGCCTCTTCGTGCCGGTGGTCGCGGGGCTTCACTACCGGAAGACGGGAGCGGTCGAGGCTTTCGCCGCCATCGGCGCCGGCGTGGCAACGCTCCTAGCCGTCCACTTGCGCACCGCGGGCCAGGGATATGGAATATGGACGCCAACCCTTCTGGGTATGGCGGCGAGTGCCGTCGCTTTCGTTCTGGTGAGGAGACGATGACGTCCTACATCCACGGGGCGAGCGAGATTCCCCTTCTCGGGGAGACCATCGGGGACAACCTGCGGCGCGGCGTCGAGCGATTCCCCGAGCGGGAAGCGCTGGTCGTGCGCTCTCAGAGGTATCGGGCGACCTATCGCGAGCTCTGGGACCAGACGTCGAGCCTCGCGAAGGCCCTCCTCGCCCGCGGAATCGAGAAGGGCGATCGCGTCGGGATCTGGTCTCCGAATCGATTCGAGTGGGTCGTCACCCAGTACGCGACCGCGAGGGTGGGAGCGATCCTGGTGAACGTCAACCCGGCGTACAAGGGCAGAGAGCTCGAGTACGCGCTTCGTCAGTCCGGGGTTCGGATGCTTCTTCATTCCCGCGGATTCCGCCAGACGGACTATCGGGAGATTCTTCGAGAGGTACGCGGGAAGGTTCCGGCGCTCGCGGAGGTCCTGGTGATCGACGACGATTGGGAGGAGCTGCTGTCGTCGGCCGCGCGAACCGAGGACGGGGCCCTCGCCGAGCGCGAGAAGAGCTTGAGCTTCGATGACCCGATCAACATTCAGTACACCTCGGGGACGACGGGCGCGCCCAAGGGAGCCACTCTCTCCCACCACAACATCCTTAATAACGGCTATCTCATCGGGGAGATCATGGCCTACACGGAGAAGGACCGAATCGCGGTCCCGGTGCCGTTCTACCACTGCTTCGGCATGGTGATCGGAAACCTCGCCTCCACGAGCCACGGATCGTGCGTCCTTGTTCCCGGCGAGGCCTTCGACGCCGGCGACACCCTGGCCACGGTCGCCGAAGAGCGCGCCACGTCCCTCTACGGCGTTCCCACGATGTTCATCGCGATGTTGAGCCACCCCGACTTCGGAAAGACGGATTTCTCCACCCTGAGGACCGGAGTCATGGCCGGCTCTCCCTGCCCGGTCGAAGTCATGAGGCAGGTGCGGGAAAAGATGAACATGAGGGACATCACCATCTGCTACGGGATGACCGAGACGTCGCCGGTCTCGACCCAGACCCGCATGGACGACGCGGTGGAAAAGCGCGTCGCCACCGTAGGAAGGGTTCACCCGCACGCGGAGATCAAGATCGTGGATCCCGCGACCGGCGAGGTCGTCCCCTGCGGCGCCGCGGGCGAGCTCTGCACTCGCGGATACTGCGTGATGCTGGGATACTGGAACGATGAGGGGGCAACGGCGAAGGCGATCGATCCCGCGGGCTGGATGCACACCGGCGACCTCGCGTCGATGGATGGAGAAGGCTACGTCAAGATCGTGGGTCGCATCAAAGACATGATCATCCGCGGCGGCGACAACGTCTATCCCCGGGAGGTCGAGGAGTTCCTCTACACTCACCCCAAGGTCGAGGACGCGCAGGTCATCGGGGTGCCCTCGGCCACCTACGGGGAAGAAATCATGGCATGGGTCAAGCCCCGGGCGGGAGCAGAGCTCGACGGAAAAGAGCTCGACCTCTTCTGTCGAGGAAAAATCGCGACCTACAAGATTCCGAAGTACTGGAAGATCGTCGATTCGTTTCCGATGACGGTGACCGGGAAGGTCCAGAAGTTCCGGATGAGGGAGCTCTCGGTGGCCGAGCTCGGTCTCGGCGACGCCGCGAGGGTCGAGACCGCATGAGTATCTTTTCTCTGAAGGGGCGCGCGGTGGCAGTGGTGGGCGCGGCCTCGGGAATCGGAGAGGCGATCGCGCGCGGCGCGGCGCTCGAAGGGGCCTCGGTGATCGCGCTCGACATAGACGAGAAGGGGCTCGAAACCGTCTGCGGGGAGATCCGCGAGGCCGGCGGCTCGGCCGAGTGGAAGCGCCTCGATATCCGCGATCGCGCGGAGGTCGAGGCGGCGCTCGACGGTGTCGACGGTCTCGACGGCGTCGTCTCGACCCCGGGCATCAACGTGCGCAAGCGCGTCCTCGACTACTCCGATGCGGAGCTCGATCGGGTGATCGACGTCAACCTGAAGGGGAACTTCCACGTGCTCCAGGCGGCGGGGCGAATTCTCGCGGGAAGGAAGAAGGGGAGCATCGTGCTCTTTTCTTCGATCCGGTCGCTGGTCGTCGAGCCGGGCCAGTCGGTCTACGCGGCGACGAAAGCGGGAGTGGTCCAGATGGTGCGAGGACTCGCGTCGGAGCTCGGGTCCAACTCGGTTCGGGTGAACGCCGTCGCTCCGGGCGTGGTCGAAACGCCCCTCACCGCGCCGATCCAGTCGAAGCCGGAATGGTACCGGGCCTACGCGGAAAAAAACGCGCTCAAGCGCTGGGCGAGCGCCGACGAGATGGTGGGGCCGACGCTATTTCTACTCTCGGATGCCGCGAGCTACGTTACCGGAACCGTGCTTTTCGTCGACGGCGGATGGACGGCAATCGACGGGAGGTTCGACCCGCCATGAGGATCACCACGGCGATCGCGATCGCGCTCGTAATCCCCGCTTTCGGCTCCGCGGAGCTGAAAGAGACGGCCCTCTGCGGGACGTTCCCCGGACGCGGGCCGCTCGAGCTCGCGAAGCACGCGAATTCGCAGGAGCGTCTCGCTCGGAGCGGAGGTCCCCGCGAGCCGCAGTTTCTGCAGGCGCCTCGTCTCGAGGTCTCGGGAGACCTGGTGCTGATGTCGGACGACGGGAGCATCGTGACCGAAGCGAATCCCTTCGACCTCAGGGAGCGGACGCTAGCGTTCTCGCCCGCCGGCAGCCGCGCCTTTCTCTATCGGGCGGGCGGCGGGGGTATCGACGCCGGGGCCGGAGATCGCATCGGGATCGGCGACGACGTCAGCCGGACGTTCGATCTTTCGTTCGACTTCCCGTTTTTCGGTCAGAGCTATCGGCGGTTGTTCCTCAACTCCGATGGAAACTTCACCTTCGGCGAGGGAGACAGCGCCAGCACTGCGAGAAGTCTCGAGAGATTTCTCGGCGGGCCGCCGCGGATCGCCCTGTTCTTCGCCGACCTCGACGCCACCGCCGGGGGCGAGGTGCGGGTGCTGAACGGCGCCGATCGGTTCGTCGTCACCTGGGACGCGGTCCCCGAATGGGGCAAGGAGGAGCCGAGCACGTTCCAGATCGAGATCGTTCGCGATGGAACCATCTATATGAGGTACGGCGCCGTCGTGAGCGCGGCCGGCGGGATCGTGGGCGTCGCTCCCGGCGGGACCGGGGAAGGCGACGTGAGCCTCGTGGACTTCGGGGGCGAGTCTCGAGAAATCGCAGGCGGCATCGCCGAGCGCTTCCTGCGCGGACGGACGATCGACAACCTCGCCGTCTCCCGAAGCTTCTACCGCGAGCTTTCCGATTCCTACGATTCGCTCGTCGTCTGGACCAATTTCGAGAGCGACCTCGACGACGCTTTCGCCTACTCGGTCGCGGTCTCGAACGACGCGAGCGGCACCGGAGACGAGACTTACGATTTCAGCGAGGCCTGGGAAAGCGAGGGCGAGCTCGAGACCTACGTCTTCATGGGGAACCTGAGGAGGTATCCCCGCGATCCCAACGGCCGCGTCCTCGGAGCCGCCTCCCGTCCGACGGCGCTCGCTCTTCTGGCCCACGAGGTCGGCCACCGTTTCCTGACGAGCGCCGAGATCGTTCACCCGGGAGTCGCGGTGGACGTGCTCCTCGGAAGGCAGAGCATGCACTGGAGCTTTTTTCTCGACACCGACGCCTCGTTTCTCGAGGGCAACGACATCGTCGAGGAATCACCGGGCCGATTCCGCACGGTAGAGACCGTGAGCCGCTACTCGAGGCTCGACCTGTATCTCATGGGGCTCGCCGAAGCCTCCGAAGTGGCGCCGTTTTTCGTCGTGACCGGAGCCTCGGCGAGCGTCTTCGGCGAGCCTCTCGATAACGAATCGACCCCGCGAGAGGGCGTCGCCATCACCGGCACCCGGGCGGACCTCACGATCGACGAGGTGATCCGCGCCCTGGGGGAGAGGCGGCCGCGAGCGAGCGAGGCGCCGAGCACCTTCCGGCATGCCTGGGTCCTCTTGACGCGCCAGAACGAGCCGCCGAGCTCGGAGGACGTTGCCCAGCTCCACGACGCGCGGAACGCATTTCTCGGATTCTTCAACGAGAAGACCCTGGGGCGGGGCCACATCGAAATCCGAATCGGGCGATGAATCGTCAGGTCACGCGAAAGCGACGATTTCTCCTCTCTCTCGACGAAGCCGCCGGGACGCGTCCCTTGCGTTCCGGATTGACTTCCCCTTGACTTTTCGACTCGACCGGAATAAAAAGGCCCTGTTTTTCGCCTGCCTCGGTCCTCCCCCCGACCACGGATCGAAGGTCGAGTCGAAGGAGGATGGCTCTGTCTCTTTCGCCCGTTCTTCCGGTGTCGTTTGCCGCCCTGTGGTTGTTGTCGGCCCCTCCGCTCGAACAGCCCCTGGCGGGATCCATCCTGGTCCGCGCGCTGAACCCGGTCGACGGCCTTGCGGTCGTGCAGGAGTCTGACGGGGATTTGCGGACGCTGCGTCTGGGCGACGCGGTCTTCGAGAGCTTCAAAGTCACCAAGGTCCTCGGGGATCGTCTCGTCGCCGAGGGCGTCACCGAATCGGGCATCAAGGCGAGGCTCTGGATCTATAAAGCCGCTCCTTCGGACGAGAGCTCGCGAGTCGTGGTGCTCGAGGCGCGGACGAAACCCGAGAAGCGGGCGAGCCCGCAGAAGCCACCCCAATGAGCCCACCGCTTTCGGTTCCGCTCGCCGTGGCCGCGCTCGCGCTGTCGTTTTCGGCGGCTCACGCCGGCCCCGAGAAGCAATTCGTCACCCGGACCTTCGTCTCCTCGGGCGAGTTCGAGGCGCGGCACGTCGAGGATCGCGAACAGGTAAGCGTCATCGAGCTCGTAGGGAACTACGACAAAGACAAGAGCGACGGCGAGCCCAACGTCGAGCCCCGATCCGTCATCGCCCGCGAGTTCTTCCGCACCCATCCCGACGTGTACGACTTCCTCGTGGTGTTCACCACCTTCGAGTTCGCGACTCCATCGGCCACTCCCGGGGCCGACGCCCTGGCGTTTCACCTGGGAGTTCGAAACGACGTCGAGGGCATCGGCCTTCCGATTTTCGACAACAGCGACCTCTTCGGAAGCGACGGCCGGCTCCAGGGCTACATCGACATGGCGGCGATCTCCCGATACGTCACCGACCCTTTGAACCCGCGCTTCGAGCTGGTCCTCGGGACACTGGCGCACGAGATCCAGCACCAATGGTGCTGTTATGTGGAATTCGAGCGGCAGGACGGATCCACGAGCCTCGATCTTCTGGGATCCGACGACGCCCACTGGAGCTACCTCCTCGACAGCGACGCCTCCGTGATGTACGGCCACGAGTGGCGCGACAACGCAAACGGCTCGTTCACCGCGGTCGACGCTCGCCGCTTCTTCAGCCCTCTCGACCTCTACCTCGCGGGCTTTCTCACTCCCGAGGAAGTCGAGCCGCTCCTTCTCATCGACCAGCCGGGCGGGGACCGCACGCGCCTTCCCGAGCGCGGAGTGACCATCCAGGGTAACGCTTCGAACGTCGACATCGCAGACGTCATTGCTGCCGAAGGCCCTCGCCTTCCGGCGGTATCGGAGTCGCCCAAGAAGTTCCGAGCCGCCTTCCTCGTCGTCACCCGGCCGGGAACGCGTCCTTCCGACGATCTCCTGGCGGCGATCCATCGCGTACGCGACGGTTTTCAAACGCGCTTCTCGATCTTGACCGGCGGGCGGGCGGTGGCGCAGGTCTATCCCGAGGCGATGGTCGATGGAAGCGTGGGCGCGCCGGACGGGGTCGAGGGCGGCACGCTCCGCGATGACGCGAGTCTCGCTGATGGCTTCACCTGGCTCCGCAACCGGCAGCAGGCCGAAGGCTTCTGGGAAGATACCGCGGCGACGAGGCTTCGCGACACGACGATCTCGCTCGAGACGCTCCTTCGTTTCGACGGCTCTTTCGCCGGAAGCACGATCGCCACTGGCTGGCTTCGCGGGCAGCAGGATTCGAGCGTCGATTTTCTGGCGCGGCGGGCGGCGATGCTGGAGCGCCTGGGGGTCGATACCTCGGAGGTACGCGCGACGCTCCTCGCGCTTCAGAACCCGGACGGAGGCTTCGGAATCGCACCTTCCTACGGAAGCGATCCGTTGGACACCGCACTCGCCGTCCTGGCCCTCGCCGATCGGCCGGCGGTGCCACCGAGCTCGCTCGAGCGAGCCGTAAGCTACCTGCTCGAAAGCCGGAATGCCGACGGAGGATGGGGCAACATCCGCGGAGGCGCGAGCCGCACCCGCGCGACGACCACCGTCCTCCGGGCCCTCTCCGCCGTCTCCCGGCTCGATCCCGAAACCGATGCGGCGCTCGGCTGGCTCGCCTCCAAGCAAAACCTGGACGGCGGCTTCGGCGACAGCCCCAGCACCGTTCACGATACCGCGGATGTTCTCCTGGCATTCGCCGATCTGGACCAGAGCGGCCGCATCCGCTCCGACGAGGGCTACGGCTTTCTCCGGTCCCAACAAAGCCTCGACGGAAGCTGGAACGGAAGCACGTTTGCGACGGCGCTAGCCCTCACCTCTCTCGAGGGCGGAAGCTTCCCCAACCTGAGGTTCGGAGCGCCGATCGTCGCCGCTCCGGCTTCTCCCCGGGACGGAGAGCGGGTGGAGCTCCAACTCTCCGTCGTCAACGACGGCGCCAGCCCATCGGCCCCCGTCCTTCTGCGACTTTTCGACGGAGACCCCGATGCCGGCGGCCTCCCGATTCCGGGGGATGTTTTGGTTCCCGCGCTTCCGGCGAACCGGTCGGCAACGGTTCGCGTGTTGTGGGACAGCTTCGACAAGCCCGGCCTCCGAACGGTCGTCGCCGTCCTCGACGTCGAGAGCACCGTTGTCGAGCTGAGCGAGCTCGATAACCGGGCGTCGATCGACCTCGACGTCCAGCCGGCGCCCGACGGGGTCGAGCTCGAAGTCCGCTCCGCCGATGTCGCCATTCTGCCGATGGCCCCCGACCGCCTGCCGACGATGCTCGCGATCTCCGTGGGGATCCGCAACCTCGGCCGAACGGGAGTCGACGCCGCGCGGGTGCGGCTGTGGCTGGGCGCCCCCGGCACGGGCGAGGTGCTGGGTGAGAAGACGACGCCGCTCCTGGAGCGGTCCAGTAGCGTCGTGAATTTCTCCTATGCGCTCACCGTTGCCGGCACGTCGTTTTTCACCATCGAAGCGGATCCGGACGACGAGATAAGCGAGGCAAACGAGGGCAACAACCTGGCCGAGGCATCGGTCCAGACCGCTCCCAGCGTCGATCTCGAGGTCACCGATGACGATCTCGCGTTGACGGCGGGAACGATCTTTCTCGGAAACGACGTGACCTTCCGCGCCCGGGTCCGGAACGCGGGAACCGTCGATGCCCCTCCCGCGGAGGTCCGGTTCTCGATCACCGACGCGTCGACGACCGAGATCCTCGCCACCCGTACGGTGGTGCTCGCCGCGGGCGAGACCGTGGAGCAAACCCTGGACTACCGGATCGACCGCCTGGGAACGCTTCGCCTGATCGTGGAGCTGGATTCCACAGGTCTCGTCCCCGAAGCGGACGAGACCAACAACGTCGGCTCTTTCCCCTTCACCCCGGCGGAGCTCGATTCCGCCAACCTCGCGGTGAGCCACAAGGACATCGCGTTCGAGCCCGTCCCCGGGCTC
>Ga0299906_10005489_pt1 | contig 10325 bp, 7 predicted proteins | sample RVTome_14_FD_200259 | JGI IMG/M metagenome (GOLD analysis project Ga0299906, IMG submission 200259) | Soil microbial communities from uranium-contaminated site in the Upper Colorado River Basin, Wyoming, United States - RVT145D125 (version 2) ...
GCTGACCGAGGAGCAGCGGGCGGCGGCGGCCCTCGAACAGCACCTTCGCGGACGCCCGATCCCGGAGGACGGACGCGCCCTGCAGCGACTCGGCATGTTCCTGGTCCGCCGCGGGTTCGACCCGGCAACCGCGCGGGCCGTGCTTCGTCAGCGCCGTGCCGCCGAAAGTACCCGGGACCTCGGTACTACCGGAGGGGATGGGCCGATCCACTCCGAAGGGTAGCCTCGCAGCAGGTGTCGAGGCGCGTCACTGCAGGCGATGGCCTGAAAAAGGCAAACCCGCCGCGAGGTGGGGACGCAAAGCCAAGGGTCTCCTGAGGTCAACCCTGGGGAGACAGCCAGGCCGCCACAAGCCTTCGCATCATTCGATGAAGGGAAGAATGATGCAGGCAGCCGGTTCCGCAGGCGCGGGTTTCAACGGTCGACCTGACCCAGCCGTTGACCGCGCTTTCGTTTTGCCCGCGACCACGCGTGCCGGCCGCGTCCTTGAGGGCCTGGCCGTCTTGCTGGGAGTGTCGTGGGAGTATTTCAAGTCCGGCGAGCGGCCGGCCGGCCGGCGTCCCTCATCCCCGCGCCGAAATCGGTTCGTCGCTGTATTTGCCAGCCTCGCCACGCTCTTCTCGCTGGTTGCCCCCGCCGCATCCATGGCGGCCGACTACGCTCCCTCCAGCGACCCGTACTCGATGGCCAACACGACCCAGTGGGTGGGTGCGGCCGCCTGGTGGCAGGCCGGATACACCGGGGCGGGAGTCGATGTGGCGGTCATTGATACCGGTGTCAGTCCAGTCGAGGGGCTCGCCACCCCCGGCAAGATCCTGTACGGCCCCGACCTCTCCCTCGAGTCGCAGGCACCTGACCTCCGAAACCTCGACACCAATGGGCACGGCACCTTCATCGCCGGTCTCATCGCAGGGAAGGACTCGGGCCTCAAACAGCCGTACGCCGTCGCATCGCCTTCGGTCTACCGCGGCATGGCGCCCGACGCCCGAATCGTGAGCGTCAAGGTCGGCGTGGCCGATGGCGGGGTCGACGTCTCGCAGGTGATCGCGGCGATCGACTGGGTGGTCCAGAACCGCAATTCCAACGGGCTGAACATCCGGGTCCTCAACATCGCCTATGGGACGAACACGACACAGTCATATCTCGTGGACCCTCTCGCATACGCCACGGAGCAGGCCTGGAAGCACGGCATCGTGGTTGTTGCGGCCGCCGGCAACAGCGGCTATCAGAGAGGATCCGGCGCGCCAGGCCTCGTGAACCCGGCCTACGACCCGTACACGATCGCGGTCGGCGGCTCGGATTCGATGGGGACGGAGAGCATGTCGGATGACACGATCGGGAGCTATTCGGGCGTCGCGGCCAACGGAGGCGCCCGAAAGCCCGACGTCGTCGCCTTCGGGTCGCACATGCAGGGTCTCCGGGTCCCGAACTCCTATCTCGACCTGACCTACCCGGGCGGCATCATCGACGGCCGCTTCTTCCGCGGCAGCGGGACCAGCCAGGCGGCCGCGATCACCGCCGGAGCGGTCGCCCTGATTCTGCAGAAGTACCCGGCGATGCCGCCAGACCAGGTGCGTGCGTTCCTGACTGCCAACGCGGATTCGTTGAGCGTCACTCCGCGACTCCAGGGCAAGGGCGAGATCGACCTCCAGCCGATGCTGAGCGCGTCTCTTCCGCTGGGCTTCGGCACTTGGGACGCTGCCTCCACCGGCATCGGATCCCTTGAGCTGTCTCGCGGTACCGACCACGTGACGGACGACGGCGTGATTCTCACCGGAGAGCAGGACATCTTCGGGCACGCGTTTGACGCCGCCGCCATGGCGGTTCTCGAGGCCGCCGGTATCTCGTGGTCGGGCGGCGTGTGGAACGGCAACAGCTGGACCGGAGACTCGTGGTCCGGCAACAGCTGGAGCGGAAACTCGTGGTCCGGCAACAGCTGGAGCGGAAATAGCTGGAGCGGAAACTCGTGGTCCGGCAACAGCTGGAGCGGAAATAGCTGGAGCGGAAATAGCTGGAGCGGAAACTCGTGGTCCGGAAACTCGTGGTCCGGCAACAGCTGGAGCACGGGCGGCTGGTACTAGAACGGGCATCATGGGCAGGCGATCACGGGATGACGGGTGCCAGGGCCCCTGGGTACCCGGACGCTGCACCAGTCCCTCGCTGGTCCTCCCCGGATGAAGACAATTGGCACCTCGGTAACCGGAAAAGACGCCGGTAGGCTGTAGGTCATGGCGGGACAGCTTCGGATATGGGCCCTCGTCCTCGGGATTGATGCCGCCGCGCTTGCCCTCGCGGCAGCCGTGCTCCCCCAGCTGAGACCAGTCGACCCGTCGTGGCAGCTGCCGTGGTTCGTCATAGCGGTGGGCTTCTGGGCGGCCGAAGCACGGGTGATCCATTTCCATTTTCGGCGCGGCGCCCACACCTTCTCGCTGAACGAGTTGCCGCTTGTGATAGGGATGTTTCTTGCCGCGCCGCTCGAGGTCGTCATCGCCCAGGCAATCGGGTCTGCGGTGGCCCTTACTGTTCATCGACGCCAGCCACCGGTGAAGCTGGCCTTCAACATCGGTTCATTTGCCCTGTCCTCGAGCGTAGGGCTGGCGGTATTTCATCTCGTGGGATCGGGTCCCTTGACCGACCCGACTCGGTGGTTGGCCGCGTTCCTCGGTGCGGGCATCGCGAACCTCGTCGGCGTATTCGCGGTAGCCGCAGCCCTCAGTGTTTCGGAGGGCAGCCTGGGGTTCCGAAAGCTGCGGCAGATGTTGGGCGTCTCATCGGTCGTCGCCGCTACAAATACGAGCGTCGCCTTGCTTGCGGTGATCATCGTCATTGCCGACCCGCGAGCTGCGTGGCTCCTCGTGGTCCCGGTCGCGACGCTCTTCTTTGGTTACCGCGCCTTCATCGGAGCGCGACAGCAGCACGAGTCACTGGAACTGCTGTATGAGTCGACCCGCATCCTGCAGCGCACACCGGAGCTGGACTCTGCGCTCGTTCAGTTGCTGTACCACAGCCGAACGATGTTCCGCGCAGAGCGAGCGGAGATCGTCATCTTCCCGTCGGATCCTTCGGATGGATATCTCGTCACATCGGTGGCAGACGACCGGACGGACATCATGGCCCCGGGCGATCCGACGATCTGGAAGCCGCTGCTCCGCCATCTAGCGGAGGAAGGGAAGGCGTTCCTCCTCAATTCGACCTCCCTCGAGCTGGGCGAAGAGGGTGAAGTCCGGGACGCCATGATTGCGCCACTCGGCGCCGATGGCGGCATCGTCGGCGCAATGGTGGTGACGAATCGGCTAGGTGACGTCACGACCTTCACGGCCGAGGACCTCCGTCTGTACGCCACGGTGGCGAGCCATGTTGGAACGGCGCTGGAGAACGGGCAGCTCGAGCGTTCCCTGACCAAGCTTTCCGTGCTCCAGGACGAGCTCAAGCACCAGGCCTTCCACGACGGTTTGACGCAGCTGGCCAACCGGAGCCTGTTCCGCGAGAACGTCGATGCTCGACTGGCGGCGACCGTCCACGGCGACCGGACGGTGGTGATGTTTGTCGATCTGGACGACTTCAAATTCGTGAACGACACCTACGGCCACGAAGCTGGGGACGCCATGCTGGTGGAGGTTGCCAGGCGACTCAATCTCTGCACCCGCGGGTCCGATCTGACCGCGCGCCTCGGCGGCGATGAGTTCGCCATCCTCGTGGACGACGGCGCCGATCTGTCCAACGCCGAGCGGGTGGCCCAGAGGATTACCGACTCTATCGGGCAGCCGTTCGTGCTCGGGGACATCCAGACGCATGCGGCCGCGAGCATCGGCATCGCGGCGGGACGACAAGGGGACTCCGCGGAGGATCTGCTGCGCCAGGCGGACGTGGCTATGTACAGTGCCAAGGCGGCCGGGAAAGGTCGATGGGCGATCTACAAGCCCTCGATGCTCAAGAGCGTTCGTTCGAGGCACGACGCCGGAGAGGAGCTCCGCCGCGCGGTCGAGCTTGGCGAATTCGAGCTGCGCTATCAGCCCGTGGTCTCCCTGGACTCGGGTGCGATCCTTGGCGCCGAAGCGTTGCTGCGATGGAATCATCCGACGCGAGGCGAGGTCGGGCCTGACGATTTCATCGGCGCCGCCGAGGAAGGCGCAATCATCGTGCCGATCGGGCGATGGGTGCTCGATGAAGCGTGCCGGCAAGCCGCGCGCTGGGGATCCAGCGACGACTCCGCGGCACCTTGGGTTGCCGTCAACCTCTCAGCACGGCAATTGCTGCACCCGACGCTGCCTGACGACGTCCGCGGCGCGATCGCCCGATCTGGCTTGACGCCCGAACGCCTCGTTCTGGAGGTGACGGAGAGTGTCCTGCTCCACGATGCGGACGCCGCAATTGCGGTCATCGGCGACCTGCGCGCGCTCGGGATTCGCGTGGCGCTTGACGACTTTGGCACCGGGTACTCATCGCTCAGCTACCTCCACCGATTCCCGATCGACATCCTGAAGATCGCCTCGGGCTTCGTCGGGGTCGGCGACCGCAGCGACGCGCGTTGGATCCTGACCGAGGCGATCATCTCGCTCGGAAAGGCACTGGGCCTCCAGGTTGTCGCGGAAGGAGTCGAGCGCCGCGATCAAGTTCAGCGTTTGAAGTCGGTTGGCTGCGAGCTGGCCCAGGGTTTCTTCTTCGCGCGACCGCTTCATCCGGACACTCTCGCAACGCAGTTCGCGCGTGATCTGGCTCAGCGCCTTGGTTCAGACCGCATGGAACAATCCGTCGCACCCAGCGCCGCGTAGCGCCGGCCCCGACGGCACTCTCGCAGGGCGGGCCATCGGGCTACCCTATCGGCCGTGCGATTCGCGCTCATGACCGAGCCCCAGCAGGGCCTCAGCTACGCCGAAATCCTGGCTGCGGCCCGCGCGGCGGAGGCGGCGGGGCTGGAAGCCTTCTTCCGCTCGGACCATTATCGTGGCTTCCCCGGCCCGCCCGATCAGCCCACGACCGACGCCTGGGCCACCCTGGCTGGACTGGGCCGCGAGACGACGACCATCCGGATCGGGACGCTCGTGTCGCCGGTGACTTTCCGCATCCCCGGTCAGTTCGCCAAGGTCGCGGCCACCGTGGACGAGATGAGCGGCGGGCGGCTGGAGGTCGGCATGGGAGCGGGCTGGAACGCGGAGGAGCACGCCGCGCTGGGCATCCCGTTTCCGCCACTGCGCGAGCGCTACGACCGGCTGGAGGAGGCGCTGGCCATCGTCCACGGCCTGTGGACCGAGCCTGATGGCTGGGGCTTCGACGGCCGCCACTGGCAGGTCCGCGACGCGCTGTTCCGCCCGCGTCCCACGTTCTCTGGCCGACGGCATCCCCATCTCGTCCTGGGCGGTGACGGTGGACCGCGCCAGGCGCGCCTGGTGGCAACCTACGCCGACGAGTTCAACCGGTCGTCCGCGACCCCGAAGCGGGTACGCGAGTCGTACGGCCGGGTCCGCGCCGCGTGCGCGGCCATCGGTCGAGACCCGGCGGAAGTCGTGTACTCGGCCATGGTCGGCGTGCTGGTGGCCGAGTCGGAGGGGGACCTTCGCGAGCGTGTCGCCGCTCAGCTGGCGGCCTTCGGTGCAGACGCCGGCGACGATGCCGCGGCCTGGCTTGCCGAACGGCGCGACCGCTGGATTCTCGGGACGCTGGACCAGGCAGCCGAGCGGATCGGCGAGCTGGAGGCCGCCGGGACACAGCGGATCATGCTCCAGGACTTTCTGCCCCGCGACCTGGACATGATCGCGCTCCTTGGGCGCCTCGAATCGGCCTGACCGGCCCGGCGACCAGGGCGCCGAGTTGGAGTAGAGTACCCGCCACCGATCCACGGACCGCGTTCGTTATCGGTCTGACGACAGCCACCAACGGGCCCGCCAGGGCAGCGCAAGCCCGAGAACGAGCTCATGACAGGGAGGAGTCGATGCCCGACTCCATGGCCGTGGGCGCCATTGCGCTCATCGCCGGCATCCTCGGCTTGATCGCCGGCTACGTCGTGCGTCGCCTGCTGACGGCCACCAAGATCCGGAATGCGGAGTCGTACGCCGAGCGGCTGGTTGCCGACGCGCGGGCCAAACAGAAGGAGATCATCCTCGAGGGCAAGGACGAGGTGCTCCAGGTCCAGCGTGCGGCCGAGGAGGAAGCCCGCCAACGGCGAACCGATCTGCAGCGCCAGGAACGCCTGCTCCTGGACCGATCCGAGGGGCTGGATCGCAAGTCCGAATCCCTTGAGCGCCGCGACGTGCAGGCCGAGGAGCGCGTGGCCGAGCTGGACGCCGAGAAGGTCCGCTTGGCGGCCCTCCGTGCCCAGCAGCTGACGTCGCTGGAGCACATTGGCGGCCTGTCCGCCGCGGAGGCTCGGCAGTCGCTGATCCGCGAGATCGAGGAAGAGGCGCAGGCCGAAGCCGCGCATCGGGTGCGCGAGATCGAGCGACATGCGACCGAGGATGGCGAGGAACGGTCGCGGCGGATCCTGACCACGGTCATGCAGCGCATCGCCGCCGACCACACCTCCGAGGCGACGGTGACCGTCGTCCACCTTCCCAACGACGAGATGAAAGGCCGGATCATCGGCCGCGAGGGCCGCAACATTCGCGCCCTCGAGCAGGCCACCGGGGTCGACCTGATCATCGACGACACCCCCGAGGCGGTGGTCCTGTCCGGGTTCGACCCGGTGCGCCGGGAAGTGGCCCGCATGGCGCTCACCAAGCTCATCGCCGACGGCCGGATCCACCCGGGTCGGATCGAGGAGACGGTCGCCAAATGTCGTGAGGAGATCGAGGTCGTCATGCGCCAGGCGGGGGAGCAGGCCGCTTACGACGCGGCCGTGCCGGGTCTGCATGCCGAGCTCATCCGACTTCTGGGCCGCCTGAAATACCGGACCAGCTACGGCCAGAACGTCCTGAACCACTGCATCGAGACCTCGCGCCTGGCCGCCATGCTGGCTGCCGAGCTGGGTGCCAACGTTGCCGAGGCCAAGAAGGGCGGCCTGCTGCACGACATCGGCAAGGCGGTCGACCACGAAGTGGAGGGACCGCATGCGCAGATCGGAGCCGACATTGCGGGGCGCTTTGGCGTCCTGGCGACGGTGTGCAACGCCATCGCCGCCCACCACCAGGAGGTGGAGCAGGAGTCGATCGAGGCCACCGTGGTCCAGATCGCGGACGCGATCAGCGCCTCGCGCCCCGGGGCCCGCGGCGAGGCCCTGGACAGCTACATCAAGCGCCTGGACGACCTCCAGCAGATCGCCCTCAGCTTCCCGGGGGTCGAGCGCTGCTACGCCATCCAGGCCGGTCGCGAGGTGCGCATCCTGGTCCACCCCGGCGAGATCGACGACAGCGCCTCGTCGCGGCTGGCACGGGACGTGGTGCGCAAGATCGAGGAGCAGCTCCAGTACCCGGGCCAGATCAAGGTCACCGTCATCCGCGAGACGCGCGCCGTGGACTACGCCCGATGACCGAGCGCGCCGCGCGGATGCGGTGCCTGGTCATCGGCGACATCATCGGCAAACCCGGCCGGCTGGCCATCGGTCATGCCCTGCCGGACCTCCGCGCTGAGCTGGGCCTGGACATGGTCATCGCGAATGGCGAGAACGTGGCCGCCGGCGCCGGTTTGACCCCCTCCCTGGCCGAGGAGCTGCTGAGCTCGGGGATCGACGTCCTGACCAGTGGCAACCACATCTGGGACAAGCGCGAGATCTACGACTACCTCGACACCGATCGGCCCGTCCTGCGGCCGGCGAACTATCCCGATGACGTGCCGGGTAGGGGCTGGCTCATCCATCACCTGGCCGACGGCGAGCCGGTGGCCGTCATCAATCTCATGGGCCAGGTGTTCATGAACCAGCTCGACTCGCCGTTCACCCTGGCCGACGCCCTCCTCGACGGGGCGGCGGAGCCGCTGCCGGCCCTGCGCTTCGTCGATTTCCACTGCGAGATCACCTCCGAGAAGAACGCCATGGGCTGGCACCTCGACGGCCGGGTCACCGCGGTGGTCGGCACCCATACCCACGTCCCGACCGCCGATGCGCGCGTCCTGCCCGAGGGCACCGCTTACATCAGCGACGTGGGCATGACCGGGCCCCGCGATTCGGTCATCGGCTTCCGGCTGGATACGGTGCTGCCCCGCTTCCTGCGCCACCTGCCCACCCGGTTCGAGGTGGCCGAGGGCCCGGTGAGCCTCAATGCAGCGCTCATCGAGGCCGATCGGGAGACGGGCAAGGCTCTCAGCATCGCCCTCGTCCAGCGCCTGGTCGAGGTCTGAGTTCGCCGCGGTCCTGAACGGGCTGGTACATGATCGGAGTTGGGGATGGGCAAGCTGATCTACGCATTGAACGTGTCAATCGACGGCTACGTCGAGACCCCCGACCACGCCCTCGACTGGGCGAACATAGACGAGGAATTGCACACCTGGTTCAACGATCTCGCCCGTGAGTTGGATACGTCTCTCCACGGTCGACGCATGTACGAGCTGATGGCCGGCTACTGGCCAACCGCGGAGTCCGATCCAGCGGCAACCCAGGCGGAGCTCGACTTCGCCCGGATCTGGATCGACACGCCCAAGGCGGTCTTCTCGTCCACCCTCTCCACGGTCGAATGGAACAGCCGGCTTGTGCGCGGCGACGTGGGCGACGAGCTCGCGCGGCTGCGATCCGAGTTTGACGGCAACCTCGATGTCGGCGGCCCGACCCTGGCCTCGGCGTTCATCCGGCGCGGCCTGGTCGATGAGTATCGGCTGATCGTCCACCCGGTCATCCTCGGCGCCGGCACGCCGTTCTTCCCGCAGCTCGAGACCCCGATCCGGCTCCGGCCGACCGAGACCGGGAGATTCGAGTCCGGTGTGATGTGTCTGGCCTACGCTGCGGCATAGAGTCTTGATCGAGGTCCCGAGGGTGGCGGGGTCCCCAGTCCGTGGGGCGGGCAAGCCGCCGGAACCGCCACCGCTTGCCGCCTTGGTCGGGCCTACTGCAGCCGGCAAGACCGAGCTTTCGCTGGCCCTGGCCGAACGGTTCCCAATCGAGATCCTGGTGGCCGACTCACGCCAGGTGTACCGGGGCATGGACGTCGGGACGGCCAAGGTCGGCGAGGAGGCGCGACAAGGCGCCCCGCATCACCTGCTGGACCTGGTGGAGCCGTCCGAGCCCTTCACCGTGGCGAGCTGGGTTGAGCTTGCCCGAGCCCTCTTGCCCCAAATCGGTGCGCGCGGGCGGTTGCCACTGGTGGTGGGCGGCACCGGCCTGTACGTGACCGCCCTGGTGGATGGATTCGATTTCGCCAGCCAGCCGTGGAGCCCTGAAGTCCGGCATCGCCTGGCCGAGGAGCTCGAGGCCGAGGGCCTGGCAGGGCTCGCCCACCGGCTGGAGCGCCTGGACCCGACCAGCGCGGCGCGGACAGACCTGAGCAATCCGCGCCGCCTGCTTCGCGCGCTCGAGCGTGCCGTGCTGACCAGAGGCGCCGCCGCGCCGACGATTGGGGCCGAGCCGTACCCCGGCCCAGTCGCCGTCATCTGCATGACGAGACCCTTGCCGGTCCTGGACCGGCGGATCGGGGAGCGGGCGTCGGCCATGTTCGCGGCCGGTCTGCTGGACGAGACCCGGGCTCTACTGGAGCATGGCCTCGATCCGGCTTTGCCGGCGCTCACCGGCCATGGGTACGCCGAGGCGGCCCGTCACCTGGCGGGGGAGTGGAGCCTCGAGCAGGCGATCGCGACCACCGCCCGGCGCGTTCGACGCTACGCCCGGCGCCAGCTGAGCTGGTTCCGGCGCGACCGGCGGGTGGTGTGGCTGGACGCCGGGGATCGGCCCGCCGACGATCCGACACTGGTCCAGCAGGGGAGCGACCTCCTGAATCGGCTCCTCGTCGGCTAGGATGGCCGTCAGATGATCGTCACCTGGACTCGATGAGCCGATCCGCCACCCGCACCGTGGAGGTCGCCCCGCCGGTCGAACGCGCCTTCCTGATCGCTCTCGAGTCTCCCGCCGTCGAACGCTGGCCCGTTGAGCGTCGCCTGTCGGAGCTGAGCGGCCTGGCGGTGGCCGCGGGGGCAGAGGTGGTGGGCAGCACCAGCCAGCGCCGAACGCGCCCCGACCCGGCCTGGTACCTCGGCAAGGGCCGCGCCGCCGACCTGGCCGATGAGAAGGCGATGACCGGATTCAGCGTGCTCGTCGTCGACGATGAGCTGAGCCCCGCCCAGCAGCGGAACCTGGAGAAGCTCCTGGACGCCAAGGTCCTGGACCGCAGCGCCCTGATCCTGGACATCTTCGCGCGCCACGCGCGGACTCGAGAGGGCCGCCTCCAGGTGGAGCTGGCCCAACTCGAGTA
>Ga0299906_10005490_pt1 | contig 10324 bp, 12 predicted proteins | sample RVTome_14_FD_200259 | JGI IMG/M metagenome (GOLD analysis project Ga0299906, IMG submission 200259) | Soil microbial communities from uranium-contaminated site in the Upper Colorado River Basin, Wyoming, United States - RVT145D125 (version 2) ...
GCCGTGGCACGCGCGCCGAAGGCCGGGGCAACCCCGCGTGCCACGGCCGTGTCGGCCGTGCGGGCGTCCGTGTGCCGTCGCGTGTCCACCAGCACGGCTCACAGAGCCGTGGCACGCGTAGCGATTCCTCGATTGTCCTTCAAAGACTGACCATTGATCAGATCACGATCGGGTCCATCCGGATCGGCACATCATGGTCGCCATTCCAGTACCGGGAACTGGACCACTCCCATTCGTCGGGATTCGAGGCCAGGCCACGACGGACCGGGTTGGCGTGAATGTAGTCGATCACCTGCCACACCGTCCGTTCATGCCAGATGTTCTTGTCATAACCGCCGCCCGCCTGCCAGAAGCGGAAGACCCGACGGCCGCCGTGACGCACCGACAGTCGATCCAGCCAGATGTGATTCCCACTCTCATCGAGAAACAGCCTGGCCTTCCTGGCAACGCCTCTCTTCAAAGACGCGAGCACATGAGACATTCGCTCCTCGGGTCGTTGGGACCGCAGAATCACATGGACGTGCTCGGGCATGATGACGTAGGCCCAAAGCTGAATACTGCGGGCCTGACGCACCGTCTCGAACGCCTCGATGACCCAGCGACGGCTGCGATCCGACGAGAGCAATGGCAGGCGTTGATGGCAAGAGTAGGTCAGGAAGTGGGCGTGGCCTGGCACGTCAATGGCCCGGCGCTTTTTGCGATGAACGGCCATGCGGCGATCCCCATGGAAGTGGGAGCGAGCACCATTCTCGCCCGATCGTACCGCGCACAGACAGATTGAGGCGCGGTGAGTGGACGTCCGGAGTGAGAATCTGCCGAGACGGTGCCACGGCCGTGTCGGCCGTGCGGTCGTCCATGTGCGATCGCCAGCACACCAGCACGGCTCACAGAGCCGTGGCACGCGCGTCGAAGGCCGGGTCCACCCCGCGTGCCACGGCCGTGTCGGCCGTGCGGGCGTCCGTGTGCCGTCGCGTGTCCACCAGCACGGCTCACAGAGCCGTGGCACGCGCGCCGAAGGCCGGGGCAACCCCGCGTGCCACGGCCGTGTCGGCCGTGCGGTCGTCCACGTGCGATCGCGTGTCCACCAGCACGGCTCACAGAGCCGTGGCACGCGCGATGGGTGATGCGCTCCGCCTCAGACCGTCTCCACCGGCGCCTTCAGCTCGACCGGGCCCACGCTCACGAGGGTGATCTCGCCGAAATCGCGCTTCGACAGGTAGTCGTTGAGCTGCCCCAGGCTCACCGCGTCGATCTCGGCGGCCACCGCCTCCAGGCTGCGGGCGCGGCCGAGGCGGAACTGGTCGTGGGCGATCGCCGATGCGCGGGCCCGCGTCGATTCGCCCTGCATCACGAGCTGGCTCCTGAGCCCTGTGACCACACGGCGGAACTCATCGTCCGCGACGCCCGCCTTCAGGCGCATGATCTCGCCGATGCACACATCCAGCGTTTCCTGGGCCCGCTCCGGAGTAGTGCCGGCGTAGAGCGTGACCATGCCCTGGTCGCGCCCGCTGCGATACGACGCCCCCACGCTGTAGCACAGCGAGCGCTTCTGCCGCACCTCGGTGAAGAGGCGGCCGCTGGTGGAGCCGCTGAGGACGCCGATCGCCAGTTGCTCGACGACCGACTGAGGGTCCGCCTCGCGCGGAGCGTCGAAGGCGACGCCGAGGTGGACCTGGGCGGTGGGCTGGGCGATCGTCAGCGACCCCCGCGCCGCGGGCGCGAGCGCGGCGGGCTCGCCGCCGCCGCCGCGCCACTCCGCCAGTCGCGTCTGAAGATGATCGACGACCTGGTCGGCATCGACGCGACCGGCGATGCCGATGATGCTTCGCCCGGGCGTCGCGTGGGCGCGCCAGTGGCCGCGCATGTCATCGATCGTCGCTGCGCGAAAGCAATCGGCCTCGCCGTAGCCGTGGCGGTTGAAGGGCGGCGGCAGGTGGCGCTCGCGCAGCCGCAGCATCACGAGATGGGCCGGATCATCCTCCAGCGAGTCCAGCGACTGGAGGCACAGGCGGCGGGCGGCCTCGAGGTCCGGCGCCGGCAGGGCGGGGTCGAGGACCATCGGCGCCAGCAGGTCCAGCGCGGCACGCCAGTGTTCGGTCAGGAAAGTCGCATCGAGCCGCAGGTGATGCGTCTGCACGTGGCTGTCGCGCTGAATGCCGAGCCGGTCGAGGGCGTCGCTGTGGTCGCGGCTGGTCATGCCGCCGCACCCGCGGAAGATGAGCTCGCTCAGGATCGTCGAGTATCCCTGGGCGCGCGGAGGATCGACCGCCGAGCCCGCCGGCAGCATCCAGCGCAACGCAACCGATCCGACGGTGTCGTTCGGCTCGAGGACGACGACCAGGCCGTTGGCGAGCGTGCGGGTGACGATGCGGCTCATGGGCCAATGGTCCGCCGGTCCGGTCCGGGAATCAACCGGTCCGGGGAGGGGATTCGGGAATTCACCACGGAGACACGGAGGCACGGAGAAGGCAAAGAGGGCGAAGAAGGACGAGGACGGGGTGCGGATGGGTCCGGTGTCCATTGATGGGCCAGGCCAGTCTCTTTTCCCAACTCTGTGCTCTCTGTGCCTCTGTGGTGAATCCCATTCTTCCCGGATGTCCTGCCGGCGGCGGCGATTCGGCCCGCGCAGGCGGCGCGATCGTCACAGCCGGACCTCGCGAGCCGATGCATTGGCCGCCGCGCTTGTGCCGGGGGCAAAAATATCTGTTGTTAAGGGTGCTGAACCTCGCGTGAGGTTCCGACCGGAGAGGTCACCATGCGTTGGGCCATCGACAGTCTGGTCGCCTTGATGATCGCGGGCGTGATCGCCGGGATCGTCCTGCACATGCGGAGCAACGAGCAGCTCGAGGAGCACCGCGAGACTGTGCGGGGCGATGTGGCGAGATTCCGCGCCCAGGTGATGATCCAGGCGGCGATCGGGCAGTGCGAGCTGTCCGACCAGGGCTTCCCGGCGACGATCGACCCGGCGTGGTTCAAGGGCGACGAGGGCGGACTGCCGCAGAACCCCCTCTTTGACGACAGGCATCCGTGGCTGGAGGTGGCCGGGCCGGCGCAGTCGGACCTGGTGCATCCGTCCAACCGCGTGGTCGGCGAGGGAAAGGCCGCGAAGTTCTGGTACAACCCGTACACCGGGGTGGTGCGGGCGCGGGTGCCGGCGCGGATCTCCGATGAAGAGTCGCTCACGCTGTACAACTTCGTGAACGGCACGTCGCTGGACGGGCTGTTCGCCAGCGGCTCGAAGTTTGACCAGCCCGCGCCGTGACGCGGTGACGCCGCGCGGCGGCGTCATCAGGGCGCCGGGGGGTCGAGTCCGAGGAAGTCATCGATCACATACGAGCCCGCGGGCCGGGTGGGCAGCCACGCGGCGATGTCCAGCGCGCCCCGCGCAAAGACGTCGCGACTGGTCGCCTGGTGAAAAATTTTCAAAATTTCTTCGGGGGCCGTAAAGGCCGCCTCGTGCTCCCCGACGATGGCCCCGGCGCGGACGCTGTGGATGCGTTCGGCGGGCAGGTCGGCGCCGGTGGCGCGGCGGACGGCGTCGGCGAGGCGGCGCGCCGTGCCGGAGGGCGCATCGCGCTTGTGCACGTGATGCCGCTCGATGATGTCGATGTCGCAGCGCCCCCGGAAACAGCGCGCCGCGATCTCGACGAGCCGGGTGAGCACGGCGGCGCCGAGGGAGGTGTTGGGGGCGATCATCACGGGGCGCGACCGGGCCAGATCGCCCATTTCATCGAGGATTCCGCGCGACAGGCCCGTCGTGCCCACCAGCAGCGCCGCGCCCCCGGATGCGGCGGCGCGGGCCAGCGCCAGCGCGTGCAGCGCGCCGGATTCGTTCGTGAAATCGACCACGACGTGGACCGGACCGGCCTCGTCGAGGTCGCGCGCCAGCGTCGTTTCGCCGCCGCGCGCGCCGAGTGATTCGATCAGTTCGAAGCGGGAATCGGCGCGCGAAAGGTCGCGCAGACGCACGCTCATGCGCCCGGCGCGGCCGGTGATCGCGAGTCGAAACGGGGGGTCAGGGGAGTGCCGGGTCATTGTGGATGACTTTTTTTCTGTGAAGAATCTTTTGCATCACGCCCGATAGAGGTAAAAATTTTTGTGGCGGGCGTTCCGCCAGACGTTTTCGCGTTTGCTCCGACACACGCTAGCGTACAACACAAGGAGGTCATACCAATGGCCAAGAAGAAACGCGCCACGCGAAAGAAGGCCGCAGGCAAGAAGGCCACGAAGAAGAAGGCGACGCGTCGCAAGAAGCGCTGACCGGCGCCTCCGGGCCCGCGACGCGTCGCGAAGCGGCGCACGCGGTCCGGGACAACCTGGTTCGCCACGAGACAGGGCCGGACAACCCGGCCCTGTTTCTTTGGGGGGAAGGCATCGGGGCATCAGGGCATCAAGGGGAGGAATGTCGAGCCGGTTCCCCGCCTCCACTGCCGCCGCGCCTCGATGCCTGGATGCCTCGATGCCCTCTTCCCGGCCTTTCACCGGGGCAATACGTTTGTCTACAATGACGCAGGCACGTGCCGCGGACGCACGGGGCCTTCTGATGACGAGGATTTCCGCCCCATGACGCACATCATCGCCGAACCCTGCATTGGCACCAAGGACACCGCCTGCGTCGATGTCTGCCCCGTGGACTGCATCCACCCGACCAAGGACGAGGCCGAGTTCGCCTCCGCGGAGATGCTTTACATCGACCCCGACACCTGCATCGACTGCGGCCTGTGCGTGGATGAATGCCCGGTCCAGGCGATCTTCCCGGAGGAGGACCTGCCCGAGGAATGGCAGAAGTACCTCCAGGTCAACACCGAGTGGTATCAGAAGAAAACCTAGCCCGTCGGTCGGATCCACAGACCCGACGCGGAAGCCCGTCACGTCCGACGATGATCGGCGCGACAGGCATCCGCACCTGTCGCCCACGCGCGATGTCGGGTCCGCGGACCCGACCTACGCCTCGTCTTCTTCCTCGCCTTCCTCCTCCTTGAACACACCGCTGGGCGCATCCTGCCGCTCGGTCCAGTCCTCGACGCGGTGCCCCAGGATCAGCTCGCTGGACATGGTCTTGCGGTAGCCCAGCTTGCGGATGATCTCCAGCACATCCGTCCACGTGGGAAAGGTCTTGTTGTTGACGCGCTTGAAGGCGTCGATGGCCATCACGAACATGAACTGCTCCTGGGTCATCTCGCCTTCCTCGGCGGCGCGGAGGAAGTCGGTGCGGCGGCGGCCCGGGCCGCGTCGCCGTTCCAGGTTGGTGGGGGTGTCGCCCTCCATGGCGCGGCGGTCCAGACCCGAACGCCGGTCCACCACGCTCTGCCGCCGATCATCCGCCGGTTCGCGTCGATCGTCGGTCTGGTCTGTGCTTTCCATGACGTGCTCCTTCCCAGCCAAGTTCGTTCCGGACCGGTACACTATCCTTTCTCGGCGATTCTGGCCCTCCGCCTGACGCCGCGCCGATGGGATCATCCGCCCCGCCCGACCCCGAGACGCCCAAAGACTCCCCCGCGATGGCCACTCACCCCGCGCCGAGCCCGCCCGACGAAGCCATTTTCAGCCCGTCCGCGGCATTCCTGGCCTGGATCTGGCCCGGACTCGGCCACATCAGCCTCGGCCAGAAGCGGCGCGGCATGTACATCATGCTGGGCATGCTCTTCCTGATCGGATGCGGCGTCCTCGTCGGCGGCGTCGACGCGGTCGATCGCCGCGAGGACCGGCTGTGGTTCTACGCCCAGGCCGTCTGCGGACCCATCGTGTTCGGCATCGACTCCATCAACCAGCGTTACATCAAGGGCCTTCCGGTCGAGAAGCAGCTTCACCTCAAGGGCCTGGGCAAGGTCAACGAGATCGGCATCCTCTTTATCGCGCTCGCCGGACTGATGAACCTGATCGTCATCCTCGACGCCCTGCACCACCGGCCCATCGTTCCCCCGGGCGATGCGGCGGAGAATCCGCCCAGAAGCGGTGATCCCAAGTCCGGGACTGAAACCGGCGGCGAAGACGGGTCAGACCACGCCGGACCTGATGTTGTCCGGGGGCGAATGTCCGGGTCCCATTCCGCGGGCGCATCCGGGGACGATCCCGGCGCCGCGTCCGCGTCCGTATCCGTATCCGGGGGCGGGGGCGGGGGCGGGGGGCGTACGACGTGATAGCGCTGGTCGCCTACGTTCCCTTTCTCACGCCGATGAGCGTTTTCCACGACTGGTGGTACGTGCTCATCGTGCCTCTCTCGTTCGGCATCTCCATGATCTACAAGGCGTTGCGCATCGGCGACCTCGGCCGTTACTGGCGCGAGGTCGCGATCATGACGTTGCAGGTCCTCCTCGGCTTGATCGGCCTGGCGGTCGCGCTGATGATCCTTGTGCAGTTGATCATCCCTTTGCTGCCGGTGGAGTGAGGCGGCTGCGGTGCCATGCCTCAGCCCCTCAGGGTGATGCATGCCGGCGGGCACTTCACATCCGGAGCATGCTTCGCCCAAAGCTGCGAAGCATGGCACCCGATGCCCATCGCGCAACAACCGCCCTGGCCCGAACCCCCGGACCCCCGGACCCCCGGACCCCGGAACTCCGGGCTTTTTGCTCCCGAATCTGCGGCAAATCCGGCGCGCTGGCCGAAGTGATGGTCGAGGCGTCGTGCCCTTGCGGTGACGCCTGCGCCGTCCTTCGGCGCAGGGCAGGAGCGCGGCGTACGTTCGGACATCCCAGACTTCAAGGATGAAGCACATGCCGACCGCCTTGGCCGGACGCGCTTGTGACAGCGCGGCGCACAATGCAGGGAAGAGCAGCGGCCGCACGCACGGGACGGACAACATCGAACGCCTCTGGAGCGAATACCGCCGCGAGGCCAACGAGAACGTCCGCAACCGCCTCATCTCCCACTACATGACCGGACACGTGCGCCGGATCGCCGAGCGCATGCGGTCGGCCCTGCCCGGGCAGGTCGATGTGGACGATCTCACCCAGCAGGGCTACATGGGTCTGGTGGACGCCATCGAACGCTTCGACGACCAGCGCGGCGTGAAGTTCGAGACCTTCTCCTCGCGGCGGATCTACGGGGCGATGCAGGACTACCTGCGGGCGACCGACCCCGTGCCACGCCTGCTGCGCAGCCGGTCCAAGAAGGTCATCGCCGCCGTGGAGGAGCACCGCAAGCGTTTCGGCCGCGACCCCGACCCGACCGAGCTGGAGCGCCGGCTGGACATCCCCGAGCACATCCTGCGCCGGCTGCTCAGCGACGGGCCGCCGGCGGCCACCGTCTCCTTCAACGGGTCCCAGGCCGAGTCCGAGCCGTCCGAGGATTCGGACGCCATGGACGGATTCGAGGACCACGGCGCCGATACGCCGGTCGATCGCCTGGAAAAGAAGGACCTGTGCCACTGGCTCACCCGGGGGTTCGACCGCCGCGACCGTCTCATCGTCATCCTCTATTACTACGAATCCATGACCATGAAGGAGATCGGGGTGACGCTCGGCTGCTCGGAGTCGCGGGTCAGTCAGCGGCTGGATTCGATCCTCAGCACGCTGAAATCGCGCCTGAACGACGATGACATGGAGCGGGAGTTCTTCCGGTAGGAAGGCACCGAGGCACCGAGGCATCGTGGCAAGGCCATCCAAAGCCTGGGCATGGCCATGTCCGGGCCATGTTGATCCTGCAACGGCCGGCTCCGGGCGCCATACAACGCGGTACGCCGTCAACTGTGGCGCACGTCCTGCGTTCGTGGGAGATCGGATCAACATGGGTCAAAGCGTCTCGATCAAGCGCCGGCTCGGCGCGTGGCTCGCGGGCGGGGCGGCAACAGTCATCGCCGTTGCCGCGGCGCCGGCGGAGGAACTCCAATCGCAGATCGCCCGTGCCGTGCAGGCCCTGCGCGATCAGTCGCCGGGATCGGACGCATCGACTCAGCTCGATCGAGCCGAGGCCGCGATTCGCGCGGACGGACCGTGGGTGGCGTTGGACCTTTTCGCCACCGCGCGCGGCATCCATGGCGCGGCACAGTTCAAGGCGGCCCACGATGCCGGCGGCGGCCTGACGTTCGAAGAACTGCGAACGACGCTCGGCCGTCGGAGCGGGGAGCTTCTCGATCGCATCCGCGCGCGGCATGACGCCTCGCCGCGGCCCGCCGTCGTGCAGGGGTGGATCGATCTGGCCCTGGCCCGAGGGAACACCTACTACGACTCCGCGGTGGGATTCGCGGCGTCCGGACAGACCACCGGGCCGAAGGAGTACCTGTACGGCTCGCTCCAGCGATTGGAGAAGGCCCTGGCCCTGCTGGAGTTCGAGTATGAGACCGGGCCCGGCGAGCCGACCGCGCTGCCGGGACTTCCGGGGCTTCCGGAGCTTCCGGGGCTCGATGCCGCGCGGACGCGACTTGAAGCCGACTTGCTGAAGCGCTTCACGGGCACGACGCCGGACAATCGCTACCCGCCGACGGTCGTCGCCAACGCCTCGCTCGACTTCAGCCACAAGCTCGATGACGCCGGGCATCACCTCGCCTCGGCGATCTCCTACCTCGACGCGGTGCGCACGCTGTACAGTTTCGACCAGGCCGGCAAGGCGCCGGAGAACGTGGATGCGCTTCTTGCCGAAGTGCCGGCATGGCGACGCCGAATCGACGCCGCGGCCGGCGACCAGAGCATTGCCCAGGCCATGCTTCAGAGGGCCGTCTTCAACCTGGCCCGGCCGACGATGGAGCCGGCGCCGGCGCACGCGATCGCGCAGGCGGCGCTGCGCGCGGCTCTGCCGGCCTACTTCGAACTGCTGGGCGGCCCGTCACCGGCGGATGAGCATGCACGATCGACCGCGCCGATCTCCACCGTGACCATCCTTCGCTACCCGTACACCTGATCGCTGTCCGATCCAGCAAGTTTGCTGGCCAAGACAGTGGGCGGGCAGTTCGCGGGCAAGGTAAAACTGGTGTTCGAGGACTTCGGCGAATCGGCCCTGACCGACCGCTACGACATCAAGGGCTATCCGGCGGTGTTCGTCGACGGCCGGCCCGTGGCCTTGCCCGTGGATTTCGGCTATGCGGCAGGCGATGTCGGCAAATACACGCCGTGGGCCAACGCCGACAGCCAGAAGCGATTCGCCGATGACCTTGCCGCGGCCCTGTCCCTGGCCGTCGAGGGCAAGCCGTTCGATGAGTACGTGCGCGAGGCAGATGGTCGCGATCCCTATCCCGAGCGCCTGCCGGCGCTGCGTGTGACGGATTCCACCGGCAAGACGTTCGATTTCGCCGCGCTGGCCGGGAGGATCGTCATCGTGGATTTCTGGGCGACCTGGTGCCCGCCGTGTCGGCGTTCGCTGCCGGAGGTGGCGGCATTGCAGGACAAGTACGGCGACCGCCTGGCGGTGGTGACGGTGTGCGTGGGCTCGCCGGCGGATGAGATGGAGCGCGTGCACGCCCAACTGGCGCCCGGGCTTCCCGTGATCGCCGGGACGGATGACATCATCGCGGCGTTCGGCAACGTGGTGAACGTGCCCACGCTGATGGTCTTCGACCGGCAGGGCCGCCGCAACGAAGTGATCATCGGCGCACCCGAGGAACTGCCGGGGATGCTGGAAAGACTGCTCGAGGAGATGTTGAAGTAGTGTGCCACGGCCGTGTCGGCCGTGCGGGCGTCCATCGAAGGTCGATGTCCCTCCGGCGCGGCTCACAGAGCCGTGGCACGCAACGGTGCAGGGGCCGCGTTCAAGCGCGCGCGGCGCACTCCGCAGCCACCTCGTCCACCACATCCCCCTCGCGGATCTGGCCGGATTGGAGCACCTGGCAGCGCAGCCCGGCGCGGTGGAACATGGCCTTGGCCAGGCCCGGGAGCCCCGTGAGCTTCTCCAGCGTGCCGCAGGGCTCGCAGAGTTCGATGCCCTTGAGCACCACGTCGTCGCCGATGCGGAAGGTCCGCCCCACGAGGCCGTTGAGATTGACGCCCACGGTGATGAGATTGCGGCGGCACTCGCTTGGTCGCAGGTGCAGGCCGAACTCCTGCCGGCAGGCGAGCATGGCCTCGGCGGCGGTCATGGTGACCTGGGCCTTGGGGGCGACGGTGCCGCCCTGCTCGCGGGCGCGGATGCCGTACAGGTCGCCCTCGAGACCGTAACCGGTTTCGCAGTGAATGGACGCGTGGCGGGTCATGGGCTCGCCCGCTTTGGCTTTGGTGTAGATGCCGACGATCATGGGCGGTGATGCTCCGTCGCCCGGAATGACCGCCAATGGTAGGGCCGCGCCGTCGCGGGGCGCGGGCCAGCAGCAACGGTGATGGGTGATCCGGGCAGAAGCTTTGACTTCGGCCGGCGGTTTCCTGTTTCGGCCCGGGCCGTTTCGTCTTATGATCGATGC
>Ga0299906_10005493_pt1 | contig 10323 bp, 11 predicted proteins | sample RVTome_14_FD_200259 | JGI IMG/M metagenome (GOLD analysis project Ga0299906, IMG submission 200259) | Soil microbial communities from uranium-contaminated site in the Upper Colorado River Basin, Wyoming, United States - RVT145D125 (version 2) ...
GCGGGTTGCCGGCTGCTGGTAGGCGATGATGGAGAGGGCTTCCAGGGCGGCCCGGCTCAACCGGCTGGTAGCCTCCAGGCCCAGGAATCGCTCAACCAGGGGAGCGATCTCGGGCGCGGTGGTCAGTTGGATGAGCCCACGCTGCTTTTGCAAACGCAGCCCGCGCTGGTTGTAGCTGGCAGCTAAATCGGCTAAACCCTCCTCGACTTCCTGGGTTGAGATCTCGAGGGCAGCCGCCAGCTGGGCCGGGGAGACGGCCCCGGGGGCTACAAATAGAAGCGTCTCTATGAGCGCGCTGATTTCAAGTTGGTCTTCCGGAATTGGCTTGTCTGGCATGCTATAATCTGGGCTTGAAAATTCGACCTTTCCTTACATTTTTGTGATGTAGAAGAACGGTTAATTCTAACTCTAATAAAAAGAGGTAATATTGTCTGGCATGAATAAAAACCATAAATTTTTGCTGGTGGTGGCTGTCTTGCTCCTGGCCACCCTGGCGTGTAATCTTGGCGTTGGCCGGTCAGAACCTACCGCTACGCCCTCGCCAGCTGCGCCCCAGCCGGTGGAAACCTTGCCTGAGACTGCGCCGGCCGGGCAGATCAAAGTTGAGATCAGCGAAGAGCAGCTTACATCGCTCGTGGCTTCCCAAGTGCAGGGGCAGGATGATGTGCCGGTGCAAGATCCACAGGTGCAGCTGCGCGACGGGCAGGTCAGGTTTCTGGCTACTGTCGAACAGCAGAACATTTCCTTACCGGCTGAGGTGGTCATGACCGTCCAACCGGATGCGGCTGGGAGTGTAAACTTAGATGTGCTTTCGGCAAAAATTGGCCCTCTCCCCGTGCCCGGAAATGTCACCGATGATCTTGAAACTTCCTTGAACCAGGCGCTTGCCGATGAGATCGAATCGCGTGCGCCAAACACTCATATTGAGAGCATTGTTATCGCTAATGGATTGATGACCATTATCGGCCGCGCCCGATGAATTTTTGTAGAACTTCAGCATGAAATTATACCATCCCAGCCTTTTTGACCGGTTGAGCGCGCCTCCTGTTCGAAGCCTTTTCAGGATTCTTGAGAGGCCCGCTCTCTGGTTGGCCGGGTTGGGGGTCGTATCTGCTTTGCTTGCCGGATGCGTGGCGCCGGAAGTATCCCAGGGAAAGATTGCCGTCAATGTCACTGCGGACGGTGAGACAATTGAAGTTGAAGTGCCCGCCGGCAGCACCGCCGAGGACGCGCTGGTCGCCGCCGGGATCGTTGCGGGCTCCCTGGACCGCTCTGTGCCGCCGGTCTATACCGTGCTAGCTGATGGATCCAACGTCCGTTTAATCCGTGTCGTGGAAGAGTTCAGCATCGAGCAGGTTGTGATCCCGTACGAGAACCAGGTTGTGCGCAACGAGTCCCTCCCAGCCGGGGAGGAATACTGGCTGCAGTTGGGGAAGAATGGCGCCCAAGAGATCACTACCCGGCTTGTGCTCGAGGATGGGGAGGAAGTATCCAGAAGCGTGGTCAAATCCGTGGTGGTCGAGCCGGCGGTCCCACAAATTAAAATGGTCGGAGTCCAGAGGCCTTTCGCGCCGATTCCGATACCCGGAAGGATCGCCTATTTGTTGGATGGCAATGCCTGGGTGATGGAGGAGACTACCGCCAACCGGCGCCAGGTTGTCAAAACGGGCGACCTGGATGGGCGTGTCTTCTCGCTCTCCCCGGATGGCTCGTGGCTGCTTTTCACGCGCCGAGAAGAAGAGGAGGAAGTCATCAACTCCCTTTGGTCTGCGAAGGTGAGCGATGATGAAGGTTTAGAGGTCGAGTTAAATGTGGAGAACGTGGTACACTTTGCGGACTGGCGGCCGGGCTCAATCCTTACCATCGGTTTTTCGACAGTGGAGCACCGGCTGGCTGCCCCCGGATGGCAGGCCAATAATGAATTCGGTCTGCTTACTTTCAGTTCGTCCGGATTTGTAAGACGTCTGCCCGATATTTTGGAGGCGAATTCTGGCGGCCTGTATGGCTGGTGGGGCATGACCTTCGACTGGGCTGCGGATGGCCTGGGACTGGCGTATGCCCGGCCGGACGGCGTTGGGGTGGTGGACCTGCAAACGGGGGAATTAATCCCGCTGCTTGAAATCACCCCCTTGCAGACGTTTGGCGATTGGGCCTGGGTTCCGGGAACGGCTTGGGGGCCGGACGGCAAGATTTTATTCACCCAAAATCACCTGCCCCCCGCGGAATCCCAGGAGTTTAGCCTGGTCGTTGCTCCCCTTGATGCTGGCGAATCACTCGAGATGGTCCCACTGGCTGGTATGTTCGCTTACCCGGCTGCTTCACCGCTTCAAGAGCTGCCCTCCGGAGAGGGGTCCTACCAGGTGGCTTACCTGCAGGCCCTCTTCCCTGCCCAGAGCGAAACCAGCCGGTACCAGCTCATGGTGATGGACCGCGATGGCTCCAACCGCCAGCTGCTTTTCCCTAAAGAAGGCGCCGGGCTTGAGCCTCAACAGGTGGTCTGGTCGCCGGAGCCGATGGACGGCCAAACCGGTTATGCTTTGGCCGTTTTGCACCAGGATAACCTCTGGCTGGTCGATGCGAGCGGCGGCGCCGCCTGGCAGATCACGGGTGATGCGCTGACCAGCCGGGTGGATTGGAAATGATCGTTTCATTTAGAGGATATTAACGATGCGCATTCTTGTGACTGGAGCGGCCGGATTCCTGGGCTCCCATTTGTGTGACCGCCTGCTGGCGGAAGGGCACGAAGTCGTTGGCATGGATAATTTCATCACCGGTGACCCGCGCAACCTGGCCCACCTGAGCGGTTATCCCTCCTTTTTATTTATCCGGCACGACGTTTCGAATTTTATTTTCGTGCCCGGCAAGCTCAACGCTGTCATACATTTTGCCTCTCCGGCCAGTCCAAATCCGATTTCTCCTTACGGCTATTTGAACCTGCCTATCCAAACTATGAAGGCCGGCGCGCTGGGCACCCATAATACCTTGGGCATTTCACGGGACCGGGGAGCGCGCTTCCTGTTGGCTTCCACCAGCGAAATCTACGGCGACCCGGAAGTGCACCCTCAAAAGGAATCCTATTGGGGACATGTCGATCCAATTGGACCTCGTTCGGTCTACGACGAAGCCAAGCGATTCGCCGAAGCCCTGACGATGGCATACCATCGTTTCCACGGCGTCGATACGCGCATCATTCGCATTTTTAATACTTACGGACCCCGCATGCACATTGATGATGGGCGTGCGGTGCCCAATTTCCTGCAGCAATCCCTCAAGGGGCAGCCGCTCACCGTTTACGGCGACGGCTCGCAGACGCGCAGTTTTTGCTACGTAGACGACTTGATCGAGGGTATTTACCGCCTGCTGCTCTCCGACTATCACGAACCGGTCAACATCGGTAACCCCGATGAGATCACTATCCTGGAATTTGCCCGGACAATTAACGAGCTTACCGGCAATCAGGCTGGCCTGGTCTTCAATCCTGACCAGCGCGGCGTGGGGGATCCCCAACGTCGTCAGCCCGATATTTCCCGCGCTCGAAAGGTATTAGGATGGGAGCCGAAGATCAACTTGAGAGACGGAATCATGAAAACGATCCCCTACTTTAAAGAAAGGTTGGAGCTGGCGTGATCCTTACATCCATCTTAAAAGATCCGCGCGAACGAACCCGCTTCACGCGCTTTGCCGTGGTAGGAATCATCGGTGCCGTGGTCGATTTTGGCACTTATACCGTTCTCCATGATGTTATCGGCGTGCTGGCCGTGACGGCCAGCATTCTATCCTTCATTGCTGCCATTATCAGCAACTTTACCTGGAATCGTTACTGGACTTATCCCGACTCGCGTACCAAGCAAGTTTCCCGGCAGGTGTTGCAGTTTATCGTGGTCAGCGTGGTGGGCTTAGCCATCCGCACCCCGATTTTCGCTTTATTGGAGAAACCATTGGATTCGCTTTTTTTAAGTCTGCCCGGTCTTCCTTTCCTTCCCGGAGATTTCTTGGGAGATAAAGTGGCCCTGGCGATCGCCGTAATTGTGGTGATGTTCTGGAACTTTTTTATAAACCGCTACTGGACCTATAATGATGTAGAATAGATGTTGCTACTCAGCCGTGTGGCGAAGGTTTTCATTATCGGTGGCCATCTTCAACACTAAGGACACTAAGTTATTCACGAAGGACCGCAGAGAAAGAAAATAAAAATCCCTTGGTGTCCTTGGTGTTCTCCCTTTGTGTACTTGGTGTTAAGAAATGACCCTTCTTCATTGTAGCCTGGGCAGTTAGGAATAGATTTATAATAAATTCTAGAATGCCTGAAAAAAACCGACCTGTTCCTCTTTACACGACTTCTGGCAGCCTCGGGGGATTCTTATACTACCCGAATATTTTCAACTCAGATGGCGAATGGATTGGATGGGTGACCGCCAATCAGGAAGTTTACTCAGTTTTCGGAAGTTACGTTGGCTGGCTGAATAAGGACTACCGTATTCTGCGCAAACGCGCCGAAGATGACGATCATCCCAACCAGACCCCTCCGGCGGCGCCGGACAGGTTTGCGCCGCCCGTACTGGTTCCTCTGCCGCCGTTGATGGCTGAGATCAGCCCAAGCACCATCGATGTGCTGGAAGAGCGGCCCGATCTGCTTCCCACCAGGGATACTTTCGCTTATATGGACGACGTGGATTAACTGAATGGAAAATGCACCTGCTGGCAAACCGGTCAGCGCCTCGCGCATCAAGTTGGCCCAAATGATGCAGCCGCAGCACGCCAACAACCTTGGCAACGTGCATGGTGGCGCCATCATGAGGCTCGTGGACGAGGCCGGAGCGCTGGCCTGCATGCGCCACGCCCAGCACCGGGTCGTCACCGTGGCTGTGGATCAGATGACCTTTCGCGAACCGATCCGCCTGGGCGACCTGGTCATCCTGACGGCCGAGGTCAGCTATGTCGGGCGTACCTCGATGGAGGCCGAGGTGCAGGTAGTGAGCGAAAACCCGATCACCGGCGAGCGCACCCATACCAACACCGCTTATCTCGTCTATGTGGCATTAGATGAAAGCGGAAAGCCGGTACCGGTACCCGATCTCATCCCAGAGACGCAAGCCCAGCGCGAGAGGATGGAGGCAGGGCATGCCCGCCAACAGTACCGGCTGGCTCAGAACTCGAGAGTACTTGCAAATGATTGATGAAGGGCAGTCCTCAGCCAGCCTCGATACCGAGCAGGAACGGAACGTCGCCGGCGTTCGCTCCCTGCAAGAGTTGATCGATATCGTCTCCGGGCGAAATTTCCAACCTGTGCGGGCACAGGGCGATGCTGGTTTGGCGGAGAAGCTGCCTTTTCCATTTCTGGCTCTCGTCGGGCAGGAAGAGATGAAGCTGGCCCTTGCGCTGGCGCTGATCAATCCGCTGCTGGGCGGGGTTCTGCTGATCGGTCCGCGCGGCACCGGGAAGACCACGGCGGTGCGCAGCCTGGTCGACCTTCTGCCCGAGGCGCCGCGCAGCCTGTGCTATTACGGCTGTATGCCGGAAGATCTGGAGAGCGGCGGGATCGATGCGGTCTGCCCGGAGTGCGCCCAAAAATATGCAGAGGGAAGACCCCTGGCCGCCATGGATCCCGTCCGGCTGATAGAGCTGCCCCTCAACTCCCGCCTGGAGGACGTCGTGGGGGGCATCGATGAACGCGCTGCGGTGCACGAGCGCATGCGCCTGCGCCGGGGTATTCTGGCTCAATCGGATCGCAACTTGCTTTACATCGATGAAGTCAATCTGCTGTCTGATGATGTCGTCGATGTAATTCTGGATGCCGCTGCCCAGGGCAGTTATACCGTACGGCGCGGCCCGGTATCGGCCACCTACCGCGCCCGCCTGGTTCTCATCGGATCCATGAATCCGGAAGAGGGGCGCCTGCGACCGCAGATCATGGATCGCTTCGGATTGCGGGTGATGGTAAGTGGACTGGCCGCTCGAGCAGAACGCCTGGAAGCTTACCGGCGCGTGCACGCTTACCAGCAGAATCCCCGGGCAATGACCTCTCAATATCAAGCCGAGACCCAAGCGGCCTGCGCTGAAATTCAATCTGCCAGGGATTTGCTGCCCCAGGTGGAAATTCCACAGGATGTCGCCCAGCTGGGCTTAAACTGGATCGAGCAGTTGAAAATCGATTCGCTGCGGGCCGAAATCACCTTGTTCGAAGCGGCGCGTGCCTATGCTGCCGCCGATGGGCGTACCGAGGTGACTCCGGATGATCTTAAGCAGGTCGGGGTGATGGCCCTGCGGCTGCGCCGCTCTGAATTCATGAGCGATTATTTGGACCAACAAGCCAAAGAAGAGAGTGAAATCTACCAGCTGTTGAACTCGTCCTTCAAATCAAAAAAATCTACCGGAGAGCGAAATCATGAAACTTCTCAACCTCTTCAAAAGAAACGCCGGAAAAGAACTGGAGGCGGCTGACCTGGTCGATCCGGATGATATGCCCGAGCCGCAGGATTTAGAAAGTTATATGCGGAGAGGCTGGGCATACCACTCGCGGGATCAGGAGGAGAAAGCCGAGAAGGACTTCCGGCGGGCCCTTGAATTCGACGCCGAATCGATTGACGCCAACTACGTGTTGGGTCTGGTGCTGAAGGCCCAGGGCCGGGTCGACGAAGCCGTCCAGCAGTTTCAGAAGGCGAATGAGCTGCTTGAAGCGGGTAAGCTGGAGGATAACCAGGCCCGCCGCGAGATGCTTCGCCGGCTATCCGTTGGGCATATTAATGAACTTAAGCGCGGGGACTGGGGCTTAGAGGAAGAGGTATGGCATCGCGAGGGTTGACACCTCGGCAAAGGCTCGAGCTGGTTTTGGATGGCGACACGCCGGATCGACCGCCGGTCGCTCTCTGGCGGCATTTCCCCGTGGACGACCAGACCCCGCTGGGCCTGGCCGAGGCCACCCTGGATTTTCAGCAAACCTACGATTTTGACCTGGTCAAGGTTACCCCGTCATCATCCTACTGTTTGGGGGATTGGGGCGTCGAGGATGTGTGGCGCGGCGCCACAGAAGGCACACGAGATTACACTCGCCGCGTCATCCAGCGGCCCGAAGACTGGGAAAAACTGCCCGTCCTCGATCCGCATCACGGGCATTTGAACGATCACCTGGAATGCTTGCGCATCATTTCCGGCCGCCTTGGCCCGGAAACCCCCGTCATCCAGACCATCTTCAACCCGCTCTCCCAGGCCAAAAACCTGGTTGGCGGGGAATCCTTGCTCATCCACATGCGCCGGTATCCGGACGCGCTTATGAGAGGCTTGGAGACCATCGTCGAGAGCACGCAGCGCTTTATCCACGCCGCCCGCGATACCGGCATCGCCGGGATCTTTTTTGCGGTCCAGCATGCTCAGTTCGGCTTGCTCTCAACCGAGGAGTACGCCAGGTTTGGGCGGGCTTATGATCTCCAGGTGCTAGAGCCTGCCCAGGATTTGTGGTTGAACGTCCTCCACCTGCACGGGCTGGAGGTCATGTTCGACCAGTTGACGGAGTATCCGGTAGCCGTGATTAACTGGCACGACCAGGAAACGCCGCCCTCCCTGGCAGAAGCCCAAACCCGTTTTCCCGGGGTGGTGTGCGGCGGTCTCAAGCGCTGGGACACCATGGTCCTCGGCACGCCTGAGCGGGTGAAGAGCGAAGCCCAGGCAGCCATCCAGGCCACCGGCGGCAAGCGCTTTATTCTGGGCACCGGCTGTGTGCTCCCCATCATCGCCCCCCGCGGCAACCTCCTCGCCGCTCGCCAAAGTGTAAACTTTGGATGACTACTCAGCCCTCTGGCACAGATTATCGCTGTCTGCCCTGCCTACCCTCTACCCTGTCTACCTTGTATACCTGTATACCTGTATACCTGTCTACCTGTCTACCCTGTCCACCTCCATCATGAGCGGACTAAGAGTCATCGGCGGAAAAGCAAGCGGTCACAACCTGCGTTCCGTGCCCGGTGAAACCACCCGGCCGATCACCGACCGCGCCAAAGAATCGCTCTTCAACATCATCGGCGCCGATATCGAAGGCGCTGCCTTCCTGGATTTGTTTGGCGGCACCGGCAGCGTCGGGATCGAAGCCCTCAGCCGGGGGGCGGAATTTGCCCGCTTCGTCGAGATCGATCGCCAGGCCATTCAAACCATTCGCCATAACCTGGAACATACGAAGTTGGAGGGCGCCGCCGAAGTGCTGCGCATCGATGCCTTTGCCCTGCTCTCCCGGCCGGCCGACCGCCATTTTGATTACGTCTACATCGCTCCGCCGCAGTACCAGGGCCTGTGGAAGCAGGCCCTGCTGGGCCTGGATGCCAACCCCTCCTGGCTTTCCGAAGATGCCTGGGTGATCGCGCAGATCCACCCGCGCGAAATTGAAGGAGTGGAACTGCAAAACCTGGTCGAATTCGACCAGCGCCTCTACGGCGCCGTGCTCCTGGTCTTCTACCGCCCACCATTTTAACGAAGGGGATAACGAATAGAACCAAGAAAACTATCCGCGTTCATCCGTGTCAATCCGCGTACCACTCCAATCTTCCACCTTTCGCTCATGGCCTTGTCAACGCCGCCGGAGGGTTTCCGCGATGGACGAGGACATCCGTGGTCAAGGCCAGGGCCGCGCAGTGGATCGCGCTGTGAATCACCGCCCTGGCAACAGCTGCCGGGTCATAAATGCCCGCCTCGAACATATTCACGACCTGCCGCCGCTTTACATCATAACCACAGCCTGGCCCTGCCTGGACAACTCTGGCCATGATGACGCCGCTGTCTTCTCCGGCATTGGTAAGCAATGTGCACATCGGCTCTTTGAGGGCTCCAATCAAGATGCCGTAGGCCGAGCGCTCATCAGCATCGCTGGTCTGATTGATTTGTTCCTGCAAAACCTGGCTGCAGGCCAGATAGGCTGCGCCGCCTCCCGGGACCACTCCCTCACGCAGGGCGCCTCGCATCGTCTGCGCCGTACGTTCCGCTGATGCCTTGCGAGCTTCAACAGCGCTGGGCGTCGCATCACCCACCCATAAGGTGGCAGCGGCTCCCATGAGCGTGCCAATCCGTTCCTGCAGTCGCCTTGCGTGCTGCGAATCCTCTGTGTGCTCGAAAGCCTTGCGCAAGCAGGCGATATGCTGGCGCAGCAGCCGGGGGTCGCCCTCGCCCGCCATGAAGCCAAAATGATGCGGGCCGGCCCAAGCACGGCGCGCCCCGCCGAGATGCTCTGGCTTGATCGCGCTCAGGCTGGCGCCTGTAGCTTTTAGCAAAGGTTGGCCGCCCGTCAAGATTGATAGATCCTGCAGAGCAGCCATTTGTATCTCGCTCGATCGCCCCGGCGTTTTCACGGCCAGTACTTGCACTTTTTCTCGGTTGGAGCTGGCTAGCAGCACAGAAAGAGCTGGCTCGGATATCTTGTTCGCAATCAGAAGGAGTCCGTGGATTCCGCCGCTCGCTGCTAACTCCAGCAGCGGGACCACCTCACCCGGCGCATCGATTTCCAGGTCGGTTATCACAATAGATGCCTCTTCGAGCTGTCCCCTCAATCCCTGCCGATCGCTGGCCATTGCGCGGGAAATCATTCCCCCTTCCCAAAACCTTCCCTCTATATATTCTTGTTCCAATTCTCTGCTGCGGCCGGGGCGGATATCTAGCAGACCGTATTCACCTATCACATCAAAGATCTCGCCGAGCAGCCTGGAAAGGTCCGCATCGTTACTCAGCGTTTCAGCGAATTGGGCAAGTTTTTCCTTTCCGTGGATTTGCACGGTCATCCTGTCAAGTTCTTGCACTAGCTCCTGCGCGCCACGCTCGAGAAAGCCGCGCAGCCGCATCGCATTTCCACCGGCTGCAAGATAACGCAGCCCTCGGTTGTATACACTTTGAAAGATCACCGCAGCCGTGGCTGTTCCGTCTCCTGCTCTTTCTTGCAGTTGCCACAACATTTGGCGGATAAGCATCGCCCCAACATCCTCGCCCCGGTTCTGTAGCTGGATGATGCGCCGGGCAATCGTGCCTCCGCTGTCGAGCAGCTCTGGCTTTTTGCCCCGGCTGATCGTCGACTCACTTGCCACCAGGCGTGGAAAGGGCCCCAGCGTCGGCCGGACCGCATTGGCGATCTGGTTAATCCCCCGCTGCATTCCCTGACAGACTTGGGGTTGGAAAAGGACCTTAGGGGTTTGCCATTTCTTGTTTGACATTAGAGTTGATTCCTCGGGTGAGCACCGCCACGCCGTACGGACCCAGCTTCAGCTCTCCATCCACGGCTCTTCCGCTCAAATGATCATAGGCCGGCCACGGCAGTGCGACCATTTGTTCAACAGAATTGTGGTTGATTACGAA
>Ga0299906_10005495_pt1 | contig 10320 bp, 12 predicted proteins | sample RVTome_14_FD_200259 | JGI IMG/M metagenome (GOLD analysis project Ga0299906, IMG submission 200259) | Soil microbial communities from uranium-contaminated site in the Upper Colorado River Basin, Wyoming, United States - RVT145D125 (version 2) ...
GCCCGGTTGCTAAAGCAACTAAGTAATCTTACTACATTCTCACTATTACACAACAATGAATAATATATTCGTATTTTGTTTGTGCTTTCTTGTACAACAAAGTTTCGCGCAAACATTAACCATACGGGATGCTGATACTCGCCATCCAATCGAAATGGTTACGCTTTATAGCTCAAAGCCTGTTGTATCAGCATTTACGGATGCGAAGGGAAACGTTGATCTGACCCAGTTCGTTGATGCCGACACTATATACTTCAGGCTCATTGGCTACAAACCTGTTCAAAAAACTCTGCCCGAAATTCAGCGGATGAATTACATCCTGTTAATGAATCCGACAAATTTCAGTCTACAGGAAATCACAATTTCGGTTTCAAGATGGGAGCAGGAAAAACATGACCTTCCCAATAAGATTTCCAGCATAAAACCGGAAGAGATTTACCTTCAGAATCCTCAGACTGCTGCTGACATCCTTACTATTAGCAACGAAGTTTATATTCAAAAGAGTCAGTTGGGTGGCGGCAGTCCAATGATTCGTGGTTTCGCTACTAACCGCGTTTTGCTGGTGGTTGATGGAGTCAGAATGAACAATGCCATCTTTCGTAGTGGCAATCTGCAAAATGTAATTTCATTGGACCCTTTTACTATTCAAAGTTCTGAGATTGTATTTGGACCGGGCTCGGTTATCTATGGTAGTGATGCCATTGGTGGAGTAATGAGTTTCTATACCCTTTCACCTTCCTTTTCTTCCACGGAGAAACCATTGGTAAAGGGCAGTGTATTTACCCGATACTCTTCTGCGAACTCAGAATTAACAGGACACCTGGATCTTAATGTTGGCTTTAAGAAATGGGGCTCATCAACCAGCATTTCGTATTCTAATTTTGAAAATCTTAAAATGGGTAAACATGGTCCCGATGAATATCTCCGCCCAACTTACGCGGTCAGAATTAACGGAGTTGACACCATGCTGATCAATAGTGATCCTGAAATCCAGATTCCTACGGGATATAATCAGGTGAACCTCATGCAAAAGCTTCGATTTGTCCCAACCCATAATTGGAAAATTGATTATGGTTTCCATTATTCTACCACTTCAGATTTTCCAAGATATGATCGACACATCCTGTATAGGAACGGTTTGCAACGATCTGCCGAGTGGTATTATGGATCTCAGACTTGGATGATGAACTCTTTGGGGATTTTGAATTCGAGCGAAACATCTTTTTATAATCAGGTAAAACTTACACTGTCTTATCAGCACTTTGAAGAAAGTCGGCATGATCGTGATTTTGGAGATGTGATTCGATATAACCGGTACGAAGAAGTAGATGCATTCGGTGCTAATCTTGATTTTGAAAAAAAAATAAGCAAGAAGCATTCTATTTTCTACGGTGTGGAAGGAATCCTTAATGAAGTAGGCTCTACAGGAATTGATACCAATATAGCAACTCAGTCAGAGTCTCCTGGTCCAACTCGCTATCCGGATGGCTCAACCTGGCAATCTTATGCCGGATATATTAATTACCTTGTGCGCACTTCGAAGTTACTGACTATCCAAACCGGACTCCGTTATAATCATATTTTATTGAAATCGCAGTTTGATACCGCATTTTATCCGTTTCCATTTTCAGAAGCCAACATTAATGCCGGCGCCGTAACCGGGAGTGCAGGTTTGGCCTGGTCTCCCCTTAGTTCCTGGCAATTCAACGCTAATTTTTCAAGCGGCTTCAGATCCCCGAATGTGGACGATGTGGGAAAAGTTTTTGACTCAGAGCCAGGATCCGTAATTTTACCCAACCCTGATCTGAAGCCCGAATACGCTTATAACTTCGAGCTGGGAATAACCCACATTTTTGGCGATTTGGCGAAGTTGGATGCAACAGGATACTACACCATCCTGAAAGATGCCATGGTTCGACGAAATTACCGGCTAAACGGGCAGGATAGTATTCTCTATGACGGAGAGTTAAGCCAGGTACTATCAATTCAAAACTCCGCAAAGGCATTTGTTTATGGCATTCAGACAGGGGTTGAAGTTAAACTTCCAGCCGGGTTCAGTCTTACTTCAAATATTAATTACCAGGCTGGAGAAGAAGAATTGGATGACGAAAGCACGGCACCATTAAGACATGCGGCACCCCTGTTTGGCTCTACTCATATACTTTGGACCAGAGGTAAATTGAAAGCAGATTTATACTCATTTTATAATGGCAGGATTGCCTTTAAAAATTTGGCTCCGGAGGAACAGAACAAATCGTATCTCTATGCAATTGATGGAAATGGCAATCCTTATTCACCCGCGTGGTATACATTGAATTTTAAGTTTTTGTATCATGCCACCAACTTTATCACATTAAATCTTGGCCTTGAAAATATAACCAACCAAAGATACCGGCCCTATTCCTCCGGTATTGCAGCTCCAGGGACCAATTTCATCATTTCAACCAGATTTACTTTTTAGTTATCTTTCCTAAACATTGAAATAAAAAGCAATAATTTGGCAACCAATAATTGAATTATTAGTACACCTTTAGATTGTCTTTGATTTGAAGAAATTATCCATTCTTATTCCTGTTTTTAATGAAGAACGGACCATTTTTAACGTCCTTCAGAAAGTAACATCCGTCTCTTTAATTAATGATATTAGTAAAGAGATTGTGATTGTGGATGATTATTCAACTGACAATACCCGAAGTGAAATCAAAAAATTTATTCATGATTTTCCTGAAATGGAAATTATTTTTCTTGAACACCAGAAAAATAAGGGAAAAGGCGCAGCGATTCGAACAGGAATTGAACGTGCAACGGGAGATTATATAATTATTCAGGATGCTGATCTTGAATACGATCCGAATGAAATAAACAGGTTGCTACAACCCATTGTGGAAGAGAATGCAGATGTTGTTTTGGGTTCAAGATTCCTTTCAGGCAGTTCCAAAAGAGTTTTATACTTCTGGCACTCACTCGGAAATAAGTTTCTGACTTTGTTATCCAATTTTATGACCGACCTGAATTTAAGTGACATGGAAGTTGGGTATAAGTTGATTCCCACTTCAATCTTTAGGTATATCAAAATAAGGGAAAATCGATTTGGATTCGAACCTGAAGTAGTTGGTAAACTGGCAGCGATAAAAGGAATACGAATTTATGAAGTCGGTATTTCTTACCACGGAAGAACTTATGAGGAGGGAAAGAAAATTAACTGGAAAGACGGCTTTAGGGCCATTTACTGTATTTTCCGATATGCACCGGTTTTTAACAGAAGATTGAAAAATTATAAAAAAGACCCGCAAAGTGCTTTTCAAACGGGATCAAAAACATAAACATCTCCCAAACAAATCCAGGTTGATTAAGAAACTTCATCTCTCCCAATTCTTACATAGCCTTCCGCTATTTTGAAAGTAGAACCGGCTGCAAGTAATTCAATAATAGAAAGCCTCAAGATTTAACTAATACCTATATGAAAGCAACCCTAACCATTCTGCTACTCATTATTTCGAATTCATTCATGACATTGGCCTGGTATGGACATCTTAAGTTCTATGAAATGAAAGGATGGGAAAAGCTGAGTCTTTTTTCAGTAATACTAATTAGCTGGGGAATTGCCTTTTTTGAGTATTGCTTCCAGGTACCGGCAAACCGGATTGGATTCCAGTCTCAGGGCGGACCCTTCACGCTCGTCCAGCTTAAAGTTATTCAGGAAGTAATCACTTTAGTCGTTTTTTCACTTTTCACAATTATGTTCTTCAAAACGGAAACAATTCGCTTAAATCACTTTATCGGATTTATTTTCCTGATTCTTGCTGTTTATTTCATTTTTAAAAAATAAAAAAACCATTTCACAATAAAAATATTGGAAGCCGGACATATTGTATCCGGTGAGAATTATACTCCTTTGAGCACACAATCATTCAGCAAACAACTGAGATGTACACCCATGTTGCCGTAAATACTTTTAAAAAGGTTAAAAATCCTTTAGATTAGTTGACGCTATAAAAGGGATATATTCAATAGATATATCCGGTTGTTGTAACCAATTAAAAAAAATATCAAGTGAAAATAAACATCTCAATTCTTTTGTTTTTTCTTTCAACTGTCTGTTTTGGACAAATCCTACCGCAAATTGATTCATTGATTGAAAATGAAATGAAATCAGACAAAGTCGCTGCATTGGCAGTTGCAGTAATCGATTCTGGCAAAGTAGTTCACCTTAACACTTATGGCTTTAGGGATTTGGAAAATAAATTTAAAGCAACTGTTAATACTCCATTCCATATTGCGTCCGTTTCCAAGACGGTAACAAATTTGGCCGTATTCAATTTAGTAGAATCTGGCAAAATTGAATTGGAAACCGATATAAATGCATATCTCCCATTTAAGGTTAAAAATCCTCATTTTCCAAATACAAAAGTAACCGTTCGTGATTTGCTAAATCACCGAAGTGGAATAAGAGATGATTTTGAGATTTATGAACCCTTTTGGACAATTCCTAATGGAGATCCAACCCTAGAATTAAATGACTTTTTAAAGAATTATTTAAGCGCAGGAGGAAAACTCTATAAAGATGGACATTTTGAAAGCAATTCAAATTACAAGTCTTTTTCCTATTCGAATACGGGAGTAGCTTTATTAGGACTTATAGTTGAGACCGTTTCAGGAATGAAATATGAGGATTATTGTCAAGAAAACATCTTTAAACCTATTGGAATGATGAATACGAGTTGGTTTTTAAAAAACTTAGACTCAAATCTGGTTGCAAAAACTTATGTGCATGAAGATTCTATCGGACTAATTTTTAAGGGACATAATGGCTACCCTGATTATCCTGGAGGTCAATTAAGAACATCAATTTCTGATTATTCATTATTGCTAACTGGATATTTGAATGCGGAAAGCTCTAACTTCATATTAGATGCAAATACCACGAGAAAAATAACCCCATTACCACAAATTTCCCATGAAGGGTTTTATACTTGGTTCCTTAATGCCATAAACGATAATATTTATTATGCTCATCCTGGTGGGGATACTGGTGTGAGAACAATTGTAATAATAGATGTTAGAAATAAAAATGGGATTGCCCTTTTTTCAAATGCAGAGATTGAATTGACCAACTTACTTAGAGAAATAGAAAAAAAAATGTGGAGTAAATAACGGGTTACAACACTGTAAAAAATGCATTAAAACGCATTTTACAACTAAAACGTTAGCAGTAATAATTGCATGAAGGACATTGTAATTGAGACAGAAGACAGGTTTGGCCTAAAAGCGACAATTTATAAGGCAAGTAAAAATTCCATTAAAAACTGTACCCTAATCATTAATTCAGCGACTGGGATAGGTAGAAAGTTTTATTCGAGATATTCCAAGTACATGGCTTCAAACGGGTTTGACGTAATAACCTATGACTACCGAGGAATAGCAGAGTCCAGACCCCAAAAACTTAAAGGCTTTAAAGCGGACTTTGTGATTTGGGGGGAAAGGGACTTTTCATCTGTCATTAAGAAATCAAAGAATCTACTTCCTATTAACAAAATTGTTGTTTTAGGGCACAGTATTGGAGGAACAATCTTTGGGATGACTCTGGACTGCCAAGAAATTGAGGCTGTAATAATGATAGGGGCGCAGACATCTTATTATAAAGATTGGCCAAAGAAGCATCGTGTAAAGCTATATCTTCTGTGGCATATGGTAATGCCATTCTTAACTAACTTGGTTGGATATTTTCCTGGAAAAAAATTAAGAATGATGGAGGATATTCCAAAAGGAGTTGTGAGACAATGGAATGAAAGAAGGAAGAATCAATCAATGGCGGCTCAACTTCAGGAAAATAATGTAAACCTTTTTTATCACATCTATACCAAGAAGTTGTTGACAATTTTTATTGAAGATGATGTTATTGGGACGAAAAGAGCGGTAGAAAGAATTACGGAATTATTTATTTGCGCTGACAGACAAGTTATAAGTGTAAGCCCATCAGACTACTCTGCAAGTGTCATTGGACATTTTGGTTTTTTTAAAAAGGACTTTGAGAAAAATTTATGGTTACAGACTGTAAATTGGTACACAGAAGCAATTACTACTGCCAGCAGTAAGTTTCTGCCAGCTTGAGGTGCACCGTAAATTTATAGTTTGATTTTACTAATTTAGTTTACGTTTCGTGGGACAACACGCGGCTTCGAGAGGCCGGCCACATCGCAAACACAAACGTTGGCGGTAATTGCCGACCACACCGGAAAACGACTCAAAAAGATTTGGAGATTGTTGTCTGAATAGGTAACTTTGCCCATGTGACTAAATTTCTCCGTGAGACATATGTTTACCAAAATCATTTTTGGGACTTCTACAATAACCAGAAAAAGGAGGTTCAGGACAAGATTGATTATGTAATCGGACTCGTGAGGACTTTACAAATGGTTCCAGAAAGGTTTTTCAAACATCTTGAGGGAACTGATGGCATTTACGAAATGAGAGTAAAAGTGGGTTCTGATATTTATAGAATCTTCTGTTTCTTCGACCAAGGACAACTAATCATTTTACTAAATGGGTTTCAAAAAAAGAAAGATAAAACTCCGAGACAAGAAATTATAAGAGCAGAACGGCTTAAAAAGGAATATTATGAAAACAAAATTAAAAGATAAGTACCTGACTTCATGGGACGACCATCTTGACAAGAAGTATGGAAAAAAAGGATCAAAGAGTCGTCAGAAATATGAAGAAGATTTTGAGACATTTAAAATTGGAATTCTCATACAAGAGGCGCGGAAAAGACAGCATATGACTCAGCAGGAACTAGCAAATAAAGTTGGGACAACAAAAAACTATATTTCAAGGATTGAGAATAACGCTAGTGACATTAGACTGACAACGTTGATGAGAATTATTCGAGAGGGACTTGGTGGCCGACTAAAATTCTCGGTTGACATATAGAGAGTGAAGGCCACTACCGCCAATCGAATAGCCCGCCCCGCCAGTTGTAACTGAGGAGATGTGCCTCTCACACCTATCCCGACGCGTCGGGACGGTTCGTTAATACTGCAACCGCTCTTTATACCAGCTACAGCTTGTTCTACTTTGAACAAGGGCTGGCTAACCCGAGGTTTGAACCTCCCTATCTCCACACGAAAAAAAATTTGGTGGTTTGCCAAATAGTTCATAGTTTTGCGAACTATTAAACTTTTAAACAATGGTCGACAAGAAGATTTTTGAACTACACGCAGACGTTTGTAAAGCATTGGGACACCCTTTGCGTATTGAGGTTATTGACCTGCTGCAAGACAAAGAGCTTTGCTTTACTGATATTCTGGAAGTAACAGGTGGATTAAAATCAAACCTCTCCCAAAATCTTTCTGTAATGACAAAAAAGGGTATTTTAAAATCGAGACGGGATGGACAATGCACTTACTTTTCGCTTTCTTCCAAAAAAGTAGCTCAGGCGTGTCGACTAATGCGTGGGGTTCTTATTGACAGCCTTAAAAAACAAAAAAACCTCCTTGAAAAAATGTAATCTTCAGAAAAATGGGCAAAACAATATTGGTCTTAGGAGCAGGAACTGGTGGAATTATCACTGCTAAAGAATTAAGTAAAAAAGTCGGTGGTAAAACCAAAATATTGCTTTTTGAAAAAGAAGAAAAAAATATTTTTGCTCCTTCCCTTCTTTGGTTGATGGTTGGTAAGCGGAAACCGAAACAGGTTTACAGAAACACCCGAAAAATTACAGGTGCAGGCATTGAAGTAATTATCGGAGAAATTGAAAAAGTAAATCCCGAGAAAATTTCCGTTACCGTAAAAGGTCAGGAATATAAAGGGGATTATATGATTATTTCGCTTGGAGTTGAGCAAATAGCAGAACATAATCTGAATGACTACGGACACGATTTTTACACCCTTGACGGTGCAGCAAAATTCAATGAACAATTGCAAAATTTCAAAGGTGGAAAAATTGCGGTTTTAGTTCCGTCCATTCCTTTCAAATGTCCTGCTGCACCTTATGAAGCTGCAATGCTTGTAGAAAATTTTATCAGAAAAAAGGAGTTGAACAGTAAAGCAGAAGTTTCGTTATACGTTCCTGAACCTGGTCCTATGGGTGTTGCTGGAAAAGAATTATCGGGAGCGGTCAGGCAAATGGTTGAAATGAAAGGAATAAAATATTTTCCAGAACATCAACTAACATCAGCCACAGAAAGAATTTTGACTTTTAATAATGGTAAAACTTTCGAATATGATTTAATGGCGTTCACCCCAAAACATCAATGTCCTTCGGTAATCAGGGAAACCGCTTTAGTTGGAAAGTCGGGTTGGATTGAAGTGAACCGTAATACAATGGAAACAAATTTTCCGAATGTTTACGCTATCGGGGACATTACATTTATTCCGCTTGAAATGGGCAAACCACTACCAAAAGCAGGAGTGTTTGCACACTATCAGGCAGAAACCGTTGCACACAACATTGCTCAAAAAATTGCAGGAAAATCTTCCGGCAAAACTTTTAATGGTGACGGGCAATGCTTTTTAGAAATGGGCGGCGGAAATGCGGGTTATGCAGGTGGTAACTTTTACGCTTCGCCTGTGCCGGATGTAAAAATGAAAAAGCCCGGCTATTTCTGGCACTGGACAAAAGTTTGGTTTGAAAAATATTGGTTCTTCAAATACTTTTAAAATTATAAGTGTAGTAATTACAGCAAATAAAGTTTATCCCTGTTCGACATGCAGGCATAAAAATGAGAAACAAAATGAAAATTTTAATCTTAATCAATGATGCTCCCTACGGTACAGAGAAAGCATACAATGCTTTACGACTTGCAAATCAATTAAACAAAGACCACGAAACGGTTGAAGTGAGAGTTTTTTTAATGGCAGATGCTGCCAGTTGTGCCGTTGCTAATCAGACAACTCCGAATGGTTATTATAACATTGAAAGAATGCTGAAACTTTCGCTAAACAAAGGAACAAAAGTGAAAATATGCGGAAGTTGCGCAGACGCAAGAGGTCTAAAAAATGTTCAACTCATTGAAGGAACAGAAATCAGCACAATGGCTGAACTGACCAACTGGGTTGTGGACAGCGATAAAGTTCTCATATTCTAAAACCCCGCTTCTTTTTAGTCATACATTTTGTGCTCCAAAACCCTTACGTTTCTTAGCCAAAACCGGTTGTTGGGCAATTGTGAAACACTTAAAAATACTGTTGACAATGACAAAACGGTTCAGACAAATGAGAACACTTTGAAATATCTTTCACTAAACCATATGGCATGGCTACTACCGGCCACTATTTTGGTTCACCGGCTGGAAGAATACTTTGGCCAATTTCCACGTTGGTATTCCAATCTCTTAAATACACAGTCGTCCAACCAGGATTTCACTGTTATCAATGGAGTTGGCCTGTTCGTATTCACCGTATTTTCCTTTCCTATATTTTCGATAAAAACAATACAATATTGGTTGCATTGGGAACGCTTGTTTTCGTGAATGGAATGGTCCATCTGGTATTAAGCATTTTCACCTTTTCTTATTCACCGGGTACAATTTCCAGTGTAGTTCTTTTCATCCCTCTGGGAATTATTATCTTTAAGAGGATATTGCCTCAGTTACGTATGGTGAAAGAATTATTGCCATTGCAATAGGCATCCTTGTATTGTTTATTGCAAGCATGATAGCCATTAATATCTAATAAGGTAGTTATTGCAGACAAATAAAAAAGGTATTTACGTTGTTGACAAACACTTTGGACAGAGGATGATATTTGAACCAATATAATATTCAATCAATTTGTTAAATTAAATTCTTGAGTCAGCTTGTTCTACTTAGAACATAGGGACTGTAACCTGGAAATTTTGGCTTTGCGAACCGACTTTTTGACTAAATTTAAACACTGACTTTTTATGATATGGCGACAGAAATAAAATATAAAATTAAGGCCGAAAACGTTTCGACAGTTCAAAATCTTTTCAATCCCTGCAACGTTGGGGCAAGACCGTTTTTAAAGTGGGCTGGAGGCAAGGGTCAATTACTCGACAAATTTCAAGAACTCTACCCAAAGCAACTCAAGCAGAAAAAAATTAAAAATTTTTACGAGCCATTTTTGGGCAGCGGTGCCGTATTCTTTGACATTGCACAGCACTATGAAATTGAAGGCGCATATCTCTACGACATTAACGATGAACTTATTTTGACTTATAAAGCCATTCAAAAAGACGTAACAAAACTGCTTGACTTTCTTTATCGCTACCAAAAAAAATACATCAAACTTGACAAAAAACAACGCCAGGAATTTTTCTACGACCAACGGACAAATTACAACTTGCAGCGTTTCAATATT
>Ga0299906_10005496_pt1 | contig 10319 bp, 9 predicted proteins | sample RVTome_14_FD_200259 | JGI IMG/M metagenome (GOLD analysis project Ga0299906, IMG submission 200259) | Soil microbial communities from uranium-contaminated site in the Upper Colorado River Basin, Wyoming, United States - RVT145D125 (version 2) ...
CTCCGACCACCTGGTGATCGCCGCGCCCGCCACCGCCGAGACACGCCAGCTGATCGACGCCGCCGCGCTGGCCCGGACGAAGCCCGGCGTCCATCTCGTGAACATCGCGCGCGGCGATCTGGTCGATCAGGATGCGCTGCGCGCCGCCCTCGACGCCGGCCACGTGTCGCTGGCGTCGCTCGACACGGTCACCCCCGAGCCGCTGCCCGAGGGCCACTGGCTCTACACGCACCCGCGCGTGCGCCTCTCGCCCCACTGCTCCTGGAGCGGACCGGGCGCCCTCGACCGCCTGCTCGATCCCTTCCTCGAGAACCTCGGCCGCTGGCTCGCGGGCGAGCCTCTCGAGGGCAAGGTCGACGTGGAGCTCGGCTACTGAGGGATCGCCGCCGCGTCAGGGCGCGTACCAGATGGGGGAGGTCCAGGCGCGTTCCTGGATGCTCGTGGGAAGACCCGCCACGGGCTCGATGCCGAGCTTCTTCACGTCGTAGGTGGACCAGCGCGGCGTCGGGATCTCCAGCACGCGTGCGTAGTACACCGCCGGGTTCGCGGGATCGAACTCGGGATCGGTCCAGACCGCGCGGAGCTGGGCGGCGCCGATCGCGTTCGTGTAGGTGGCGTTCGCGACGTCGACGGTGTTGCCCACGGGCGGAGCGTCGCCGCTCGCGTCGGGCGCGCGATCGCCCGAGAGTGCGACGTCGAAGATCTTCTCGTGGGTCTTCCCGTTCGAGACCCAGCCCTTCACGATCTGGATGCGGTCGAGGTTGGCGCCGTCGGCCTCCTTGGCGGCGTGGACGAGGAAGGTCGGGGCCGTGCCCTCCGCCGCAGCCGGGAGATCGCCTCCCATCGGGACGCCGCCCGCGTAGGCGCCCTCGAGCCAGTCGCTCGCGTCGAGGGCGCCCGCAGCAAAGTCGAAGCTCCCGAAGAAGCGGACCTTCATGCGCGTGCCCGACGTGGCGAAGGTCTCCTTGCGCGCGACCGCGGCGAAGATCTCCTCGCGCGTGTTCGCCTCCGCCCAGACGCCCGCGAGCCCGCCCGAGCTGAACTCGCGGAGCTGGCGTGCGTTGGCCTCGCTGAAGCCGGGCGGGCCCTCGAGCCGGTGCCTGGGATCGTTCTCCATCGCGAACTTCCCGGAGTAGTTGTCCTCCTCCGGGGTGGAAGCGGAGTTGTGGGTGTCCGAGTCGCCGATGAAGCCGAACTTGAAGGGGTTGCCCCGACCCTGCGTCTCGAGGAGCAGGCCGCGCACGAGCGCCTCGCGCGCGTAGCCGCCCTTCTTGTGCTCGGGGGGCTTCGCGTCGGTGGAGAGCGTGTAGTCCCAGAGCTCGAAGCCGCCGAACTCGTCGTTCGGCGAGAGGGTGGGATGCGTCTCCGAGGTGCCCTTGATCTGGCTGATCTCGTAGACGGGCTCGTTGCGGGTGCGCGCCACGGCGTAGGCCGCGTCCACCGGGCTGCCGCCGTAGGTGGTGTCCTCGGGGAACATCAGGCCGTTGCTGGCGTTGCCGTTGTGGGCGATGGCCAGGAGCCTCGCGCCGCCCTCGCGCTGGGCCTCCATCCACTTCCAGAGGTCCTCCGGCCGCTCGGAGTCGAAGGAGGAGAAGGGCAGGTCGGGGACGCTGTCCGACGATTCGAAGATCACCACGCGGTGGAGGTTCTGCTTGCCGGGGTTGGAGGTCCACTCGAAGCCGGGGAAGGTGGTGAAGTGGCCCGGATCGTCGTGCCGATCGGCGATGCCGACCACCTCGGACCAGATGGTGCGGCTGAGCGCGGGATCGGAGAACTGGGGATCGGACTCGCCCTCGCTCATCTTCGTGAGGATCTCGCCGAACGCCTCGAAGGCGACGGCCTGGTCGTCGGAGGTGATGCGCGCGGCGATGGGCAGCTTGCTGAACGGGCTCTCGGGGTCCTCCATCTTGCGGAACACGCCGAGATACTCGGCGTGGTCGGAGACGACGTACCAGTCGAGGGGCTTCTTGATCCGAAGCTCGCCGCCGCCCCCACCGCCGGGGATCGCCTCGCCCTTCGCCCAGCGGAACGCGTCGTCGGGCGTCGTCACGGACCCGTTCGTGTAGCCGTCGAACGAGTAGCTGGTGTGGACGTGGAAGTTCCCGAAGTAGGCGTCGCGCAGCGGGTTCGTCACGGGGCGCGTCTCCGCGTGCGGAGTCTCCGGGATCGGGGTCGGCGTCTCTCCCATCGCTTCGGGAGCGCTCTTCTCCTGCGAGCCGCAGGCCATGAGCGAGGTGGCGATTCCGACTGCGAGCGCAACGGCGAGGATGGGCCTCATCCCGGAACCTCCGCGTCCCGGTGCTGCATGGCGCCGGGTTCGGGGCGGGACGGTATCCGGGAGCTCATCCGGCGTGAAGGGGGATCTCGATCGCGCTTGACGTGCGGGTAGGACCCGTCGATCCTGTTTGCGTGAGCGACTTCGACTACTCCGGCGCCGGAATCGCCATCCGCGACGACCTCGCGGCCGCCCACCGCGACGCCTGGCGGTGGATCGCGGCGCCCGGCACCTGGTGGTCGGGCCCCGAGCGCGTCGCGATCGCCGCGGCGGCGCGCCGCGCGCCCGCCTGCGCGCTGTGCATCGAGCGCAAGGCCGCCCTCTCGCCGCTCGCGGTGTCGGGCGAGCACGACGGCGACGCCGCGCTTCCGGCCGCCGCCCTCGACGCCGCGCATCGCCTCGTGACCGACGCGTCGCGGCTCTCGAAGGGGTGGCTCGAGAAGACCCTCGCCGGAGGCATCTCGGACGCCCACTACGTGGAGCTGCTCGGCGTCGTCGTCGCCCTGCAGAGCATCGACGCCTTCCACCGCGCGCTGGGGCTCCCGCCCGAGCCCCTGCCCGAGCCGCGGCCCGGCGAGCCCAGGCGGGAACGTCCCGCCTGCGCCCGGGAGGGCATGGGCTGGTTCGCGACGATCGCCGCGCGGGACGCGGTCGGTGAGTACGGCGACCTCTATCCCAAGGCGCCCGTCGTCGCGAACGTGATGCGCGCGATGAGCCTGGTGCCGGACAACGTGCGCATGCTGAAGAAGCTCTCCGCCGCGCAATACGTCCCCCACGAGATCGTGGCGAAGGTGAGCGCGCAGACGGGGCGGGCGCTCTCCCGCGCGCAGATCGAGCTGGTCGCGGGGCGCGTGTCCGCCCTGAACGAGTGCTTCTACTGAACGAGCGCGCACGCCATGCTGCTCCGGGCGAGCGGCGAGCTGGAGGGGTCGGAGCCGGACCTCCACGCGGTGACCGACGCCTCGGCCGAGAGCGGCGTCTTCGGCGGCGCCGTGCTGCTGGCCTTCGCGGATGCGGTGATCGGGGGCACGGCGGCGGAGGTCGCGTCGGCGCGGGGGGCCGTGCGCGCGGCGCTCGGCGAAGCCGCCACCGTCGATGCGGCGGGCGTCATCGGCAACTTCCAGCGCATGGTGCGGATCGCCGACGGCTGCGGGATCCCGCTCGACGCGCCCGCGGCGTTCTTCTCGGCGGAGATGGCGCGCGAGGTGGGCCTCGACCGCTTCCCGTCCGCCGCGAACACGCCGGCCATCACGGGCGCGAAGCGCGTCGCGGCGCGCCTCGCCCAGCCGCTCCTGCGCTTCGCGGTGCGGCGCTTCGCGGCGAAGTAGGGCCGGGCGCGTCGCGCGGCTCCAGCCGGGTCGCGGGTGGGCCGAAACTCCAGCGGGAAGCCGGTGATGCCAATGTCCTCGCTCCTTCTGAAGAGTCCCCAGGCCTTCGCGGCGTCGCTCCTCGACGCGGGGCGGCGGCGCGCGTGGATCGCGTGGCCGCCGGGGTCCGCGGCGCTCCGGGCGTCGCACCCAGGCCTCGAGCCGGTGGCGCGCGCGCTCGCCGGCGATCCCGACTACGACCGCCACGAGGCGATCTTCCTGGAGGTGGATGCGGGGAGCGGCGCCCTCTTCGGCGCCTTCCTGCACCGCACGCTGCGCGGACAGGGACAGGGGGGGCTCCGCTGCTGGCGCTACGACGCGGCGGGAGACTTCCTGCGCGACGGGCTGCGCCTCGCCCGCGGCATGGGACGCAAGAGCGCCCTCGCCGGCCTGTGGTGGGGCGGTGGCAAGGGGGTGATCGCGCTGCCCCCCGGTTCCGAGCCGGAGGGGGCGTCGCGCGCGCGCGTCTTCGCCGCGTACGGGCGCTTCGTCACCAGCCTGCGCGGCTGCTACGTCACGGCGGAGGACGTCGGGACCTCGCCCGAGGACATGCGGACGCTCTTCGCGCACACCCGTTTCGCCACCTGCATCCCCGAGGATCTCGGCGGATCGGGCAACCCCGCGCCGATGACGGCCGCGGGCGTGGTGTGCGCGATCGAGGCGGCGCTCGACTGGCTCGGGAAGGGCGGGCTCGCCGCGAAGCGCATCGCGATGCAGGGCGCGGGGAACGTCTCGGCCCACATGGTCCCGCGGCTCCTCGAGCGCGGCGTGGGGCGCATCGTGGCCAGCGAGACGTCGGTGGAGCGGCGCGCGGCGCTGCTCGACGCCATCACCGATCCCCGTCTCACGATCCGCCTCGTCGAGCGCGACGACCCCGGCATCCTCGCCGAGCCCTGCGACGTGCTGGTGCCGAACGCGCTCGGCGGCGTGCTCGGCCCGAAGACGATCCCCGACCTGCACACCGGGCTCGTCTGCGGCGCAGCCAACAACCTGCTCGCCGACGACGCGCGCGACGGCCGCGCGCTCGCCGACCGGGGCATCGCGCTGGTCCCCGACTTCGTCTCCAACCGCCTCGGCATCGTGGCGTGCTGCGACGAGGAGGCCGGCCGCGTGCATCCGGATCCCCGCATCGAGGCCCAGCTCGGGCGCGACGACCCCCACGGCATCCCCCGGAGCGTGCAGGCGGTGCTCTCCCGCGCGCGCGAGCGGGACGAGACCCCGACCGAGGCCGCGGGCGCCCTCGCCGACGCGGCCATGGCCGAGCCCCACCCGATCCACGGCGACCGCTGCCGCCGCATCGTGGCCTCGCTGCTCGAGGGCGGCTGGGCCGAGCGGCCTCCGGCGGTCCCTTGACGGATTCGATATCTCCATTAATATGGAGATATCGGCGGGACGGCGGCCGCGCCCGGTCCGCCCCCGCCGCCCACACTGCCTTCATTCCCTTCATTCCATCAGGGAGGAACGACCATGCGCCTGCAGCTCGCCCTCAACGTCCGGGATCTCGACGCCGCCGTGGAGTTCTACTCGGCGCTCTTCGGGGTGTCCGTGAACAAGCGGAAGCCCGGCTACGCCAACTTCGCGATCGACGCGCCGCCGCTCAAGCTCGTGCTCTTCGAGCAGCCCGACGCGCCGGAGCGCCTGAACCACCTCGGCGTCGAGGTCTTCGAGGACGCGGACGTCCACCTCGCCACCGAGCGCCTCAAGGCCGCCGGCCTCGCCGACCTCGTCGAGGACGAGACCACCTGCTGCTACGCCAAGGCCAACAAGGTCTGGGCCACCGAGCCGGACGGCGCGCGCTGGGAGTGGTACAAGGTGCTCGAGGACTCGGAGACCTTCGGCGCGAATCCGCCGGAGCCCGAGACCCGAGACGCGAAGCCCGAACCCGCCCCGACCTCCTGCTGCGGCTGACGCCGTCGGCGGCGGGGCGCCGAGGAGAGCCATGCCCCCCGCCGACGCCTACCGCATCTTCGGAGCCGAGGTCTCGCCGTACTCGGTGAAGGTCCGGTCGTACTTCCGCTACAAGCAGATCCCCCACGAGTGGCTGATGCGGACGCCGGCGACGCTTCCCGAGTACCAGAAGCACGCGAAGCTGCCGATCATCCCGCTGGTGGTCACGCCCGACGGGCAGGGGATCCAGGACTCGACGCCGATCCTGGAGCAGCTCGAGGCGCGGGTTCCCGAGCCGTCGATCCACCCCGCCGATCCGGTCGCGTCCTTCGTCTCGGCGCTCGTCGAGGAGTTCGGCGACGAGTGGGGCAACAAGTGGATGTTCCACTACCGCTGGGCGCGCGAGGCCGATCAGGTGTCGGCGTCGGAGCGCATCGTGCGCTCGATGATGCCCGACGCCGACGACGCCGCGGTGGCCGACGCGGCGGTGGGCATCCGCGACCGCATGCTCGGCCGCGTCTGGTTCGTCGGCAGCAGCCCGCAGACCGCGCCGCAGATCGAGGAGAGCTTCCAGGCCGGCATGCGCCAGCTCGAGGCGCACCTCGACGGCCGCGACTATCTCTTCGGCGCGCGCCCCGCCTTCGGCGACTTCGGCCTCTGGGGCCAGGTCTACAACGCCTGGACCGACCCCACTCCCGGCGCCTTCCTGCGCGCGCACACGCCGAACGTGTGCGCGTGGTGCGAGCGCATGCTCGACCCGAAGGCCGGAGGCGACTTCGAGCCCTGGTCGTCGCTCGCCCCGAGCTTCACAGCTTTCTTGCGCGACTGCGTCGGCGCGCTCTTCCTGCCCTGGACGGTCGCGAACGCCCGGGCCATCGCCGAGGGCGCCGAGGAGTTCAGCGTGGAGCTCGCCGGGCGCCCCTTCACGCAGAAGCCGCAGAAGTACCACGCCAAGAGCCTCGCGGCGCTGCGCGAGAAGTACGCGGCGGCGAAGAGCGCGGAGCTCGACGCGGCGCTGGGAGCGGCGGGGTGCCGGGTGGGACTGCGCGACCTGGCGAGCGCGTTCTAGCCAGAGCCCCGTTCGCCGAGGCCGCGTACCAGGCGCGGCGGGCACACGCGCGGAGATCGGCGACACCACATCCTTCCTGGCGGGGTGGGCCCGTCGAGCTCCCGCGGGCGGCGCGGCGGTCGGCAGACGGTCCGGTTGCGCGGAGCACCGGGGTCGTGCAGGCTCGTCCGGCCTTCGTCGACCGTGGAGGAATCCGATGCGCTCCGTCCTTCGTCGCTCCGTCCTCGCCCTCGGGGTGGCCGCGCTGGCGCCGACCTCGGCCGCGTCCGAGGCCGCGACCGCCACCTCCGAGAGGCTCGAGCGGGCGGTCGCGTCGCCCGAACGCTCGTCCGCCGATCGCGCCCGCGACGCCCAGCGCCACCCCGTCGAGACGTTGCGCTTCTTCGGCATCGAGCCCGACATGCGCGTGCTCGAGCTGTGGGCGGGGGGGGGCTGGTACACCGAGATCCTGGCCTCGTTCCTGGAAACCGACGGCAAGCTCGCGGTGACGAACTTCGACCCGGCCGGCCCGCCGGACCAGCCGATCACGCGCTACGCGAAGCAGTTCGCGGACAAGCTCGGCTCCGCCCCGGCGCGCTTCGGCGCGGTCGAGGTCCTGCAGATCGACCCGCCGGAGGCGCTCGTGTTCGGCGCGCCCGATACCTACGACATGGTGCTGACGTTTCGAAACAACCACGGCTGGATCAACGGCGGCTACCACGATGCGGTCTACGCCGAGGCGTTCCGCGTGCTGAAGCCCGGCGGCGTCCTCGGCGTAGTGCAACACCGCGCGGCGGAAGGCGCCGAGCCGGTCGCCTCGGCGAAGACCGGCTACGTGCCCGAGGCGTTCGTGATCGAGGCGGCCGAGCGGGCCGGCTTCGAGCTGGCGGGGCGCTCGGAGGTGAACGGGAATCCGAAGGACACCCGGGACCATCCCGAGGGCGTCTGGACGCTTCCTCCCAGCTACCGGCTCGGCGATGACGATCGCGCGAAGTACCAGGAGATCGGGGAGAGCGACCGCATGACGCTGCGTTTCGTCAAGCCGGGCGGCCGGAGCCAGCCGCTATGACGGCCAGTCGGCCCGACGGCGCCCTGCAGGCGGGATCGGATCCCCGCGCATCGCCCGGTGGGCTCGACGCCCCGCATCCGACGTCACGTCGTGTCGTCCGGAAGGACGTCGCGTCGGAGGCGCGGTGACACGTCGCCCGGGTCGTCGTCCGGAAACAGGAGCACGCGGCACTCCCCGACGCCGCGTCCGGAGGTCTCCAGAACCTCCAGGGCGACGCCCCCGTAGTGGACCCGATCGCCGACACGCGGGGGCCGATCGAGAAGAGCGAGCACGAGGCCGCTCACGGTATCGACCTCCTCGTGCTCGACCGTCCGCCCGATGGCCTCGCCGAGATCCTCGATGCGGGCGGTGCCCGCCGCGCGCTGGACGCCGTCGCTGCCGACGTAGAGCTCCGGGTGATCGTCGCTGGCCGGATCCTGGATGTCGCCGATCACCTCCTCGAACAGATCCTCGGTGGTGAGGATGCCATCGGTGCCCCCGTGCTCGTCCATCACCACGGCCATCTGCACGTTGGAACGGTGCATGGCGTCGAGCACGACGTCGAGGGTCGCGCTGCCGGGCACGAATGGGACCGGCCGGATGTCGTCCTGACGGATGGTCGTACCTTCGCGCACGCAGCGTGCGATCTCGCGGATGTGGATCATCCCCACGATGTGGTCGAAATCGTGCGCGTAGACGGGATAGCGCGCGTGGGGAGCCTGGGTCACGACCTCGGTGAGATCCGCGAGCGAGGCGCCGACCTCGACGCCGCGAAGCCGGACTCGCGGCACCATCACCTCACGCGCGACGAGCTCGCCGAAGTCGAGGAGCTCGTCGATGACGTCCGCCGATTCGCGACGCAGCATGCCGCCCTGCTCGGCCTCCCGGACCAGGTAGCTCAGCTCCTCGGGCGTGTAGAGGTGGCCGGTGCCGAGGCGCCGGTCGATGCCGAAGAAGCGCAGGAGCGCGTTCCCGATGCCGTTGAGGGCCGCCACGATCGGGTACGTGGTCACCTGGACCGCGAGCATGATCGGCGTCAGCCACAGCACCGCCCGCTCGGAGCGCGCGAGCGCCACCGCCTTGGGCACCATCTCACCGAGCACGATGTGGAGGTAGGTGAGCGCGACGAGGGCGATCGCGCCGGCCATTGCGTGGGAGGCGAGCCATGCCGGCGCTCCCTGCCACGACAGGAGCGACTCGATCCAGAGCGCGAGGCGGATCTCCCCGTACATGCCGAGGCCGAGGCTGGCCATCGTGATGCCGAGCTGCGCGGTGGCGATGTAGCGGTCCTGGCGCCGGGCGTCGGACTGGATGCGCAGGACGGCGCTCGCTCGTTGGCTCCCCCGCGCGGCGAGCTGTGCGACGGCGGTGCGCGGCGCAGCGACGATGGCGAACTCCGCGGCGACGAACAGCGCGTTCACGGAGAGCAGCGCGACGACGACGAGGATCGCAGCGCCGTCCATCAAGCGCGCCTCTGGATGGAGGCCCGTCGGGGCGCATTCTTGAACTCGTCCGCCAGCACGCCGAAGACGGCCCCGAGGACGTCCCGCAGGGTCACCATCCCGACCACCCGGGCCGTGCCATCCACGACCATCGCCTGGGACGCCCGCTGCTCGCGCATCGTCACCAGGAGGCTGTCGGCGGCGGCGTCGACTGGCAGCCTCACCACCGGCCGGAGCAGGTCGCCGACGTGCCGAGGGGCGCCCCGCGCGTGGGCGCGCACGGCGTCCTTCGTGTGGAGGATCCCGACGGTGTCGTCGATCGTTCCGCGGTACACCGGAAAGCGGGTGTAGGGCTGCTCGGCACCGATGTGGATGGCCGCCTCCAGCGGTGTGTCGACGTCGATCGCGACGATGGCGTCGCGCGGCACCATCACGTCGACCGCCCGGACGTTGGACAGGCGGAGTGCCCGACGCAGGCGGCGCCGCTCACCGGGATCGAGGGCACCCACGCTGTCGGCCTCCGCGAGCAGCAGCTCGATCTCGGCGGGGGAGTGCACGTGGCGGTGCGGTCCCTGCCGCACGCCGACCAGTCGAAGGAGCGCGAGCCCGCTGCCGTTCAGGATCCAGATCAGCGGGGTGAAGACGCGCAGCGACCACGACATCGGGACCGTCGTGAGCAGCGCGGTTCGGACCGGGAACTGCAGGGCCAGCGCCTTGGGCACCAGTTCACCGAGCACCATCTGCACGATGCTGAGCCCGATCAGCACGACAGCGAAGGCCACGGAGTGCGCGGTGACGGTCTCCCATCCACCGAGCTCGCCGGCGAGGGCGGCGATCGGCGGCGCCAGGGATGTCTGGCCGTAGGCCCCGAGGAAGAGGCTCGACAGCGTGATGCCCACCTGGCAGGCGGCGATGTAGCGGTCGAGCTGCAGCGGGTCGTCGACGATCGGTTGCAGCCATCGCGCGCTCGCGCTGCCCGACTCGGCTCGCCCGCGGATCCGGGCCCGCGGGACCGCGACGGCCGCAAACTCCGCCGCCACATACAACGCGTTGGTGGCGATGAGCAGCCCGATCGCGACGAGGATGGTGACGAGCGCCATGCGGGCTAGCGGTGCTCCAGCCCGGCTCGAACGGGTGGCGCGAGGTCGGAAGGCTGCAATGGGTCTCCAGAACTCGGATGCAGGGCCCGGCGAAGGGCTCGGAGAGTATAGAGCGCCGACCTCCGATCAGCGCGGTGCACGTCCTCCGACGG
>Ga0299906_10005498_pt1 | contig 10317 bp, 6 predicted proteins | sample RVTome_14_FD_200259 | JGI IMG/M metagenome (GOLD analysis project Ga0299906, IMG submission 200259) | Soil microbial communities from uranium-contaminated site in the Upper Colorado River Basin, Wyoming, United States - RVT145D125 (version 2) ...
GGACAACCGGACCACGCGCGGGCTGGAGGAATTGCGACGAACGGGCTGCTTCGAATTGCTGGACGAATTCGCCGGGTCCGGACCCGGCCTGCGACCGGTGGACCGATCAGCGCCCAATTTCATCAACCGCTCCATGCCTGAACTGGCCCTGCTGCGTTCCATTGCGAAGGCGCGAATCCTGGACATGCGATACGCGGCGGAGGCCGGCGACCGGTCGGCGGCGATGGATGCATTCGCCGACGTCGTCGGCGCCGGCAAGTCCATGACACATCAGATGGACATGATCAGCCGTCTGGTCGGCCTCTCGTTGATCGCCCTTGCCCTGAACGAACTGCGCTTCCAGTTGCTGGAGCATCGCTACGACGAAGCGTCGGCCCGCCGCCTGCTTGGGCTCGTGCACATGGACGGCGTGGCGAGCATCGAGGAAGTGCTGGAGGGCGAGCGACTGTTCTGCCTCGATGTCATGGAGTGGATGTTCAATGAGAACGGGTACCTCATCATGGATGAATTCGCGAAGTCCATGCAGGACGGAAACGATACCAGTGGTCTTGACACGTTCTGGGGCGCGTTCAAGCAACGGTTCGGCGCCGTCACAAAGGCCGAGGCCGTTCAACTGCTCAATGACAGCATTGATCTGCACATCGCTGAAGCCGGGCGGCCGTACACGGAACGCTGGGCGACCGACTATGAATCGTGGCTCCAGGAGCGGCTGACCTGGAAACTCGGTGATGAGATGATCGATTCGCTGTTCTGCGGCACACTGTGGCGCGCGATTGACCAATGGGAGCTGACAATGGATCAGGTGCAGACCGCGCGCCTGATGATCGCGCTGGAGATCGCCCGCCTGCGCGACGGCCGGTATCCCGATACACTGGCCGCCCTGGCGCCCGACATACTGTCCGAGGTCCCCAGCGATCCGATCTGCCATCAGCCGTACGGCTACGCACGGCACGAGAAGTCCGGCGGGGCGTCGTCATACATCCTGTATTCATGCGGGCGCGACTGCCGCGACAACGGCGGCCGGATCGATCCGGATGAACCACGGCTGGGCTACAACACAATCTACGGCGACGGGCTTGACGTCCTCTACAGCAATCCGCGACCGCCGCGCGAAGCGGAGGGTGAATGATCGGTGGCCGTGCCGACAGTGGCACGGACATCCTGCCCACGCGGGTAGTTACAATGATCGGGCAGGATGCCCGCTCCACCAGGAACCACCGCGGTCCTATTCCGCCGGCATCACCACACCCCGGCACTCCCCGAAGCCGATCCTTGCTGCGCCCTCTTTCTCGCACCAGGCGCGCATGATGACTTCATCGCCATCCTCCAGAAACTTCCGCGTCGTGCCGTCCGGCAGGTCGAGCGGCTTTTCGCCCCGCCACGTGCGCTCCAGCAGGCAGCCGCGGCTCTCCTCTTCCGGGCCCGAGATCGTTCCCGACGCGATCAGATCGCCGGGGCGCAGGTTGCAGCCGGTCGAGGTATGGTGCACGAGCATCTGGGCGATCGTCCAGTACATCTCACGGAAGCTGCCGCGCGAAACCTCGACCGGCTCGAGGCCATCGGCGCGCATCTTCTCCGAGGCGATCGACACCGACAAGGTGATCTCCAGGGCCATGTCATCGGCGGGCTTCAGGTAGTCGATGATCGCGGGATCTTCGCTGCCCCCGGAACCAGAATCACGCGGCGGGCCCTCCACCCGGTACGACGCCACCGCATCGAGCGGCACCACCCACGGGCTGATCGTCGTGGCGAAGTTCTTGGCGTTGAACGGCCCCAGCGGCTGGTACTCCCACTTCTGCACATCCCGCGCTGACCAGTCGTTCACCATCACCAGGCCGAATACCTGTTTGCTCGCCTGCGACATCGGGATCGTCGTGCCCAGTTCGTTGCCCTGGCCGATGAAAAAGCCCAGCTCCATCTCGTAATCCAGCAGCCGGCATGGGCCGTACTTCGGGGCGTCGGCGTCTTCGGCCTTCGTCTGCCCGTTGGGGCGCTTCACGGGCGTACCGCTGATGACGATGCTGCTCGCCCGCCCGTGATACCCCACCGGCAGGTGCTTGTAGTTGGGCATGAGCGGCTGATCCGGCCGCATCATCGACCCGACGTTGGTCGCGTGGTGGATCGAGGCGTAAAAGTCCGTGTAATTGCCGATGACCACGGGCATGAACAGGTCCGCATCGTCCATCGGACCCGAGACCTTCTCCCACATCGCATTGTCCTCGCGGAGCGTCTGCGTGTCGGCTTCCAGCAGGCGGGCGATCTCAGCGCGGGTCCGCCGCCAGATGTCCGGGCCCAGGGCGATGTACTCGTTGAGCGTGGAATGGCCCAGCGTGGCGATGGCATCATCCGGCGCGTGGTGCAGCAGGCCGTACTTGATCGCCGCCTTGAGGTCGAAGATCCGATCGCCGATCCCCACGCCCAGGCGCGGCGGGCCCTTCCAGCCCTTCGGGCGAAACGCGCAATACGGCAGGTTCTGGAGCGGAAAATCGCAGCCGGGGGCGTTGGCGGACTCGAGCCAGCTTTTTTCGTGCGGTCTGATGGACGGGTCGGGCATGGCCCCATCATACCGAAAAAACGCCGAAATCAGGGCCCGACGGTCGATTCTGCGGCCACAAAGCTCGGGCCGGCGCGATTACACCAGCCCCAGGCCCTTCAGGTCATCGCGCGGCTCGGTGAACGAGCACGAGCCGAACGAGATCGCGAAGAAACTCCGCGTCTCCTCGATCTCATCCAGCACCAGCCGCTGGTCGCGCCAGATGATCTCCTGCTCGTGGAACGTGAACGCGGCGGCATCCGTCTCCGCCAGCGCCTCGCGGATCTCCTCCTCGCCGATGCGCTTGATGTTGGCCAGGGCCGCGGCGATGAACACGTTGAGGAAACCGTGCTCGTCCGCGCCGACGGCGTTCGAGAAATGCCGCATGGGATGGTGCAGGCCGGCGGTGGCCTTGAAGGGGACATCGGTGGCGGCGCAGGCGGCGATGAATCTCGCCAGTTCTGCCACCCCCGGAATCAGGGCCCGGTTCCGGGGGTCGACGCCGCCCGTGCGGACCTTGGCACCCGCATCGTTGCCCACGAGCGCGGCGATCTTGCCCCTTGGATCGCTCCGCCAGTCGATCTCGTAGAACGGGAACAGCTCATCCGGAATGGCCTCCAGCGAGGCGTCGATCGCTGCGGCATCATCGCCCTTGAGCTCGATCACATCGACCAGGGCCAGCCCGGCGCGGCAGTCGGCGTGATCCAGGTTGAACCGCTCGATCCGCGCGATCTCATCGGCCAGCTTCGCATCACCGGCGCCGCTGACGAGAGCGCTGATGATCCACGGATCATCTTCGGCCTCGGCCGGCATCACGCCCCGGGCCGCCGCCTCGAACTCATCGAGGCGCGCTGCGGGCACGACCAGGCGGCTGAGCATCCACGAGTCCGGGTCATCGCGGAGATACGCCGCGTAGTTCCGCACGGTCGTCGGCATGTCGAGCGAGGCGGGCGGGAAGAGCCCGGCATAGTCGACGATGCCATCGAGCAGCGCCCCCACGCTCTGGCGGACCAGTTGCACCGGACCTGCGCTCTCCGCCCGTGCCTGGTTCATGACTGGCCCTCCTGCTGCTGCGCCCGCGCCCAGGAATCGCGCAAGGCGACTGTGCGATTGAAGACGGGCCGTCCGGGCGTCGAGTGCTTCGTGTCCACGCAGAAATATCCGATGCGCTCGAACTGCACGCGCTCGCCGGCCCCGACGCGGGCCAGGCCGGGCTCGAGCTTGCCCGTGATGATGCGCAGTGACTCGGAATTGATGTTGTCCAGGAACGTGCCACCTTCCGTGGGAGGTTTGTTGGGATTCTCGACGCTGAAGAGGCGGTCGTAGAGGCGCACCTCGGCGTCGAATGCATGGTCCGCCGAGACCCAGTGGATCGTGCCCTTGACCTTGCGGCCATCGGGCGAATCGCCGCCGCGCGTGGCGGGGTCATGGGTGCCGCGGATGGTGGTAATCCGGCCCGAGGCGTCCTTCTCCACGCCCGTGCACGTGATGAAGTACGCCCAGCGCAGGCGGACCTCCCTTCCGGGAGAGAGGCGGAAGAACTTGCGCGGCGCATCCTCCATGAAGTCCTCGCGCTCGATGTAGATCTCGCGGGAGAACGGCACGATGCGCGTGCCGGCGGCCGGATCCTCGGGGTTGTTCACGGCGTCGAGTTCATCGACCTTGCCTTGGGGCCAGTTCTCGATGATGACCTTGACGGGGTCGAGCACGGCCATGAATCGAGGGGCCGTGCGGTTGAGGGCCTCGCGAACCGAGTGCTCCAGCAGGGCGATGTCGTTGACCTTCTCGCGCTTGGCCACACCCGCCTTGGTGCACGTGGCGCGGATGGCGTCCGGGGGATAGCCGCGCCGGCGCATGCCGGAGATGGTGGGCATGCGGGGATCATCCCAGCCGTCGACGTGGCCCTGGTCAACAAGCTGGAGCAGCTTGCGCTTGCTCATGACGGTGTAATTGAAGTTCAGCCGCGCGAACTCGATCTGCCGCGGCCGCGCGCGCTCGCCGTCGGGGCGAATGCCGACCCGGTCGAGGCACCAGTCGTAGAGCGGCCGGTGGTCCTCGAATTCCAGCGTGCAGATGGAGTGCGTGATGCCCTCTATGGCGTCCGATTGCCCGTGGGCCCAGTCGTAGGTGGGATAGATGCACCAGGCGTCGCCGGTGCGGTGGTGCGCGGCGTGGAGGATGCGGTACATGACCGGATCGCGCAGGTTGATGTTGGGCGAGGCCATGTCGATCTTCGCGCGAAGCACCTTCGCGCCGTTGGGGAACTCGCCGGCCTTCATGCGGGCGAAGAGATCGAGGTTCTCCTCGACACTGCGCCCCCGGAACGGGCTTTCGCGCCCCGGGGCCGTCAGGGTGCCCCGGAATTCGCGGATCTGCTCGGCGTTCAGGTCGTCCACGTACGCCTTGCCTTCCTCGATCAGTGTCACGGCCCAGTCGTGGAGCTGCTGGAAGTAGTCCGAGGCGTAATACTCGTGCGCGCCCCAGTCGTAGCCGAGCCAGCGGATATCCTCCTTGATCGAGTCGATGTACTCCTGTTCCTCCTTGACGGGGTTGGTGTCGTCGAATCGCAGATGGGTCCGCCCGCCGAACTCGGTGGCGACGCCGAAGTCGATGCTGATGGCCATGGCGTGGCCGACGTGGAGATAGCCGTTGGGCTCGGGCGGAAAGCGTGTGACCACCCGGCCGCCGTTCCTGCCGCGCGCGACATCGTCGGCCACGATCTGGCGGATGAAGTCGAGCGAGCGTTTTTCTTCGGCGGTGGTCATGGGGGAGGATTCACCACGGAGACACGGAGACACGGAGAGGAGTGGGTAGTTTATGGTTGATGGTGATTGGTCCGGGGTGATGCGATCTCAGTTGTCGGCACGTTGAGGCCTGTTCATCGAGGGCCCTTTCTGCTCTCAACATTCCTGTTTTCTGCTTGCCTCCGTGCCTATGTGCCTCCGTGGTTCATTCTTCACGGCGAGGCCAGCAACGCCCGCTGGGTCAGGCATCGGTCGATCCTTCTCAGCGTGGACTCCTTCCCCAGGATCACCAGCGTCTCGTAGATCGCCGGGCTGATTGTGCCGCCGCTCACCGCGATTCGCAGCGGTTGGGCAACGCGGCCCAGCTTGCCCTCAGCGCGGGAATCAGCGTAGGCCTGGACCGCCTTCTCCAGCGATTCGACCGTCCATTGCTCAAGGCCCGCGAGCACATCGCGGATCGCCTCCAGGTGGTCATACCCGCTCGGCGGCCCGCCTCCCAGCGCCTTGCGCACCGCCTTGGACCGTTCAAATTCGATCTCATCATCGGCCAGCACGAAGAAGCGGCAGCTCGCGATCGGGTCATCCAGCGTCTTCGAGCGGGCCTGGTTCGCCCGGGCCAGCAGCTCGAACTGCTCCCGCGTGAGTTTGTCGATGAACCAGCGGTGGTGCTGATTGCAGTGCTCGCGGAAACGCCGCGCGAAAACATCCGCCGGCATCGCCTGGATCGCATCGAGATTGAACGCCAGCAGCTTGTCGCGGTCGAACTTCGCCGGCGACTTCTGCACGCGGTCGAAGTCGAACCGCTCGATGAGGAACGCCGCATCGAACTTCTCGATGTCGCCGCCGGGGTTCCATCCCAGCAGCGAGAGAGAGTTCACCATCACCTCCGGCAGATAGCCCGCGCGGCGGAAGTCATCGACATTGATCTCCGGAAGGTGCACGCCCAGCGCCTCGGCCAGGCGCTCGGCCGCCTCCAGCTCGAGCTGGTGATCCTTCTCCGCCAGCCACCAGTCCCACTGGTGCCGCGTCATCACCGGCTCGGGCTCGTGCGGCAGCCGCGGCGGGGCCTCGATAGCCCGCTCCTGCACAGTCCGGCGCAAGGTCTTGTCCTTGTCGCGCTTGGACATCTTCGAGCCGTCGGGATTCGTGATCACCGACAGGTGGGCATAGACCGGCCGCCGGAAGCCCAGCGCCTCCTGGAGCAGCACGTGCTTGTGGGAGTTCTTCAGGTGCTCCTCAGCCCGGATCACGTGCGTCGCGCCCATCAGCTCATCGTCCACCACCACCGCGAAGTGGTAGGTGGGATAGCCATCCGCCTTCATAATCACGAAGTCATCCAGTTCCGCCGCCTGCACCACCACCCGCCCCCGCACGAGGTCGTCAATCGCGATCTCCCCTTCATCCGGCGTCCGGAGGCGCACGACGTATGGCCTGCCCTCTGCCATCCACCGCAGGATCGTCGCCTCATCGACGTTCAATGCCGCGCGGTCATATCGATACGCCCGCCCATCGGCCCGGGCCCGCTGGCGTGCCGCATCGAGTTCCTCGGCCGTCTCGAACGCCCGGTACGCCTTGCCCTCGGCGATCAGCCTCTCCGCGTATCGCCGGTAGCTCTCCAGGCGCTGCGACTGGAAGTACGGCCCCGCCTCCCCCCCGCCGCAGTTCTCGTATTCCGGCCCCTCATCCCACTCGATTCCCAGCCACTTCAGGTCCTCGAAGAACGCCGTGCTTGCGGCATCGGAGGAGCGATTCACATCGGTGTCCTCGATGCGCAGAATGAGCTTCCCGCCGCGCTTCTTCGCATAGGCCCAGCAGAACAGGGCCGTCCGCGCCCCGCCCACGTGCAGGTGCCCGGATGGGCTGGGGGCGAAGCGGGTGCGGATGACATCGGGATCGAAGACGGATGCGCCCATCAGGCCGACAGGGTAGCCGCGCCTACGCCTCAAGTCGAAATATCACGCCCGCCGCAGGCGCGCCAGCGCCCTGCGGCGACGGGCCGCGACGACGATCAACCGCACCGGTCCCGACAGGGCGAACGCCGTGAATGTGATCGCCATCACCTCCTGGAACCAGAACAGCGCCACCAGCAGGCAGATGACGATGCCGCCGATATAGCCGAAACTGTGCGGGCCGCGCAGGTAGCGGTTGATGAAGTGAATGTACGGCACGGATGAGACCATCGCCACCGCGCACAGGAGCGTCACCAGCGGCATGCCGAACGCCGTCCATCGCGCGAACGCCAGCGTCACCTCGTCCAGCGACACGCCCTTGACGGCCAGGTGATGCTGGTGCAGCACGATGAGGGCGGCGATGGCCCCGCCCGCCCCCGGCGAGGGCAGGCCGCGGAAGACCATGTGGTGCTCCACCTGTGCCGACGGCGTCTCGACGTTGAACCGGGCCAGGCGCAGGGCCGTGCATGCGACGTAGGCCGCGGCGACGCCCCACAGGGCCTTGGCGAAGGCGCTGTCGGCCTCCGGGCCCATGATGGTCATGGCGCCCTCCGCCCCGACGTAGTGGGAGGCCAGCCGCAGCATCATGTAGGCCGGGGCCACGCCGAACGTGACCACATCCGCCAGCGAGTCGAGCTGCGCGCCCAGCTCGCTCTCGGTGCGGGTGATGCGGGCCACGGAGCCGTCCACCGCGTCGAAGAACATGCCCAGAAAGACCAGCGCCCCGGCCAGTGTCAGACTCGACCAGCCCCAGAAGCCGGTCTCATCGATCGGCTTGGCCGCGTAATGGATCGCCGCGAAGCCCGCGATGAGGTTGCCCAGCGTAAAGAGCGTGGGCAGGACCGCGAACGGCGGCAATCGCCGTCGTCGCCGGCGCCTGATGACCGGCGCGGCGACGTGGCCGTTGCCCGGCGTGTCGGTCGCCGCCAACTCGCGGCGCTTGTGCTTGGACTTGCCCATGCCCTGCCTTTCAGCGCCCTCCCGCGGTCGACACGCTCAGGGACGGGTGCAGTTCCGGAGCGATGCGCGGCACGAGGACGAGCACGCTCCGCGTCGCCGGAAGCGCCTCGCCGCCCAGCAGCAGTGTACCCAGCGTCAGGGGCGCGGCGACATTCGGCCCGGGCCCGGACTGATCGGCGCCGGTCGCGGCCGGCGCCGGCGTGCGCATCGCATCGGCGCCCGGGCCGATGCGCCGCCGCGGCCGATCGGTCGCTGTTTGAGTTGAGGAGACGCCCGCCGCGCCCGTCTCTCCCGGCCAGCGCACGCTCGGCGCCTCGGTCGTCAGGACATAGGCCATCGTCGGATCGAGTCGCAGGGTGACGGCCAGTCCCTCGAAGACCTCGCCCCGTTCCGGTCGGACCTGACCCAGCAGCAGATCGCGCTGCGACTTGTCCACGAAGCACGGGGCCAGATCGATGTGCAGGAACGGGCCATCCTCCATCGGCACGACCCAGCTTCGAACCAGGAGCTGAAAAGCCCCCTGTGAAAACGCGCGCACGCGCCCGCCCACGGCCACGACCTGGCGTCCGGGGGCTGGGCGCTCCAGAAGTTCGCGCCAGGCATCGATCTGGCCGTGCCACTCGTTGAGGCTCAGCGACAGCGGCTGAAGGTCCGTGGCGATCGCATCCACCAGCCCCGCCGGCACCTGGTACAGGCGCAGCCCGTCGCGGCGATATCGCTCGTGGAGCTCGACGCCCAGAGCGGCCGTCCCGCCGTGCGCTGTGACCACACGGCCGATCCGCTCGGGGTCGCCCTGCACGATCCAGCGGCGCACCTCCAGGCCGTTCTCGATATTCGTCAGCCGTCGGAGGACCTGCTGCGAGGGCGACTGGTCGCGGCCCGCCGCCGCGGGGCGCATCGGCGTGCGGTCGACGTCCGGCCCCTGGGCGCAGCCGGCGGCCGCCGCGGCCAGCAGCAAGCCGAGGGCTCTCTTCATCCTGGCGCGCGGCTCAGCGATCATGGGCCTTTCCCGTTGATTGCCCGGAGGCGATCGTCGCCGGCGCGCCGGCGCCGGTCAACCCCGGCAGCGGCCGGAGCGACACCCGCGGGTCGTTGAGGGGACCGAGCACCTGGATGCCCAGGATCTGGTCGCCGATCGGCTGGAGAACCTGGCGCATGAATGGCGTCCACGTGCGCACCTGGAAGCGCAGGTCCAGCTCGAAGTCGGTGAGATTCATCGAGCCGGCGCCGAAGACCTGAATGGGCGAATACTCCCCCATCGAGTTCTCCATGACGATGTCCTCGAAGATGAGCCGGTCGCCATCGATGTAGAACGGGGCGTCCAGATAGTCCAGATCGCCGCCGAGCGGCAGGACGCCCTGGATGATCTGCACCAGGCGGAGGACCAGCGGCATGGCCGCGACGCGCTCGCCGATGGTGCGGACCTGGCCGCGGCCGATCCTCGTCGCCGGCTCGCCGCGCCTCCCGACCATGTGAAACGTCGCGTAGACCTCGCCATCGGCGCCCGGTCCGTCGGCGGCGGGCACGGGCGCGCCATCCGGCGTCGGCGCCGACGGCGCGGGGCGGACGACGGCGTCGAGATCGACGCCGGCGAGATCGAGCCGCACTTCGTACCGCCCGGCATCACCCACGCCGAATTTCGCGTTGCCGCTGATCTTGCCCCCGTGCGAGTCCGACTCGAAGTATGGGACGAGCATCGACTCCGTCGCCCGGTCGAAGTGGGCGAACGCCGTGAGGTCGGTGATCAACCGGCGATTCAGGTACATGGATCGGACATGCGCATTGATGTCCATATCCGGCCACTGCCCGGGCAACTGGCTGAGCGTCACGTTGTAGTCGCCGTCGATTCCGGCGAGGTCGGCGCCGATGGAGATGGAGGCGTCGGCCGTCCTGATGAGCCCGGCGAAGTTGACCTCCCATCCCCTGCCGCCCGGCCCATCCACCTCCCGCAGCAGGATCTGCCCGCGCCGCAGCGAGCTGTGGCCGTCATCGGTGAATTTGACCGATTCGGCCCATTCGCGGATCCGCCGGGGCAGCAGCGCCTCGACATCGTCGCTGCGCAGGCGCCCGGGGTACTCGACGCTGGCGCTGGCGGTCACCCGGTCGGCCAGGTTCACCTGGCCAGCGACGT
>Ga0299906_10005499_pt1 | contig 10313 bp, 6 predicted proteins | sample RVTome_14_FD_200259 | JGI IMG/M metagenome (GOLD analysis project Ga0299906, IMG submission 200259) | Soil microbial communities from uranium-contaminated site in the Upper Colorado River Basin, Wyoming, United States - RVT145D125 (version 2) ...
CCGGCTGTCGTCCTGAGGCGGGTAGAGCTTGGCGCCCGGGACGGCGAACGGAGGCGGGCCCTCGATCCACTTCAGGTTTCCCGTTCCCTCGATGGTGAAGCGGAGCGTCGCGGCATCCCCGAGATCCAGCTCCCCCTTGTCGAGGCTGGAGGACGCCGTGAAGCGCCCGACGGCCCCGGTGAAGCCCGGCTCCGCGGGGAGCGGGTCGACCTCGATCGCGATCGGCTCCACCGCGCGCTCGATCACGGCCCGCTCCTGGAAGAAGCCGCCGGTCTGCACGCCCAGGCGGAACGTCGCAGCGGGGATCTCGAGCTGCCCGGACCGGATGGGGAAGAGCAGCTTCTGCAGAACGGGGACACGCCGGTACTGCTCGCCCCCCAGGGTCGCGAGCTCTCCGCCGGCGGGACCCTCCGGTCGCTCCAGGGATTCCGCCCAGAAGCCCGGGTACTGAGGGGCATTCGAGAAGCCGATGTCCGTGACGGCGAGCTGGGTGTACACGTAGTAGGTCAGGAGCACCGGCTCCCCGACGTGGGCTCGGGTACGGTCCGCGACCGCCCGGACCGCGACCTTCGGCTCCGCTCCGCGCCCGCGGCGCGCACCCCGGTCGAAAAGGTCTCCGAAGGGATCCCCGAACGGGTCGCCGAACGGGCTCGAGGGTCGCTGGCGCTGGGGCCTCACGCTTCCCTCGACGACCTCGACCCGGATCTCCCGCGTCGAATGGGGCGCCCCCGCCACGCGGATCTCGATCGCTCCGACCTTCGCCGGCCCCTTCTGCCGCGGCTGGAGGACGTAGGTCAGCGACTTCGACTGGGAGACCGCTCCGTTGATCATCGAGATCTGGGTCGACAGGGATGGCCCGGCGACCAGCTCCAGGTTGTCGAGAGCCGGCAGGGGAACCTCGCCGACTCCGGCGGCTTCGCCGGTGAGCTGCACGGTCAGGACGAGCTGGTCCTCGATCCCGATCCGCTCGGCGTCCACCGACGCGGTCACGAGCGGCTCTTGCGCGATGGCGGGGGGACCGGCCAGGAGGCCCGCCACGGCGAGCGTGGCGAGGGGGGCCCTCACCAGTCCTTCCCCGTCGTCCGCTCGGCCTGACGCGCCGCCAGGATCCTGCGCTGCTCTTCCTTCTCGTTCTCCTGCAGCGCGTCGAGGAGCTGCATCGCCCGCTCCTTCGGCATGCCGGCCTCCCGCTCGAAGCGCGCCTGCTCACGCTGCTCGGCGGTCTGGGGTTGCCGTGGCTGCTGCTCTCCCGGCTGCGGGGCCTTCTGCTCCTGGCGCTGAGGCTCCTGCGAGCGCCGAGGCTCCTGCTGCCGGTTCTCCCCTTCCTGTTGCCGCTGTTGCTGCTGCTCCTTTTCGCCCTGGTCCTGTTGGTCCTGTTGGTCCTGCTGTTGTTGCTGCTGCTGCTGCTGTTGCTCCTGCAGGCGTCTCAGCGCCAGCTCGAGGTTTCGGCGGGCGTCCTCGTCGCCGGGGAGCAGCTCCAGGGCGTCCCGGTAGGCGGCGATCGCCCCGGGGTAGTCCTGTCGCTCGAACAGCGCGTTGCCGAGGTTGAAGCGGGCGGACCCGGCGACGGGCAGCTCCGGGCTCTGCCCCAGGCTGCCGTAGATGGCGGCGGCGTCCTCGAAGCGGCCGTTCTTGTAGAGGGCGTCGGCGAGGTTGAAGCGGGCCGTGGGGTCCTCGGCTCTCGCCGCCGCGGCGGCCTCGAACGACTCGAGCGCCGCCGGGTGGTCGCCGGCTGCGTAGCGCTCGAGGCCTTCCGCGGTCAGGCGGCTGGGGCGCAGCAGCAGCTCGTCGGTCACCGAGCCGCCGTCGCCCTGCTGTGCCCGCCCGGGTACCGCGACCAGGCTCGCCAGCAGCGCGGCCGCTGCAGCCCCGCGCAGCCTCGGGGGAGGCAGCAGCAGGGCGAGGGTGAAGGCCGCGAGAGCGATCCCCAGGGGGAGCTGGAAGCGGTCCTTCTTCCGGTACGCGAACTCCCGGGCCAGCGTCCGCTCCTCCATCGCGTCCACCGCGGCCGCCAGCGGGCGGAGGCTCGCATCGGCGGGACCGATCTGGAACAGCTTTCCGCCGGTGCCGTCGGCGATCGCCTGCAGCGTCCGCGCATCGAGCCGGGAGACGACCACGCTGCCGTCCTCCGCGCGCTTGAAACCCGCCCGCTCGCCGTTCTCGTCGAAGTCCGGCACGGGCTGCCCGCGCTCGGTGCCGACCCCGACGGCGTGCACGACGACGCCGCTCTCCCGGGCCCGGCGGATCACGGGCTCGATCACGCCTTCGAGGTTCTCTCCGTCGGAGACGAGCACCATCACTTTGTTCCTCCGGCCCTCGTCCACGAACAGGTCGAGCCCCCTCGAGATCCCTTCCCCCAGGGAGGAGCCCGGGCCGGGGACGAACCCCGGCTCCAGGGTCTCGAGGAAGAGCCCCACGGCGTCCGCGTCCAGCGTGAGGGGGACGAGAGGGTAGGCCTCGCCCTCGAAAGCCACCAGGGCGAACCGATCCTGGTCCAGCTGGGAGATCAGGGAGAGCAGCGCCGCCCGAGCCAGGAAGAAGCGCGTCGGCGGCACGTCCTCGGTGGCCATCGACCCCGACGTGTCGAGGACCAGCACCACGTCCACGCCCTCGCGCTCCACGCGCTCCCGGACGACCCCCCACTGCGGCCGGGCCAGCGCCAGGGCGACGCCCGCGGCGCCGACCAGGAGCAGCGCCAGGCGCAGGTAGCGCCAGTGCTCGGCGGCCCGGCGCAGGACCCGGGTCCAGAGCGGCCGCGCGACGAGGCGCGCGGTGCGTTCCCGATCGCGTCGCGCGCCCCAGAGCAGACCGGCGGCGATCAGGGGCAGCGCCAGCAGCGACCAGAGCCACGAGGGTTCCGCGAAGACCATCAGCGCCTCAGGCGGGGGCCACCCGGAGCCCCGCCAGCCACAGGGTACCCCCGAGAGCCAGCAGCGCCGCGGCCGCCTGGAGCACCGGGTGGTACAGCTCCCGGTAGCGGGTGTAGGACCGGAAGCGGATCTCGGAGCGCTCCAGCCGGTCGATCAGGCCGAAGATCGAGGTCAGCTCCTCGCTGTCCTGGGCCCGGAAGAACTCCCCGCCGGTGCGGGAGGCGATCTCCCGGAGCAGCTCCTCGTCGAGCTCGCTCTCCTGCATGACGACCTGCTCCCGCACCTGACCCGAGCGGGGGTCGCGGACCTGGACCGGCATCTCGACCTGGCCCTTCCGGCCGACGCCGATCGTGTAGACGCGCACCCCCATGGCCCTGGCCAGGTCGGCGGCGGTCTCAGGATCGATCTCCCCCCGGTTGTTCGCGCCGTCGGTGACGAGAACCACGATTCGGCTCTTCGCCTCGGAGCGCCGCAGGCGTGTCAGCGACGTGGCCAGACCCGAGCCGATCGCGGTCCCGTCGGGGAGCATCTGGAAGTCGACGGCCTCGAGCTGGTGGAGCAGGATCGCAGAGTCGGTGGTCGGCGGAGCCTGGGTCAGGCTGCGGCCCGCGAAGACCACCAGCCCGATCCGGTCGCGGGGACGTCGCCGGACGAAGTCCGCCACCACGTCCTTCGCCACGGTCAGGCGGTTGCGGGGCTTGAAATCCCGGGCCGCCATGGAGCCCGAGACGTCGAGGGCGACCACGATGTCGACGCCCTGGGTCGTCACGTCCTCCCGCTCGGAGCCCTGCTGGGGCCGGGCCTGGGCCACGGCCCCGAGGGCGAGCCCGACGGCCGCGCACAGGGTGGGGAGGTGCCGCAGCCGCGCCCGCCAGCCCACACCGCGCCCCGCCAGCCGCGAGGCCGACGGGAACAGCAGCGCCTTGCCGCCTCGCTCCCGGAGCAGCGTAGCGGCGACCGCGATCGGACCCGCGAGCGCGGCCCACAACCAGAGCGGCTCCTGGAACCTGAAACCTTCCATCATGGCGTCTCCGCGCCCTCGGCGCCCGGCGCCGGTCGGAGCCGCTGCTCGAGGCGCTCGACGATCTGGCGGGCGGCGCCGAGCTGGCGCTCTGCCTCCGCGGCCTGGCTCGGGGCCCGGGCGAACTTGACCTCGTCGGCGGCGCTCGCGAGAGCCCGCAGCGTGGCGAAGATCGGCTCGCCGTGGGGGTGGCGCTTGAGGAAGCTCACAGCCTCGCTCGAGGTCATCTCCAGCACCGGCGCCCCCAGGCGTCGCTCGAGGTAGCGCTTCGCGATCTGGGCGAGGCGGATGTAGTAGTCGCGGTAGGCGCCGCGGGAGACGAGGTCGGAGCGGGCCAGCTCCTCGAGGGCGGCGAGCGCCTCGACGTCGGGGGCGCGTCGGATCTCCGGAACCTCGGGGGCCGGCGCCGGTCTGAAGCGGCGCCAGATCCAGATCCCGAGCAGCGCCATCGCCAGGATCCCGCCGCCGAGGGCGACCCAGAAGGCCGTGGCGATCTCCAGCTCCCGGGGGCCCCGAATGTCCGCCAGCTGCTGCTCCTCGGGATCCCGGGGCAGGAGCGAGACGATCCGGAGCGGCACCGGCTCCGTCTCCAGCTCCCCCTCGACCCCGTCGGGGAGGCGGTAGCCCACCCGGATCGCCGGCACGCTCACGTCCTCCAGCGCGAAGGCCGTGGCGCGATAGCGATACACACCCGGCTCGGGCGCGGGATCCTCGGGGTCGGGGGGCCCGGTGACCAGCTCGATGCTGTCGTCTCCGGGCTGTTCGGGGAAGCTCCACTCCGTTCCCGGGGGCCCTTCGGCGGTCACAGCGACCGAGAACGGCTCGCCTACCGTGACCTCGGTCGACGAGACGTGAGCCTGGACCCTCGGCTCGTCCCCGTCCCCGGCCGCGGCCGCGGTCAGCAACGCGACGGCGAGCAGTGCACTCACCGGCGCCGCTCCCGGGCTCGGAAGAAGCTGGTCAGCGGGCGGTCGTAGGGCTCCGCGATGGAGAGCGGCAGCACGTCCACGGCCGCCCGCCGGCACGTCTCCCGGGTGGCCTCCAGGGTCACGGCGCGCAGCCGACGCCGCACGCCGGGATCCGAGGTGTCGACCACGAAGCGGCCTCCCGTCTCGGGGTCCTCCAGAGCGACCAGCCCCGCCGCGGGGATCTCCTGCTCCCGGGGGTCCCAGAGGTGGAGCGCGATCACGTCGTGCCTGCGCCGCAGGATGCCCAGGGCCCGCTCGTAGCCCGCGTCCTGGAAGTCGGAGATGACCGCGACGATCCCCCGCCGCTTCATGACGCGGCGCGTGAACGCGAACGCCTCCTCCAGGCTCGTGCCGCGGCCCTCGGGCTCGACGGCGATCAGGTCCCGGACGATGCGCAGCGCGTGCTCGCGACCGCCGGCCGGGGGGACGTACTGCTCGACGCGATCCGTGAACAGCGCCGCGCCCACCCTGTCGTTGTTCGCCACGGCGGAGAAGGCCAGCACGGCGGCGAGCTCCGCGGCGTAGTCGCGCTTGAGCAGGAAGCGGGACCCGAAGCGCTGGGAGCCGGAGAGGTCCACGAGCAGGAAGAGCGTGAGGTCCCGCTCCTCCACGTACTTCTTGACGAAGGGGGCTCCCATCCGGGCGGTGACGTTCCAGTCGATGTCCCGGACGTCGTCCCCGGGCTGGTACTCCCGCACCTCCGAGAACTCCATCCCCCGCCCCTTGAAGACGGCGTGGTAGCTCCCCACGATCCCCGTGTCCAGGATCGTCCGGGTGCGGATCTGGATCCGCCGGATCTTCTCGAGGGTCTCCCGCGTCAGCACGTCAGGGGACTTCGACCCGCTCCAGGATGCTCTCCACCACCGTCTCGGTGGTGACGTTCTCGGCCTCGGCCTCGTAGGTGAGCAGGATGCGGTGGCGCAGCACGTCCTTCGCGACCTCCTTGACGTCCTCGGGGACCACGTAGCCCCGGCCCGCCAGGAACGCGACGGCGCGGGAAGCCTCCGAGAAGGCCAGGGTCGCCCGGGGCGAGGCCCCGTAGGAGATCAGGTGGACGAGGTCGGTCAGGCCGACGTCCCGGGGCTGGCGCGTCGCGGCGACGAGGGCCACGATGTAGTCCCGGATTCGCTCGTCCAGGTAGACCTCCCGGACGCGCTTGACGAGCTGCTCCACCCGCGCGCCGTCCAGCACCTTGGAGACGACCGGGACCACGCCGCCGAGCATCCGGTCGAGGATCTGGCGCTCCTCCTCGCGCTTCGGGTAGTCCACCCGGGCCTTGAGCAGGAAGCGGTCGACCTGGGCCTCGGGGAGCGGGTAGGTGCCCTCCTGCTCGATGGGGTTCTGGGTGGCGAAGACGAGAAACGGCTCGGGGAGAGGGTGGGTCGCATCGCCGATGGTCACCTGCCGCTCCTGCATGGCCTCCAGCAGCGCGGATTGGACCTTGGCGGGTGCCCGGTTCACCTCGTCGGCGAGAATCAGGTTCGCGAAGACGGGACCCTTGCGCACGGCGAAGTCCCCGGTCTTCTGCTGGAAGATCAGCGTCCCCAGCAGGTCCGCCGGGAGCAGGTCGGGGGTGAACTGGATCCTGGAGAACTGCAGGTCGAGGACGTCACCCAGGGTCTTGACCGCGAGGGTCTTGGCCAGCCCCGGGACCCCCTCCACGAGCAGGTGGCCGCGACACAGGAGCGCGATCATCATGCGGTCGACGAGCTCGCGCTGAGCCACGATCACCTTCTTGATCTCGTCCACCGCGGCCCGGACCGCGAGCGCCTCCTCCCGCACCGCCTCGTTCAGGCGCGCGACGTCGACTTCCCCTCTCGTCATGCGTTCCTCTCCCAGCAGGGCTTCCCCCGGCCTTTGACGCGGCGGGGGGGCCGGCGGTCTCAGCTTTCTGGTCGGACTCGGCCGGCAGGGGCCACTCCCGTCCCGTGACGACCGGCGGAGCGGAGCACCGCCGGAGCCTGCCCGTTGGACCGATGGGCCGATTCTAGCAGTCAGTGGTGGAAGTGCACCGCGAGCGAGGGCGAGGAGTCTGGCGCAGGTGAGCCGCTCTGGACGCGGGTCCGGCCTTCACCGCGGGCTGCTCGCCCCTGGGAGCGGGGCCGGGGTCAGAAGACGAGCTGCGTCTGGACCCGGAGCTGAGTGTCGCTCGCTCCCGTCGCCTCGTCCTCCACCACGCGGAGGTCGGCCTGCAGCTTGAGCCTGTGCTCGTCGTAGAAGTAGCCGAGAGCGGCGCCGACCTCGTCGCGCCGGTCCCCGGAGACCGCCTCCGAGGGATCCCAGGTGGCGTAGCGGCCGGCCACCTCGATGCGACGCCGGGCCAGGAGATACCCCGCCTGCAGCGCCACGCCGTTGGACTTCGAGGCGGTGGCGCCGGCGGGCTCCCGTTCCTCGAAGAAGGCCTCGCAGAACAGGGATAAGCCCCGGAACTTGAAGACCGCGTCCGCGCCGTAGATCGTGCGGCGCAGACGGTCGTCTCCCAGCCCGTCGTCGTCGTGGTGGACCTGGGCGGCCACCGCCCAGAGCGGGCGCTCCCCCGACTCGAAGTCGGACTCCGAGTAGCCGGGGTCGCCGCTCGGGGCGACCTGGACCCTGGCGACGACCTGGTAACGCCCGTCGGGGTTCGAGGCCACGTTGCGCCCCGACCCGTTGAAGACCCCCGCCGCCCACGAGAGCGTTCCCCCACCCGACTGCCCGTGGAGCGTCAGACCGATGTCCCGCCCCTCGGCGAACCGGGACGAGACGATCGAGCGGTCCACGAACTGCTGGGACCCGGAGGAGGTCAGCTCCTGACGGCCGAAGGGGGCCTTGAACTGCCCGAGCTTGACCCGGAGCCGGCCCCGCTCCGTGACGTCCCAATCCAGGAAGGCGTCCTCCAGCGGGTTGTCGGCGGCGGCCCAGTTGAGCTGGAGGCCGAACGCGAAGCGCTTCTCGTACAGCCAGCCGTCGAGCTTCGTCTTCGCCCTCCGGATCCGGAAGCTCCCCGACGCGATCCCGTCCTCGGGCCAATCCTGGGTCCAGCGCAGCTGGAGCCGGTTGGAGAGCTGGATCAGGACCTCCTCCGAGGAGATCGATGTCTTGCCCTCCCTCCAGGTGACCTCGATGCCGTCCTGCGGCGCGCTTCCGACACCCTCGGCCGCTGCCGTCGCGGCGCACAGGACCATCGCCCCCAGACAGCGGATCGGTCTCATCCAGTGGTCTCCTCGTCCGTAGTGGGTCCCGCCGCGGCGGCCGGATCAGCGCTGAAATGTCACTCAGAGGTCGCCCGGAAACCATAGACGTGACGTCTACATGACGTCAATCGGGGAAGGATGTCTCCGGAGGGTCTGCCCTCGCCTCGGACCCTATTCGGTCCGCAGTGCCTCGAGGGGCGTGCGCCGGAGCAGCCCGAGGCTGGCCAGCAGTCCCCCCGCGACGGTCAGGCCGGCCAGCCCGACACCCAGCGCCGCGAGCGGCAGCAGCGGGATACGGAAGCGCGTCTCGAACACGAGCGCGGCCAGAGCCCAGCCTCCGAGCAGCGAGAGGGCGATGGCTGCCAGGGCAGCGATGGAGCCAAGGGTCAGATACTCGGCGAGCAGCACCAGCAGAACCTGGCGCCGGGTCGCACCGAGCACCTCGAGCAGCACGCTCTCCCGCAGACGCTGAAGCCGCGTCGCACCGACGGCACCGGCGAGCACCGCCGCGCCCGCCACGAGGCTGAAGGCGGCGGTGAAGCGGACCGCGAGGGCGACGTGGGCGATCAGGCCCTCGAGAGTGGCCTGGATGGCCGAGAGGTCGATCACGGTCACGTTCGGCAGCCGCTCCACGACGCGCCTCTGGAGCCGGGCCCGTTCGTCGTCCTTCTCGACGCGGGCGAGGTACGCGAAGGTCTGGGGAGCCTCCCGCAGGGGCCCGTCGGGGAAGAGCGCGAAGAAGTTCGGCTCGAAGCGCGCCCACTCGACGTCACGCAGGCTCGAGACCCGGGAGCTGACCGGGAGTCCCTGGACATCCCACACGATGGTGTCGCCCACCCCGACTCCCAGCTCAGCGGCGACGCCCTCCTCCAGGGAGACCGGTATCGGGCCTTCGGCCTCGCCCGCAGGCGGGGGCCAGCTCTCCCCGGCGACGAGACGCTCCGAGTCGGAGAGCCCATCGCGGTAGCTGCTGCGGTACTCGCGCCGGAAGGCCCAGCGTCCCTCCCGCCCCTGCCGCTCCCGGGTGTCGTAGAGGATCTCCCGCACCCGCCGGCCCTTCACCTCGAGGATCCGCATCGGGACGACCGGGGTCGGGTCCGGGACGTGGCCGAGGCTCTCCCGGAGCAGCGCGCCGAAGACCTCCCGCTGGTCGGGCTGGACGTCGATGAAGGCGAGGTTGGGACGCTCTCCGGGACGATCCAGTCTCAGGTCCCGGAGCAGGTTGTCCTGGACCACGTACAGCGTGGCGAGCAGAAACGCGCCGAACCCGAGGGCCAGCACTACGGTCAGCGTCTGGTTTGCCGGGCGGTAGAGGTTCGCGAGGCCCTGGCGCCAGAGGTACGGAAGCCGGCTCGGGAAACGGCGGCGCAGCCCGCGCACCAGTCCCAGGGCGACGAGCCACAGGGCCAGGAGCGCGGCGGCCAGGCCACCGGTGAATGCGAGCCCCTGGCCGGGCCCCCCGGCCTGCAGCGCGGCGATGGCGAACACGCCCAGGGCGAGCACCGCGGCGGCGAGCAGCCGCGGCAGGTCCCGGCCCAGGGCGGGTCGCCGCTCGATACTTCGGAGCACGGCCAGGGGAGCGACCTCCCGCACCGCCAGCAGGGGGAGCAGCGAGAACAGCACCGCCACGGCGACGCCCACGGCGATCCCCCCGACGGCCGCGGACGCGGAGAGCTCGGGATCCACGTCCACGGGGAGCATGCCGCGGACGAGGAGCGGGAGGGCGAGCTGCGCCACGGCTCCGACCCCCACGCCGAACAGGCTCCCGGCGAGCCCCAACGCGCCGGCCTGCAGCAGGTAGATCGCGAGCAGCTGTCGCGTGCCCGCGCCCAGGCAGCGCAGCACCGCGACCGAGGGCAGCTCCCGCTGGACGAAGACGTGTATCGCGCTCGCGACCCCGATCCCGCCGAGCAGCAGGGCGATCAGCGCCACGAGCCCGAGGTAGCGGCCGAGCCGGCCGAGCTGCTCGTTCAGGCGACCCTCGCGCTCCGAGACGGTTCGGATCACGACCCGCTCCGGGTCGAGGCGCGCCCGGTGCGCGTCGGCCAGCGCCTGGGGATCGGCCCCGGCCGGGAGCCGCAGGTAGGTCTCGTAGCGCACCCGGGACCCGAAGCCCACCAGGCGCGTCGCGTCGAGGTCCGCCCCGGAGATGAAGAGCCGGGGGCCCAGGGACGCGAGCAGCGACACGTCCCCGGGGATCTCGTGGACCGTGGCCCGGATCTCGAAGCGGGCCTCTCCGAGGGCGATCGTGTCGCCGACGGCCGCGCCGAGCTGCGTGAGG
>Ga0299906_10005500_pt1 | contig 10309 bp, 12 predicted proteins | sample RVTome_14_FD_200259 | JGI IMG/M metagenome (GOLD analysis project Ga0299906, IMG submission 200259) | Soil microbial communities from uranium-contaminated site in the Upper Colorado River Basin, Wyoming, United States - RVT145D125 (version 2) ...
GCTGTGCGCCTCAACCTTCATCGCGATCTCCTTTCGGCTTCGACCAATTTGGTCTCGCTGCCGTCAACGGAAGTCTTGGTTTGTGATTGGACGAGGCAAGCCATGACCGTCTTACGGCAGGGCTCCGTACCTAAGACTGCAGGACCGATCATCGCGCCGCCGAGGATCCAAGCGACCGGCGGGCTGAGCCCATGGTCGGCATGCTATGCTTTTGCCATGGGAGTCTGGAGGCGCCGCGTGGCGCAGCTGGGATTGTAGGAGTGAGGCATGGCCATTCAAAAGATCACCCCGTTCTTGTGGTACGACACCCAGGCGGAGGCAGCCGCCGAACTGTACACGTCGATTTTCGACAACTCGCGCATCATCGAAGTCCAGCGCTACGGCAATGGCGGCCCGATGCCGGCCGGCAGCGCTATGACCGTCACCTTCGAGCTGGAAGGTCTGCAGTTCATCGCCCTCAATGCCGGCCCGCAGTTCAAATTCACCGAAGCCGTCTCGTTCTACGTGTCCTGCGACGACCAAGAAGAGGTTGATTACTTCTGGCAAAAGCTGACGGCCGGCGGTGGCGAAGAAAGCATGTGCGGCTGGCTCAAGGACAGATTCAGCCTGTCATGGCAGATCGTGCCCGATCGGCTGATTGAGCTCTTGACCGATCCCGACCCGGAAAAGTCAGGCCGGGTCACCCAGGCCATGCTGCAGATGCAGAAGATCGAGATTGCCGAGTTGGAAAGGGCCGCCAGCGGCGGCTAGCCAAACTCTTCTCGGCGGAGCGAATGGTTGGTGACGAGCCAGGGACAGAGTTCCGGGATTTCAAGACGGGTGAGTCGACTTATAGACCTGGTCGGTGGGTTTCACGGAAGGCCGGTCGCGGGCCGCACGATGTCCACTGGCTGGCCCCGCAGGCGCGCTCGAGGGCACAAGCCAGACCGGCCCGAAATTTGGTAATTTCAGGGTCGAGTTTGGCCCGGTTAAGCCGCACGTTGCGAACCTCAGGAATTGATTGCGGGCAAAAGGGGCCGAGCTGGCCCGATGGCCAAGGCCGCCGGAACGTGGTCGTCCTACGCCTTGATCGGCCCCATTGGTGTTGAGCCCGGACATCGAAACACTCAATCGGCTGGCCCCGGCGACCAGGGAGCCTCGATCATACCCGGGACCAGGTTGACCACCAGAATAAGGACGGTCGTCCCCACCGATACCAGCCACAGACGTAAGGCGACGGCTATCCCAACGCCGGCCGCCGCCAACTGGGCGGCGGTGGTCAAACCTTCCACCCGTCCTTGTGACTCGCGCTTCAAGATCGTCCCGGCCCCGAAGAAGCTGACGCCAACGATAATGGCCCGGATGATACGAATGGGGTCGGTGCGCACAAAGGCTGGGAAGTCGAACTCACTGACAACATGATTGCTTAGGGCGATGAACAACGCGGCGCTGCCGGCGGCCAGCATGTGCGTGCGCAGGCCGGCCGGCTTGTCCCGCAGCCCACGTTCCAGCCTGATGGCACCGCCCAGGGCGCAGCCTACTCCAGCACCGAGACGACCCTCCGTTACTACTTGGAGGATCCCAACTGGGGTTGGAGCCGGTACCTGGCAGATGACCGGCTGACGTCGGATCCGTCGGTCAAGTCAGGGCAGTAGTCCAAAGGGCACGCGCCGGACGAGGTGGGGTTCTCATCTCCCGACGCTTTGCTCATTGGGCAATGGCAATCGGCGGTGGCTTGTGGTATCTTGCCGGCCAACCGGGAACGCAGAGAGGACCCACTGACCAGCCAATCGCCAGCCTCACCTTCACCTTCGCCCATCATCCACCTCGACAACCTGACCCGCACTTACCAGCGAGGCTCCGAAGAAGTCCAGGCACTCTTCGATTTGACGCTGACCATTGAGAAGTCAGCGTTTGTCGTCGTACTTGGCCCGAGCGGCAGCGGCAAATCGACCTTGCTCAACCTGCTCGGAGGCATCGACCGCCCGACCGGCGGTCAGCTGCAAATCGCTGGGCAATCCCTCAATGGTCTGGCCGAACACGAACTGGATCAGTTCCGCCGGGACAACATAGGCTTTGTCTTTCAATTCAACAATCTGATGCCCAACTTGGAGGCGGCCGAAAACGTCGCCTTGCCGCTGGTGGCGCGCGGCATGAACTGGCGCCCGGCACTGGTCCGGGCCGAGGAGCAGCTTGCGGCCTTGGGTCTATCTCATAGGCGCCGCCACCGTCCCGCTGAGTTGTCGGGTGGTGAACAGCAGCGGGTGGCGCTGGCGCGGGCGGTAGTTGCCGAGCCAGCCATCGTGCTGGCCGATGAGCCAACCGGCGATCTGGACAGCCAGAGCGCGGCCGGCGTGCTCGACCTGATGTCTTCCCTTAACCGGCAACGTGGCGTGACTTTTGTCGTTGCTACGCATAACCCCGGCTTGCGCCCACTGGCCACGATGGTCGTCTCGCTAGCCAACGGCCGGCTGCACGAGGCGTCGTCGGCGTCATGATGCGGCTGGCATACAAAGATCTGCGCCACGGTCTGTCCGCCTTTGCCTTCGGTTCGCTTGGATTGGCCGTGTTGATTTTCGCCTTCTTACTGCTCATTGCGTTGGCGAATGCGATTGTGACGTTTGGTGAGCAAGGCGGGTTGCCACAAAACTTGATCATTCTGGAGCAGGGTGTGCTCCAACCCGAACAGAGCCGTATCGATCCCGGGTTGGTTGACCAGGTGGGCAGCCTCCTTGGACAGCAGGCGGCGCGGATTGACCCGGTGGTTTTCCGCATCATGCGGGTTGAAGAACACCCGATCCAGCTGCGCGGCGTGAACCGTGCTGCCTGGCGGGAAACCTTTGACCTGCGTTTGCTGGCTGGAGCCTGGCCAGTGCAAGACGACGAGGTGGTGGTCGGACAGATTCTGGCCGACATCGCCGGCTGGCTGCCGGGCGCCGCCATCGAGATCTATGGCCGGACCTTTCGTGTGGCGGGCGTCGCCGACGGCCCCGGGACCAAGACGCAGACGATTTGGATGGGGTACGACCAGGCCAGTCGCCTATTTGGCCCGGACAAGGGCGCACAATTGTTGATTGTGCACCTGGACCCATTGGCCGATCCATTGTCGGCCCGCGACCAACTCATGGAGGGTCTCAAGCCAGCCGGACGATATGATGCCTACCTCGAAGACGCCCTCATTCGTCAATACGCAACCGCCCTGCAGGACCTGCGGGCCCTGAGCGTGCTGGTTGCTGGCATCGCTGTCCTGGCCGTGACGCTGGGAGCGCACAACCTGGGTTGGTTGGCGGCCGAAGAGCGACGGCGGTTGTTGGGTGGCCTACGTGCCCTGGGCTTCGGCCGGCGGGCGGTTGGGCAGTACTTGCTGATCCGCGCCCTGGGAACCACCGCCCTCGCCTATGTACTGGCCCTGGCGGCGGCTGTGGTCTTTCTGCGTTGGGGTACGGATGACGCCTCGCTGCTCATCAGCGGTGCGCACTCCGGACTGACCCTGGAGTGGCCGGTCGCGCTGGCCGGCCTGGGTCTGAGCAGCCTGGCGACATTGGTTGGCACCTCCCTGGCCGCGGGCCGCGTCCTGCGAACGACCCCGGCCATGCTCCTTGGCCGGGGTCCAGGGGAAACAACGGTATGAGAGGGGCGGCCTGGCTGGCGTGGCGTGATTTAGCTGGACAACGCTGGCAGGCGGCGGCGCTAGCGGCGGTCTTCTCGATTGCCATCATGGCCTTTGTTGCGTTGGCCAGCTACCAGGCCGCACTGGACCGTGAGTACCCGGCGCCAGCCGGTGACTTCCTCGTCATCCAGGAGACACAATCTTTCGCTGAGTTCTATGGAAGCCGGTTATCGCCGGCGACCATCGACCGGCTGGCGGGCGGTGTGATGGAACTAGCGGTGCCGGAAATTCATAGCGTGGTGGGCACGTCCTTGCAGGACGCCGTCCTGCTCAAAGGAATTGACCTTGCCGGCTACTCGGAATTGGACGAATTCAGCTTGTTCTCAGGGCGGGCACTGGCTCCCGGCGACGAAGGTCGCAGCGTCATGCTCGGGGTGCGGCTGGCGGAACGTTTGGGTGCCGGCCCCGGTGATCGGGTGAACTTGCGCGGCCGACCGTTTGAGGTGGTCGGGATCTTTGAGACGGGCACCTATGCCGAGAATGAGGCATGGGTGCCGCTGGCTGGCGCCCAGGAGCTGCTCGGCTGGGGGCGGGATGTGTCGCTTTATGTCATCCCGGACGATGGCCGCGCGCAGGCCGGACAGACGCTGGCCCCAGGCGTTTCGGTCGTGAGGCGGGGCGAGCTGTGGTCGACGTTTCCCCGGCAGTGGCAGTCATTGCTTTCACTCCTGCGCGTCGTTGCCGACGCCATTGGTCTGGCCGCTGCTTTTTCGCTGGCCGTCATGCTTTGGCGGCTGGCCTGGCAGCGCCGCTGGCAGATGGGGGTCATGCGCACGGTCGGCTTTGGCCGGGGTGCATACCTCGCCTACTTGGGCGTCCAAGGGGCGACCATCACGCTGCTGGGAGGGCTTGCAGGCAGCTTATTGGCGGTGGGCCTGGTTCGGTTCGTCAGGGTCAATCTGGCGGGCGTCAGCCTGCGGCCGGAGCCGTCGGCTGACCTGCTCCTGGCCACCTGCGCCTGGGTCGTTCTCCTGACCGGTCTCAGCGTTGTCGTCCCGGCCTGGCAGCTTGGGCGCCGACGAGTTGGCGATTTGTTGAAAACGCAGTAGCGGATCGAAGCAAGCAACCCTGGGTGGGAGGAATGAAGATGGAACACAGACGGATCCAAACAGTGATGGGGGTAGTGATGCTGGCGTTGATTGCCTGTTCCTTGGGAGGTGACGGGTCAACGGGGGACGGGGAAGAAACCGCAACGCCGTCGGCGGCTGGCGCTGAATCGGGCCCTACGGCCACCGGAGACTTCGACGATGTGATCCTGCCGGTGCCGCTCAATCAAGGGCTGGCCAGCCTCGACAGTTATCGCATGACCTACACCAACGATGTCTACGACTCGGTTGCCGGCGAGCGCAGCATAATCACCTTCACCTCGGCGAGGGATGCCGCCTCCAACGCCACCTACACAAGCTCGGAGTCGCAGACGGCGACCGAGGACTACCAGGTGATCACCAGTGACCTCGAGGAGCAGTACGCGATTGGCAACGAGCTGTGTATCGTGCAAGCAGGCGAGGCTCAGTTCACTGTCCTGAGCGGTATGGCACGCGAGGTGATGGACTTGCTTTCGCGGGCGATCTCAATCAACCCGATCATCGAGAATCCGGAGTACACCGGAGAGGATGTGATCAGCGGAATCCCCGTCCACACATATGAATTCGAAATCCGCAGCATCGGTGCAACTTCGGATGCCGAAGTCGGGACGGCCGCCGGCCACTATGCCGTGGCGGTCGATGGGCAGTATCTGGTGGATTACCGGCTGGATATGGAGCTGCGGTCCGGTCCGGAGGGAGATCCCGAGGCCGAGTACTCGGTTTCCTTCTTCGAGATCAAGGTGGAGGACATCAACCAGCCGGTGGAGGTCGTCTTCCCACTTACCTGCCAACAGGCCAGCCAGTTTGGCCCCGACCAGTTCTCGGAGTGAGACTTCCTCGTCTGGGATAGACCGTGCGTATCTGTCTGCTGACGCGGGGTTCACGCGGGGATGTTCAGCCGTATGTCGGGCTAGGGGCTGCGCTGGCAGCGGCGGGACACCACGTCATCGTCGGTGCGCCCCTGGCCTTCGCAGGGTTGGTCCGTAGCGCCGGTCTGAGTTTCCATCCACAGGAGCCGGACCCGCGCTTGGTTGCGGGGCCCGGCGGACCCCGCCGCTGGCTGCGGCCCAGCGTCAAAGCGCGCGCCCTCGGCCTCTGGGCCGCCTGGCTGCAGGGGCCGGCCGCACTCGGCTCGGTTGAAGGCCAATCGGCGGCATGCCACCGCGCCGACCTGCTCATTTATCCGGCCTGGCTTGCACCCGTTGCGCTGCGCTTGGAGAGGGCTAACCGGTTGCAGGCGATCCCGGCCTATCTCGCCCCGCTGCATCCGACCGACTCATTCCCCAGTCCATTTCTCGAACCATGGCCTCGCGGGTTGTCCAACCGGCTCAGCCACCATCTCGCATGGTGGTTTGGCCACGCTCTGCTGGGCGGGGGGCTCGCCTCCGGCGTCTCGGTGGGCGGCCGGCTGTCGTCACAAGGCATGCTGCCGCCTCATGGGGAAGTGTGTTTGTACGGATACAGCCACAACCTGCTGCCGCCACCCAATGACTGGCCGGTTGGGCCGGTCGTGACCGGACCGTGGTGGCTTGCACCGGATCCGGCTTGGCGGCCGCCTGTCGGCTTGGATCGGTTCCTGAGGCGGCCGGGTAAGGTCATCTTTGTTGGCTTCGGTAGCATGATGGACGACCGGCCAGCCCAGCTAAACGCCATCGTGCAAGCGGCCCTGGCCGAGCTGGATTGCCGCGCCGTTGTGGCTGTCGGGCCAGCTGGCCAGCTCAACTTGAAGCCATCTCCCCGTGTATATCCTGTGGAAGACGTACCTCACAGTTGGCTGTTCCCACAGGTGGACGCGGTCGTCCACCACGGTGGCGCCGGGACAACCGCCGAGGCCCTGCGGGCGGGCAAACCATCCGTCGTCGTTCCGTTCTTTGGGGACCAGAGATTTTGGGGTGCGCGCTTGGCCCGAATGCAGGTTGCGCTGTCGCCCTTGCCGCGGCGCAGCTTGACCATGGCTCGATTGGCCCAAGCGATCGGCCGGGCTCTGGATGCCCCCGACCTGCGGCATCGGGCCGAACAACTGGGCGTCAGCGTCCGGTCGGAGCGGGGCCTCGAAAGAGCGGTGGAAGCGATCGAAGCGGCCGCAGCCTGATTCTGGTGTACACCCGAACGCTGGGCCGGACCTACAGCGGTGCGTGAATTATCTCGGTCTCGATCCGCTCTTTGAGTTCATCCCGCGCCCTGCGAAAAGCCTCCAGGCGTTCGCCATCGGAACCAGTGACCTTGGACGGATCGTCAATCGACCAGTGCCATCGCTGTTCCGCGTTCGGGAAAATCGGGCAGGCTTCGTTGGCATCGTCACATACAGTGATGACCAGGTCAAAGCGCTCGGCGACGAATGGATCGAGAGACTTCGACCTGTGCTGGCTAATATCGATCTCGAGCTCGGCCATCGCTGTGATGGCCTCAGAGCGGACGCTGGTTTGCTCCGTACCCGCACTGTCAACTTGATAGGACCCCCCGCCTAGCGCTCGCAGTAGCCCCTCGGCCATCTGCGAGCGGGCGCTGTTGTGGGAACACAGGAACAATACACGCTGTTTCGTTGTCACCTTCTGCCCTCCTGCTGGCCTCGATTGTACCTGTCGGTCCGCCTGTCCGCCTGTCATGCCCGAGTCCTGCTTTTCGTCACTGCCCCCAAAGCATCCAACGCCGTATCCTATATCCCGCATATGGCATATAGATTGGCGGATGGCAATGAATGGGTATGAAACGGCTGCCTCCATGCTCAGGGCGCTGGCCCACCCGGTCCGGCTGCAGATCATTGATTTGCTGTTGGCTCATGGGTCGGCCTGCGTCTGCCATTTGGAGGCGTACTTGGGCAAAAGCCAATCCTACATCTCGAAACAGTTGTCAACATTGCGCGCCGCCGGACTGGTCGCCGACCGGCGCCAGGGCCTGAATGTCTACTACTCGGTGGCGAATGACACGTTGCCGTCACTCATGGCGAGTCTTCGGGAGTCGGCTCTTGTGACGACGGGTTCTTCCGACATCGGCCCAATGGTCTGGCGCGCTGACGTCCACCCGGTTACGGCGTGTTCCTGTCCGGTATGCGAACCAGATCTGTTGGAGGCAGTGAACCATGCCAGATGACCCGGCTTTGAAGCCAAAGGAAGGACTATCCATGGTGACGATCAAGATTCTGGGTTCGGGCTGCAGCAACTGCCTGCGGCTTGAACGGCACGCCGCCCAGGCCGCCGAAGCGTGGCAGTCGACGCACCCCCAAGCGCAATTCGCTATCGAGAAGGTCACCGAAGTGGAACGCTTCTTGGATTACGGCCTGCTGGCCACGCCCGGTTTGGTGATTAACGAAAAGTTGGTGTCGTCGGGCAAGATCCCAGCACCAGCCAATATTGTCGAGTGGCTGGAGCAAGCCAACGCGGCGTGAGGCCGGTGTCCAGGCAATCCGATGCCAGTCCCCTGAGCTTGTGCGCGTGCCTGGATCATGCTCCCGGAAGCCCACCGCCAGGTCTGATTAGGCGACGAGATGAATGAACTGCTGGCCTATCTGGGGATGCTGGTGTCGTCCGGCTGGCTGAGCCTGCTGGACTATCTGGCGGCACACGTCCTGCTGTGCCTGGTGCCGGCCTTCGTCATCGCCGGCTACATGGCGGCCATGATTCCCAAAGAAGCCATCACCCGCTACCTGGGACCCAGGGCCAATAGGGCGGTGAGCTACCCGGCGGCCGCCGTCGGCGGCTTTATCCTGGCGGTGTGCTCGTGCACCATCCTGCCCTTGTTCGCCGGCATTTGGAAGCAGGGGGCCGGTTTGGGCCCGGCGATCACCTTCCTGTTCGTCGGGCCGGCCGTCAATATCCTGGCGATCGCCTACACGGGCGCCGCCATCGGCTTCGACATCGCCCTGGCGCGCATCGTGCTTTCGATTGTGTTTGGGATCGGCATCGGCCTGATCATGGCCCGGGCATTCCGGTCTCAGGAGCTGGTGCGGGCCCAGGAAATGGCCGACAGCGGCATGTTCGACCAGCGGGCGCGCGTCAAGCCGGCCGTCTGGGGCATGTTTGCCATGCTGTTCGCCGTGCTGATCGTCGGCACGCTGCAGGTCGACCTGCTGACGAACACATGGGTTCGTGTGAGCCTGCCGCTATCCATCAGTGGAGGACTGGCGAGCGTCCTAGGCGCGCTAAACCTCAGTATGCAGGGCGCCTTGCTCATCCTGCTCTTGCTCTTGATCGCACCGGTGGCCTATCTCGGCCTTGAGAACGTGCTCACCGGCTTCAACCGCTGGACGGGGGTGACCATCGGCCTTACGGCGGTGACCGTGTTGGTGGCAGCCCCTACGCTCGCGTCGGGCAGCCTGGTGGTCGAGCTGACGGGCCGCTTCTTTGGCGAATTGCTCCTGCTGGGCGCCATCGGCGCCGTGTCAGCCCACAGCTTTGAGCGTGACGAGATCGCCGAGTGGTTGTGGGAGACCTGGAAATTCGTCAAGCAGATCTTCCCGCTGCTGATCGCCGGGGTTTTCGTTGCCGGCATGGTCAAGGTGGTGCTGCCGGCGCAGTGGGTCCAGTCGCTGGCCGGTCAGAACACGATCTGGGCCAATGCCCTTGGGGTCGTCTTCGGCGTGTTCATGTACTTCCCGACGCTGGTTGAGGTGCCGATCGCCCGCATGTTCCTCGACCTGGGCATGCACCGCGGTCCTTTGCTGGCGTACCTGTTGGCCGATCCCGAATTGTCGTTGCAGAGCATTCTGGTGACCGGCCGTATCCTGGGGCGCAAGAAGACGGCCGGCTATGTTGTGCTGGTCAGCGTGTTCAGCACTTTGGCGGGATATCTCTTTGGATTATTCATGTCGGTCGCCTAGCCAGGCCGGCATTGCCCAGCGTATTTGGCCAAACAAATGAGGCAGAGAATGAGCGTAACTGAGTTGGACTTCAGCGGCGGTGCACCGAGACAGCCTGCCAGGAAGCTCTCCAAGCTGGACCGTTTCCTGACGCTCTGGATCTTCCTTGCGATGGGATTGGGGGTCCTGCTCGGCTATCTGTTTCCAACGGGCGTATCCGAGTTGAACTCGGCCGTCTCGGTGGGCACGACCAACATCCCCATCGCCATCGGCCTGATCCTGATGATGTACCCGCCGTTGGCCAAGGTGCACTACGACGAGTTGGGTGACGTCTTTCGCAATTGGAAGGTGCTCGGCCTGTCCCTGGCGCAAAACTGGATCATCGGGCCGGTCTTAATGTTCGCATTGGCAGTGATCTTCCTGCGGGGCTATCCGGAGTACATGACGGGGTTAATCCTGATCGGCCTGGCCCGCTGCATCGCCATGGTCATCGTGTGGAACGAACTAGCCAGGGGTGACAATGAGTACGCCGCCGGGCTGGTCGCCTTCAACAGCGTCTTCCAGGTGCTGTTTTACAGCCTCTACGCCTACGTTTTCATCACCGTGCTGCCGACCTGGTTCGGCCTGACTGGTTCGACGGTGGACATCACGATTGGCGAGATCGCCGAGAGTGTGTTCATCTATTTGGGGATCCCGTTCATCGCCGGCTTCCTGACCCATTATTTCCTGGTGCGGGCCAAAGGCAAGGACTGGTACTACCAGCGTTTCGTCCCGCGGATC
>Ga0299906_10005501_pt1 | contig 10309 bp, 10 predicted proteins | sample RVTome_14_FD_200259 | JGI IMG/M metagenome (GOLD analysis project Ga0299906, IMG submission 200259) | Soil microbial communities from uranium-contaminated site in the Upper Colorado River Basin, Wyoming, United States - RVT145D125 (version 2) ...
GGGCTTATCACCGGCGATCTCGATCGAGCAGAAGTCCACCTCCCACAACCCGCGCTCGACGGTCGGCACCATTACCGAGATTTACGATTACCTGAGGCTGCTGTTCGCCCGGGTCGGCACGCCTTGCTGTCCCGATCATGGCGTGCCGCTGGAAGCGCAAACCATCAGCCAAATGGTGGACCAGGTGCTGGCCCTGCCGGAAGGCGAGCGCCTGATGCTGCTGGCCCCCGTGGTGCGTAACCGCAAAGGCGAGCATCTGCAGTTGCTGGACGAATTGCGGGCCCAGGGGTTTGTACGTGTGCGCGTGGACGGCGAGATTTTCGAGATAGACTCGGTGCCCCAACTGGAGTTGCGCCGCAAACACGACATCGAAGTCGTGATTGACCGCTTCCGGGTGCGCCCGGACCTGAAGCAGCGGCTGGCCGAGTCGCTGGAAACCGCCATTACGCTGTCCGACGGGCTCGCGGTCATCTCGCCGCTGGACGCCGAGGCCTCGTTTACCGAAAAACTGTTCAGCGCGCGCTACGCCTGTGTGCACTGCGATTACAGCCTGCAGGAACTCGAGCCGCGCATGTTCTCGTTCAACAACCCCAACGGCGCCTGCCCGCGCTGCGACGGCCTCGGCGTCTGCGAGTTCTTCGACCCCGAGCGCGTGGTCAGCAATCCGCAACTAAGCCTGGCCGGCGGCGCTGTGCGCGGCTGGGACCGCCGCAATGCCTATTATTTCCAGATCATCCGCTCGCTGGCCGCGCACTATGATTTTGACGTAGACCAGCCTTTTGAGGAACTGCCGGAGCGCATCCGCGAGCTCATACTGTTCGGCAGCGCAGGCGAGGTCATCGAGTTTCATTATTTCGGAGAACGCGGCACGCAGAAGCGCAAACACCCCTTCGCCGGCGTCATCCCGAACCTGGAGCGGCGCTACAAGGAAACCGACGCGCGTATCGTCCGGGAAGAGCTGGCCAAGTACATCTCATCCAGGCCCTGCCCGGACTGCGAAGGCCAACGCCTCAACCGCGAAGCGCGGCACGTCTACATTGCCGATACCAACCTGCCCACCATCACGGCCTGGCCCATCCAGGCCTGCCTGGCTTTTTTTGACGGACTGGACCTGCCGGGCCGCAAGGGTGAAATTGCGCGCAAGATCGTCAAGGAGGTGCACGACCGTCTGCAGTTCCTGGTCAACGTCGGCCTGGAATACCTGACCCTGGACCGCCAGGCCGACACGCTGTCGGGCGGCGAGGCGCAGCGCATCCGCCTGGCCAGCCAGATCGGCGCCGGGCTGGTTGGGGTCATGTATATCCTCGACGAACCCTCCATCGGCCTGCACCAGCGCGACAATGCGCGCCTGCTGAAAACCCTGATCCGGCTGCGGGACCTGGGCAACACGGTAATCGTGGTTGAGCACGACGAGGAGGCCATCCGCAGCGCGGACTACGTGGTGGATATGGGCCCGGGCGCCGGCGTGCATGGCGGCAAAGTGGTGTTCAGCGGCAAACCGCAGCAACTCGAGAGCGACCCCAACTCGCTGACCGGCCAGTTTCTCTCCGGCCAGCGCCAGATCGCGGTCCCCAAACGCCGTTTGCCGGTAGACCAGGCACGCGTGTTCCGACTCAACGGCGCCAGCGGCAACAACCTGAAGCACGTCAACCTGGAGATTCCCGCGGGTCTGTTTGTTTGCATTACGGGCGTTTCGGGTTCCGGCAAGTCCACCCTGATCAATGACACGCTGCACCGCATTGCGGCACGGGAGCTGTATGACAGCAGCGCGCAGCCGGCGCCCTACGAGTCGGTGGAGAACCTGGAATTGTTCGACAAGGTCGTGGACATAGACCAGTCGCCCATCGGCCGCACGCCGCGCTCCAACCCGGCGACCTACACCGGGCTGTTCACCCCCATTCGCGAGCTGTTTGCCGGCACGCAGGAAGCCCGCGCCCGCGGCTACAAGCCGGGTCGCTTCAGTTTCAACGTCAAGGGCGGGCGCTGCGAAGCCTGTCAGGGCGACGGATTGATTCGCGTCGAAATGCATTTCCTGCCCGACATCTACGTGCCCTGCGACGTCTGCCACGGCAAGCGCTACAACCGGGAGACGCTCAGCGTCAGCTACAAGGGCAAGAACATCAGCGAAGTGCTGGGCATGACGGTTGAAGACGCGCTGGCGTTCTTTGAGCCCGTGCCGGTGGTGGCGCGCAAACTCGAGACGCTGACCGCGGTTGGCCTGTCCTACATCACCCTGGGCCAGAGTGCGACCACGCTGTCCGGCGGCGAGGCGCAACGCATCAAGCTGGCCAAGGAACTGTCCAAGCGTGATACGGGGCAGACGCTGTACATCCTGGACGAGCCAACCACCGGGCTGCATTTTGCCGACATCGAGCAACTGATGCAGGTCTTGCACCGGCTGCGGGACCACGGCAACACCATCGTGGTCATCGAGCACAACCTGGATGTGATCAAGACGGCGGACTGGGTGATTGACCTCGGGCCCGAGGGTGGCGACAAGGGCGGCCAGATCATCGCCACCGGCACGCCCGAGCAGATCTGCGATTGCGAAGCGTCGCACACCGGCCGCTTCCTTGCCCCGGTATTGCGCCGGGCCCCGGCCCAGCGCCGCAAGTCTGCCTGAGCCATGTCCTTCACCCTGCACAAGGACATCGAGGTGAAATCCCTGGGAGGATCAAACGATGTTGCAGATCACTGACCACGGCGCCGTGCGTGAACTGCGCATGGATCGGCCACCGGTCAACGCATTCAATCCCGCGCTGGTCCGCGCGCTGACGGCAGCCGTCGAGCAAGCCGGCGAGGAATGCCAGGCGCTGGTGCTGACGGGCCGGCCCGGCATGTTTTCCGCCGGCCTGGACGTGCCTGAACTGCTGACGCTTGACCGCGCCGACATGACGCAGTTCTGGAAGGCCTTCTTCGGCTTGCTGGCAACCCTGGCGAAGTGCCCGGTGCCGGTTGCTGCCGCGATCACCGGGCACTCTCCGGCGGGCGGCGCGGTGGTCAGCCTGTTCTGCGACTACCGTGTCATGAGCCGCGGAGACTTCGTCCTGGGCCTGAACGAGACGCGCGTCGGCCTGGTCGTCCCAGCCATCATCAAGGACGCCCTGGTCCGGCTCACCGGCCCGCACCGCGCGGAACGACTGATTGTCGGCGGGGAGCTCCTGCCGCCCGCGGTAGCGCTGGAAGCTGGCATGGTGGATGCGCTGGCCGATGATCCGGAGGCCGCCGTCGCTGCTGCCCTCGCCTGGTGTGAACAGATCAACGCCCTGCCCCGGCGCGCCATGCTGGGCAACCGCGCCATGATGCGCGCTGCCATGTGCGCCCAGTTCGACGCGCTGGTGGCAAGTGACGTCGAGCAATTTGTCAGGGGCTGGTTTGAAGACAGCACGCAGCGGGTCTTGCACGAACTGGTCGCAACGCTCAAGGCGCGCGCCTGATCCCGGCCAAGCGCGGCGGCCAGGGCTCAGTCCTGGCCCAGGGCAACAGGGCGGCGGCGGTCGCTGATCCAGCCGCTCCAGGACTCCGGGAACAGCCTTGATCCGGGTAGACCGGCCAGTTCCATCGCCAGCAGGCTCTGGCAGGCCGTGACCCCCGAGCCGCACATGTGCACGACCTGCTCCGGGCCGCGTTTGCCCAGTATTTTCCGAAACCCGTCGCGCAACTCGGCGGGCGGCCTGAAGCGCCCCGCTTCATCCAGGTTCGACTGGAACGGCCGATTGATCGCGCCGGGCACGTGCCCCGCCACCGCGTCAATGGTCTCGTCTTCACCCCTGAAACGATTGTCCGCGCGTGCATCCAGCAGTTGGATCACCCCGGATTCCAGCCCGTCGCGCACGGCGTGCGCATCCAGCGTCATTTCACGCTGGGGTTGAAGCCGGGGCAAGGGCCGGGGCTTGGCGCTCACTTCTCCGGACTCGACGGGGTAGCCCGCAGCCACCCAGGCACCGATGCCGCCGTCCAGCAGCGCCGTTCGACCCAGGCCGAAGTAGTGCATCAGCCACCACAGGCGCGCTGCGAATGCGCCGCCCTGGGCGTCGTAGGCGATGACCTTTTTATCCGGGCGGTAGCCCGAGCGCGCCAGGAACGACGCAAAACTGACCGCCTGCGGCAAGGGGTGGCGGCCGCTGTCACCCGTAAGCGGCCCGGACAGGTCCTGGTCCAGGTGCGCGTACAGGGCACCGGGAATATGCGCGGACAGCCAGGAGTCGCGGCCCTGGGCCGGGTGCTTGAGATCAAAGCGGCAATCGAACAGCAGGGCCGAGCCTTCGGCAATGATCTCGGCCAGCTCCCCGGCCGTGATCAGCGGCGCGTTTGGCCAGTGCCCTGCCGCTGTCACCGGGCATCCATCCGCTGCATCAGATTCCGCAGCATGGCCGCCGTCAGGCCCCAGATCAGGTGTCCCTGCCACTCCAGGGAGTGAAATACGAACCGCTCCTGGTTGCGCTGGGCCACCTGTTCCCGGTAGCGCCGGGCGTCGAGCGCCACGCTCAGAGGCACGGTAAAGACCTCGGCCACCTCGCTTGGGTCGAGGGCCCAACGCACGGGCGGCTTGACCAGGCCGACCACGGGCAGCACGCGGTAATCGGAAATGGTGTCAAAGCGGTCCAGGAAGCCGACCGGCGTGACGCTGGACGGTTCAAGGCCAATCTCCTCAAAGGCTTCGCGCAGTGCGGTTGCGACTGCGGAACTGTCGGAACCCTCGGCCGCACCGCCGGGAAAACTGACCTGCCCTGCATGCTGTGCGAGGTGGGGGGCGCGCAGCGTCAGTACGAGTTCCGGCTCGGGTAGGTCCAGCACCGGAACCAGCACCGCGGCGGTGCGGCCCGGCCGGATGGCATAGACATCGGCAGGCCGGAAGTTGTTGACGTGCAGCTCACGTACACCCTTGTCGAGCGGCGCAACTGCGTTGCGGAGGCGATCGCGCCAATCCCCGCTTGCACAGGAAGCGGCGCGCACCCGGGCTGCCATGTTACTGGACGATTTCAACCAGCCTGAGATCGAACATCAGCGCCTCGTTGGGCCCGACCGGCGGATTGCCTCGCTGTCCGAATGCCAGTTCCGGCGGCACGAATATCTGCCAGGTGGAGCCCTGCTTCATCAGCGGCAATACTTCCTGCCAACCCTGCAGCACCGAGTTGACCACGAACTCCTCGGGCACGCCGCGCGCAAAGGAACTGTCGAACTCACGCCCGTCCATCTTGGAGCCGCGATAATGGACCTTGACGGTGGATTCCATGTTCGGGCGCGGGCCGTCGCCTTCCTCGATGATGCGGTACTGCACACCGCTGGGCATGACGACGATGCCAGTCTTGGCCCTGTTTTCCTCCAGGAATGCTTCACTCTTGGCCTGGTTTTCAGCAGCCAAGGCCTGAAAGGCTTCAACCTGTTCCTGGCGAACTTTCTGCTGGAATGACTGGAGCAGAGCAACCATCTCCTCGGCGCTGACCTGCGGATCCCGGCCGCCGACGGTATCCCTGATCGCCGCAACCACGGATTCCACGTCAAACTCACTGCCGCGGCGTTTGATGTCCTGGCCAAAATCCCAGCCGATCGCATAGCTGAGCTTGCCCTTGTCCGTGTTGACATCCTGAGCCTGGGCCAGGCTTGCTGAAAAAATCATGATCAAAGCTAGTGCGAATCTCGAACGCATCTCGGTTCCTCCGGTCTGTTCGGTCGGTTTACCCGGCACCCCGCCGGTCGGTCGCTCAAAAAGGGGGCTATTCTACAGGAGCATTCCAGCCCCTGTCATGCCTGGACCTGCCCGAGCAGCGCCACGCAGGGCCGATAGACTGCATCGTGACGGTCAAGTTCAGCCATTAATGGTGGAATTCACCAAGTCCGGGGCGCCAGCACGTGGACGAGGCCAGCAGCGTGATTTTTAATCATTTTAAATCAGCGGATTAGAAGCAGCCGCCGAGCTGGCACGAACCCTGCATATACAGAGGTAGAAATCTGAACGCGGGAGCGCCAGCACCATGAGTATATTTTCGAGGTTTAGCGATATCATCAACGCCAACATCAACTCCCTGCTGGAGAAGGCGGAGGATCCGGAAAAGATCATCCGCCTGATGATCCAGGAAATGGAGGACACCCTGGTGGAGATCCGATCCGCCGCCGCCAAATGCATTGCAGACCGCAAAGAGCACCAGCGGCACATCGCGTATCTGCATAGGGAACAGGAAGAGTGGCAGCGCCGGGCCGAACTGGCGGTGCGCAACGAACGTGAAGACCTGGCCCGGGCCGCGCTGGGCGAGAAACAGGCCATCAGCGACCGCATCGAGTCATTGCAGACCGACATGAAATCGCTGGACGCGCAGTTCGAGAAATTTTCCGAAGACATTTCAAAATTGCAAAGCAAGCTCAGCGACGCCAAGAAGCGGCAGCGCAGCATCGTGATCCGGCACAAGACCGCGAGCACGCAACTTGCCGCCAGGCGGCACATCCACGATGACAAGATCGACGAGATGCTGTTTCGCTTCGAGAACGCCGAGCGCAGAATTGACCGCGTGGAGTCCGAAGGCGAAGCCCTGGATCTCGGCCGCCGCAAATCCCTGGCCGGGGAGATCGAAGGCCTGGAAGATGACGGCCGTATTGAAGACGCTCTGAAGGAGCTGAAATCAAAGGTCAAAGCGGGCGCCAAGGAGAAGAAAAATGTCTGAAGTCATTCCAATTCTCTTACTGACCGTCTGTTTTCCGATCTGGATCGTGTTTCATTACATCACCAAGATGAAGACGTCCAAGGGCCTGACTGCCGAAGATGAGAAGATGCTGAGCGAGGTTTGGGAATCCACCAACCGCATGGAAGAGCGCATCAAGACGCTGGAACGCATCCTGGACATCGAGGCGCCGGCCTGGAGACAACGCCATGAGTAAGCGGCAGCAGGGCAGCAACCCACATCGCCTGTATCGCGACCGCGAGAACGCGATGATTGCCGGCGTGTGCGCAGGCATCGCGGATTATTTTGGCATGAACCGCCGCGGGGTGAGGCTGGTCACCGCCATCAGCCTGTTGTTTTTCATGCCTTTCGTGGTGGTGAGTTACATCATCCTGACCATCGTGCTGCCGGTGCGCCCGGTGGAGCAGAAAATTGACGAGGAAAAGGCGGCTTTCTGGAGAGAGGTCAGCAACGCGCCCTCGGACGTGTTCAGCCGCGTCAAGCACCGTTTTCGCGAGCTCGACCTGCGCGTGCAGCGCATGGAGGCTTTCGTGACCTCGAAGGAATTCGAGATTGATCGCGAACTGGGCCGTTCAGACGCTGGTCGCTCCGCCTGAGCCAGTGCGCGCGACGAAAATCAACTTTTATCTGTCTTATGCACTGCAAACGGTTAGAATGTGATCAACTTTTTGGTCGCAAAACCGTCTTTATGGGTAACAGGCATATTTTTGCCAAACGGGAATCAGCGAGTACATGAGCATGAACGAGAGCAACAACGGAGCAGACAGCGTGGCCGCGTACCGCGTGCCCTTGTTCGCCTCAAGCTGGGTCGCGCTGTACTGCCTGCTGCGCAGCAGCCTGCTCGGCGAGCCCGAAGCCGATCAGGCCGAGAGCGCTGACGCGGACCATCGGGATCAAGCCCAGCACTGATTGCGTCGGGCACTAACGCCATTTCCGGGGCGCCGCATGCGGCGCCTTTTTCATGCCCGCGGCCATGCCCGCCGTGGTCAAATGTCTTACAATCCATGGCTTCCACGCAGTCGGACCGGGCCAGGAACATGAGTGAACCCCTTGTATTGAGCAGGCAGGAGGGCGGAGTCCTCTATCTCACCATTAACCGGGAAAGCAAGCTCAACGCGCTGAACCGGGCCGTGATCGAGCAGCTACGGGACGCCTTTGCCAAGGCCGGGCATCACTCCGATACGCGCTGCGTGGTGCTGACCGGCGCCGGAGACCGCGCGTTTGCCGCCGGCGCGGATATTGGCGAGATCCGTGACCTTACCAAAGAAGAAGTGGCGGCCTTCGTGGAGGCTGGCCACGAGTTGATGAACGCGATCGAGAACCTGGGCAAGCCCGTCATTGCCGCGATCAACGGTTATGCGCTGGGTGGCGGTTGTGAGCTGGCCCTGGCCTGTACCCTGCGCATCGCCTCTTCCAACGCCCGGATCGGGCTTCCCGAAGTCACGCTCGGGCTGATCCCGGGCTATGGCGGAACGCAGCGCCTGAGCCGTCTGGCGGGTCGCGGCCGCGCCCTGCACATGATGTTGACCGGCCAGGCGGTTACGGCTGAAACAGCGCTGCAGTGGGGACTGCTCAACGAAGTGGTCGAAGCCGGCGAACTGATGAACGCGGCGGGTGAACTCGCGGAACAACTGGCCGCATCCGCGCCGCTGGCGATGAAAGCCATCATCGCCGCGGTGCACCAGGGCGCAGACCTGGCCCTGGCGCGCAGCCTGGACCTGGAACGGCAGTACTTCGAGCGCGTCTGCCATTCTGCGGATATGCGCGAAGGAACGGCGGCGTTCCTGGAGAAACGCAAGCCCGTGTTCAAGGGCAATTAACCCGCATATTGCAACTTGCGGGCTAAGCCGCCGCTTCAGTCCACCCGGCCGTAGATGTCTTCAAATCGCTCGATGTCGTCCTCGCCAAAATAATCGCCGGTCTGGACTTCGATCAGGTGGATGTCCCGCTCACCTGGGTTTTCCAGGCGATGCAGCGTATTGACGGGAATGTAGGTTGACTGGTTCTGCTCAAGCAGGAATTCATCGTCGCCGAGCCGGACTTTGGCCGTACCATCCACCACCGTCCAGTGCTCCGAGCGGCGCTGGTGCCTTTGCAGCGACAGCACCTGGCCCGGCTTGACCACCAGCCGCTTGACCTTGCAATCGTCGGCGTCCTCGAGAATGGTGTAGCTGCCCCAGGGGCGATGAACCGTCTGGTGAAAGTTGGCCGCCTCATCTTTCAGGTCGGTCAACTGGCTGACCACCTCCTTGACGTTTTGCGCCTGGTCCCGGTGCGCGACCAGCACCGCGTCGCCCGTGTCAACGATCATCAGGTCTTTGACGCCCACGGCCGCCACCAGACGCTTGTCGCCCTGCACGAAGCACCCACTTGACCCGACCATGACGGCCCGTCCACGAATGCGGTTTCCCGCCGCATCGGATTCATACAGCTCGCTGATCGCCTTCCACGAACCAATGTCGCTCCAGCCGAAGTCACCGACCACCACGGCCGCATTGTCGGCCCGCTCCATGACCGCGTAGTCTATGGATATTGACGGACATTCCGCGAACAGATCCGCAGGAATTTCCAGCGGGGTTTGCCGGGCGTCCATGCGTTTCCACACCCGCATGACCGCTTCGTAAACCTGCGGCGCGTGCTGGGCCAGCGCGGCCAGGATGCTGCCGGAGCGGAAGCAAAACATGCCGGAATTCCAGTGGTAGTCACCCGATTCAAGATAGTGTTTGGCCGTTTCGATGTCGGGTTTTTCCACGAATGCGTCAATGCGCCGGCCGCCCGAGGCGCTCAGGGCCTCGCCCTGCCGAATATAGCCGTAACCCGTTTCAGCATGGGTCGGGTGTACGCCAAATGCCACCAGGTAACCCGTGGCCGCCAACTGCCGCGCCTCGTGGACTGCCGCCTCGAAGTTGCGCAGCTTGCTGATCAGGTGGTCGGCCGGCATAACCAGCAGGCTGGCGTCCTCACCCAGGTTTTCCTTTACGTAAAGGGCCGCCAGGGCGATCGCCGGCGCAGTATTCCGCCCCTGGGGCTCGAGCAGGAAGCGCGCTTGGCTGGGATCATGGGGAAGCTTTGCGTACAGGTCGCGCGTGTAAAAATAATAATCACGGCTGGTGACCGTCAGTATGGGCGCGTGTCCGGCCACCGCGCGTGCCCGGTTCCAGGTTTTTTCCACCAGCGATTCACCGTCGGCCAGCAGCATGAACGGCTTGGGGTGCGCGCGCCGCGAAACCGGCCACAAGCGTGTGCCCGCGCCGCCGGACAGGATGACGGGGATCATCGGAGCGTTCAATTCGTTGTCAGTCATTGCCCACCCATTCCTCCATACACGCCCTCAGCGATTCCGCCAGCCCGGCAGGCTCGATGCCCAGCGCCCGGATGGCCGATGTATCCAGCACCGAGTAACGCGGCCGCCTGGCCACCTGCGGGTAGTCCCGTGAAGCGACACTGCGCATGCTCGGCGCAATATCCAGCAAGCCGAGTTCAACCGCGGTGCCGAACACCAGCCTGGCAAAATCATACCAAGAGGTCGCATCGGCATCGCAATAGTGTAATGTCCTGCCTGGCTTTCCCACCTTCAGCAGGTCCCGCCGTGCCAGCAACTTCCCGGACACACGGGCCAGGTTGCGCGCCCA
>Ga0299906_10005503_pt1 | contig 10307 bp, 11 predicted proteins | sample RVTome_14_FD_200259 | JGI IMG/M metagenome (GOLD analysis project Ga0299906, IMG submission 200259) | Soil microbial communities from uranium-contaminated site in the Upper Colorado River Basin, Wyoming, United States - RVT145D125 (version 2) ...
GCGATGGTCAAGGTCGGTCCGAAGCGTCCACCCGATGGGGGGAACGGTTAGGTGAACGCGTCGCGCGCTTGGTTCGAGAAGGACTTCTACTCGGTCCTCGGAGTGCCCGAGAACGCATCGAAGGACGAGATCAAGCGCGCGTACCGCAAGCTCGCCACCGAGCTGCACCCGGATCGGAACCCGGGCAATGCCCAGACCGAAGACCGGATGAAAGACGTCTCCGAGGCCTACTCGGTCCTCGGCGATCTGCAGAAGCGATCTGAGTACGACGAGGTGCGACGGATGCAGCGCAGCGGCATGGCCGGCGGCGGGTTCCCCGGCGGCGGCGTGCGCGTCGAGGACCTCGGTGGTCTCGGCTTCGATCTGGGGGATGTGCTCGGAGGCATGTTCGGTGGACGGCGTCGCGGCGCACGCAGCCGTCGGGGGCCGGATCTCGAGACCTCCGCGAGGTTGTCCTTCGAGGACGCCGCGCGCGGTGCGACCGTGCCCGTCACGCTCCGCCGTGACGCGCCGTGTTCTGCATGCGGAGGGTCGGGCGACCGCTCCGGAACGGCGGCGACATGCGTCACCTGCGGCGGCAGCGGGAGCGTCGGTGAGAACCAGGGGCCGTTCGCGTTCATGCGCTCGTGCCCGACCTGCGGCGGAAGCGGTCGCACGGTGTCCGACCCGTGTCCGGTGTGCCGCGGCGCTGGGGTCGAGAACCGCGCCGAGCAGATCACCGTTCGGATCCCGGCGGGTGTGCGCGACGGCGCGCGCATCCGCGTGCGCGGACGAGGCGGCACGGTTCCCGGCGGTCAGCCGGGCGACCTGTACGTCGTGGTGAGCGTGCCGGCGCATCCGATCTTCGAACGGCGCGGCAACGACCTGGTCGTGACGGTGCCGATCTCGTTCACTGAGGCGGCGCTCGGGACCACCGTGACCGTGCCGACCCTCGATGACAAGAGCGTCACGCTGAAGGTTCCGCCGGGCACGCAGCCAGGCACCACCTTGCGCGCGCGCGGCAGGGGGATCAAGCCGGCGCGCGGCGCCGCCGGCGACCTGCTGGTGACGGTGCAGGTCGAGGTGCCACGGACGTTGTCGCGCGAGCAGCGCGACCTGATCGAGAAGCTGGCGGCCTCCAACGGCTCGCCGGCCGGGCGGCGTGAGAGGGAGCGCGCCACCAAGGAGTGAGGAAGATGCCACAGCACAAGATGCCGACACCCAAGACCGCGAAGCGGATCACCGACGATCGCGACCGCGCGTTGTACGTGATCTCGGTCGCCGCGGAGCTCGCCGGCGTGCACCCGCAGACGTTGCGGATGTACGAACGGAAGGGCCTGATCAAGCCTGCGCGCACCGAGGGCCGCGCGCGGCGGTACTCGGAGCGCGATATCGAGCGCGTCCGCCTGATCCAGAGCCTGACCCAGAACGAGGGGATGAACCTCGCCGGCGTGCAGGTCGTGATGGAACTGAGCCGTACGGTGGATCAGATGAACGACCAGATCGCACGGTTGCAAGAGGAAGCTCGCCGGCTGCATCAGCAGATGGCCGAAAGCGCCAAACCGACCTCGCTGGTGCCGCTGAAGGACATGCGGCTCGCGTTCGGGGAGGACTGATCGGCTTGGACCTGGAACGGTTGACGCTCAAGTCGCAGCAGGCGGTCGTCGCGGCGCAGAAGCTGGCGACGGCACGAAACCATCCGGCCGTTGAGCCGGAACATCTGTTGCATGCCTTGCTGTCGGACCCGGAGGGCGTGGTGTTCCCGGTCGTGCAGCGGCTGCAGGCCGCGCCGGTGGCCCTGCGGGATCGGGTCGACGAGCTGCTCGCGCGGCTGCCGAAGGCGTACACGGGGGGCGAGCAGGCCGTCGGCGCATCGCCGGCCTTCGTCCGCGTGATCGAGCGCGCCACCGAGGAAGCGGCGGCGTTGACCGATCAGTACGTCTCGACCGAACACTTGCTGCTCGCCCTCGCGGAAGTCGCAGGCCACGTCGCCTCGCTTCTGAAGGAGCACGGCATCGTGCGCGACGCGGTGCTGAAGGCGATCGCGGAGGTGCGAGGCTCGCACCGGGTGACCTCTCAGACGCCGGAGGAGGCCTTCCAGGCGCTCGAGCGATACGGCCGCGACCTCACGGCGCTGGCGCGTCGGGGCAAGCTCGACCCGGTGATCGGACGGGACAACGAGGTGCGACGTGTGATCCAGGTGCTGTCGCGCCGGACCAAGAACAATCCCGTGCTGATCGGTGAGCCGGGCGTTGGCAAGACCGCCATCGTCGAGGGCCTCGCACAGCGCATCGTCTCGGGGGATGTCCCCGAGGGTTTGAAGAACAAGCGCATCGTCGCGCTCGACCTGGGCGCGATGGTGGCGGGCGCCAAGTTCCGCGGCGAATTCGAAGAGCGGCTCAAGGCTGCGTTGAAGGAGATCGCCGACGCTGCGGGCGAGATCATCACCTTCATCGACGAGCTCCACACGATCGTCGGCGCAGGTGCTGCGGAAGGGGCGATGGACGCGGGCAACATGATCAAGCCGATGCTGGCGCGGGGTGAGCTCAGGCTCGTCGGCGCGACCACGCTCGACGAGTACCGCAAGCACATCGAGCGGGACGCAGCGCTCGAGCGCCGGTTCCAGCCTGTGATGGTCGGCGAGCCCTCGGTGGAGGACACGATCGCGATCCTGCGAGGCTTGAAGGAGCGCTACGAGGTTCACCACGGCGTACGCATCACCGATGCCGCGCTGGTCAGCGCCGCCATGTTGTCGCATCGCTACGTGACCGGCCGGTTCCTGCCCGACAAGGCGATCGACCTTGTCGATGAGGCCGGGAGCCGCCTGCGCATCGAGATCGATTCGATGCCGACCGAGCTGGACGAGGTCGAGCGCGACATCCAGCGCCTCGAGATCGAGCGCGCGGCCCTGCGCAAGGAGACCGACGAAGCCTCGAAGGAGCGGCTGCAGAAGCTCGAGCAGGAGCTCGCGGAGCTTCAGGAGCGCTCGAGCGCCATGAAGGCGCATTGGCTGCAGGAGAAGGAGGCCGTCGAGAAGATCCGAGGCTTGAAGACCCAGATCGAGGACGCGCGCACCCAGGCCGAGTTGGCCGAGCGGGAAGGCGACCTGGAGCGCGCCGCCGAGCTGCGCTACGGCCGCATCGTCGGGCTCGAGCGCGAGCTCGGCCGTGCAACCGCCGCGCTCGATGCCTTGCAGACGACACAGCGGTACCTCAAGGAAGAGGTGGACGAGGAGGACGTCGCCGAGGTCGTCAGCATGTGGACCGGCATCCCCGTCTCCAAGCTCATGGAGGGCGAGGTTTCCAAGCTCGTCCACATGGAGGAGAACCTGCATCGTCGGGTCGTCGGCCAGGACGAGGCGATCGGCGCTGTGTGCAACGCGATCAGGCGCGCGCGATCCGGCCTCGCCGATCCGGATCGTCCGATCGGGTCGTTCATCTTCCTTGGCCCGACCGGAGTCGGGAAGACCGAGCTGGCGCGCGCGCTGGCTGCCTTCCTGTTCGACGATCAACGTGCGCTGGTCCGCATCGACATGAGCGAGTATCAGGAGCGCCATAGCGTGTCGCGGCTGATCGGCGCGCCGCCGGGCTACGTCGGGTACGAGGAGGGGGGCCAGCTCACCGAGATCGTGCGACGACGGCCCTACTCGGTGATCCTGCTCGACGAGATCGAGAAGGCGCATCCCGACGTGTTCAATGTGCTGCTGCAGATGCTCGATGAGGGACGGCTGACCGACGGACGTGGAAGGACCGTCGATTTCCGCAACACCGTGGTGATCATGACCAGCAACCTCGGCAGCGAGATCATCATGGATCCCACCCTGTCACAGACCCAGATCCGAGAGCGCGTTCAGTCCAACCTGCGCGGCTCGTTCCGCCCCGAGTTCCTCAACCGCGTAGACGACATCCTGATCTTCCACCGGCTGGAGCATGACCATCTGCGCCGGATCGTGGACATCCAGCTGGCGCAACTGGAACGAAGGCTCGCCGACCGTGCGATCTCGCTGACGCTGACCGACAAGGCGCGCGAGTACCTCGTGGAACGCGGGTTCGATCCGGTCTACGGCGCTCGTCCCTTGAAGCGGCTGATCCAGCGCGAGATCCAGGACTCCTTGGCGATGCGTCTGCTGACCGGGGAGATCCGCGACGGGGATCGCATCGAGGTGGACCTGTCGCAGGGCGCTTTGACCTTCGGTAGGGTTCCCTAGTCATCCCGACCGACCGGAGACAGGACCTGCGGCCCATGCACTCCTTCGTTCCATTTGTCATGCTCGGACGGGGATGGACGAACCATGGGGGAGATGGGAACGATGATCCACCGTCGCCGAGGCCGGAAGGTGGCCTGCTCGAGCTGTGAGCGACCCCTTCGCGGGGACGCCAAGCTGTGTTCGTGTGGCCAGCCGACGCAGAACATGACGTTCGACGAGCGCCGGCGATACGAGGTCGAGCGCTGGCGCGCCATGCGCGCCCAGGTCAGCGCGTAGGACTCATCGACGACCTCCTTGGGGTATGAAGGTGTCCGTCCGGACACCACCCAGGAGGGCGCGATGCTGAGAGAGTTCAAGACGTTCGTCATGCGCGGCAACGTCGTCGACCTAGCGGTCGGGGTCGTGATCGGCGCCGCGTTCAACAGCGTCGTGCAGTCGATCGTGAACGGACTGCTCAACCCGATCGTCGCGCTGTTCGGCGCGTCGAGCCTGAACGAGTTGAGCTTCTCGATCGGCACGAAGGTCGTCGACGGGGAGACCGTGAACAACATCTTCGCCTACGGGAGCGTGCTCAACGCTGCCCTGCAGCTCGTGATCATCGCGGCGGTGTTGTTCTTCTTCGTCGTCAAGCCGGTCAACGCGCTCGAATCACGACGCAAGAGTGGGGAGGAGACGCCGGAGCCGGCGACGCGGTCGTGCCCGGAGTGCCTCAGCGAGATCCCGAAGGCCGCTCGCCGGTGCAGCCAGTGCGCCAGCGAGATCGGGGCCGCGGCCTGAGCTGTCAGGCCGAACGGCCGAACAGCGTCACCTGAAGCATCCGCGGTCGCGCGCGATCGAGCTCGACCAGGAAGACTCGCTGCCAGCGGCCGAGCGCAAGCGCGCCCTTGCGGATCGGCAGGGTGACCGAGGGAGAAGAGAGGAACGCGGCGCGAACGTGCGCGTACCCGTTCGGCTCTTCGTCCTCGCCATCGTGAGGGGCGTCATCGTGTTTGTAGTGCGCGCCGGTCGGCGCGAGGGACTCGAGCGATCGTCTGAGGTCCGCGGTGAAGCCCGGCTCGTCCTCGTTCACGATGACCGCACAGGTGGTGTGTGGCACCGAAACCAGGGTGAGCCCTTCCTCGATGTCCGCCTCGGCCACGGCCGCGCGGACGTGGTCGGTCACATCGATCAGCTCACTGGTCCGCGTGGTCTGGATCCTGAAATCGACCGACGCGGTCCTGACCGCTCCCGACGTGGTGAACGCCGTGTAGAGCGCCGACTCGGATGCTCGCTGCATCTCCTTGATGGCCGTCCTCCATCGCTCGTGATCGCCCTCGACCCTACCCCGCTCGCATGGTGCCTCACCGTCCGAACGGACGGGGCCAAGACTACCCAACCCGGCACGGTGGGGTGGAACAGCCCTGAAGAGACCGGTGGAAACGGCGTCGACAGATGGGGAGGAACGGCCTCAACGCCGTCGTCGGAGGTGGGTCTCGGCGTCGGCGAAGGCCTCGAGGGGATGCAGGAGATCCCCCACCCGTAAGGTCAGGGCCTCGAATCCAAGGTCGGCACCCTCGAGGCGCAGCTCGTCGGCACGCACCCGCGCATCTTCGAGCGCCTTCGAGCAGCTCTCCCACATCCCGGCTGCCGCCTCGTCCCGCCAGGCCGGCATCGCGCGGGCCGCGTCCTCGAGCTCCTCGGCGAAGGCGACGAGAGCCTGTGCCAGCGGCACGCCCGGATCGCGCGACGTCGGGACCGCCGCCAGCAGCGCGCGCTGTGCGGCGTCGACGTGCACCGCCACGCGGCCGAACGCTGCTCGAACCGCTTCCAGGCGTGGATCCGGCGTTCGCCTTCTCAGCATCCGAGCCGCAGGGTAGCGCCGCCGGCACGTCCGGTAGGCTCGCCGCCGGATGGGAGGCGACGAGCTGCTCGGGCTGGCGATCAAGGCGGCGCGCGGTGCCGGCGCGCTGCTCGCGGATCGGTTCGAGCGGCCTCGCACGGGGATCGGGACCAAGTCCAGCGGGACCGACATGGTCAGCGACGCGGACCGAGCAGCTGAGGCGCTGATCGTCGAGCTCATCGGGGCGCGCCGGCCCGACGACGCGATCCTGGGGGAGGAGTCGGGCGCCTCGGGCGGCGGCAGCGGGCTGCGATGGGTCATCGATCCACTGGACGGCACCACCAACTTCCTGTTCGGCATCCCCCAGTGGGCGGTGTCGATCGCGTGCGAGGACGCCGACGGTGCGCTCGCGGCCGTCGTCTATGACCCGACCCGTGATGAGCTGTTCGCGGCGGCGCGCGGGGAAGGCGCGACGCTCAACGGCCGGGCGATCGCGGTCGGCGGGGCCCTCGACCTGGCGCGCGCCCTGATCGCCACCGGCTTCGCCTACCAGCCGCCGGCGCGGGAGCACGCGGCGAGGATGCTGGTCACGATCCTGCCGCGCGTCCGCGATGTGCGGCGCGCCGGGGCTGCGGCCCTGGACCTCGCGTGGACTGCGTGCGGCCGGCTCGACGGGTACTACGAGAGCCCGAACGAACCGTGGGACGTGGCGGCGGGCGTGCTGCTCGTGCGAGAGGCCGGCGGTCTCACGACCTCGTTCAAGACCCCGGCCGGGGAGGGAACGATCGCGGCCGGCCCGGGGATCTTCGAAGAGCTGGCATCGTTGGTTCGGGCCGTTGCCTCCGGGTGAGCAGGAACCGACCGCGACGCGCCGAACCAGGTGGCGTGGGCCTGCCGGGATCCGGTCCCGCATCGCCGACGCCATCGTGTTGGAGGGATGATGAGAGCGCGTTCCCTTGTCAGCGCCTTCGGGCTCGCTGCCCTTGTCGCCGTCTTTCCCGCTGATGCCGGCCCAACGGCAGCGGCGATACCGGGCAGTCAGTTCAGCGGATACGGCACACCGCTCCTGGTCACCACGGTCGATGGCGCGATCACATTCACCAACGCGGATCCTCTCGCCTCGCACGACCTGGTTGCCTGGCAGGCTTACGGGTCGGAGGAGGCCGAGTGGTGTGGCCTGTATCCCGTGGGCCGTTGTCCGCTGTTCTGGACCAGGCTGATCTCGTTCACACAGTCCGCGACCGTGCAAGGTCTGGATGCGGTGACGCCAGGCCAGATGTACACGTTCTACTGCTCGATCCATCCCCTGCAGATGAAGGGGACGCTGATCGTGGTGCCCGCCTAGAGCGTATGGAGGAAGAACGATGAGGTTTGCGACGAGGCTCGCATCGATCGTCATGGGAGCCGTGATCCTGGGCGTCCCGGGACAGGCCGGCGCGGTCGTCGCAGTGACCGGTCCCGGCGCGGGCGCGGCCGGGTACGCGACCCCCGTGGTCGTTGCCCAGCACAACGGCACGTTGACGTACGCCAACGCCGACCCGACCGCGGTCCATAACTTCGTGGCTGAACGCGTGTACGGAGCGACGACCAAGCCATGGTGCTCGGCGAGCCAGCGCCAGAACAACACCTGCCCGCTGTTCTGGAGCGCGACTATCGGGATCGGGCAGACGCCGGTGCTCGGCCTCGATCAAGCCGCAGGTGCCGGGACGCCTTATCCCTTCTTCTGCACCGTCCATCCGAACATGAAGGGAACGCTGGCAGTCATCTGAGGACCGGATGGGGCGGTTCCGGTAATCTCGGACCTCTCGGAGGAACGCCGCATCCCGGCATGGAAGGGTAACCACAGCATGGCTCACCGTCGTACCCATCGCACGGCCTCGGTCCTTCTCGCAGGCCTGCTCACGCTCGGGTTCGTCGCGTACCCGGAGTCGCTGCTGATGGCCGACGAGCACGATGAGGTCACGGTGAGCATGGAGCTGTTCGGGTTCGATCCCGACGAGCTCGCGACCTCGACGGGGACGACCGTGACCTGGATCAACGACGAGATGCTCGACTACCCGGCCGTCGACGGCACGCATAGGGTCGTCGCCGATGACGGGTCCTTCGACTCGGGTGAACTCCAGCCCAGGCAGTCGTTCTCGATGCGCTTCCTGGAGCCGGCAACCATCACCTACAGGTGCGTGATCCATCCCGCTTTGATGACAGGCAGCCTCGAGATCGCCGGCCCGCCGGTGAAGCCGGAGCCATCGCGCAAGGACGTTGCGATCGTGGAGCCGAGTGCGAACGTCCCCGACTCGTGGCGGTACCAGCCGGACGACATCACCATCGACGAGGGGTCCACGGTGGTGTGGCGCAACAACGGCGCGCAGACGCACACCGTCACCGCCACCGACGGCTCGTTCGATTCGGCCGACATCGAGCCGGGCACGACCTTCCCGTTCACGTTCGAGGAACCCGTGACGATCCGATACGCCTGCACGCCGCACCCGTGGATGACGGGGATCGTCCGCGTCCGTGGTGCCGGCGGAGAACCGCCACCGCCACCACCTGAGCGTGGCGGTGCCAAGGGCGGGGGATCCACGCCGGTCGTCGAGCAACCGGAACGTGAAGGCAGCGAGCCTGCGACCTTCAACGTGCTGGCGGTCGAGCCGGATCCGGTGGCGCCGCTCGGATGGGGCTTCGAACCGCGTTCCCTCACGGTGCGCGCAGGCGACACCATCGTGTGGCGCAATGGAGGTTCGGCGACCCACACGGTGACGGCCACCGACGGTTCGTTCGACTCCGGCGATCTCGATCCGGGCGCCACGTTCTCTCGCGTCGTGGAACAGACCGGAACGATCCCGTACGCGTGCTCCCCGCACCCGTGGATGAAAGGCACGATCTTGGTGGTGTCCGCCGGGGTGCAGGGCGAGCTTCCGGTCGCTCCACCCCCGCCGGTCGATGATGGTGCGTCGCAACCGGGGCAGCAGACGCCGACGCCGACCACGCCTCGCGGGGACGGCGAGATCGAGCCGGATCCGGCCGCTGCGGTGCGGACGCCGCTGGCGATCGGCACGGGCGGACTCGCGTTGCTGCTCGGGCTGATCCTGATCCTGCCGACGCTGCTCGAGCGGTCGCGCCGGCGCGTCGTGGTGCTGGAGGAGACACCGGCGCCCGCACGCGAGCATGCCGACGCGCTCCGCTGACGCGCGCTGCTAGCATCCGCGCCATGGAGCTGCCTCCCGAGACGGACATGACGCGCGCGCAGAGCTACGGCGACAAACTCGGCATGGTCTTCGAGGAAGCCACGCCCGAGCGCGTCGTTGCGACGCTGCCGGTGGAGGGAAACACTCAGCCCGATGGGTTCCTGCACGGCGGTGCCACCATGTCGCTGATCGAATCGATCGCCTCGTATGGCGCCGCGCTCGCGGCGGGATGGCCCGAGAACCTGGTGGTCGGTCTCCAGCAGACCTGTAACTTCATCTCGACGGCCACTGAGGGTTCGGTGCGAGGTGTCGCCACGCCGGTGCATCAGGGCCGCACCACAGCCGTCTGGGATGTCGAGGTGGTCGGGGTCGAGAACGACAAGCGCGTCGCAGTCGGCCGGGTCACCCTGGCGATCCGCCCTCGGCGCGCGTGATCGGACTCGATGCCGCCGGGGTCGCGGGAGTAGGCTAGCCCTCTGAGACAAGGGGGCTCCGCAGAGCCGGGCCGCTCGGAGAGGTGAGCCATGACCGACAAGAGACTGGTCGACACCGCGCGCGCGATGGTCGCGCCCAACAGAGGGATCCTTGCTGCCGACGAGAGCAGCGGCACCATCAAGAAGCGCTTCGATTCCATCGGCGTCGAAAGCACCGAGGAGACCCGCCGCGCGTACCGGGACCTGCTGTTCACCGCGCCCGATGTCGAGGACTACATCAGCGGTGTCATCCTGTACGACGAGACCATCCGCCAGTCCGGCCTCGACGGGACACCGTTCCCGAAGCTGCTCGAGTCGCGTGGCATCATCCCCGGCATCAAGGTCGACCTGGGCGCGAAGGATCTGCCGTTCGCGCCCGGTGAGACGATCACCGAAGGCCTCGACGGCCTGCGCGAACGCCTCGCCGAGTATGCCGAGCTGGGCGCGCGCTTCACGAAGTGGCGCGCCGTGATCACGATCGGTCCGAGCATCCCCAGCTACGCATGCGTCTCGACGAACGCACACGCGCTCGCGCGCTATGCGGCGCTGTCCGAGGAAGCCGGCCTGGTGCCGATCGTCGAGCCCGAGGTGTTGATGGACGGCGACCACACCATCGACCGCTGCGATGAGGTGACCAAGTTCAC
>Ga0299906_10005505_pt1 | contig 10306 bp, 9 predicted proteins | sample RVTome_14_FD_200259 | JGI IMG/M metagenome (GOLD analysis project Ga0299906, IMG submission 200259) | Soil microbial communities from uranium-contaminated site in the Upper Colorado River Basin, Wyoming, United States - RVT145D125 (version 2) ...
CGCGGCGCAGCTGGCGCGGGCCGGCTTCACCGGGCCCGAGACGGTGCTGGAGGGAACGCACGGGCTCTACGCGGCGTTTGCCGGTGGACACGACCCCGGCCGGCTCGAGGGCGTGCTCGACACGCTTGGGCGGGGGTGGGAGCTGGAGGAGCTGACGCTCAAGCCGTACCCGTGTGGCTCGATCGCGCAGCCGTACATGGACTGCGCGGCCCGCTTGTGCGAGCGGGTCCGGCCCGCCGAGATCGCCGCCGTCCGCTGCCGCACCGCCGCCGGGCCGGTGCCCCGGCTGTGGGAGCCGCTGGCGGCGAAGCACGCGCCGCCCAACGGCTACGCGGCGAAGTTCAGCCTGCCCTACCTGGTGGCGAGCATCCTCGTCCGCGGGCGGGCCGGGCTGGCGGAGTTCGCCGACGAGGCCGTGCGCGACGCCGGCGTGCTGGCGGTGGCCCGGCGGGTGACGTACGAGCTGGATGACACGATCGACTATCCCCGCCAGTTCGTCGGCGACGTCGAGATCACCCTGGCCACCGGGGGCACGCTGCGCGAGCGCCAGGACCGGCCGCGGGGCGGCCCCGACGCGCCGCTGACGCGCGCCGAGGTCGAGGCCAAGTTCCGCGGCAACGCCGCGCTCGCGCTGCCGCCCGACCGGGTGGAGCGCGTCATTCGCGCCGTCGACGGCCTGGCCGCCGGCGCCCCGCTGACCGAACTGTTCGCATCCCTCGCTGCCGAGAGGAAGTGACCATGTTGCCGATCGTCGCCCGCACGCTGGCCTTCGCTACCGTCGTCCTGTTCGCGACCCTCGCCTCTGCGCAGGACGCGCGCGTCGAGGCGGCGAGGAAGGAAGGCAAGGTCGTCTGGTACACCTCGCTGGCGCTGCCCAGCGCCGAGAAGGTGGCCAAGCTGTTCGAGGCGGCCTACCCCGGCATCAAGGTGGAGGTCCACCGCACCGGCTCCGAGCGGATCCTGGGCCGGGTGATGCAGGAGCTGAAGGCCAACATCAAGAACGTGGACGTGGTGCACACCTCCGACGCCGGCCACTTCGTCATGTTCAAGGGCAGGGGCCTCCTGACGAAGTACACGCCGGCCGGCGTCGAGGGCTTCCCGGCCGGTTTCAAGGACAAGGACGGCTATTACTACGGCCTGCGCGCCACCGTGAACGCCATCGCCTACAACACGAAGGCGCTGTCGGCCGCCGAGGCGCCGAAGACGTGGAAGGACCTGCTCGACCCCAAGTGGAAAGGCAAGCTGGTCACCGCGCATCCCGGCTACAGCGGCGTCATCACCACCCACGTGGCCGCGCTGGTCAACCTGCACGGCTGGGACTACTTCAAGCAGCTCGCCCAGAACCGTCCCATGCTCGTGCAGTCGGCCGTCGACCCGTCCGGGGTGGTCGCCTCCGGCGAGCGGGTGGTCGCGGTCAACGGCGGCGACTACACGTTCTACCAGACCAAGAAGAAGGGCAACCCGCTCGAGATCGTCTATCCCAGGGAGGGCGTGCCCCTCGTCGTCTCGCCCACGGCCATCATGAGCTTCGCGCCGCACCCCAACGCCTCGAAGCTCTTCACCGACTTCACGTTCAGCCGGGAGGTCCAGCAGGTGATGGCCGACAGCGAGGGGCTCTACACCGGCCACCCGGAGGTCAGGTACCCCGCCGACAAGCCCAAGCTCTCCGAGCTGAAGCTCCTGACCGTCGATCCCGAGGAGCTGGAGAAGCGCGGCGAGGAGATCCGCAAGCGGTTCGTCGAGATCTTCGGGGCCTGACGCCCAGGTGAGCCGCGTCATGACCGGCGAGGGGGTCGCCGCCGGGACCCCGGGCCGGCTGCGGGGCATCGACCGCGCGCTGCCGGTGTGGGTGGCGGTGGTGCTCGTGCTGGTCTTCCTCATGGCGCTGCCGCTCGGGTGGCTGGTGTGGATGAGCGTGAGCACCGAGGCGGCGGGCCCCACGCTGGGCCACTACGCGGCCGTGCTGCAGAGCCCCGCCATGCTGAAGGCCCTCTGGAACACGGTGGTGCTGGCCTTCTGGGTGGGCCTGGCCTCGGTCGCCGTCGGCGCGCCGCTGGCGTGGCTGACGGCGCGCACGGACCTGCCGGGCAAGGGGGTGATGCGCGCCCTCGTGCTCGCCTCGTTCGTCACGCCGCCGTTCCTCGGCGCCTTCGCGTGGGTAATGCTGGCGGGGCCCAACGCGGGGCTGCTCAACGTGCTGTGGCGCGACGTGACCGGCGCCACCGAGCCGCTCTTCGACATCTTCGGCATGCCCGGCCTCGTGTTCGTCGTGACGACCTACACCTTCCCCTACGTCTACATCATGGTCGCCAACACGCTGGCGCTCATCGCCTCCGACCTCGAGGAGGCAGCCGCCATCCTGGGGGCCGGGCGGTTCACGGTGGCGCGCACGGTGACGCTGCCGATGGTGGCGCCGGCGCTGGTGAGCGGGTTCATCCTCTCGGTGCTGCAGGCGCTCGCGCTCTTCGGCTCGCCGGCCATCCTGGCCATGCCGGCCGGCTTCCACACCATCACCACGCAGATCTGGTCGCTGTTCCAGTACCCGCCGAAGATCGAGCAGGCGGCGGCGATCTCGATGCCGCTGCTGCTGGCGACGGCGCTGCTGCTGCTCGTGCAGAAGCGCGTGCTCGGCCGGCGCGGCTACGCCGCCGTCGGCGGCAAGGGTGGCCAGCGGCGCACGATCCCGCTCGGGGTCTGGCGCTGGCCCGCGCTGCTCGGCTGCATGGCGGTGATGGCCTGCGCGATCTTCCTGCCCTACGGCATCCTGGCCAAGGCCGCTTTCTCGCGCGCCTGGGCGCAGCCGCTGACCTGGAGCAACCTCACGCTGGGGAATTTCACGTTCACGTTCTTCGAGTACAGCGCCACCCGGTCGGCGATCGTGAACACGCTGGAGCTGGGGATCGCGACCGCCTCGGTGGGCGCCGTGATGGTCGCGCTGCTGTCCTACGTGGCCAACCGGCGGCTCATCGTGGGCCACCAGGTGGTGGCGTTCCTGGCGCTGGCCCCGATCGTCATCCCGGGCGTCGTCCTCGCCGTCGCGCTGTTCATCGCCTACACGCGTCCCCCGCTGATCCTCTACGGCACGCTGACGATCCTGTTCGTGGCCTACCTGACCAAGGAGATGCCGGTCGGGTACGCGCAGTCCGACGCCACGTTCCGCGGCATCCCGCCCGAGCTGGAGGAGGCCGGGCGCATCCTGGGCGCCGGCCGGCTGCGGATCCTGCGCGACGTGACGGCCCCCCTGGCCCGCAGCGGGATCATCGCGGCCTGGTGCTTCATCTTCATCGGCGTCATCCGCGAGCTGTCGGCCTCCATCATCCTGTTCACGCCGGCCACCAAGGTCATGTCGGTGGTCATCTTCGACCTCAAGGAGGAGGGGCAGTTCGGTGCCATCGCCGTGCTGGGCCTCGTCATGCTGGCGCTGACCTTCGCGACGGTCGGGCTGGTGCAGGCCGTGCTGGGCCGCGACGTGCTGGGCGTGAAGGACTGACGTGCCTGGCGTGAGCCTGAAGGCGCTGACCCGCCGGTACGGCGACGTGGCGGCCGTCGCCGACCTTTCCCTCGACGTGAAGCCCGGCGAGCTGGTCGCGCTGCTGGGGCCGTCGGGCTGCGGCAAGACGACCACGCTGCGCCTGGTGGCGGGCTTCCTGGCGCCGGAGTCGGGGGAGATCTGGGTGGGCGAGCGATGCCTGTCCTCGCCCCGCCAAATCGTGCCTCCCGAGCGCCGGCGCATGGCGATGATCTTCCAGAGCTATGCGCTGTGGCCGCACATGACGGTGGCCCAGAACGTCGCCTACGGCCTGCGCTTCAAGTCTGGGCTCGCGCGCACGGATCGCGCGCGGCGGGTGACCGAGATGCTGCGCGTGGTGCAGCTCGGCGGCTACGAAGCGCGTTACCCCGGCGAGCTGTCGGGTGGCCAGCAGCAGCGGGTGGCGGTGGCGCGCGCGCTCGTGGTCGAGCCCGAGATCCTGCTGCTCGACGAGCCGCTGTCCAACCTCGACGCCAACCTGCGCGAGGAGATGCGCTTCGAGATCCGGCGGCTGCACGAGGCCTTCGGCATCACCACGCTGTACGTCACCCACGACCAGGCCGAGGCCATGGTGATCTCCGACCGGATCGCGGTGCTGGAGCGCGGGCGCGTCGTGCAGGTCGGCACCGCCGACGAGGTGTTCCTGGCGCCACGCACGCGCTTCGTCGCCGAGTTCATCGGCAAGACGAACCTGGTGGAGGGGGTGGCGGCGACGCCCGACACGATCACCGTCGGGGAGCTGCGGCTGCGCGTCGGCGCCGGGGGGCTGAAGCCGGGCGCCCGTGTGGCGCTGTCGATCCGGCCGCACGACATCGCGCTGGCAACACCGGCCGGGGCCGCCGGGCCCGGCGTGAACGCGCTGCGGGGCACGGTGCAGCGCGCCAGCTTCCTGGGCGACGGCGTGGACTACCAGGTCCGGCTGGCCGGCAGCGACGTCGTGCTGCGCGTGGCGGCGCCGGCGTCACAGCGCCTGCGTGCGGGTGACCCCGTGGACCTGAGAATCGATCCTGCCGCCTGCGTCGCGCTGGCGGCCGAGGAGCGTGCATGAGCCAGGGACGACGACCGCTCGACGGCATCCGCGTGCTGGAGCTGGCCCAGATCGTGGCCGGCCCCTTCTGCGGCACGCTCATGGCCGAGTTCGGCGCCGAGGTGATCAAGACCGAGATGCCCGGCCGCGGCGACGACCTGCGCCGCCTGGGCCCCATGGAGGACGGCTCCTCCTACTGGTTCGCCACCGACAACCGCAACAAGAAGCTGATGACGCTCGACCTGCACACGCCCGCCGGCCAGGACATCGTCCGCCGCCTGGTGCCGCACTGCGACGTCGTCCTCGAGAACTTCCGCCCGGGCGTCCTCGAGGGCTGGGGCCTCGGCTGGGAGGACCTGCACGCGCGCAACCCGCGGCTGGTGATGGCGCGGATCACCGCCTTCGGCCAGACGGGCCCGCGGCGCCAGGGGCCCGGCTTCGCGGCCATCGCCTCGGCGTTCGGCGGCACCTGGTACCTCAACGGCCACGCCGACCGGCCGCCGGCTCGCCCGACCCCCGTCTATCCCGACTACATGACCGGGCTGTTCACCGCCTTCGGCGTCATGGCGGCGCTCCGCCATCGCGATGCGACGGGCGAGGGGCAGTGGATCGACGCCGCGCTCTACGAGTCGGCGTTCCGCGTGCTCGAGTACACGACGACCGCGTACGGCCGCCGCGGCCTCGTGCGCGAGCGCGGCAGCTTGCAGCACTCCGGCTGGCCGGGCGGCGCGTTCCAGACCCAGGACGGCCACTGGATCGTCTTCACCGCGCCCGCCCAGCACCTCTTCGAGCGCGTCTGCGCGATGCTGGGCCAGTCCGACCTGCCGAAGGACCCGCGCTTCGCCACGGCCGAGGAGCGGCCCCGGCACATCCCGCTGATCCTCACGATGGCCGAGGAGTGGTTCGCCACCCGGCCCGCGGACAGGGCCCTCGAGGGGCTGAGGGCGTACGACATCCCCCATTCGCCCATCATGAGCATCGCCGACATCTTCGCCGACCCGCACTTCCGCGAGCGCGACATGATCCTCGACGTCCCCGCCGAGGGGCTCGGCACGCTGGCCCAGCCGGGCGTGGTGCCGAAGCTCTCGCTCACGCCCGGCCGGGTGGACCACGCCGGTCTGGCCCTGGGCCGCCACACCGTGGAGATCCTGTCGGGGCTGCTGGGGATGTCGGACGCCGAGATCGCGGCGCTCAGAGCCGACCGGGTGCTATGAGCGAGCCTGGCGCTCCAGCTTCAAGCTGACGGGCTGCTCGAGATCACGCTCCGGATCGAACTGCGAGCGGGTCGCGAGATTCAGGTTGTAGCCGTAGACGTGGAGCGACACGGTGACCCGCGACGTGTCGTTGTGCACGCTGTGGATCGCGCCGGGCAACAGCGTCAGGACGTCGCCCGCGCCGAACACCTTCTCCCCCTGCCTGCGGATCTGCGCGTAGCCCGGCCGCGAGCCGTCGTCCAGCCGCTTCCAGAACACGTTGCGCTCGTCACCGTCGACGCCGGCCACCACGGCCCAGGTGCCGTGATTGTGCGGCGCCACCCCACGCCCGGGCAACCAGGCGGCCGCGATGACGAACAGCGTGTGGTCGGGCTCCTCGTGGAGGACGTGAACGCCGAACCCCTGCGCGGGATCGCAGGCGTAATACGCCGGCTGGAGCCACGTCCGGGCCAGCGCCAGCTCGCGTGCCAGCGGCCGCAGGCGGGCGACAATCCCGCCGGGATCCTGCGTCTCCGCCGTGGTGGCCCGGAGGTCGTTCACGAACTGCCCGAGGGTGTAGGTGCCGACGGCCACGGCTCCCATAGTGCGCCACGATCCCCGGCTGCACAATGGGCCTGCGTCGTACGGGATCAGGCGGCGAGTCGCCCACGTACCGCGCCGACGATCACTTCGATCATCTCCGCGGTGGTCACGGAGTCGAGGTCGACGTCGGCCGGATCGGCAAGGTCGTAACCGACGATGATGGCGCGCAGATGGCGAGCACTGAGCGCCGCAAGCTGGCGACGCAGCAGATCCTCCCCCTTGGCGTACACCGAGAAGGGATTCAGCATCCCTCCCATGTCCCGTCTTCTCGCTCGCGCCCGCAGGCTTGCGCTGTATAGACCTGGCCGTCCGCCAACGTGAGCGGCGAGTTGGGATACATCAAGACGACGTGAGCCATGCCGACTGATAGCGAGCAAATGCGTTGCCATCGACTCGGTCGTGATCAGCGGGCGTCGAGCAGCGCCGGACGTGGGGGAACAGCCCGGGATCCACCGCGCGTGATCCGAGAAGGTACAGGTGGCACGGCGCCGATCACGTCTCGCGCGGATCGAAGCCGGCAGGCCGTGGCAGATCGGGGCGCTCCTTGAAGAGCCGCCCCCACGCCGCCCGCGCGACGCGGTCGGCCTCGGCGACGATGGCCGGCTCGTCGAGCGTCAGCACCCGCCGGTCGCGCATGATCCAGCGGCCGTCGACCATCACGCTCTCGACGTCGCCGGCCTGGCCGTTGTGCACGAAGTCGGAGACCACGCGGAGCGCCGGCGTGAGGTGCGGTCTCCGCAGATCGACCACCACGAGATCGGCCCGGTTGCCGGGCGCCAGCCAGCCGCCGTCGGGGACGCCCAGCGCGCGGTAGCCGTTGCGGGTGGCCCACGTCAGGACGTCTTCGGGCGTGGGCCGCCGGCCGTCCCGGCGGCGGACACGCTCCATGAACAGCGCGGTGCGCATGACGTCGACCATGTCCTCGGCCATGTTGTCGGTGCCGAGGGTGATGCGGCACCCGTGGCGCTCCAGGTCCGCGATCCGCGGCGACAGCCCCCGGCGGGCGGCGATGGCCGAGTTGAACGCGACGGCGGCGCCGGCTGCGCCCAGCGTGCGCTCCTCCTCGGGCGTCATGCAGCGGCAGTGCGCCGCCACCAGGCGGTTCGACAGGAAGCCCTCCCGCGCGAGGTACTCGGTCGGCGGCACGCCGCGCTGCTCCTGGACCGCCGCCACCTCGCCCCAGATCTGGTTCAGGTGCACGGTGGCCAGGACTCCGAGCGCGTCCTGGAGCTTGCGCGCGCGGCCGAGCAGCTCGGGCGAGGCCATGTCGGGCGCCCACACGGCCAGCCCCGTCCGGACCCGGCCATCGGCCGCGCCGTTCCAGCGCCGGTGCAGGGCGGCGACGCGCTCGAGCCCGGCCTCGCCGAGGGCGCGGTCGACCTCGAACGGGCCCGGCTGGCCGATCGACGCCCGGCCCCGGTCCCACGCGCGCTCGCACAGGAGCAGGCGCAGGCCGGTGTCGGCCAGGGCGCCGGCGTAGGCGTCGATCCCGCTGCTCTCCTCGAGCGCCAGCGTGGTGCCACTGCGGATCGCCTCCAGCGTGCCGAGCAGGACCATCGCCCGGTGCTCGTCCGGCGAGAGCGCCGGCGAGGGCAGCGGCGCCAGGCCGCCGGTGAAGGGGGGCGTGTGGGAGGGCGAGAGGTCCTCGTAGATGCCGCGCGCGAGCACGCGGGAGAGGTGCGTGTGCGTGTTGGCCAGGCCGGGGAAGACGGCGCGCCCGCGACCGTCGACGCGCTCGGCGTCGGGATGGCGAGCGAGCACCTCGGCCGTGGGCCCCAGCGCGGTGATGCGGCCGCCGGCCACCGCGACCGCGCCGTCGTGGTGGATCGTACCCGCCTCGTCGGCGGTGACGACCGTGGCGTGGGGGATGACGGTGACGGGCTCGCTCACGGCGTCGGCCGCTTGATGGCGGCCACCGGGGTCGGCAGCTCGTCGGGATCGATGGGGACCTCGACGATGGCCGGCTTGCCGGCGGCGAACGCCTCCCGCATCGCGTCGCCGACCTGGTCGGGATGCTCGACGTAATAGTTGATGTATTCCAGGCTGCGGTCGTCGTAGAGCGCATCGAGGACGTCCAGGAACGTCGCCCCCACGATGCCGAAGATGTAGCGGACCTGCTCGGCCCGGAGCAGGTCGACCACCACGCCCCCACCGCTCCGCTCGCCCATCAGAACCAGCTCGTCTTGTCGACGACGTTGCGCAGCGGCTGACCGGCCACGAACCGGCGGGCGTTGTCGAGCAGGATCTCGAGGCGCCGGTCGTCGAGATAGGGGCCGTGGCCAGCGGTGTGCGGCGTGAGCAGCACGTTGGGCAGCGTCCACAGCGGATGGTCGGCCGGCAGCGGCTCCTGCTCGAACACGTCGAGCCCGGCCCCGGCGATCTCGCCGGCGCGGAGCGCCGCCACCAGGTCGTCGAGCCGGGTGGTCATGCCGCGGCCGATGTTGATGAAGAACGCCGTGCGCTTCATCAACTGGAAGCGCGCGCGGTGCATGAAGCCCTCGGTGGCGGGCGTGTGCGGCACCGTGAGGATGACGAAATCGGCGTGCGGCAGCAGCGAGTCGAGCGCGTCGGGGCCGTCGAGCTTCCGCACGCCGGGCGGCGCCTCCCGCCGGCGGGCGTCCACGCCGGTGACGTGCATGCCGAGGGCCGCGGCGAGCCGGGCCGTCTCGGCGCCGATGCCGCCCACGCCGACGATCAGCGCGGTGGCCTCGGGCAGGTGGACGACGCCGGTATCGAGCGGCTCGGGGCGCCACTCGCGGCGGAGCTGTCGCGGGATGTAGGCGTGGAGCCCCCGCGCGAAGGCGAGCACGAAGGCCATGATGTGAGCGGCGATGTGGTCGTTGTAGATCTCGCGAAAGTTGGTGACGACCACCGGGTGGGCGATCAGCTCGGGGGTGTAGTAGCCGGCCGGCGGCGCCGCCTGGGGTGCCTGGAGCCAGCGCAGCTTGGCGGCCCGGCGGACGAGCGCGGGCGGCAGGGTCCCGAACGCGGCCTCCGCGCGGTCGAGCGCGCGGGCGGCCTCGGCCTCCGTCTCGGCCACCACCACCTCGAGCGCGGGCAGGGCGGTGGCGACCCGCGCCGCCCACTCGCGGGTGGTGGCGGTCGGGGGCGGCAGCATCACGAGGGTGGGCGGCATGGCTCAGCAGAGCGTCGCGCCCTGCGCGTTCACGTAGAGCGCGTAGAGCGACGTGCTGGCCGTGATGAGCAGCCGGTTGCGCCTGGCCCCCCCGAAACAGAGGTTGGCGGCGCGCTCGGGCAGCCGGACGTGGCCGATCATCGTGCCCTCCGGGTTGAAGACCGCGACGCCGTCGTGGGCCTCGCCGCCGCCCCAGCCGCACCAGAGATTGCCTTCGGTGTCGCAGCGGATGCCGTCGGGACTGGCCGGCCCGGCGTCCACGAACACGCGGCCCTTGCCCAGCCGGAGACCGTCGCCCACCACGGCGAAGACGCGGATCTCGCGCGGGGTCGTTCCGCTGGCGACCACGTAGAGAAGGCGCTCGTCCGGCGAGAAGCAGAGGCCGTTCGGCCGCGGGACGTCGGCCGCGACCACGGTCGCCTGGCCGGTGCGGCCGTCGATCCGGTAGACGTTGGTGGGCAGCTCGACCGGGGCCACGTGCCCCTCGTAGTTGCTGAGGATGCCGAAGGGCGGGTCGGTGAACCAGATCGAGTCGTCCGACTTGACGACGACGTCGTTGGGGGAGTTCAGCGGCTTGCCCTCGAAGCGGTCGCAGAGCACGGTGAGGCGGCCGTCGTACTCGGTGCGGGTGACGCGGCGGGTGTCGTGCTCGCAGGTGACCAGCCGGCCCTGGCGGTCGCGGGTGTTGCCGTTGGCGTAGTTCGACGGCTTGCGGAAGATGCTGACCTCGGCGGTCTCCTCGTCCCATTTGAGGATGCGGTTGTTCGGGATGTCGCTCCACAAGAGGCAGCGCAAATCGCCGAACCACACCGGCCCCT
>Ga0299906_10005506_pt1 | contig 10306 bp, 7 predicted proteins | sample RVTome_14_FD_200259 | JGI IMG/M metagenome (GOLD analysis project Ga0299906, IMG submission 200259) | Soil microbial communities from uranium-contaminated site in the Upper Colorado River Basin, Wyoming, United States - RVT145D125 (version 2) ...
AGAACAATCCCTTTTGTGGGATTGAGCGCCGGTTCATAAGTAGTGAGCTTAAAGGTTGAAGAGAGCAGAGTCGCGCAGGACACAGCTCAATCCTTCCGTCTGCCACGAGTTTGGACGATTGTGAGCCAATTCGGCGTCGTTCCGTTCATTGCCGCGATGCTCCGCATCGCTTATAAGAGAACCCGAAAGGTTCTCGGCCTTGCCATAAGTCTTGGCATCACGGCGGCCTGCGGTCTCCTCCCTGGAGATAGTCGAATCACTGAGATCGTCCTGACCGTCGAGGTTGTTCTTACCGATCTGGATAACCCCCGCGGGGTTGCCGTGGGTCCGGCGGGTGAAATATTTGTGGCCGAAGCGGGGACAGGCTACGCTGCGGTCGACCCTGTCCAGATGACGGGCAAATTGACACAATACACCGACCGCAACGGAGATGGTGATTTTGACGACGAGGGGGAAGACGATCGCTGGTTTCGCCATTTTCCCACTTATAACGCTGAACATTTCACCGGTTCCGTTCGAGACGAAGTCGGCGGTCCCAGCGATCTGCTGTTGCATCCTGATGGGCGCTTATTCCTTTCCGTGGACGGGGGCTTCGATCAGCGCGCTTTATACGAGATAAGCCCGGATAGACGTATCCGGCGCAATCTGGCTGATCGCAGCAACATGAACGGCATTGCCTTTGATCTTGACCAGGAGCGTATCTACGCCGTTGAAAGTTTTTTCAACCGGTTGATTGAGATCACGATTGACAATGGCGCGCTTCGTGATGTTGTGGTCTTCCCCAGCTTGAACAGCGATCAGGAAGCGGTTCCGGCCGGCCTGGCCGTTGATCCTCGGAATGGCGAGGTGCTCGTCGCTCTATTTTCGGGAGCAGTATGGGACGACAAAACGGGCGAGGTCACGCTCTTCATTCCGGGGGACGCCAAAGTGGCGCGCGTGGACCCCGAGACCGGCCGTTTTACTGATGAAATTACGGGTCTGACCACTGCCGTTGATGTAGCAGTGGATGGGATAGGCAATGTATTTGTTGTTGAGATGACGTCCGCTTTTGTTGAGCCGTTCCCGGAAGGGTTTGACTTCACGGATCCGAACGCGCCCCCCCTGCACGGCGGCTATCTGCGCTTCAGCGGCCGCGTCACCCTGTATCCGGCCGATGGAGGCTCGCCGCGAGCGCTGGCTGAAGGACTCGATATGCCCACGAATATCACGATTGGCCCGGATGGCGCGCTATACATTTCCACCGGACAGGGTACGCCTGGTCGTCCCATTCCCGGTCCGGATGGGCCTACCACTATTGTAGGTGAGCTCGTCAAGATCACCGGCTGGCGGTAGGAAACCTGGTGCGGCCTTGTACGGTTGTGGAGGAGAAAGCATGAACCAGCAAATGGGAAAAATTCGGCAGGATCGGGTGATGACGGCCATCGTGGGCAGCTACCCCAAGCCCAGGTACGTTTTTCGCGGCAGCGGCCGGAAGTTGCTGGACACGGTCGGGATGAATTTTTACGAGCAGGAAAGGGAAACGGAACCCGCGGACTGGAAACGACGCCTGGACAGAGCCGCTTTGAACGCCATTGGGGATCAAAATGCGGCAGGCATCGACTTTATTACCGATGGGGAGGAGCGGCGAGGGAATTACGTGCTGGACATCTTGAGAAAGCTTCACGGCGTTGATTTCCAGAATTTGAAGGCTAAATCCATCCGCAATGGCAAATACGTTCGCGATCTCCCTGTGGTTGTGGGGAAAATCGCCTATGACCGGCCTATTCTGGTTGACGATTACAAATTTACCAGGCTATACGCCAGGGGAATCGCCAAGATCGGTTTGCCCGGACCGGCGACGGTTGTGGACACCGTGGTGGATGAGTACTACCAGGGGAACCTGGATCAGATCGCCATGGATTATGCCCGGGCTATTCGTCACGAAGTCAGCCATCTCCTTGAGGTTGGCTGTCAGGTCATTCAGTTTGACGATCCGGCGCTGCTGCGATACCCCAATCAGGCCCGGCAGTGGGGGTTGCAGGCGTTACAGGCCTGTCTTGAGGGCTATGAGGATCGGGCAACGTTCATCGTACATATCTGCCGTGGTTATCCAGATAAGCCATTGGAACGGAAGGGAATCGCCTATAAGGCGAATTCGAACTATTACTGGGACATTTTGGATTGGCTTCGGGAATCCACGATTGATGTCGTTTCCATCGAAGGGGAGCAGAGCAAACTGGATTTATCGGTGCTGACCGCCATCGGCGAGAAAACGGTCATGCTGGGCGTACTGGACGTAGGATCGAACCTGGTCGAAAGCGTTGAGTATCTGGTTGCGCGAGGGCTCGAAGCGTTGCGGTATCTGCCCAGGGAAAGGTTAATTCTGGCCCCGGATTGTGGGATGTTGCAGCTCTCACGCAAAGCAGCCAGGCAGAAGCTGAAAAACCTTGCAGAGGCAACGAGGAGGTTAAATGAATCATACGAAAGGATTTGAATAACATGGCAGAAACGAATCACAGCCAGCCAAATGTCATCGTCTTTCTCACAGATCAGCAGCGATGGGACACCTCCGGCCTGCACGGGAATCCATTGGACCTGATGCCCAACTTCGACCGCATGGCGCAATTTGGAACGCACGTCTCGCTTTCATTTGCCAATTATCCGCTTTGTGGGCCAGCGCGCGTTTGCCTGCAAACCGGAAGGTATGCCTCGAAAACAGGCTGTTATCGGAACCGCATTCCCCTCCCGGCAGATGCAAAAACACTGGCGCATTATTTTCGTGAAGGGGGATACACGACCGGCTATATCGGTAAATGGCATCTGGCGGATGAGGAACCGGTGCCGGAAGATCAACGCGGCGGCTATGAGTATTGGCTTGCCTCCAACGCGCTCGAATTTACCTCGGATGCTTACGATACGGTAGTTTATAACAATGAAAATGAACCTGTCAAACTGCCGGGATACCGGGTGGATGCAATCACCGATGCCGCCATTCGCTACATTGAGCACCACCAGGCACAGCAGTTTTATCTCTTTCTCTCGTACCTGGAACCCCATCACCAAAACCATGTGGATGATTTCCCGCCACCGGATGGGTATCGCGAGCGATTCGCCGGAAGGTGGATCCCCCCCGACCTGGCGGCCCTGGGAGGCTCCACGCACCAACACATCGCCGGATATTACGGGATGGTGAAGCGCCTGGATGAAGCTTTGGGCCGCCTGTTGGATGCGCTCAAGAGCCTCCACTTGTTGGAAAACACCGTTCTCCTTTTCACATCCGACCACGGCTGTCACTTTAAAACGCGCAACGACGAGTACAAACGCTCCTGCCATGAGAGCTCGATCCGTGTCCCTACTGCCTTCCGGGGACCGGGATTTGACGGCGGCGGCCGGCTCACCGAACTGGTCAGCCTGATTGACCTGCCCCCGACGCTGTTGAATGCAGCCGGGCTTCCGATTCCATCGGAGATGCAGGGGCGATCGCTCTTGCCCTTAATTCGCGGGGAGACCGCCGGCTGGCCGGAAGAGGTGTTCATCCAGATCAGTGAATCGCAAGTGGGACGGGCCATCCGCACCCACCGTTGGAAGTACAGTGTCTGCGCGCCTGGGAAGGACGGTTGGAACGATTCCGCCTCCGAGGTATACGTAGAGGAGTATCTCTATGATTTGGAGGTGGATCCTTATGAGTTGACGAACCTGATTGGATACGAATCCCACCGGAGGGTTGCTGACCAATTGCGGGAACGGCTCATCGAGCGTATGGTTGCTGCCGGGGAATCAGCGCCATCCATCACGCCGGCCCCTGCGAGGTCCAGTGGAGAACGCGGCGAGACCCCATGGGAGGCCCCCCGAAAACTGGGCTACTTGAGAGATAACGGTGAAGGTTCTTAATAGATAAGCAATCCCAGAAGGAACAGACAATGTCGGCAAACTGGATGAAAGCTCTCTCACATCAGTATGAACATGCCTGCGCGCAATACCCTGGTGAGCGCTTGATGCTCCTGTCTGACATTGACGGGACCATTCTGGACATGCGCTACATGATTTTGGCGGTGCTGCAGGCATATGACCGCGCCCGGACGACGGCATATTTTGAAAGATTGCGGATCGAAGAGATTATGGTGCATGAGAACGAGGTGAAGAAGCTGCTCGAAACACTACATATCCCAGCCGAGGCGCGAGAAGATATCCTGGCCTGGTATCTGGAGCAGCGCTGGACTTCCGAAGCCATCCGTGCAATGCACCGTCCCTTCCGTGGTGTGCTGGACGTCATTCGTTGGTTCCAGCTTCAGCCCAACACGTTTGTGGGGTTGGCGACAGGTCGTCCAGAAACCCTGCGTGAGGATACCTTGCGATCATTAAACGATCTGGGCAAGCCCTACCGGGTTAGATTTTCCAGCGAACTGCTCCATATGAATCCCGGCGATTGGGAGGAAGAAGTTCCCGAGGTCAAGTTAGCCGGTCTCCGCTATTTCCGAGAGGCTGGCTATCACGTGTTCGCTATGATTGATAATGAGCCTAAGAACCTAAAAGCCGTGGCAACCACTGATACGGACGAGGAGGTGCTTCTCTTACACGCCAACACGATTTTCGAATCAAAAAGAGCGCGCCTTCCTAGGCGAACGGTGCGCGGCAAGGACTATCGCCTGACGCAACTTATCCCCGATGAGAAAAGTTTGCCTGCGCATGTCCAACTGGCCTGGCATGGTGTCAACGACGAAGCCAACCTGCGCCAGTTTCTGGCCTCCAATGTGCGCTGGGTGGAGGTTGACGCCAGACTGGAGCCCGCCTGCCATGAGGTCATCTTGCGCCATGACTCGTTTGCGGAAATGCCGCTGGTGCCCGACGAGAAATGGCTAACGCTGGCCAGGGTGTTGGATAAGGTAAAAGCTTCGGGTCGGGCAATCAAGATTGATCTGAAGGCCGGGGGAATGTTGCTGGATCGCGTGTTGGCATTACTGGATGAGAAAGGAATTGTGGACTCAGATCTGTGGTTCAACGCTGACATCGAGCGGTTGATGGAGCGGGGCTTCCGGCGCCTGGCTGCCGCGCACCCTGAATCGATTGTCCAATGCCCGATCGATTTTCTAGCGCCGTTGATCATCGCGGCACCCAATCAGGCCCGGCAAACCCTACAGATGCTGACAGATTGGGGCATTAACCGCTTTTCGATCAGTTGGCAGCGCGAGAATCTACGGGAACTATTCAATCAGATGGATCGCTGGGGCTATTCGGTAAACATTTACAACGTCCCCGATCTGGAATCCTTTCTTCAGGCAGTGCTCTTGCTTCCCCGCTCGGTGACTTCGGACTTCAACTTCCCCCAGTGGCGCTATTATGGACATGGCTCCGGGCAGGGTGGAAGCCGTATTTCATACCAGCAGGCGAAAGGATCTTAGAATCATCGAGATTTGCGTTCTCGAACCCTCTTATCCTCGTTCGCCAGAATCTTCATAATATCCGCCGGTGGCCGGTGCATACGCAGCAATGTCGACATGATTTTCATAGGTTCATCAATATGAGTAAAGAAGGCCTTATACCCTTCACATAAGTAATTCAATCCAGGTTCACCATCGGGGGTTTTTCGGATACGGTCCTTTGGACAGCCCCCATTACATACAAAACGCACCTCACATTCCCGGCAATAACGCGGTAACGTATCCCGTTTTGCCAAGCCGAACTGGACTTGCTTCTCTGATCCAACCAATGGCAGTAAGTCCTGTTCCATAATATTGCCCAGAAAATGGCGGGGTTCAACGAAGTGATCACAGGAGTAAAGATCACCATTGTGCTCCAGGGCTAAACTAAGACCACAGGTCTCTTCAAAAACACACAACCCGGCGCGATGACCTGACCAAACACCCAGAGCAACGTCAAAGATCTGAACGAATACTTTACCAACATCCAGACGTACCCATTCATCGAAAATTGCGATCAGGAAAGCGCCGTACTTGCGGCCAGTAACAGATCGTCGAGTAACCTTGTATCCCTCCTGGAAACCGGTTTCATTTACTCGCTCGACGATCGGAATAAACTGTAGAAATTGTCCGCCCGCTTCATCCCGCAAGTAATGATACACTTCAAGTGGATGATCGGCGTTGGCGGCATGAATGCAACATAAGATGTTGTAATCTACTCCATGTTCCCTCAGAACTTCAATGCCACGCATTACCCGAGCGTGGGTTGGTCTTCCACCCTTATCCACACGATATGCATCGTGCAGCGCAGGTGGGCCATCCAGACTGACGCCGATTAAGAAATTGTGCTGGCGAAAAAACCCGGCCCATTCATCATCCAGTTGCCATCCATTCGTTTGCAGGCTATTATGGATTTCCATCCCCGGCCGGCGATATTTTTTCTGCAGTTCGACCACGCGGCGATAAAAATCCAGGCCCATCAGCGTTGGCTCTCCACCCTGCCAGGCGAAGGTCACTTCGGGAACACGCTGCGCCTCAATGTATTTCTGGATATATGTTTCCAACACCTCATCGGACATGCGAAAATCGCTACCTGGATAGAGGCGCTCCTTGGACAGAAAGTAGCAATACTTGCAATCCAGATTACAGATCGCTCCCCGGGGCTTGGTCATGATATGGAAAGCCGGTGGAGATGCTACCTGTGGACCAGGCTCAATATGATGTTTTAAGTTTGATTTTCCAATCAGGTCAGTCATCAGATAAAGGGCGGGATTTATAACTCGCCCAGAGGCGGAATCGCTCTGTCAAGCCTTCAACTTGACTACTTGAGAATACATGTTTATCCCCCTCAAGTATTCCTTTGGTGCTGCTTCCTGGATTAAAGTCAGTACCTGGTCCTCATCCATCTCAAAGCAGTTCTTAAGGTGGATCTGTTCTTCTAATGCCTGAACAAACTGACGTTTGATTGGGAACGGGATCAGATGGAGAAGCGTATAATACATCAACTTGCCTGTTCCACGCCATGTAACCTGCGTGTTACCGATGGTGTCTTGCGAAACCAGAATTCGCCTCAAGTTGAAATGATGGTCCTCAATCTTTCCATCCCGAGGCAGTCCAAGGCGAGTATATTGTTCTGGAGGGGCATCATTTTTCCGCATCAAGTCAACCATCAATCCAATCATCCGTTTTTCGATCTCATCATCCTTGATCGGATACTCTTGATTTGGATCTTTTTCCAGATCAAAAAGCAAAGTTCCCCACAAATAAGAATTCAGGCTCCAACCTAACCCCTCGATCTTCATCACCTTGCATCCTTTGGTGAAAGAGAAGGGCTCCGACAGCTCAATATCTTGCAGCTCCGGCACGGAGAAGGGACTTCTGATGTGTGTCGGCATGAGAGTATATTCAAAAAGAGGCCGGTTATCCGGTTCTGTAGGGGCGCGCATATAAACGTAGCGTCCATCGGTAACATTGACGTGACAACCGTGATAGCCAAATAACGCTGCTTCTCGCACAGGCGTATCATTCGCAATCACATCTTTCAGAGGAACTCCCTCCATATCGACCGGTCTATTCGTACCGAAAAACTCCAACAATGTTGTTGGCAGGTCAATCATCTGTACCAGGCTCTTTCGCCTCTCTCCCTGCTTCTTGCTCCGCGGGTCCCAGATGAATAGCGGGATGCATGCAAGTTCGTTATACAAGGGTTGGAAGTTCTTGGCCCAGAATCCGTGCTCGCTAAGCAGGAAACCGTGGTCGGTATTGACAATCAGCATAGTGTCCTGCCAGATATCTAGCTCATCCATCAAGTCCAGGATCTTCCCTAAATAATGGTCACACATGCTTACCAGGGCGGCATACTCGTAACGCATATGCTGAACCTGATCGGGCGCCTCGGTGACGATGAAATAGTCCGGCCAGTCGAAATGGGGGCCGTCATATAGATGTGGATACAGATCCTTGAATGCTTGCAGCGTATAGAACGGCTCATGGGGGTCGAAGGTTTCGATATGCAGGAACCAGCCATCTTCCTGGTAGTTGGTGCGGATAAACTCGATCCCATTCTCAAACGTTTTATGCTGAGGGAAATCTTCCTGGTGGGCCAGGTACTTGCGATTCACCCAGTCCTGCCGCCAGGTCTTATTACGCAACTTTTTCAAATTTTCCGGGATCTCTGGATCTCGCACTTCCCCTTTCCAACAATCCCCCTCCTGTCCTCGAGAGTAGTGCCAGCTGTTATAACGGTGATGATAGGTACAACCCCCATCCTCGAAGTAATGCTGGTGATCGGTCGATAAATGGGTATATATGCCATGGTTCTTGAGGATTTCAGGCATCGAATCGTCAAAGGGTTCAATCGGCCCCCAGCTTCGATGTAAGAAGTTGTATCGTCCCGTATGCAATTCGCCTCGCGCAGGTATACAGGGCATGCTGCCGATATAGCAGTTATCAAAAGTAACCGCTCTCTTCGCTAACCGTTCAAAATTGGGGGCGTGGACCCATTCACTCCCATAAGGTGGTAGCATATGCCGGTTGAGGGAATCAAACATGACCATGATGGCATTCATGAAGATCTTTCCTTCCCGCGACAAACTATTTACGGCCTGATATCCGCATGATCGGCATCATCTATTGTCTCAATTTGCATCGAACAGACAAAGGTAAACAAGAGACTTTGCTCAACCGATCGAACAACCGGAGTTTATCATCCGTAAAAGAATTCTGTCAAGAAAAAAGGCCGGCCTCGCGGCTTTTCCCAATTTACCAATTACCAGTTTACCAATCTTCCATTCTTCCATCCAAAGTGGGCGCGGAGGGGCTCGAAGCCCCGACCTCATGGAGAAGGGTTCTAGTTCTGGCAGAGTATACCTATATTTTCTTTTCAATGGGTCGTTTCCTCCGGAGCCGGATGCATAGGGAGTGATTTAGTTTCGGTTGCGACTCCAGCAGATCGGTTTGAGCACCTGTGGTACCTATATGTTCGCCCACTATCCTGGGGGTCACGAGCTACCTTCTTTTCTCCCTCCTGGCATCCCGCCGCATGGGTGCCTGATCTGGTGCCTCGGAACTGCGCCAGCGCTTGGCCCTGCGTCACGTAGAGGCCGTAGCCTAGCTGCCCCCGGAGACGCAGCGGACCCTGGCTGATGCACTCTCGGCCGGGCTGCGAGGCATTTCGGACGCCATCGCTTACCTGCAGGAAATGCCGAAGGCCTCCGTAGACGAGGTGCTGCGCGCCGGCAAGGATGGGCGCCAAGGAGAGTCGGCGCCACTTGCACCCAGGGGTGACCTGCCCTGGGCGCTGGCGGCCGATGTGCTGCTCTCCGAGGTGCTGGCCCTGGTGCGCACACGGCAGACCTGCTTTCGCTCAAAATCTATCCAATCCGAACTCGTCTTCGTGGCGCTGTGCGGGCTGGCGCTGCGGTTCATCGACGAGCTTAACCGGCTGATGGACTCTCGCCCGCACTACCGGGGAGCGCTTGTGCAAAGCGGGCTGTCCCTTCGGCAAGCTCAGGGAAAGGTCTGGCCTTTCGACGCGCAACCTATGGTCCCTGTTCAGCCGCCGCCCTGACCAGCATCCGACTATTTCCAGTCAATCCGCCCACGCACCGCTTCCGCCGCTTGCCGATCCGACAGCCCTTCGGCAAATTGGAGCACGGTCACCCAAGCCAACCGCCCCGGCGACTCCGCAGGCTGGCCTCGCCCTGGAAATAACTCCCAAAGAGTTCATCTGGCGGATTGGTATCATGCCAACCAACATCTCGCCAACGCAGCCAAGACCCTGTACGGCGAAGGCACCCCGGCCGCGAAGCGCCGGTATCGCCGCTGGGAAACCAAACTCTATCAGGGCCAGGTCGTCAATTGGCGCAGGCGCTGAAACATCAGGCCGCACAGCAGCCCCACAAGGCTGAGGCGCTTCACAAGGAGAGGGGTTACTTCCACAACAACCGCAAGCGCATGAATTATCTTGATCTGCGTAGTGAGGGATGTCCGATCGGCAGCGGCATGGTGGAAAGCGCTGCCAAGCAATACAAGGCTCGCTTCTGTGGCCCGGATATGCGCTGGAGCCGAAAGGGTGCCGAACGCCTCTTGCCCGTCCGCACGGCGATCCTCAGCAGCCGTTTCGACAAAATGCGGCGGCTGGCCTACAACTCACCCCCAAATCGATGTGCACCCACAGTTACGCGCGCATTTCTCGTGGCCTTGACAAATTGGATATTTACCATAAGATTGGGATGAGAATGTTCAAGCATCATTGCGAGCGAGCATAATTGGCATAGTCCTGGAAGTCTTAGCTATCGCCCTCATCTTTCTGATGGTTGTTAAACATACTTTCTGGGGCTAGATTCAGGAGCGAAGCAATGGCAGAGTTAAAAACTCAACCCACCGATCAAAGCGTCGAGGCTTTTCTC